>OLFX01000187.1_pt1 | contig 109603 bp, 117 predicted proteins | sample 1605091 | NCBI WGS metagenome assembly OLFX01 (sample SAMEA3888906, study PRJEB22519) | human gut metagenome | biome: human gut; feature: human-associated habitat; material: faeces | place: Denmark | collected 2012 | reverse complement strand
GAGCAGCGTTACCGCCGCCGTGATGTACCAGTTGGTGGTGCGGAAGCGCCCCTGCGCCCCATTGACGACGATGGTCAACTCCTCGTTGGGCGCTATGAGCTGCGGGTCAAAGCTCTCCGCTCCGCCATCATTCAGGATCGCCGTGCCGCCGCCTTGTAAACTGTCCGCAATGGTGTCCATATAGTACACACCGGAGGAACACAGCAGCAAATTCATGGTCACGCAGGTGATGCCGATGAGCAGGACGGACATCAGCGTGATGCGCCACTGCAGGGAAAGCCGCTTCATGCCTCCTCGCCTCCCATCAGATAGCCCTCGCCGATGCGGTTGCGGATGGGGTCATAGCCCAGCACGGTGCGGAGCTTTTTGCGCAAGGCGGAGATGTGGACACGAATGGAATTGCTGAAGCTGTCCACGCTATTGTCCCAAACGTGATCCATCAGCTCCTCCTGACTTACCGGCCTTCCTTGATGCACCATCAGGTATTCCAGGATTCCCGTTTCCTTCCGGGTGAGCGTCAGTGTCTGCCCGTTGACGGTGGCGGTACGGGAGCGGGTGTCAAAGGTCAGGCCTCCGCAGCTTAGCAGCACATCCTGCTGGGTGAACTGCCGCAATGTCAGGCTGCGGATGCGGGCCTCCAATTCAGCTAAGTGGAAGGGCTTCGCCAGATAGTCGTTCGCCCCGGCATCCAGCCCCTGCACCTTGTCCTCCACTTCGCTGCGGGCGGAGAGGATCAGCACCTTTGTCTCCCGGTCGGTCTGCCGCAGGGTGCGCAGCACCGTCATGCCGTCCTTTTTCGGCAGATTCAGATCAAGAAGTACCAGATCGTAGCGCTCCACGCCCAAAAACTCCAGAGCCTTCTCCCCGTCGTAGCAGTAGTCCACGCTGTAGGCCAGCCGCCGCAGGCTGCGGACGATGGTTTCACACAAGGCGCGTTCGTCTTCAATAACCAAAAGGTGCATGAGAGCCCTCCTTTTACATTTCTTCATGTTCACGTTGTTCTTAATTATAGCAAAAACAGATAAGGTTTGTGTTAAATTTTTCTTCTTAACAGGGACTTTAACTCCCCTGCGCTATGATAGGGGCAGAAAAAGTGAAGGGGTGATAAATTTGAGCTGTGTAAAAAAGGCGGCGCAGGCCATGTTGCTGGTTGTGGGTATCGCCATGCTGTGCTTCGGTGTCTGGCGGGGCGAGGCGGCGACGGTGCTGAGCAAAGCGATCAAATTGTGTCTGGAGTGTGTGGGCATTGGGTAAGAAAAAACGCGGCGTATCTCAGGTACTGTCCCGCTTCCGTGGCTGGATACAGGCGGGGGCAACTTTATTGACCAACCTGCATCTGCCGAACTTTCTCAAGGGCAAACTGTATCAAGGCGCAGGGAAAACCGTATGTGTACCCGGGCTGAATTGCTACTCCTGCCCGGCAGCCTCCGGTGCTTGTCCTATCGGGGCGTTTCAGGCGGTAGTGGGTTCTTCCAAGTTCAGCTTTTCCTATTATATCACAGGCTTTCTCATTTTGCTGGGAGTCCTGCTTGGACGCTTTATCTGCGGTTTTCTGTGTCCCTTCGGGTGGTTTCAGGAACTGCTGCATAAAATTCCCACGAAGAAGCTTTCCACAAAGAGGCTGAAGCCGCTGACATATCTGAAATACGCCATCCTGCTGGTGATGGTCTTCCTGCTGCCGGCGCTTCTGGTGAACGACGTGGGCATGGGAGACCCGTTCTTCTGCAAATACCTCTGCCCCCAAGGCGTGCTGGAGGGAGCCATCCCGCTGTCCCTTGCCAATTCCGGCATCCGGGCGGCGCTGGGCAAGCTGTTTACATGGAAATTCAGCATCCTGCTGTCGGTGATCGTGCTGAGCGTACTGTTCTACCGTCCCTTCTGCAAGTGGCTCTGTCCGCTGGGAGCGTTTTACGCACTGTTCAACCGGGTGTCCCTCTTCCAGATGAAGGTGGACCGGAACAAATGCGTCTCCTGCGGGAAATGCGCCAAGGCCTGCAAAATGGATGTGGACGTGACAAAAACGCCCAACCACACCGAGTGCATCCGCTGCGGGATGTGCATCCGCACCTGTCCCACCAACGCCGTCAGCTTCCGCTACGGCTTTGGAGACGGCAAAAAAGAACCTGTAAAACCTGCAGATAAATTAAAAACGGAGGAAACAAAATGAACGTAAAGAAAATCATCACACTGCTGCTGGCAGCACTGCTGGTGCTGTCCCTGGCCGCCTGCGGCAAACAGGGCAGCGACGACATGACAAAGCCCGACGGCGAGCCCAAGAACGCCCAGGAGGCGGCCGCTATGTACAAGGACCTGATGGATCAGGAGAATGCCATTCTGATGGAAAACCAGTCCCTTTGGGAGAAGGTGTTCCTGTCCGCCGACAAGGGCATGACCACGCAGGAGGACGGCAAGAACTACGGTGATTTCCTGCTGGACACCATTGAATCCGCCAAGGACAAGTTTACCGCCGACGAGCTGAAGCTCCTGCGCCAGGGCGGCGAGAAGATCCGGGAGATCGAGCGCACCCTGGCCGCCATTGAGGCCAAGTTCCCCGATGCGGCTCCCAAGGCCCCGGGCAACGGTGACAGCATCCCTGCCGACAGCCCCACGACACCCGGCGACAGCGACAAGACGCAGAAGTTCCCCGCCTTCGAGGGCAAGGACCTCGACGGCAACACCGTCAAGAGCGATGACCTGTTCTCCAAGAATGCCGTCACCGTTGTGAATTTCTGGTTCACCACCTGCAATCCCTGTGTGGGAGAGCTTGCCGAGCTGGATGCGCTGAATAAGGAACTTGCGGAGAAGGGCGGCGCACTCATCGGTGTCAACACCTTCACGCTGGGCGGCGACGAGGCAGCGATCTCTGAGGCGAAGGACGTGCTGGCCAAGAAGGGCGTCACCTATCAGAATGTGTATTTTGACTCAGATGGTGAGGCGGGAAAGTTTACTGCCAACATCTTTGCTTATCCCACCACCTATGTGGTCGACCGCAACGGCAATATCGTGGGCGACCCCATCGTGGGTGCTATTACGGAAAAGAAGCAGGCGGAGGCACTGCAAGCCCAGATCGACAAGGCACTGTCCGCCGATAAGGGCTGACCCAAGATTTTCAGAAAGTGTCTATGATGAAGAAAAAACATCGTAAGCCGGCACATTCTGCGCACCATTGCATCGCCTCTGGCAAGCAAGCACCTATCCTATCGAAATGGCCTTTGAAGGCGAAACCGGAGCATCAGAGGGGTCTTCATCCTTGGAGACCCCTGCTCCATCAAACAGGGATTGGACGAACACCTATTTCTTCAGCGGCGGTTTCGCCGTAAAGTGTTCGCTCTGATCCGCAGCAGAAAAGCGCCGTCTTGGAAGTGATTCCGGGACGGCGCTTTTTACTATCCGCACATTCGATTTCCGCTATTCCTCCTGCTGCTGTGATTACAGAAAGGAACGGGAGGTTATGCGAATGGAGAGATTTGCCGCAGATGAACGATGCCGTTACCTGCGAACATTCCTTTGCGTAATACAATAACCACAGAATCAAATGAAAACTAAACGGCCTGAGCCCTGTGCAGTACAGGATTCAGACCGTTCAGATCGCTTAATTCTTATTTTGTCTAACTTTTGGGGGGCACTTCACACTGGCGCGCCGCTCTTTTTTTCACATTTCGCTAAATTCCCGGATGGGGCTTACTTCTTCAGCTTCTGATCCACCACCTCGTGGAGCATGGCGGTGAAGTCCGCCACGGTCATGGCACCCAGATCCTCGCCGGTACGGGTACGGACGGAGACGGTACCCGCCTCCATATCCCGGTCGCCCACCACCAGCATATAGGGGATCTTCTCCAGTGTGGCCTCACGGATCTTCTTGCCGATCTTCTCGTTGCGGCTGTCCACCTCCACCCGGAAGCCCTCGCTCCGCAGCTGCTGGGCCTGCTGGGCGCAGTAGTCGGCGGCCCGGTCGGTGATGGGCAGCAGGCGCACCTGCTCCGGCATCATCCAGGTGGGCAGCGCACCGGCATACTCCTCGATGAGGTAGGCCAGCGTCCGCTCGTAGCAGCCCAGAGAGGTACGGTGGATGATATACGGCAGGGCCTTGTTGCCGTTTTCGTCGATGTAGTACATCCCGAAGCGCTCGGCCAGCAGCATATCGATCTGGATGGTGACCAGCGTATCCTCCTTGCCGTACACGTTCTTATACTGGATATCCAGCTTGGGGCCATAGAAGGCGGCCTCGTCGATGCCGATGGAGTAGTGAACGTCCAGATCCTTCAAAATCTTCTCCATGGTGCTCTGGGCGTGATCCCACTGCTCCGCCGTACCCTCGTACTTGTTGTTGGGGTTGGCGGGATCCCACTGGGAGAACCGGAAGGTACACTTATCCAGCAGACCCACGGTGCCGAGGCAGTACTTGGCCAGCGCCAAGCAGCCCTTGAACTCCTCCTCCAGCTGATCGGGACGCAGCACCAGATGGCCCTCGGAGATGGTGAACTGGCGCACACGGATCAGGCCGTGCATCTCGCCGGAATCCTCGTTGCGGAACAGGGTGGACGTCTCGCCCAGCCGCATGGGCAGGTCACGGTAGGAGCGCTGGCGGTTCAGATACACCTGATACTGGAAGGGGCAGGTCATGGGCCGCAGGGCAAAGCACTCCTTCGTCTCGTCATAGGGGTCGCCCAGCACGAACATACCGTCCAGATAGTGATCCCAGTGGCCGGAAATTTTATACAGGTCCCGCTTGGCCATCAGGGGGGTCTTGGTCAGCAGGTAGCCCGCCTTCTCCTCGGTGTCCTCCACCCAGCGCTGCAGCTGCTGGATGACCCGTGCGCCCTTGGGCAGCAGGATGGGCAGGCCCTGACCGATGCAGTCCACGGTGGTGAAGTACTCCAGCTCACGGCCCAGCTTGTTGTGATCCCGCTTCAGAGCCTCCTCCCGCTCCTTCAGGTAGGCGTCCAGCTCCTCCTTCTTGGGGAAGGCCACGCCGTAGATGCGCTGGAGGGTCTGGCGGCTGCTGTCGCCCCTCCAATAGGCGGCGTTGCAGGCCGTCAGCTTGATGCCGTTGCCCTTGATGCGGCCGGTGGAATCCAGATGGGGGCCGGCGCACAGATCGGTGAACTCGCCCTGCTTATAAAAGGAGATGTGGGCGTCGGCGGGCAGGTCGTTGATGAGCTCCACCTTGTAGGGCTCCTCCCGCTCCTCCATGAACTTCAATGCCTCCTCACGGGGCAGCTCGAAGCGCTCCAGCTTCAGCTTCTCCTTGCAGATCTTCCGCATCTCCGCCTCGATCTGGGCCAGATTCTCCTGTGTGAAGGCAAAGGGTGCGTCCAGATCGTAGTAAAAACCGCCGTCGATGGACGGGCCGATGGCCAGCTTCACCTCCGGCCACAGGCGCTTGACGGCCTGAGCCAGCACGTGGGAGCAGGTGTGCCAATAGGTCTTGCGATACTCCTCGTTTTCAAACGTGTACTTGTTTTCTTCGCTCATGATAGCTTCCTCCTTACTTGGTCGGGGCGGGCAACAAAAAAACCCCGCCCCTGATACGGTTCAGGGGTGAGGTAAAATAGCTTTACTCCACGGTTCCACCCTGCTTACGGAAATTTTTCCGTCGCTCGTGATCTCTGTAACGGGAGAACCCGGCCCGGCCTACTGGTTTCCGTTCGGCGAGCGGCTCGGAGGGGGTACCGTTCCGCTTCCCGTCAGATCCCTTGCACCACGGGGGGACCCTCTCTGTGACCTTCTGCGGACAGCTTCCTCGTCTATGCCTTTTTTATACCCCAGAATATAGCACCCCCGGCGGCGGTTGTCAACGGCCTTTTTGAAGTTTTCCCCGGATAAAACAAAAAAAACTACCCTTTTCACAGGAACTGTGCTATGATATAAGAGTATGATTGTCGTTTGATAAGGAGGGGACCTATGCGACATCTGAAACGCCCGGCCCTGTTGGGGCTGTTGCTGCTGGCCTGCCTGCTGCTGGCCGGATGCCGGATGGACAGTACCATGGAGGAGCTGTTCACCCTGCCCCGCCTGCCCACGGAATACACCACCCTCTCCCGCCAGCTGGATCAGCTGCTGTCGGAGGGCTACGAATACATGGCTCCCACCTCCGGGCGGAACATCCAGTCCCTCCAGATGGTGGACATTGACGGCGACGGGCAGGACGAGGCGCTGGCCTTTTTCCGTCTCAGCAACGGCGAAAAGCCCCTGAAAATTTACGTGTTCCACCCCCGTGAGGACAGCTATGAGCTGGCCTCCATCATCGAGAGCAGCGGCACCGCCATCGACTCCATCTACTATGAGGATCTCACCGGCGACGGTCGGAAGGAGCTGATCGTAGGATGGAAGATCAGCTCCGACGTCCAGACCGTCACCGTCTACGATATGCGGCCCGGCCCGGTGCAGCTGATGCAGAGCAACTACACCCGCCTGTCCTTTCAGGAGCTCAACGGCGACGGCATCCCCAGCCTTCTGCTGCTGCGAACCAACAGCGACAACCAGCCGGTGGCGGAGTTTTGCAGCTGGCAGGAGGGGGCGTTGTCCGTCTCCCACCGCTGCACCCTATCCAGCACCATGGCGGAGCTGAATCAGGGCAGCGTGGTCACCGGCAAGCTGGATCAGGACACCCCGGCGGTGTTCATCACCGGCATCAACAGCCAGGGCATCGCCGTGACGGATATCCTCGTCTGGCAGGAGGACGCCGGGCTCGTCAACGCTGCGCTGGACCGCAGCACGGGGCTCTCCACCGCCACGGCTCCCTATCGTCAGCTGATGCCGCAGGACATCAACGGCGACGGCATCACGGAGCTTCCCCGGCCCGACAGCTCTGTCTCCGACACCAAGCAGGCCGACGGCATGGTCTTCTGGGAGCAGTACCGGCCCGACGGCCTTGCCACCGTGGAGCGCACCTATCACTGCCTGTCCGGCGGCTGGTACTTTATCCTGCCGGAGGATTGGACGGGCGATGTCACCGCTCTCGCCTCGGACGCCGGTATCGGTGAGACGCAGGTAACGCTGTCGGTGCAGGGGGAGAAGGCCCTGAGTATCTGCGCCCTTACCGGCGAAAACCGGGAGCGGCGGGCCCTCCGGGGCAATCGGGTGGTACTCAGGCGCCGCACCGGCACCATTTACGCCGCCGAGACCCTCAGTGAGATCTATTCGCTGGATGAGGAAGCGCTGCGTCATAATTTCAACCTGATCGTCCACTCTTGGGACGCCAACTAACAACATAGAAGGAGTAGCTTATGAAAAAAGTTCTGGTTCTGGAGGATGAATCCAGCATCCGCAGCTTTATCGTCATCAATCTGCGCCGTGCCGGTTATGAGGTCATCGAGGCAGGCACCGGCGAGGAGGCGCTGGAGATGCTGCAGCAGCACAGCGATATCCGTGTGGCGCTGCTGGATGTGATGCTCCCCGGCATCGACGGCTTCGAGGTATGCCGCCGCATCCGGGCCACCAACTCCCGCATCGGCATCATCATGCTCACCGCCCGCTCACAGGAGATGGATAAGGTCACGGGCCTGATGACCGGAGCCGACGACTACGTCACTAAGCCCTTCTCCCCCGCCGAGCTGACGGCACGGGTGGACGCCCTCATGCGCCGCAGCGGCGGCAGCATGGAGGAGCACTCCGGCGAGATCAGCCAGCCCCCCTTCCTGCTGAACACCCGCAACCGCACGCTGGAAAAGAACGGCAAGCCCGTGAAGCTGACGCAGGTGGAGTACTCCATCATGCGGATGTTCATGGAGAATCCCGGCAAGGCCTTGTCCCGTGAGGAGATTTTGGATCTGGTGTGGGGCCGGGATTACTTCGGTGAGCTGAAGATCGTGGACGTGAACATCCGCCGCCTGCGGCTGAAGATCGAGGACAACGCCACCAACCCCACTTTCATCAGCACCGTATGGGGCTACGGCTACAAGTGGGACGCCTGATGGCCCCGCAGCAAGGAGGTGACGGTCCATGAAGGAGCGTCTGCGGATACAGGGCCTGCGCAAGCGCTGGATCCTCAACAGTGTGGGGCCTGTGATCCTGATACTGGTGCTGGCGGCCATTCTGGCCTCGGCAACCGTGGCCAACAACTACTACGGCTCCGCCCGCTCCACGCTGGAGGCCAAAGCCAAGGCCGGCGCCGACTACTTCAACTCTTACAGCATGAGCAGCTACAGCGAGTACTACCGCAACGCCTCACTGTACGCCGCCAGCTTCGACAGCACCCGCATCGAGCTGCAATTCCTGAATCTCTACGGCCGGGTGGATAACTCCACTCAGGGCGTGGCCGCAGGCACGGCTCCCCAGACCCCGGAGCTCGCACGGGCGCTGGAGAGCGGCAGCATCGAGGTATTCAGCGGCAAGGACCCCGTCACCGGCGAGTCGGTGATGGCCGTCACTACACCCCTGAAGTTCAACGGCTCCACGGTGGCCTTTATGCGCTACGTCACCGCCACCCGGCAGATCGACCATCAGATCCTTCTGACCATCCTCATCATCAGCGCCATCATTGCCGGGGTCATCTGTCTGGTGCTGATCTCCAGTCTGCTGTTCATCAACAGCGTGGTGGCCCCGGTGGCTGAGGTGACGGACGCCGCCAAGCGCATCTCCGGCGGCAGCTACGGCATCCAGCTGCCCAACCCCTACACCGATGAGATGGGGGAGCTGGTGGACAACATCAACGATATGTCCCTGAAAATCAGCCAGAGTGAGAAAATCCAGACGGAGTTCATCTCCTCCGTGTCCCACGAGCTCCGCACCCCCCTGACGGCCATCAATGGTTGGAGCGAGACACTGCTGGAGGACGACGATCCCGCTCAGCTGCGCCGGGGTCTGCACATTATCCTCAAGGAATCCCGTCGACTCACCAACATGGTGGAGGAACTGCTGGAGTTCTCCAAGATGCAGGACGGTCGTTTTACCCTCCGCATCGAGGACGTGGACCTGCAAACGGAGTTCGAGGACGCCGTTTACACCTATCAGGAGCTGTTCCGACAGGACGGCATCCGTCTGGAGTATGACGACGACGGAGAGCTGTACACCGATCCTATCCCCGGCGATCCGGAACGGCTGAAGCAGGTGCTGTGCAACGTGCTGGACAACGCCGCCAAGCACGGTGGCTCCGGCAAGCGCATCATCGCCTCTCTGCGGCGGGAGGAGGACAACTATGTCATCCGCATCCGGGACTTCGGGCCCGGCATCCCCCCGGCGGAGCTGCCCTATGTGAAGCAGAAATTCTACAAGGGCTCCTCCAAGGCCCGTGGCAGCGGCATCGGTCTGGCGGTGTGCGACGAGATCATCACCCGCCACGGCGGCACCTTCGAGATCGGCAACGCCGACGGCGGCGGCGCTCTGGTGACCATTACCCTGCCCATTCCGCCCCACACGGAGCATCGATAGAAATAGAACAGTTGTTGCATTTCATTCGAGCAAGTGCTATACTTACGGAAAGGAACTTACATCGTCTATGGAACACAAACCCGGTACATTCCGCACCTCCATCGGCGGACAGGCTCTCATTGAGGGCATCCTCATGCGTGGCCCGGAGAAGCAGGCCATTGTGGTACGCTCTCCGGAGGGCCTTGTGACCAAGGTGGAGGAACTGACACTTATCAAGGACAAATACCCCATTCTGGGCCTTCCCATTCTGCGGGGGGCCGTGACCTTTCTGGACTCCATGATCCGGGGCGTCAAGGCCCTGATGTTCTCGGCGGACTACTTCCCCGACGACGAGGCCGCCCAGCCCTCCAAGCTGGACCTGTGGCTGGAAAAGCACGTTCCGGCAGAAAAGCTCCAGAACGTGCTGGTATGGGTGTCGGTGCTGCTGTCGCTGGGTATGACGCTGGTGCTGTTCATGCTGCTGCCCACCTTCGTGGCCGGGCTGTTCCGCGCTCAGAACGCCGCCCTCCACAATCTCATCGAGGGCGTCATCAAGGTGGCTATCTTTCTGGCCTATCTGATCCTCTGCTCCAAGCAGAAGGATGTGCGCCGGGTATTCTGCTACCACGGTGCCGAGCACAAGACCATTTTCTGCTATGAGGCGGGCCTGCCCCTGACGGTGGAAAACGCCCGCATCCAGCCCAAGCATCATCCCCGCTGCGGCACCAGCTTCCTCTTTGTGGTCATCATCGTGTCCATCCTGTGCAGCAGCATCGTTTTCAGCTACGTCAACTGGCAGAACATCTGGGTCCGTATCGGGATGCATCTGCTGCTGCTGATCCCGGTGGTGGGCATCACCTATGAATTCAACCGGCTGGTGGGGCGGCACGACAACGCCCTCACACGGGTGCTGTCTGCCCCCGGTATGTGGCTCCAGAATTTCACCGTCAACGAGCCGGACGACTCCATGCTGGAGGTGGCCATTGAGGCCTTGAAGCTGGTGCTGCCGGAGGAGAAGGGCAAGGACCGCTGGTGAGAAATTCCCGGCCGTTCTCCCCTGAAAAGCCCAAAATATGACAACGGAGCGTATTATGGCAACTACTTACAACAATTTGTATATGGATATCCGGCAGACTCTCCGCCGGGCAGGCATCGAGGCCGCCACGCTGGAGGCCCGTGAGCTGATGTGTTTCGCCTCCGGCAAGACCCGCAGTCAGCTGGTGCAGGATGGGCAGCTGTATGTCCCTCCGGCCATCGAGGAGCGGGCGAAGGATCTGGTGCGCCGCCATCTGGCAGGGGAGCCGGTGGCCTACCTCATCGGGGAGTGGGAGTTCTATGGACTGCCGCTGGACATCTCCGAAAGCGTGCTGATCCCCCGTCCGGACACGGAGACGCTGGTGGACCACGTGGTAGCGTGGCTGCGGCCCCTGCCGGAGTGCCGGGTGCTGGATCTGTGCGCCGGCTCCGGCTGCATCGGTCTGGCCATCGCCAGTCAGGTCCCCGGCGCACGGGTGGTGCTGGGGGAGCTGGACGAGGGGGCCTTGCGGATCTGCCGCCAGAATATCCGCCGCAACAGTCTCAGCGGACAGGTGGTGTCCTTAAAGATGGACGCTCTGTCCGGTCCGCCTCCCCGGCTGGGGGATTTTGACTGTCTGGTGTGCAACCCCCCCTACATTCCCTCCGGGGACATCGCCGGACTGGACGTCTCCGTCCGGGACTATGAGCCCCATCTGGCGCTGGACGGCGGGACCGACGGGCTGGACTTCTACCGCAGCGTCTGCCGCCGCTGGCGGGACGTGCTGCACACCGGGAGCCGCCTGGCCTTCGAGGTGGGCATCGGGCAGGCCGACGACGTGCTGCGGCTCATGCGGAGCGAGGGCTTCGGTGAGCTGGAGATCCTGCCGGATCCGGCGGGCATCCCCCGTGTGGTGACGGGTCTGCGCTATCAGGAGGTCTATGCCGACGCCTGATGACCGGCGAAACGACTTTGTAAATCGATGGGCCTCTGCCCATTTACCATGAAAATTTTCATTGATACAGGAGGAAGAAACATGGCAGCGAAGAAAGACAGCTCGATAGCTGCTCCCGTGGTCTCCGACAAGAAAAAGGCGCTGGAGACCGCCATGCAGCAAATCGAAAAAACCTACGGCAAGGGCTCTATCATGCGCTATGGCGACAATGTGCAGCCCAATGTGGAGGCCATCCCCACTGGCTCTCTGGCGCTGGATCTGGCGCTGGGCATCGGCGGCGTACCCCGTGGCCGCATCATCGAGATCTATGGGCCTGAGTCCTCCGGTAAGACCACGCTGGCTCTGCACGTTCTGGCGCAGGCCCAGAAAATGGGCGGCGAGGTGGCCTTCGTGGATGCCGAGCACGCTCTGGATCCCACCTATGCCCGTGCGCTGGGGGTGAAGATCGAGGATATGCTCATCTCCCAGCCGGACACCGGCGAGCAGGCGCTGGAGATCACCGAGGCGCTGGTGCGCTCCGGGGCCATCGACGTGGTGGTGGTGGACTCCGTGGCCGCTCTGGTCCCCCGTGCCGAGATCGAGGGAGAGATGGGCGACAGCTTCGTGGGGCTCCATGCCCGGCTCATGAGTCAGGCGCTGCGGAAGCTGACGGGCATCATCGCCAAGACCAATACCGTGGTCATCTTCATCAACCAGCTGCGGGAAAAGGTGGGCGTTATGTACGGCAACCCGGAGGTCACCACCGGCGGCCGGGCGCTGAAGTTCTACGCCTCCGTCCGCATCGACGTGCGCCGCATCGAGACGCTGAAGTCCGGCGGCGAGATGATCGGCAACCGCACCCGCGCCAAGGTGGTCAAGAACAAGGTGGCGCCCCCCTTCCGGGAAGCGGAGTTCGATATCATGTATGGCGAGGGCATCAGCAAGCTGGGCGAGATGCTGGATCTGGGCGTGAAGCTGGATCTGGTACAGAAGAGCGGCTCCTGGTTCAACATGGGCGAGGTGCGTCTGGGTCAGGGCCGTGATGCCGCCAAGCAATATCTGCGGGATCATCCCGACGAGGCCGATGCACTGGAGGCCAACATCCGCCGGGACTTTCACAAGCTGATGAGCAATCAGTCCAAGGTGGCGGCACGGGCCGCAGGCCGTGCGGTGGATGTATCCGCCGACGACTTCGACGATGCGGATTGATCGCATCGAGCCATCCCGCCGCAAGAAGGATCGGGTACTGGTATTCCTGGAGGGGGGCGACCTGCTGCGGGTGACGGAGCAGGAGCTGCTGGTCTTCGGACTGCGGCCCGGTCTGGAGCTGCCGGAGCAGCTGTTGGCGCAGGTAGAGCAGTCCGCCAAGCGGTCGGAGATGAAGGCCCGTGGCGCCCGACTCACCGGCAGCCGAATGCTTTCGAAAAAGCAGGTGATGGAGCACCTGACCCGTAAGGGCGGCGACCGGGAGCTGGCGGAGGATACAGCCCAGTGGCTGGAGGAGTTGGGGGCCGTGGACGAGTCGGCCTACGCCGCCGCCATTGCCCGGCACTATGCCGCCATGGGCTACGGCCCCGGCCGGGTGCGGCAGGAGCTGCAGCGCCGGGGCATCCCACAGGAGCTGTGGGACGATGCGCTGGCCCTGCTGCCGGAGGGCGAGGAGGCCATCGAGTGTTTTATCCGCAGCAAGTGTAAAGGGAAGCCCCTTGATCGAGAGACGCAGCGCAAGCTGGCTGCCGCTCTCCAGCGGCGGGGCTTTTCCTGGCAGGATATCCGTCCGGTGCTGAACCGTCTGGGCGAGGAAATGGCGGAGGAATAGGAAGAATCCCTTCCCAAAGGTAAATTGCTCCTATGCAAAACCACCTCCGGCGGCATATTTTTGCCGATCATTCTTCTTATTGTCTCCGGCGGCAGCAGATCACATTTTCATCGTCTATCCAGAGAGCATCTCCTTGAATGCTCCTTTGCAAGATCACAAATCCACATACCAAACATCAGAGGAAACACAGCATGAACGTATCATTTATATCCCTGGGCTGCGACAAAAACCGGGTGAACACCGAGCAGATGATGGCCCTGTGCCTGCAGGCCGGACATACCGTGCAGGAGGATTGCTCCGGCAGCGACGTGGTGGTCATCAACACCTGCGGCTTCATCGACAGCGCCAAGAGCGAGGCCATCGATACCATTCTGGCGGCGGCGGAGCTGAAGGCCGCCGGTGAGGTGGGCAAAATTCTGGTGACGGGCTGCCTCAGCCAGCGGTATCAGGCGGACATTCTGGAGGAGTTGCCGGAGATCGACGGCATCATGGGGACCGGCTGCTTCGGTGACATCGTCACGGCGCTGGAGCAGGTGGTGAACGGTCAGGAGTGCCGCCATTTTGCCGACATCAACGGCCCCGTGGAGGAGCTGCCCCGTGTGTTGTCCACCCCCCGGCAGTACGCCTATCTCCGCATTGCTGAGGGGTGCAGCAACCGCTGCGCCTACTGCGTGATCCCCTCCCTGCGGGGAAACTACCGCAGCCGCCGGATGGAGGACATTCTGGAGGAGGCCCGTGCGCTGGCGGAGGACGGGGTACGGGAGTGCATCGTCATCGCTCAGGATATCACTCGCTACGGCGTGGATCTGTACGGAGAGCGGCGGCTTCCGGAGCTGCTGCGGGAGCTGTGCAGGCTTCCCTTCCGCTGGGTGCGGCTCCACTATCTCTACCCAGACAATCTCTCCGACCAGCTCATTGACACCATCGCCGGGGAGGCAAAGATCTGCAACTATCTGGATATCCCTATCCAGCACTGCAACGACACCGTTCTCAAGGCCATGCGCCGCCGGGAGACCAAGGCCGGGCTGGAGGAGCTGTTCCGCCGGGTGCGGGAGCGCATCCCCGGCGTGGTGCTGCGGACCAGCCTCATCACGGGACTGCCCTATGAGGACGAGGCGGCCTTCGAGGAGCTGTGCGACTTTTTGGGCGAGCGGAAGCTCCAGCGGGTGGGGGCCTTCCCCTACTCTCCGGAGGAGGGAACTCCTGCGGCCAAGATGCTGAACCGGGTGGACACCGAGGAGGCCCAGCGCCGGGCGGAGCTGGTAATGGAGATTCAAACACAGGTCATGGACGAGTTCAACGACAGCCGCATGGGCGACACCGTGGAGGTGCTGTGCGACGGCTATGACACTCAGGCCATGAGCTATGTGGGACGCAGCTACGCCGAGAGCCCCGGCATCGACGGGTGCATCTTCTTTACGGCGGAGCGGGATGTGGAGCCCGGAGACTTTGTCATGGTGCGTATCACCGGCACCATGGACGGCGACCTCACCGGCGAAGCGGTGGAGGAACTTTCTGAGGAGGAATAAAGCTATGCCTATGAACACTGCCAACAAGCTGACCCTTGCACGGGTGTTTATGATCCCGCTGTTTCTTGTGATCGCATACTGGGGCTTCCCCGGCAGCCGCTATGTGGCGCTGGGGGTGTACATTCTGGCCTGCCTGACGGACCTGCTGGACGGGTATGTGGCCCGACACTATAATCAGGTGTCGGACTTTGGCAAGTTTGCCGATCCGCTGGCGGATAAGTGTCTGGTCATGGCGGCGCTGTGCTGGTTCGTGGAGACCGGTGACATGGTGGGCTGGGTGCTGGCTGTGGTGCTGCTGCGGGAGTTCGCCGTGTCCGGAATGCGGCTCATTGCCGTAGAAAAGGGCCGGGTCATCGCCGCAGGCTGGTCCGGCAAGGTCAAGACCGCCAGCACCATGGTGTGCATCTGCCTGATGCTCTTCGGCATCCCCCACTGGCTGAATCTGGTGTGCCAGGGTGTCATTCTGGTGACCACCGTCTACTCCGGCGTGGAGTACTTCGCCAAAAACTGGGATGTGTTTCAGGAGAAGAAGTAAGTAAGCGCCTACGAATTTTGATCTCATCATCGGCGGCGGCCCGGCCGGTGCCACACTGGCTCGGCTGCTGCCCCGCTCCATGCGCTGTGCCGTCATCTATCGGAGCGACCTCTCCAAGCCCTGCGGCGGTCTACTCTCGGAGGATGCCCAGCGGTCATTGGCCCGGTATGATATCACCCTCCCTAAGGACGTTCTGGTGGACCCGCAGATCTTCGCCGTCAAGACCATCGATCTGGAGGCCGGACTGGTGCGGCACTATCAGCGCACCTACCTGAATATGGATCAGCGTCAACCGTACCCCGCCGGGAAAAGCCGTACTTGACACCGGCGGGAAATCCTGATACCATAAGCATCGTAATATAGCACGTTGATCGGAAAGAGTACGCCCGGCGCTCCGGGCAGAGAGGGATGGCCACCGGCTGCAAGCCGTCCTGCGGAGCAAGGGCCGAAAGTGCGTCCGGGAGTGCGGGGGATGCAGACGCCCTCCGGCAGGCCGCCGTCACCGGCCATCGAGCGATAAACGAGAGTGGAACCGTGGAGCAGCCGCTTCGCCTCTCATGCCTGCGGGCATGGGAGGCGTTTTCTGTTCTGCACGGAGCTTTCCGAATTTTGCAGCTAAAATTTGCAGCCAAAAGGAGCTTGACTATGTATCTGTATAATTCTGCCACCCATAAGAAGGAGGAGTTCCGGACCCACACGCCGGGCCACGTGGAGATGTATACCTGCGGCCCCACGGTGTATCACTTTGCCCACATCGGCAACCTCCGCAGCTACATCATGGAGGATGTGCTGGAGAAGTACCTGCGCTATGTGGGCTACGATGTGAACCGGGTCATGAACATCACCGACGTGGGCCACCTGACCTCCGATGCCGACGAGGGCGAGGACAAGATGCTCAAGGGCGCCCGCCGGGAGCACAAGACCGTCATGGAGATCGCCCAGTTCTACACCGACGCCTTCTTCGAGGACTGCCGCAAGCTGAACATCAAGCGCCCCGACGTGGTGCAGCCCGCCACGGGGCTCATTGATGACTACATCCGCATCATCTCCCGCCTGCTGGAGAAGGGCTACGCCTATGTGGCCGGCGGCAACGTGTACTTCGACACCAGCAAGCTGGAGCGGTACTATGTGTTCAACGACCACAACGAGGAGGATCTGGCCGTAGGCGTCCGGGAGGGCGTGGAGGAGGACGTGAACAAGCGCAACAAGAACGACTTTGTGCTGTGGTTCACCAAGTCCAAGTTCGAGGATCAGGCCCTGAAGTGGGATTCCCCGTGGGGCGTGGGCTACCCCGGCTGGCACATCGAGTGCTCCGGCATCTCCATGAAGTACAACGGTGAGTATCTGGATCTCCACTGCGGCGGCGTGGACAACGCCTTCCCCCACCATACCAACGAGATCGCCCAGTCGGAGAGCTATCTGGGCCACCCTTGGTGCCCCCAGTGGTGCCATGTGGCCCACCTCAACACCAGCAGCGGCAAGATGAGCAAGTCCAAGGGTGAGTTCCTGACGGTGTCCCTGCTGGAGGAGAAGGGCTATGCACCGGTGGTATACCGGTTCTTCTGCCTTCAGAGCCACTACCGCAAGAGCTTGGTGTTCAGCTGGGAGAATCTGGACAACGCCGCCGTGGCCTATGGCAAGCTCATCGCCAAGATCGCCGCCCTGCCGGAGGAGGACGGTGCGGTGGATATGGCGGCGGCAGCGCCCTTGCAGCAGAAGTTCCGCACGGCCATGGACAACGACCTGAACACCTCCATGGCGGTGACGGTGCTGTATGACGTGCTGAAGGCCAAGACCAACGGGGCCACCAAGCGGTATGTGCTGGCGGACTTCGACCGGGTGCTGAGTCTGGATCTGCTGGAGAATGCCGCCCGGAAAAAGGCAGAGCAGAAGCAGACCGCTCCGGTCTCCGGCGGGTTCCAGATCGTCAGCGAGAGCGGCGAGACGGACGCTCAGGTGGAGGCTCTGCTGCAGGCCCGCTACGACGCCAAGAAGGCCAAGGACTTCACCGAGGCGGACCGCATCCGGGACGATCTGAAGGCCATGGGCGTGGAGATCACGGACATCCCCGGTGGTGTGCGCTGGAAGAGATAACGCTTTCATAGGTCAAGGGGAGGAGAATGCCTGTGCCGTTCTCCTCCCCTTTTGTTACCATCGGTGGCAGGCGTACTTGCCCTTGTTCATCGATGGTATGTTGTCGGCACCCTACTCTCCGGCAGTTCTTTCCTCTTTTGCCTCCGGCGCCTACTTTTCCCAGCAGTCTTTTCGTGCCTCCGGCGGGTGACTTTCTTTCAATATGCTTTTTTACATAGGAAACGTGCCCCACCGGCACGCAGAGTGACTTCTCCCAAGCGGATACTGCCGAATATCATCTGTATATTCCACCGTCAGGTATTGACAAATCTGCCCGATTTCAGTAATATGATAGAGAAAACAGGCAGAATATTGGAGGAAACGGTATGGAACTGCATCAGGCTGTGGCCGGAAATATTCACCGCATCCGCAAGTCCCAGCGACTGAGTATGGATCGGGCAGCGGAGCTGGCCGGCATCTCTGTGAGTATGTGGGGTCAGGTAGAGCGTGGCAGCGTGAACCCCACGCTGGCGGTGCTGGGCAAGATCGCCTCCGGACTCCACGTCCCTCTGGAGCTGCTCATTGAAAACCGTGAGGAGGCTCCCGCCACTCTGTACCGGGCGGTAGACGTGGCCGGGCAGCGCCTCTACGGCGGCAAAGTCATCCGCTATCCCCTGTTCCCCTTTGATACCGACAGCCGCAGCGAGAGCTGCCAGATGGATATTTTCATCAGCGGTGTCTATGAGGCGGCGGACCACGTCCCCGGCTCTCATGTGTACCTGACGGTGCTCAGCGGAACGGTGAAGGTCACCTGCGGCGGCGAAGTGTTCCGGCTGGAGAGCCGGGACTGCCTCTCCCTGCCGGGGCAGGCGGAGCGGCAGTATGTCAACGTGGGCAACACCACCGTGCGGCTGCTGGAGTGGACGGTCTACCGCAAGAACGGATGAATAATGTATGAAAAAGGATGAACCATGTTCTCGGTGGTTCATCCTTTTTTGACAGCTGCCGCAAAAAACGTAGGATTTTTCTGGATACCGTGTATGATCCAGTAGAAGCGAAGAGAGGGAGACCGTATGCAGGAGCGGAAGAGCATCGCCTTGCTGCGTGAGGGGGACGAGCAAGGGCTGCACGCCCTGCTGGTACACGATGGGCCGCTGTGCGATACGTCATCGCTCCCATTCTGCGGGACCCTCAGGAGCGGGAGGAGCGTCTTTCCGAGGTGACCATGCGGGTCTGGGAGAAAATCGATGTCTTTCAGGAGGAGCGGGGAAGCTGGAATGGCTGGCTGACCTCCCTCACCCGTCATACGGCGCTGAATCACGCCCGGCGGATCTCCCGGCACGGCGGGGCCGAAGCCCTGTCGGAGGATCCCCCCTCCCCGGAGCTGACGCCGGAGGAAGCGCTTTTGCGTCAGGAGCGGCAGACCGCCCTGTAAGCGGCGCTGGGGCAGCTATCCGCCGGTGAGCGGCTTCTGTTTTACCGAAAATACTACTATCTGCCCTCCACCGCCCAGATCGCCTTGGAGCTGGGGCTTACGGAGCGGGCGGTGGAGGGCCGGCTATACCGGCTGAAACGGCAGCTGCGGAAATTGCCGGGAGGTGATGAGCGTTCCTAAGGAGGACTGGGGCTTTCTGAACGAAAAGGCCTTCGAGGCCGCATTGCAGGCCAGTGTACCGGAGCGCCTGCCAGATAAGATGGCGGCGGCGGTCACTCCGTGAAAGCGGACCATGGGCCGGGTGCTGGCAGGCACGGCCCTGACCGCCCTGGGGACGAATCTCTGGGGACTGAACTACCTTTTGCCCGGCATCGGGCTGGTGCTGATGCTACTGGGCTTCCGGCTCCTGCGGTGGGAGGAGATCGAGGCCTGTCGTGGGGCCATACAGGTGGTGGTCAGCGTTCAGGAGTTCGACCAGAAGGGAGGCTTCTGCCGGAGCAGCGGCTCCAACCCGCTGTGCATAACCGGGGTACGGGTAAAGCTGACGGGAGAGCCTGCCGGCTGGATGATCTTCCACCACTTTCTCTGGAACACGGCCCCGCCCTTCCATGGGACAGCCGCCATACAGCTCTGCCGGTATATCAGTCGGATGAGCTGTGGAGCGCCGCCGGAGAGGTCGCCGGCCGGGTTCTGCACGATCGGGACAGGGAGACCTTCCGGGCGCCCTACCACTCTATACCTCCCCCTACGGATATCAGGGCATCTATGGACAGCGGGACATTTTCGGGACATTTTCGGGACATTTTCTCTGTCCACTGCGGCGCAGCACGGGCGGGGCTATGTGGTCTATGCCGCCGATGAAATTCCTCACGCAGAATACCGAAATGTGCTGGATAGCCGGTTCAATTACAGCTATCCGTACAGATTTCTGCAATACCCGGCAAAAACGGCACTGAAAAACCGGATGTCCGATCATGGGGCATTTCGGACCGTCTGGAGCGATCTGCGCTACGATCCCGAAGTAACTCCACCTGTCATCAAGAAGAACGATCAACGGAATGACCCTCCGGCAAAAGCCGGAGGGTCATTCTGATATTTTTTCATTCGATAGCCTGCCGCCCGGCAACGGGAGCAGAACAAAAAAATTGGAAATTCACGGTTTATAGGATAAGTCATTTGGCAAGCCACCTCACCCGGCACGGTGCCGCATTTGGTAAGGCGGCCCATCTGGCAGGGTGTTCTACTCGGCAGGGTACACCATTTGGCAGGGTACACCATTTGGCAGGACACCTCATTGAGCAAGGCGTTCCAACCGGCACACACCGTTCGGAAAGATCTGCCGATTCGGGGATGGCAGCGTTACGGGCGCACCTGCGGAAGACTGGCGGCGGCCACGGACTGTCCGATGCGGCGGAAGCGATCGTCCGGCAGCAGCACCTCCAGCGGCAGCTGAGGGTACTCCTCCGCCAGCACACGGCGGCAGGTCTCCGTCATCCACTCCCCGCCGATACCGGAGGCCACACGGCCCAGCACCATCACATGGCGCAGCGGGTAAATTTCAGCATACAGGGCCAGCGTATGGGCAAGGCACACCCCCATATCCCGGAAGATCCTCCGGGCAGCGGGATGGCCCTGCCGGGCCAGCTCCTGCATCTGCCGCAGCTGTTGAGCCGGGGGCAGGGCCGCATCTGTGGGAACTCCTGCGGCAGCGGCCAGCCGGATCACGGCGTCCTGCGAAAAGTACTGCCCCCCTACGCCGGTATCACCGGACCACGGGTCTCTGGGGGCCGCCTCTGCCAAATCCACCGGCGCAAAGGCCAGCTCATTGAGCCAGCCGGAGACACGGCCCTGTGCATCCACATAGCCCGCCGCCTGACTGGTCCCCATAGCGATGCCCATGACGGGGCCGGTACCGAGACTCATATAGCCCGCCAGCGCCGTGACATCGCCGTCGTTGGCCACCGCCAGCGGGACATTCCCCATGGCGGCTGCGGCTCTGCGGTAGAGGGTACGTCCCTCCTGTTGGCGCTCCGGCGGGACGGCAGCCAGCAGCGCCGACACCATCAGCTCGTCTCCCCGGACGATGCCGGCGGTGGAGACACCGATGCCATCCACACGGGGCAGATGGGCCGCCGCCGTGCGGAGGGCGCAGAGCACCTCCCGCTGATGATACCGGGGGTCGGCGGCGGTCTTGGGGTGCCAGACCACCTCCTCGGAGTAGACGGTGCGGCCATCCACCACGGCGGAGACCTTGCGGTCAGAGCCGCCGGCGTCAAAGCCGATGCGGCAGCCCTCCAGATGCCCGCCTATGGGGCGGGCCGCCGGTCGGGGCTCCGGGAAGCGCTCCCCCGCCGCCTCCACGCAGAAGGGGCGGCCGTACACCGTCTCCATCATGGCCACGTCAAAGGCACGGGAGCCGTGGGGGCTGAAGATCTCCCGCAGCTGAGAGATCAGAACTCCGTCCCCCTGCAGCGTCACCCGCCATCCTCCGACGCTCCACAGCAGCAGCTTGATGGTGCGCTCCAGATATCGCAGATCGGCAGGGCTCCCGCCACGGATGCGTGTCTCATACACCACGGTGCCGCTCCCCTCCACGGCGATGCGGAAGGGCTGGCGGGCCTGGGACAGATAGGCCGTCCGCCACGGGGCAAAGGGCAGAAAATCCGGCTGCAGGCAGGGGACATTTTTTACGGAAAACGGGATGCCCAAATACTCCATGGCAGGCTCCTCCTTACGGGCGCTCTATTGGCAGTCCTCCGCCGGCTGTTCCCCCGGACGGCGGGCGGTGTCCACGGCGCCCCGGTACACCACCAGCCGGTCATAGACATATTCCGTGACCAGATTCAGCACCATGTTCAAAAGCGTCACCAGATACTCGTTCCAATGGAGGGTATCCGCCAGATAGCTGCCCAGCAGGGTGGACAGGGGGGTGAAGGCACAGTAGTACAGCAGCACCAGCGCCATGGCCTGTGGGACGTTGTTGGCGCTCTGGAAGGTGAACTTTCGGTTCAGGGTGAAGTTCCACAGCACCGAGAGGGTCAGAGCGATGAGATAGCAGGGCCAGTAGCTCCCGTGCAGCAGCTCATTGAGCAGGGCAAAGGAGGCCATTTCGATGGCCCCGGCGGAGATGGAGAACAGGGTGAATTTCAGCACCCGGCCCCACTCTCTTTTGTTTTTCATGGGGTAAGTCGTTCCTTTCTGCGGGTCACTGGTTGGCCTTGCGGAGAAGGGTCTCCCACTCCTTCACGATGGAGCGGTCGGTGAAGTAGTCGATCCGCATGGCCTTGCGGACCTGCGCCAGCGTCTCGTTGGTGGTCTCCGCCGCCTTGGCCGTACCGGCCACCAGAATATCGTACACCGTGTCGATGTCCTTTTCCCATCTGGCCCGCTCCTCCCGGATGGGGGCCAGCGTCTCCTCCAGCACGTTGAAGAGGAATTTCTTGCAGGTGCCGTCCCCCAGGCCACCCCGACGGTAGTGGGCCTTCATCTCCTCCAGATTGGCGTAGTCCGGCAGGAACTCCGCAAAATGCTCGTCGGTGCAGAAGGCATCCAGATAGGTGAACACCACGTTGCCCTCGGTGTGGCCCGGATCGCTGATCTGGAGGTGGAGGGGGTCGGTGAACATCTTTCCGTTGATCTGTTTTTTCACCACGGCGGCACTGTCGGACAGGTAGATGCAGTTGCCAAGGGATTTGCTCATTTTGGCCTTGCCGTCTACGCCCGGCAGACGGCGCTGCATCTCGTTTTCCGGGATCATGGCGGTGGGCATGGTCAGCGTCTCGCCATAGATGCGGTTGAACTTCTCCACGATCTCACGGGTCTGCTCCAGCATGGGAAGCTGATCCTCGCCCACAGGCACCACGTTGGCGTGGAAGGCCGTGATATCGGCGGCCTGAGAAACGGGATAGGCGAAAAAGCCCACCGGCAGGCCCTCGTCGGCAAAGCCCCGCATCTGGATCTCGGACTTCACCGTGGGGTTGCGGGAAAGACGTGCCGTGGTGACCAGATTCATATAGTAAAAGGTCAGGGCATGGAGCGCCGGGAGGGTGGACTGCACGCAGATGGTGGACTTGGTGGGGTCGATGCCCACGGAGAGGTAGTCCAGCACGACGTTGATGATATTCTCCCGGATCTTGCCGGGGTTGTCGGCGTTGTCGGTCAGGGCCTGATCGTCGGCGATGAGGATGTTGATCTCGTCGAAGCGGCCGGAATTCTGAAGCTCCACCCGGCGCTTCAGGGAGCCCACATAGTGGCCCAGATGCAGGCGGCCGGTGGGACGGTCGCCGGTAAGAATGATGTTTTTCATGGTGATCCCTCCGCAAATCTTCGTTTGCTGTATAATGTCAAGGTATTATACCACAGGTGCGCCGATTTTTCCAACAGAAAAATTGGGGGATGCTGCCCCGGTGGGCGGGTGGAATATTGCGTCCGGCTTTGACGTCCCGTTGGGTCGCACGAAGGCGGAGCTCGTTTCGAATCCACCAGATGCCAAAAAGAGAAGCACCATGCGGAATGCCCAGCTTTGCGGTGTTAGAGGGAATCGCTTCCCTATGAGGCAAGGAAAGGGGCGTGTGAGGGGGAAACCTTGGGCGGTTTCCCCCTCACGATTTTAATCAAAGGCCGCTTGCGGCCCCGGTTTTTGCACCGCAAAAACCGGCAGGCACCAAAAAGAGAAGCACCGCTTTGCGGTGCTTCTCTTTTTGGTGCCCCGTCGGGGATTCGAACCCCGGACACCCTGCTTAAAAGGCAAATTTCTCCATCGATTTGCTCAGCATTACGCAGCTTTTGACGCATTATTGCACATTTCTGGCAACATTTACACGCATAAAGTTGCACAACGATTCACAGATTCTCTCCAGTTACTAACAAATTACTAACAAGGTTAGCCCTTCACGACACTGTGATATTATGCTGCCAGCCTCTCACCGGGGCATTCTGCTTCGACCGCCCGGTTCGGAGCCATCCCGGCAATATATCCCCTGACCGCTTTCCGTTGACGATCCATAGCACGGTCTCAGCCGTGGACGTGCGGACGCAATGCGTGGGCGGAGGGTGCGACGCATGGTCACCCTCCGCCGTCCATGTGGTGTGGTTACTTCCCCAGCAGATAGCCCCAGCTGGCGGCACCGAGGATGCCATCCACGCCAAGGTTATGGTCAGCCTGCATCTTCCGCAGACCGGCCTCCATCTTGTGGCCAAAGAGCTTGTCGCCGCTCCAGATTTCATCCGGGTAATAGCCCTTGTCCTTCATCAGCAGCATGGCGGCCCGGACGTCATTGCCATCCATGCCACGGCGCAGCATACGCAGTTCCATGTTGATCGTCTCCTCCTTCGTCGTCGGTGCGGGTGCGGGCTTGGGCTGCTCGTTCAGCAGCGCCTTGACGCTGGCCTTGAACGCCTCCCACTCCGCATTGTTCTTCCCTGCCATCTGCCGGGGGCAGGACTTCCCGGTCACGTCGTAGTGCCGCAGGACGTAGGTGTCCACGCCGGAGATGCTCAGCAGCTTGCACAGCTCCGCCGTCAGTTCCGCAGCGTTGGCCTTGGTGCGCTCGGAAACATGGTAGTTCCCGGAGCAGCACATCTCGATGGAGATACTGTTGGTGTTGCGGCAGAGTGGATGTACCGGATCAGAAGAGCCTACCGCCCATGCCCGGTCACAGGCCGGTACGGACTGGTAGATGCTGTCCTCGTCCACAAAGTAGTGTGCGCTGGCCTCCCTGTCGCCGCCTGCGAAATACTTGCAGTTGGCCTCGGCGGTGTCGCTGACGTTGCCCGTGTAGTGCAGCACCACAAAGGCCACGTCCCGCCCGCCCAGCCGGTCATAGGTCTCCTTGCTGGCCGGGATGCTGGTGTTGATGGGGATACCGCCCGCCTTGGCGATGGGATATGCGTCAGTGATGCGTTTACTCATTGCCGTCCTCCTCGTAGATGATCTCAAGCCCGTATGCTTTTGCGATCTCATGTTCGATTCTGCAACCTCTTGCCTTCTCCCAGCCCTTGCAGAAATAGGCCGCATGGCACAGGCACATGTTTTCGATGGACTTGGCCAAGAAGCACAGCGGAATTTGCACCACGCCACGTTTCTTCATGTTTTCCCGGCTGTACCACTCGTCAGTGAACAGAGTGTTCACGACCTCATAACCAGCACTTTTCAGTGCGTCGATTGCCCTCTCCCGTGTGGCCCGAATTTCTTCGTCAGACTTCCCGGCCATCGGCTGGGACAGCATAGCTTTCTTACTCATTGACATTTCCCCCTTTGTTGTAGGTGGCGATGGGATATGCGTCAGTGATGCGCTTACCCATATCTCACTCCCCCTTGCTGAGCTGCTTGACAGCCTGATTGATGCCGGTGGCCGCCAGACCGCTGACGATGCCCACGGCAATGGCGGTGATGGGATCGCCCGCCGGGAAGTCCGGGATGGGTGCCAGATAGTAGCTGACAGCCCCCAGCAGACCGCCGCAGACCCCGCACAGGATGGGGATCCACTTGTCGTTCATGCTGCTGGCCTTGCCCACCAGCCCCACGAGGTAGGTGATGACGGTGATAACCGCCACGCTTGCGATGCCAAAAGTTTCCATAATTGCTCCTTTCCGTGCCAGATTATGGCACACAAAAAAATGTTGATGAGGCATCCTTACAATTCCTTTGTGACGTGCGCCTCCAGATTCAGGTGCTTGTCGAGTCGTTTCAGTGCGTCCTTACACGGGCCGTTGCATCCCTGCTCGATCAGCCCCTGCAAGGCCCCCCGCAGGCCGTAGCAGATGATGGTCAGCTCGTCCTGCATACGGATGATCTCGGCGCTCTGCCTCCGGTCTCGCTGCACCAGCTTCACCACCCAAGCCACCACGCCGCCCAATACTCCCAGCGCCGTCACCACAGCCGCCGCCGTGATGACGGTGTTTGCGTCAATGTACATGGTAATTGCCTCCTGTTTTTTTCTCTCTTCCAAGCGCATATCCCATTTCCCATTCAGCATACCAAAGAGAAGGAGCGGGTTTCTACCCCCGCTCCTTCAAAAGTTTCGCTTATTTCCCCCACGGAGTGTCCTTGTCGCTCCACGACGCCTTTTTGATGCAGTTCCACATGGCCTTTTCCTGCTTGGCGGACAGGTGCAGAGACTGGATGTATTCCACGTACTTTTTCTTCAGAGACCCGCTGATGGCGTTTCCGTCCTCGTCCTTGTCGCTCTCCAGCTGGCGGACGGCCTCGGCGGCCCGCAGGATCATCACGTAGCTGAGTCCTACGCTCTTTCCGTACTGTTCGTATGCCTCCCGCACCTTTCTGCTCTCATAGGTGCGTACCTTCGTCCCCGGATACGCAAGACCCACCGTGCTGTTCCACATCGTCACGAGCTCCCGCATGGTGGCGGAGATGGGCAGTCCCGTAAACTGGGACACCACCTGAGCCGTCTTATAGATCTTGTTGTAGGTGGTCATGTTCCCGTAGTAGGTGGTTTTCGTGGCCTTGTCAAGGGAGCCTGTCCACAGTCCTATGGTCTCCTCCCAGATGCCCAGCAAACTGTAAAGATTCGACCAAGCCGCCATGTCCATGCGGTCGGTGGAAAATCCGCCGAAGGTGTTGGTTACGTCACGGATCAGCGGGATCTTACCAAGGGGATTCAGCTCACCGGCCAAATTCCCCTCCAGCCCAAGCATGAGATTCAGCACCTGATCCTTCACCGTTTCCGGCTTTTCGCCCCAGAACGCCTTCCAGAATTTCTCCAAAAAGGAATCGTCATCCCAGTCACGCAGCGCATCAGCGAGGGCCCCTGCTATGGCGCTGGCCGCACCGGCCAGAATGTACGCCTGATAGGCCAGCCCCAGCTGCCGCCAGTTTTTCTTGACGGCCTTTTGCATCCCCATAGACTGTGCGTCCTGCAAGGTGTCCAGTGTGGAGTTCATCAGCATATTATAGCTCACCGTGGATTCCGACATGAAGGAGGTGGCGATCTTACTGAAGGTGCCGCCGTCCCGCATCATGTGGCTGCGGGTCATGGTGGAATCCACCACCTGCGTCCGGTAAATGACCTCACGGAATCGCTCTGCTGTGGCCTCCATCAGCTCCTCTCCGGTAAGGTGGCGCTTTTCCTCCACCTCCAGCTTACAGGCCAGCCACAGCCGTTCCCATGTGATCTTATCTCCGGCTTGTGCTGCCGCCATGGACTTGTCCACCAGATCCTCGATCTTGCTGCCCTTGCCCTTGATCCGGTCTCGGATGGAGCGGCCCACATCCGTGTCGAAGAAGCCCATTTCCTTCCACAGTGCGACGCCGCTGTATTGCAGCATCTCCTGCCCCTCCGCCTTCGTAATGACCTTTTTGGTCAGGGCCTTCGCCAGATACTTGTGGTCGATCACGGCGCTGGCCCGGACGTAGGAGGTGGGCTGCAGCATGGCCACTCGCAGGTTCGCCGCCACGGCGGCCCGCTTGTATTTGGAAATGGCCTTGGCGGCCATGCCTTCGCCTCGTGCGCCGTTCTCCTTTACGCCGTTGATGTCCTTCAGAAACGTCACCACGTAGTTGTTGGCCCCGCTGCCCCACGCACGGGTCATCTCCCGCTGCACGGTTCTCGTCCGCACCTGCCCGTTGTCCTTGTTCTTGCTGCTATCCTTGTAGTTGTACCACTTCTGGGCATCCAGCACAGGCAGGGCCAGCGCATTGTACTTGGCCATGTCCGCCATGTGGTTGGCGAATACGTCGAAAATACTTCGCACCATGATGGCGTTGTTGGCTCCCTCCGTCAAAGGCTTCACGGCAGAAAGGTTCAGCAGCCGGTAAAGGCTTCCCTCCTTGCTGTCCGTTTTGGCGGGCCGGTCCTGCGAATCGGTCTCAATGGGGAAGTAGTTCTCCTCCGTAAAGGCCCGATACCCAAACCGCCGCATGGATACCTCGTTGCCCCACGCAGAGCCCTGCTCGGTCATGTACTTCTGCATGGCCTTGGCCGCCTGTACCTGCTCCGGGGTCAGCAGGCTTAAAAGCCTGCCCAGCTCGCCCTGCGTCAGGAGGTAGTGCTCCGCCTGATCCACATCCTTTTTCTTTTTCTTTTTCTCCCGGACGGGCTTCCCCTCTTCTGCGGCTCTGGCGCTTTCGATCTCCTCGGCAATGTCGATGGATGCAATACGGATGCCGCCGCCCATCAGATGCCCCATGGCCTGCTTTCTCCGGCTCAGACAGTAAAGGCTCATCAGCTGCGCTGTGGTCAGCGTCACCTCCTCCTGTCCTCCCTTGCTGTTCTCCAGCATCACCGTATGGGTCTCGGTATCCCATTTTCTGGCCGTCTTATCATCGATCAGTCCGTTTCGGAAATCCAGCACCTTCTTGGTGTTGAAGGACAGCTTATCCCAGCCGTTCATCAGCCCTTGGAAGATGGACTTTCCGCCCTCTCCGAAGCGCTGGAAGGCATACCACGGCAGGCAGTTATCCCACACCAAGAAGTTCTCTCCGGTTTTTTTCTGGTGCTGCTCGTGCTCATTCAGCGCCCAGATGGTGTCCTCCGCCGCATCCACCACCGTGGCAAACTGCCGGTTCACCATCAGCTTGTTCATTTCCGTCACGGCGGTGCTGATCACAGACAGAACCGTGTTGGTCTCCTCCAGCTCTTCCACCGTCATCGTCTGCAAAACGCCGTTTCGGAGAGGATGTTCCTCGATGGCCTTCTCCACTTTGGAGACGTAGGCGTTCAGCAGCATCTGAAAGCCAGCCGGAAGATCCAGATACCCGCCGATCAGATCGTCGCCCTCACCATTTTCTTCGTAGAGGCTCTGCCGGGCCAGCACATCCTGAATCCCCCGCAGGGCCTTAACGTACCGCTCGTCCGCCTTTGTCATGGCCCCACCGGCCAAGCCCCGTTTAGAGATCAGGTTCATCGACCGCAGCAGCTCCGCCACAGGCTTCTTCAGGGCTTCCGGCACGTGCTTTTTGTCCGTGTTGGTCAAAAGCATTTCCTGCAGCCGCTTGGCGTTCCGCTCTACGCTCCGCCGCAGCTTCCCCATGTATTCCGCTCGCTGCCGGGTCTCCCGGTAGCTGCTCACGCTCCGCTGCACGGCATCCCGCTCTACCACCACTCTGGCCTTCTTCAGCAGCTCCTTGACCACCTTCTTCTCCTGCGTCTGCGACAGCTCCTCGTTCAGCCTCCGGATCTTGCCGTTGACGGTGTCCAGATCCTTCTGCACCTTCCGCAGCTGCGCCCGCTCCGCATCGCTCAGTTCCTTGGCCTCACGCCCGGCCAGAATGGCCCGCTTTTCCTCCAGAAAGCCCTGACGCTGCTCCTCCGCCTCGTCGATGCGGACCAGCTTCTGCTCGATGATGCCAAGCCTTGCCCGATCCGCATCTGTCAGGCTCCGGCTCTCGGAGTTTTTCGCCATTTGGGCGGCGATCCGCAGCACATCCCGGTCGGAAAGCGTCGAGCTGCGAATTTGTGCTTGACTTTCCGTCTTGTCCGGCATATCCTTCCCGGCAGTCTCCCGGATAGAATACCGGATATCGGGGTCTGCTGTGGGAGACTGGTTGTCCACGTTTTTGAACTGGCTGCTGTCAAAGGCGACATATACCGTTGCGTTGTCATATTTGCCTTCAACGATATATCCGTCGTATCCCAGCACCTCACGGGCAGCCTTCAGCACGGCTCCGGGATCTCCCATGCCATTGGCCAGTTCTGCCAGAATCTCGCTGTCGCTGTCGCTGGTGGACATGGTAGCCCGCAGCGTGTCCTCTACCGACCGATTATACCACTCTCGGGACGGATAGCCCATGCCGCCTTTGGAATCATAATTCAGCACAAGGTCATCCCCTGTGGGGTCGATCGCCTTGATGAGTTTCCGCACCTCCGCATAGGTCAGCGTTACCTCACTGTCGCTCAGGGGATTTTTCATGTCCAGATAGCCCTCCAACAGTTGGCCACCCTTCTTGGAATACCCCTCGGCCATAGGCTTATAGTCCGTGAAGTAAAAGCCCTGCCCTTCGGCGCTGCCGTTCTGGCTCATGAAGTCGGCGGAGAATTTTGTGAATACAGCACCGCTTCCGTGGTACACCACCTTCAGACGGCCCTCAGCATCCCGCACCTTGCTATCCTTGAAGTAGTCCTGCTGCGCCTCCGTCAGGCTCCGGCCTTCGCTGTCCCGGATAGAATACCGGATATCGGTGTCTGCCGTGGGGGACTTGTTTGTAGTGTTTTTAACCTGATTTGCATCCAATGCGATATACGCATCCGTGCTGCGCCCCCAGCTCCCCTTGTCATTTTCAAGGAACACACCATCGTACCCATTATCTCGCAGCGCCTGTGTGATGGCTGTCTTTGCCCGCAGGGCAAGTTCGTCTTTTGCGCGCGTCCATTCTTTTACCACGTTATCTTCCGCATTAAATGCATCGTCGAACCCATCTGCATCATAAGCAGCTCGCTGAGGCGCATCCGGATTGTTTTTACGCCACTGGATAAGGAAATTCTTAAATGCGTTCTTGGCCTCCTCAAATTTCGCTCCATACTCTTTATCGATTTGTGCAGACTCATCCTTCAGCCTCGCATAATCCACAGACAGTTCTCGAAGCTTACTTACCAGTTCTGTGCGGTCACGCACCCGCAGTGGGTTTCTAATGTCCGCATAGAGCTCCATCTGCTTTTCCCCTCGCACGCCAATATTCCTCGACGTTCTCTTTAGGAAAATGCCAAATGGGGTTTCATCATCACCGGATCCGGCACCTTTATGCTTGGTATCAAACACTGTAAATGTGCCATCCGTTTGATGGTACATCACCAGCAGATTCCCTTCCGCATCCCGCACCTTGCTGTCCTTGAAGTATTCCTGCTGCGCCTCCGTCAAGATCCGACCTTCGCTGTCCCGCAGCAAGAACTGATCCTTTACTCCTCGCTGATTCTCCGTGCCTCGTCCAGAAGCTCTTCCGCTGTCGCTTCTCTGTGATCCGCCATGTAGTTCAGAAACTCCTTCTGCATCTCCGGCTTTCCGTGAAGTCTGAGATAGATTTCCGCTCCGGCTCCCTTCCTTACGCCATGGAAGCTCAGACAACGGATCAACAGATCGTCCATCTCCGTCATATTTTTGGCTCCTTTCCATGAATTCATTCATAGCTGCATTGTACGCAGCGGCCTTTTTCCCGCCCACTGCATACAGAGGCGTTGCGTCCGTTCCGTCTCCTATGCCATACAGTGCGAACACTTGTACGCCTTTTTCATCAGCATACACCCACTTGGTTGCCTCGTCAAGAAAGTTTTCCCCGCTCTTGATCTCGGCGTTCATCCGCCATTCCAGAAGATCCCACTCCGCTTGTTTCAGCTGCGGTCGCCAATACTTGCCCCTTGCCATGTACTGGTTTTCGCCGCCCTCGCTCCGGGTCTCCGATCCCTGATAGTTCTCCACAGCCGCCGTGGCCGCCTTGTCATAGGCTTCCACAATGCTCTCCAGATAGTGCAGTCCGCCGTCCCGCATCTCCTTCAAAAGCGCCGCCTCCGCCTTGGTGTTGGTGGTAAGCCCATCGAAGTACGCCCTCACCTTGGCGATGAAGTCCTTCAGCTTGCCGATGAGCTTTTCCGCCAGCGTGGCGTTCCGGTTGTACAGAGTCTCCATGAAATGGGAGTCCGGCAGAATGTCCGTCATGGCATCCGCCACCACCTCCCGGCTGGCATCGTCGTAGGAGATCTCCTGTCCCAGCGCCTGCCGGTATTTGTCCTGCTTCTCCCGGATCAGATCGTCCACTGTCACGCCGCTCTTTTGGCCGTCCAGCTTTTCCTGCATGGCCTCGAATACCAGCTTCCGCAGATCCCGGTACTCCTCGTCGGCGTTCTGCTCGATGAAATGGGTGAACTCATGGTTGAAGGTCCGCAGCATGGTGTACTGGCTGAAGTCGGCGGCGCTGTTTACGTTGTCGATGCCGCTGTTGACATCAATGTAAATGGTGTTCTCGCTGCGCCGGAAGCGGCCCTCTGCTTCGGTGATGTTCCCCTCTGCATCTCCCTTGGAGCGGTACAGAACGATGTCCACGCCTGTGGCCTTGGCAATGTCGGAGAGGATTCTATACCCCTGCTTCTGCGGTACGTTAAAGGTCTTGCTGAGGTCGGAGAGATTCGCCCCGTTCTCTGCCCGCACCACTCCCTGCCTGCGCCACGTGGCCTTCTTCCCGCCTCTCTCCTGCTGTTCGGCGGATGCGCCGGTACGATAGGCAATGTCTTTCTGTGCCTCCGTCAGATAGTCAAGGCTCCGCAGCCCCTGCACCACCCGGTACGGCACGTCGCTTTTGCCCATTTCGTGGGCGATGCGGTAAGCCTCGCTGAATTTCTCCACATCCTGCCCCTGCTGATAGGTGCGGAGAAATGCTTTCGCCTGCTTGCCATATGCCTTGGAGGCCTCCTCCAGCGTCACGGGTTCTCCCTGCGCCCGCTGGGCCGTCTCCTGCGTCTCCTGCGTCTGCTGTGCGGCCTGCGTGCGCTGTTGAACCTCCTGTGCCACGTCCTGACGCTCCGTCAGGGCCTTACGCACCTCCGCCCGGAGCTGACTGCCGGTCTTAACGCCCAGCGTCTCCAGCACCTCTCTGTCCCCCAGATTCGGCTGCACAGTCGTGCTGTTTGCCGGGGAGCTTTCCGCCTCGCTATTCCACGCCGAGAGTACGGCCATTTCCTCCGGGGTCATTTCCTTCCGCTCGGTCTGCTGCGGCTCCTCCTGCTGCGTTTCTGCCTGTGCCTCCCGCAGCTTTTGGGAGTATGCCTCCGCATTGATTTGGGTCGTACCCAGCTGCCCGGCCCAGTCCGAGTTAAAGCCGCCCTCCGAGATATTCTCCGGGTCCATCTCGTTCAGGACCCGCTGCCCATAGGTGCTGTTTTCTACCAGCGCCTTTTCCTTCCCGGAAAGCTTCTCGCCTGCCACCTGCTTGGTGATGGCATCTGCCAAACGGTCAATGTTCTGGCTCTCCCCGTACTGCGCCAGACGATCCGCCACGGCGTTTCGGATGGTCACCATGTCTCCGGTTCGGATGGCATCCTCGTTCTGCTGCAAGAGGTTTACGATCTGATGACCGGTAAGGGATTTCCCCGCATCGATCCGCTCCTGTGCTTTCTGCGTCAGCGCCGTGCCCGGAGCCACCTCCTGCGCCTCTGCCACGATATCCCCGGAAGCCTTACCGAATTTACTTTTATACGTTGCATCTCTTACGACCTGTTTCCCGGTGTCCATCAGACCGCCGGAAATCGCGCCTCCCACAAAGTCCCAGCCCATGCCGACAGCAATGTCGAACATGGCCTGCCGTTCGGCCTCTTTCTCCGAATAGCCCTGCTCCATGTAGTCCCGCACGCTTGTCTTATAGTCCGAGTTTTCCGCCATGACCAGCACGTCGGCAATGGTGTTAAACAATGTCGTGTTCCATTCCTCAGAGCCTTCGATGAAGCCCTGCTTCAAAAAGCCCTTCAGAATGTTCTTCGTGTTGCCTTTGAGCAGATGATCCAGCGAAACATACTCAAACAGAGATTCAAACGTGGCATTCAGGATACCCATGGTCAGTGCCTGACTGTCCGTTGCACCACGCTCCACCGCATCCAAAACGCCCTGTGACCCGGCACTTCCGCCCAGCAGGGCCGTTCCGGCTGCGGTAAGCCCGGTTCCCTTACCGATGCCCGCCGCCGCCGCAGAATCCACCATGCTCATGCCCAGCTGATACACATCCCCCCAGCTTTTCCCGTTGAAGATACGAGAGAGCAGCGGATGTTCCTTCTCGTCCATCTGGATCTTGCCGTACTTGTCGGTCAGTTGCTGCGCCCTTGTCCCACGAATGGCGGTAGAGGCCACGGTGGCATCCATCGCCGGGGAATAGTAGTTGATGGGCTTATACTCTCCGGTGACCTGATTCCTGATGTTCTGCAAGCCCACGTCTACCAGCCCGACACCGCTGGTCAGCCTCATGGGTACGGAGACGGCGGAGGCAAGATGGGGGGCCTTTTCCGCCAGTTCACTGTTCCACTGGGAAAAGCCCGCCGCACGTCTGGCATCCAACTCTGGCCCCATGTATTCCAGATATTTCTCCGCTTCTTCCTTGCCCTTGGTTTGATAGAGGTAGTTGTAGTCCGCTACCTCGTCATCCGTCATGTAGGCATATTTAGCCAGCTTGCCGCTGGGTGTTTTCCCTGCATTGGAACGGTTTTCATAGGCAGTCCCAATGCTGTTGATGTAGGAATATACATCATCGCCCTTCCCTACGTAATGACCGAAGATATAGGCACCCTTCCCGGAGGCCAGCGACTGGTCTACCTTGGTGGATTTCTTTGCATAGTCCGCCTGATCCCGCAGGCCACTGTACTTCTTTGCCTGCTCTTGCCTCCACTTCTCCGTCTCCCGGCTCTGTGTGTGTCGGACAATGTCCGATTTGGTCAGGCCCGTCTGTCCACCCATGCGCTCTTGCATCCCTTTGATGGCTGTCTCGTATCCTTCTACCGTCAGTCGGCTGCGCTCCTGCGCAGGCTCCTGCGCATTTGCACCCTGCCCGGTGACCACCCCCATGGTGCTGGCCCGCTGGCGGAGCCTGTCCCGTGCAGACCCCACGGCAGGAGACTCCACCTCCTGCCTCTGGTTCTTCCGGTTCTGCTGCTCCTCGTCCTCCCGGCGCTTTCCGCCGTACATGGCCTGCGCTCTGGCCCGCAGTCTGTCTCTTGCGGTGCCTCCCTGCATCGTCATAGCGCTTTCCTCCTTACACAGTCATCTTTGTGGGTTTGTTGTAGTTCTTCTTGGTGCTTCTGGCGTAGACGGGATTGCCGTTTTTATCACGCCCCTGCATAACGATGTAGCCCTGCTTCTCCAGCCGCTCGGCATCCTCATAGGTGATCTCGCCATAGCCGGGAACGTAGATGCGGTTGCTGCTGTACTTGGGCGTTCCCTTCACCTGCACTTTGCTCTGCTTCTGGTTATCATTACGGCTGCCGCTGCCGCCGCCGCTTCCGCCGGAGGAGGAATACTTGGCCGCCAGCGCCGCCGCTGCGTCTGCCCGCTGCTGGTCATAGTACGCCTTCCACCTTGCCGCCTCCGCTGCACTCATACCCGCCGCCTCCAGTTCGCTCTGACTGGGGGTATACCCCGTGGTGCCGATGAGGGTCACCAGATTGCTGTAGGCATCCTTGCGCTGCTGATAGGCAAATTCCTTCTCCTGCCGCTCTGCGTTCTGGCTGTTCCACCAGTTCTCCGCCCCCTGACTGTACGCCGTGTCCGCCCGGCCCGTCTGATAGGTGACGTTCTGCCAGTACTGATCCAGCGCATCCTTGTAGCGGTTATACTCCGTATCCCGCAGGTCACCGGTAAGCTGATACTGCTGCAGCATCCGGTCTCCCTCGTCCTCGTAGGCCTGCCGGGCCTGTCCATACAGCTCCGGGATCACCTCGTTGAGCTTCTGAAGATACGCATCATACTGCTGCTGTCCTGCGCTCTGGCTGTAGGTGGAGCCATACCCGCCGGTAAGGCCCGCCGCCTGTCCCATGGTATCCATCATGGCCTGCTTCCCCTGCAGCACGTACTGATCCCTGTACTGCTGATACAGCGGATCCTTGGCGGCATCATAGGAGAATTTCTCCCGGTTCATGATCTTGTCGTAAATGTCCTTGAGCTGCTGGTCATACGTCCCGGAGTAGTCCGGCTTGCTGCCCTCCAGCTCCTGCAAGCGCCGCAGCGCCTCCTGATAGGCGGCGTTGGTGGTGGGATCGTAGCCATACTTGCCGTAGTCGGTCTTTTTCTGCCCTCCGGCGGGCTGGACGGAGACCCCCCGGTCTGCCGTGGCCTGCGCCGAGGCCGTGCTGCTCTGTGTGGAGGCCGTCCGCCCCTGCTTGGCGGCATTGCCTCCCTGCCCCATGACCTCATAGGTGGGCGTCACCACCGGAAGCCCCACCGTGCCGCTCCGAAGGTCCTGCCACGTGGCCTCTCCCACCTCGCCGCTTTCCGTGAGGTTCCGGGATCTCTGGAAGTCCTTCACGGCTCTTTGGGTCTTATCCCCGTATACGCCGTCCACTTTCAGACCGTAGCCGTTCCGGTTCAGCGCCGACTGCAATCTCCGCACACCGTCTCCGGTGCTGCCCTTGCGAAGCTTTTCATTGTCCATGTCTCTCGCTCCTTTCTCATGCCGTCCGTTTCCAGACGTACACCGCCAGATACGGCGGCATATTGTTGTGGGAATTTCCCCCGCCGGTGGTGCCCGTCAGGGTGTTTCGGCTGATGCTAAATGCCGCCGATGCATAGGGGTAATATCTTCCGCTTCCGCTCTGCGATCCCATGTCGCCTATGGTGAACGCCTTCTTGCTGTTGGTGATAAATCCGTAGTATCCTGCCTCATTGGCCGGGTTGTGCCCGTGGCTGGGCATCTCCGCTGTCGTCAGGGTGTGGCTGGCCTCACCGCCGGTCTTTCCTGCGGCATAGGTACTGCCCGCCGCCAGCAGGAAGGTGTCTTGAATGCGCTCCCACGTTCCGCCGAACAGCGTCTGCGGGCTGGTGGCAGATACGGAGATGTAAATGCTTCCCACCGGCCACATCATGGCAAGCATCACCTTTTTCAGCGTGTCACCGTAGGCTACGATCTCCCAGTCCTCCGGCAGCTCCAGCGCCTTTGCCCTCTCGCAGTATTTGCCCACGGCAAAACCGTCTCCGCCCTCCCGGATATGCATGGCCACCGTGTCCGTGGGAACCACCGCCTCGTAGCTGGCGGAGTTCCCCAGCGTATCCACAGCCTCCAGACGCACCTTGTAGGTCTTGGTGGTCAGAATGTCCGTGGAGCCTGTGATGATCTTCCCTACGCTGCTCTCCATGGAAACCGCTGCCCCCCAGCTGCCGGAGGTTCCCAGCTTCCAGTACGCCTTCAGCTGACAGGTGATGGCTCCGCCCGCTTCTGTGTAAGCGGTCTTTGCCTGCGCCCAGATGTGCGTCCCGGCGGACATGGCCGCCCCGTTCCGGTCGCATCGGTACACGGCAATGTCCGTCAGATTTGGTGCGGAATAGTCGTAGGCCGTCAGCGTCAGATCCTCCGACACCGTAAAGCCCCGGCTGTCCTCCACAGTACAGGTCACCTTCACATTGGTGGACAGCAGCACTCCCGTCCGATAGGGTGCGGATCTCACCGTCTCCCCCTGACAGGTGATGCGTTTTCCCTTGATAGATGCCCCCTGCTGGCAGGAGACCTTGCTGTCATCGAAGCTCACCTCACTGCGGGAGATGCCCTTGAGCAGCACGGAAAGCCCCTCCGCCTTGGTGCCGTCGTTGTAAGCCACCGCCCTGCACCATCCCGCCGAGGCCGTCGGCCCCAACGAGGAGGGTACGGTCAGCGTCAGCTTCATCTCCTGCGTGCTGCCCACCTGCGTGGTGGCCGCAGCGTTGCTGTACGTCCGCAGATAGATGGTACACTCCCCGCTGGCTGCATTGGGGATCTGCGATGCCAGTGACAGGGGCGGCGTAAAGAGGAACCAGTTCTGGGCAATGTCGTCGTCAAACACGTCCTTGCCCCAATGGGTATAGCTGCCAAACTTCACGCCGATGCGGTGGTAGTAGGTATTGCTTTTCCGGTTGGTGTAGATCTTCACGCTCTTCCCCAGCTCCACCGTGCTGCTTTCCGCCGTTGGAACGGATGCTCTGGGGATGGTGGGCAGCGTCACGCTGCCGCTGACCGTCAGCCTGTCCGGTGTCCAAGACGAACCGGCGTTGGAGACCCACTCGCCGGAGAGTGTCACCTTCTTGCTGCCGTCTGCATCGTGGCCGATGACCACGCTGCGGCTGCCCAGCGTATACCACGCCGGGGAGCTATAGCTGTACTTGGCGTATACCCGGCTGCCCTGAATGGCGTAGTAGGCGGAGTTGTCCTCCTGATTGTAAGAGCCTGTGGTGTTGGCGTAGATGTACAGCGTCATGCTGACGGTGGACTGATTGGCCGTCACGTTCTGCGTCACCGTGTAGTCCAGCCGCAGCTGCCATCCGTTGCCGCTTTTTGCCCCGTAAATACTCGCCATGCCTTACCCTCCGATCCACTTGACCGTCAGCCCCGATGTAAAGCTGATGTCCCAGTTTCCGCCCACAATGCGCTCGGATACCTCGATGCGCCCCACGTGGAGCGCCCCGTTGGAGAACCAAGCCGCCTCCGTTCCGTTGATGAAAAAGCTCATGCGCTCCGGTGTCCACGTGGTCATGTTGCTGGTGGTGTCCACCACGTCATAGGTCTGCCCGTCCACCTCCACCTTCCCGGTGGTCTTTACGTCCTGTCCGATGGCAATGCCGATGATGGGTACCGCTCCGTTGTAGCCGATGATGCCCTGCTTGATGTAGCCGGAGGACTTCACCAGCATTTCCCGCAGGGCATCCTGATCCCCTGCCAGTTCCGTCAGCCGTGCGTCTGTGTCGGCGGATATTTTGGCGGCGTAGTCATAGGCCGCCGTGGTGTTCTCCGCCGTCTGGGTGAGTCGGCTCTCGATCTCCTCCTGATACTGCCCGAAGTCGGATGCCGCCACATATTCGCTCCGCAGCACCGTCTCCAGCACATCCATCTGCTGATAGATGACATTGGCCGTCTTGATGATAAGATCCTTCAGCGCCGAGGCCGTCTGGTCTACAGAGGCCTGCACCTTTTCCGCCGACTGCGTTCCACCCGCCTGAATGGCCTCCTGCACGTCCTTCCCGAAGGAATCCATACTCAGGTCATTGAGCGCCAGATTCAGATGCTGTGCCGCCTGAAAGAGATACGACCGCAGCTGTGCCAGCTGCTCCTGCTCCGTCCCCCGCAGCAAAGGCGGGGTCTCCATCTGTACCATCACATATCGCTCCCTACCTGCAAAATTCTGGCCACGGAGAACATCTTCATCTCCCCGGTTCCCTTAAGCCGCATCTGGAGGTGATCGCACCTGCGCGGGGTCACCGGGATGGCAAAGGTACGGGCTGTTCCCTTGTCCCACTGCACGGCCCCCCACCGGATCCAGTCCCCGGAGGAATCGTACTTCAGATACAGCTCCAGTTTGCCCTTCAGCTGTACCCGAATGTCAAACCGGCTCAGATACTTCTTGTCCGGGTACTCGTAGCCCATGATGCCGGAGACCGCCTCCCACGCTACATCCCCCTCCGGTGTCCACTGGGTGCCGCAGACGCAGCCCAGCTTTTTCCCCGTCTCGTCGATGAAAAACAGGTCGTCGTCTTTCTGGGCGAACATCATGACCCGAAGGTCATCCTCCTTGTGCCACATCCCTTTTCCGGTGTCATATACCAGCAGAACCGGGCTTCCCGCCCCGTCCAGCACGGAGAGATAGTATTTGCCGTTAAAGGCCCCTCCCACGGCATCCGTGTAGCGCACGCCGCCCAGCGCCGCCCCCACATCCACAGGAACAGAGCCGTCATAGGCGCACACCTCGGTGCGGCCCTTGTAATAAAGCACCTCGTTGACCACGCACAAACTCCGCCAGCTGCCCTTCTGCACGCCACGGCACAGCGTCTCCGTGATCTGATGCGCCCCCGTGGTGGATACCGCCACCCGGTGCAGCGCCGTCTCCTTGAAAAACGTGGGGTAGCCCAGATAGTTCACGGCTCCCGTCCATGCGCCGTCGGAGCCTACGGAGGCCGCCCAGCTGTCTGTGGACAGACCCATGTAGCAGCCCCAGTTCTTAAAGTCTCCCAGCTTGCAGCAGTATATCTCGTTGACGGTCTTTCCGTCCTTCACGCCGTATCGGCAGCCCCACATGCGGTTCTGGGCCTGACAGATGTAGTCCATATCCGGGGCAATGCGGTGAACAGACACGCCGCCTGTCTGCGTGGCCCCCCGGTCTACCACACCCACCACCACGATCCAGTCCTCCCCCTTTGCCCAGATGACCTTGGAGGCATTGAGGTCTGCGTACTGCTGCTTGACCTCCTCGCTGTCGCCGTTGTAGGCGATGCCCTTGAGCACCACGCCGTCATACGCTTCAAAGTCCGTCCCGATGCCCGTGGCGGTGATCTTGACGTATACCTGCGGGATGGTCACCCACACGGAGGTGGTGCCGTCGTAGCGCTTGAGGCTGTGGTTGTCCATCCACAGGTCACCCCCCTGCGGGGTCTGCGGCTCCGTGTAGGCAATTCCGTTGTAGGGATTGCCGTTTATATCGCAGATGGTGTAGGTGACCTGCGCCCCATCCGCCACGGAAAAGGATGCGTCAATGGACCCGTAGTCCGTCAGGTCTGCGGTGTTGATGTACTTCCGGTCGGGCCAGATCACCAACCACGCTCCCATGCCAACGAGCTGCTTGGGACAGTCCTCCGGTGCGGTGGAAAGCCCAATGTCCACGGCATTCCCGTTTACCACCAGATTCTTCCCGTCCACCCAGATCAGGGCATCCTTGGCGGTAAGTCCCGCCGGTGCGGTCAGTGTCTCTCCCCATCCACGCTTTCCCCGGCTGGCCAGCATGGGGTAGTAGTCCCCCGTAAGATTTTTCATGTCCAGCCACTGCCCGTCCTGTATCCGGGGCCGGTGGTCGTAGCCGCCGAACTGGCTGGTCATCAGGCGGCTGGTCTTTGCCTCCTGCAGCTGCGGTAGATACATCTCGCTTCTCCTCCTCAGATCTGCAGCGGCCCCGCCGATACCGGCAGGTGCGTCCGGTTATACCATGCGGCAAACACCTGATAGGCGGCGTTGTACATGGCCGCCGACTGGTTATACTTGCTGATCTCGGCGTTCTCCAGATCGATCATACTCTGCAAATACCGCACATACACCTCCTCGGCGTAGGGATCCGGCACCAGAAGCGTTTTCTCCATGTCCGCCGTAGTGTACTGGGGCATCTCCCCCTCCGGTGCGCCCTCGTGGGAGCGGATCACGTCCCACCAGACCTTCCCGTCCAGTCTCGTCAGCCACTCCACTTTTGTCTGGTCGTCAAACTGATTGGGCTTTACCAGATCGCACCGGGAAATTGCCTCGCTGATGGTCATTGTTTCTCCTCCTTTATCGCAAAAAGGGGGAAAGCCCCGTCGGTCTCTCCCCCTCCTTTTCTCTCGCAGTTACTGCCCCAGCATTTCGTCCTTGTGCTTGTCCAGCTCCTCCTGTGCCTGCTGGGATCGCCGGATCTCGTCGGCAATGAAACGAGGCACCTCGCTGGTCTGACCCTTGGGCAGCAGATAGTTGATGCCATTGACGGAAACGAACAGGTTCGGCTCGTCGTGGGCGCTGCCTCTGGGGATGTGGATACTGACCTTGTCGCTGGGGTCAAGGCCCATGGCCTCGATCTCACGCTCTACCTTGTTTTTTTCAGCCATTTCTTGGCCCTCCTTTTGTTTTCTTCGGGGGAGGGGAGGCTGTCCCCTCCCCCGGTGTCTCAGTTGGCGGTGTCGGTGGCGGAGTAGGAGCTGACGCTCATCACCCGCAGCAGCCGCTCCGGGTACAGCAGCGTAGCACCGTTGGTCTCGAACTTGTAGCCAATGGTGCTGAACTGGTTCAGCGGGCCGCCGATCTCGCTCTTGTCGTGGACGATCATCTCCAGCGCACCGCCCTCCGGGTCGATGATGCCGAATGCATCCTTGCCGAAGAAGTAGGTGGCGTAGGTCACGCCGGAGGACTTGTTCTGATAGCTGCTGCCGCCCAGAATGGGGGCGAAGGTGTTCTCGATGAACCGCACCCCGTGCAGCTCGCCGATCTCACCGTTGAAGATCTCGCCGGTGGCGGCGTACTTGTGGACCTCGATCCACGCATCGCTCTTTCGCAGGTCATAGGCCACGCTGGGATGGATCACGGCGTAATACTTGCCGTTGATGGTGGGCGCACGATCCTTCTTCAGCTTGGTGGCGGCCTTTGCCACCATGTCCGGGGTCAGCAGGGACCATCCGTCGGCGTCGCTGGCTCCCATGGTGGCGCAGCTGGTGGGGGTGCCTGCCACGGTGCCGTTCTTGACGTTGTCGCAGTACAGCACGTTGGTGCCTACCAGCAAAGCGTCCCGGATCAGCACCTCCTGCGTCTCGGCAGCAGATGCGCCCATCTCCTCCGTAGCGCCGAGGATCACGTCGTCGTAAGCGTGCAGCTCCAGCTGGTCGGTGATGGAGGCATAGGTGCCGTACTGGTCAATGGACCCGGTCTTGGTGCTGACGCCGAACTTCTGGCCGGTGGGGATCACACCTTCCACCAGCTTGGAGGCCCGTGCGAAGGTGTTCCACTTGCGCCATTCCACGCTCTTGCCGCGGTTGGCGGGCAGGGGCTGCTTGCGTCCGAACTGGGCGTAAAACATCTCCATCCGTGCGTTCTCCAGCAGCTCGGTGTCGTAGAAGGTTTTCAGCTCGGCGGACAGGGTGTTATTGCCGGAAAAATTGGTGGTTGCACCGGTCCCTGCGTTGACGTAGTTGCCGGTGGCGTTGACCAGCGTACCGGCGTCGGCAAACAGCTGCAGATCCAGCAGCTTCATGGGATTCATGATGGTTTTCATGTCTTTCTCTCCTTTCGTGGTTCCACGGGGAGAGCGTCCGGCTCACTGGCCGGGGTACAGCTTCTTCCCGTGTGCCGCCGCATCCCGGATGCGCTGCTTCAGCGCCTCTCTCTGCTCCTTGGATGCGTGGGCATAGTCAAATGTGGTAACGGAAGGAGCCTGTGCGGAGGTGCCATGCTCCGTGGGTCTGCGCTGGCCGGAGCGAATGGCGTTTGCCATCTGCTCCGCCGTCTGGCGGGCCGTCTGCTGCATGGCGGCGGTCTGGATCTCCTTGCGATGGACGGCATAGTATGCGTCCTCCACGCTGAGACCCACGCCGGGGGAGGTCATCCGCAGAAACGCCGGGTTCTCCAGCTCACGGGAGAGGTCGAAGTCGGGGAATACCTTCTTCATTTCCTCGCCCTGCCGCTGCAGTCCCTCCAGATGCGCCTGCAGCCTCTGCTGCTCCAGCGTCCGGGCCTCCTGCTGCTGCCGCAGAGCCGTCTCCCGCTCGCTGCGCTCCAGCCGCTTGGCCACATCCACGTCCACACCCATCTCCAAGGCTTTCTCCTCGTAGTAGGCGTCGTCGTTCTGCACGGCCTCAGCCAGCGCCGCAGCGTCCAGATGCTCCATGTCCATGCCATGGCGCTTCGCCAGAAGATCCAGCGCCGGTCTCAGGGCATCCAGCGTACTCTCCGCCTCGTTGGCGGACTTGAGCCGGGCCTGAATGGTGCGCTGCATCTGCCGGTTGTACTCCGGATCCTGCATGATCTCCTCCCAAGTCATGCGCTTGGGGGCCTCCTCCTTGGGCTCTTTGCCCTCATCGGGGGCTTCTTCCGTGGGCTGGGGAGGCGTTTCCTCCTCCTGTGCAGCGGCGGCCTGCTCCGGATGGGCGGCGGCCTTCCTTGCCGCCATCCGCTCCCGGCTCGCCCGGTGTTTCTTCAGCTTTTCCGCCGGAACGCCCAATTCCAGCAGCTTGCTCTCCCCGGCGTCGGGAGCATTTCCTTCGCCCGATGCGGCTGCTCCGTCCCCGGTCCCGGCACCTGCGCCTTCGCCGCCGAACAGCTGCAGCCAAATGTTGCGTGTTTCCATGTGATCCTCCTCATATCTGCCGCTTACGTCCGGCGAGTCGTTAAGGTGGAGGGTGCGGGGAGAGTCGGACTCCCATTTACTGCGGATCGTGCAGCCGTCCTGCCATTAGACCACGCTACCCATGCGCCGGGGGTCTCCCCCCGGCAAAAATAGGAAGAAAAGAAGGATGCCTTGAAAGGACAAGTCCATTGTACCGTGGGGCGAACCCCTCTCTCTACCCCCCAACGGCCTATTTGCAAATAAATTTTACCCGATCCGGATACCGCTCCTGCAACAGCCGGAAGCCCTCGCACACGCTCTCAAAGATCAGCTCCAATACTGCCCGTGAACCGTGTACCTCCCGGCATGAGATGACAGCGTCCCCCTCCCGCAGGGATACCTCCATTTTCCGCACCCAGCGCCTGCCCAGCCGCTCCAGATCGGATGCCAGCGTGTAGACAATGATGGAGGCCGCCGCACACACGATATCCTCCCCGTACTTTCCCCCGCCGTGTCCCTGCACCGTCAGGCTCAGGCCCTTGCGGTCGTACTCTGCCCGGATCATCCCATCACCGGCCCTTCCTCCGGCTCCGCCGCCGCCCGGCTCTGCTCACGGGCCTGCTGCACGTAGGGATGCTCCGCCTCCGGCTGCTGCTGCGCCGCCACCTGCCCCTGCGGGATGACTGCGCCGCCGCCCATGGTCTGTAAGATGTCCTGACTGAGGCCCTGCACCATCTCCGGGGCCGCCTTGGCCGCCAGCGTCAGCGCCAGCTGCATATACTGCCCCAGCTTGTCCCGCATCGTCGCCTGCTGGGCCACCCGCTGCATGATGCCGTCCTTGCCGTCAAAGTCCATCATCTCCAGACACAGCATGGTCTGATCCACCGCATCCGGGGAGAAGAAGCCCAGCTGGTAAAACTGCAGCGCCAGCTCGTTCTGGCTCATCTTGGTATAGGCGCTCTTTTTCTGGGCGGACACCTTGATGTCAAACACCGGCAGCCGAAAGCCCATGTCCTCCCCAAAGGCCATCCCCTGCGGCTGTGGCTTGAGTCCGGCGTTGGTGTAGGTGACGTACTCCTCGCCGCCCTGCTCCCCCAGAATGCGGAACTGCCGTGGCATATCGTAAAACTGCCGGATCAGCTCGATGACAAGCCTCACAATGCCGGTGTAGGCCCGGTAGGAGGCAAGGGTAGCGTCTCTGGATCCCTTGCCGCTGGCCTCCTGCAGCGCCGCAATGGCCGAGGCCGCCGTGATGCCGCCGCCGGGAGCCGTGCCTGTCGCCGTCTCCGTGTTGCCGCTGGTCTCCCGCAGCTCCTGCACCGTCTCCTGCAGCACGCTGATGTAATTGCCCTGCAAGGCGGTGTACTCCATGGCCCGTATGCTGTCCTCCCCCAGATTTCCGCTGATATGCACCAGCGGCTTGGAGATATCCAGCAGTTCCTGCTCGTTGATGCCGCCGTCGCTGCGGACAAAGTACCTTGGTGTTGCCCCAGCCATGGCGTTTTTCACGATGGCTGTCCGCAGCAGATCGATCTCCGTCTGTGGATTGCGGCACAGGTCTACGTAGCCGTAGCCGCAGGGGCTGCCCTCGATGGGGTACAGCGCATCAAACACATACGGGTACAGCCCGTGATCGTACAGGCCCCGCTCCCGCAGCTCCGGGTCGTTTTCCGTGGCGTACAGCACCTGATCGCCCACATACCGCACATACTGCAGCGTCTTTTTCCCGGCCACCAGCTTGTGGTAGTAGCACTCCACCACCGTCACCTTGCCGTCGGTAGACACCGTGTCGTCGTACAGAAACCGTGTGGAGAGGATGTTCTGGCCCTTCAGGGTGTCCTCCAGCTCCGGGTACTGCTCCTGCAGCAAGTCCCGGTCTGCCAGCTCCGTGTGGAAGAAGTACCGGCTGCGCTGGATGTCCTCCAGCCCCGGCTCCCAGTACAGGTTCAGGAGGTTCACCCTTGTGATGGAGATGTCCCCCAGCCCGTTGAGCTTTCCGGGATCCCACACTACCTTGTATACCCCCGTCCCCGTCTTGCACTTCTGCCACATGGCGTCGGAGTAGGTGCGTTCAAACTCATTTTGCTCCAGTACACACGGCACAATGGCGCTGAGCATCCGTGCCTCCTGCCGGTCTCCCTCCTCACGGGGGAGAATATTCGGCTCCGGGTAGCTCTCCATGGCGTCTGCGTGCTTGCTGGTGATGACGTTGTGCAGCCACCCGCTGCGGCTCTTAAAGCCGGGGGAGGCCATGGTGGTCTTGTCCCGCTCCTCCCAGCTGTTTCGCAGCTTCCACCACTGCTCGCTGGAGAGGATACGCCTCTCTGTGGCGGCCTTGCCCGCCTTGTATCGCTGCAGGGTCTCCGTCAGCCGCCGCACCTGCTCCGGCCCGATGGCCTGTGCCTCCGGCATGGTCTCCCGCAGCTCCTGCTCCTCTCTGATGTCCATATGTCCCTCCTCACCAAATATCTCTCAGCCCATCCCGCCGCATGGTGTTCAGCGGATCGATGACCACCGGCTTCTGCTGCACCGGCACCATGGGCTTGACCGGTCTCGACATACACATATACCGCACCTCGTCCGCCACGTGATCCTCCAGCGTGGTGTCCAGATCCTCCGGGTGCGTCTCGGAGTACATCATCAGCGGCATGGTGCGGATAAACGCCCGGCAGCTGTCAAAGACATACATCCGGGCATAGCCCTCCTCGTCGAATTGCAGGCGGTAATGCACCTGCATCCATCCGGGGATCCGCTGGTTGTCCCCCGGCGTAAAGTAGATGCCGTACCTCGCCGCCGTCTCTGCGATGCTCTCGCCCCGGCTGGCGTCCCAGATGGCCGGGTCCGCCACGCTGTCCACGATCTTGCGGCCCTTGAGCCACGGGTGGGTGTCCTCCACCTCCCGGATCCGCCGGAACTGCTCGTCCGGTGACCACTTAACGCCCTCGTTGGGGGTCTGGGTGCATCCGTACATCTCCATAATGCGGTACAGCACCCCGTCATAATCCACCGCCCACCAAGCCATGGAGAAGGGCTTGCCGTAGCCGAAGTCGTAGCTTCGCATGATGTTCCAGCCCCGCCTCTCCCCCACGGATAGGTCAAAGGGCGCAATGACGTGGCACCATTTGTGCTGCCGCCGCAGCTCCTCCGTGGTAAGACCAAGCTCTGCCGCCTTGTCCGCCGGAGGGTCAGGCCGGAAGTCCTCGAAAAACTGCCCCTCGAAGATATCCCACGACCCGTGGAGCCACGCCTCCCGCAGCTTGGGCGGCAGACTCTCCAGCTCCTGCACGTATTCCGGCTGCGTCTCCATCAGCGCCTTATTGTCCGTCACCAGCGCCTGCACAAAGCTGTAATTGTCCGGGTTTTCCCCGTCCTCAAAGCGGCGGTCTACGAAAAGCCGCTTGAAATACCCGTGACTGGGCCCTCCGGGGTTCAGGGTGTAGTACGTCCGCTTGGGGTATCCGTTGGTACCTCGCACGCAGGCGTTGATCTTTTTGATCCAGTCCTCCGGCAGCTGCCCCGCCTCATCGATAAAGACCACGTCGTACTCTGCGCCCTGATACTGCCCCAGATCTCCGTCACAGGCGCAGTACCCGAACCAGATGGTGCTGCCGTTGGGAAAATTAAACACCTTGTCCGTCTTGTTGTACTTGGCCAGCCCCAGCAGCTCCGCCCGCAGCGCCTCGATGTGGTTGTTGATCAGCTCCTTATAGGTCTTTCGCACGATCAGAATGCGGATACCGGGATACGTCACCGCCAATATCTTGGCCTTGGTGCGCACCGCCCAGCTCTTTCCGCCGCCTCTGGCCCCGCCATAGGCCACGTGCCGGTGTCCGTCCCGCAAAAACGCATCCTGCTTGTCGCTGATGCGTGACAGGTCTGCTATTTTCATCGCTTGTACTCCTCCGGCAGGCCCACCACCTCCAGCGTCTTGTCCTCGGCCTCCTCGGACTTCTCCCGCCAGCCCCAGTTGCAGGCCAGCGAGAATTTTGCCCCCGTGCAGCCGTCCTTGTCGTATAGCCGCCGCTCTGCGTACTCCTCACAGCGGGCCTTTGCACGTGTAATGGTGTCCTTAAAGGCCGCTCTCCCCTGATAATTCAGCAGCGCCTGCCGCCCGCCAAAGCCCAGCGCCAGCGCCAGCCCCGTCACCGTAGGAGGATGCGCCCCCCGCACCACGGGCTGCCCGTACTTATCCAGCAGCATCTCTCCGTCCCGGGTATAGACGATCTCCCCCTCGCACTCGGTAAAATACGCCTCGATCTTCTCCTCCAGCTCCTCCGGGGTCTTGTAGATCCATGGTCTCCCCATTCCTGCGGTTCCTCCTTTCTTTGGAACGGGCAGCGGGAGTCGAACCCGCACATACGGGAGTCAAAGTCCCGTGCCTTACCTTTTGGCTATGCCCGCCTGTCCTGTTTTTTTGCACCACGCCCCCGCCGCTGCGCTTTTCCCGGTACAAGTTCCCCCACCTCCCGCAGGAGGCTCTCCGTTATTCTTCGGCCCGGCCATCCAGCCATGGCCGCTCTTGCCCATATCCACGGGCCGCAGCCCTGCGGCTGCGCTTTATCCTATTGTACCGTGCCGCTCCCGCCGCTCTCTACCCCCCATCCGCCCCATTTTCTCCGCCAGATCCCGCAAGCGCCGTCCCAAAACGCCCCAATAACCGCCCAGAGAGGACACCCGCCACGGGTGCCCTCTCTTTTTTTGCACTTACTTAAAGACCTCCGGCGGGTACCGCTCCTCCCACGGGCGGAAGCCGTCTCCCATGATGCGCCGCAGTTCCCGGTCGATGCTCTCCTTGGTGTAGGCGAGCTCCTGATCCCCGCCTGCGTCCTCCACGCAGAGCTGGGCAAAGGACCGGAAGGTCTCCCGGAATGCCTCCAGCGCCTCCATGGCCCGCTTGGGGCCGAAGCCAAAGTCCTGCCCCAGCGTAATGAGCATCATGTCCTCACACTGCTGGATGGTAAAAAGCCGCTGCAGCCGCATATTTTGCTGGTGCTTGGCCTCCATCCGCTGTAAAAACGCACTGGGCTTAGCCATCCTCTCCACCTCCCCGCCGCTCTCCGTAGGAGCAGTAAAAATCTTCCGGCACAATGCTATCAATGCAAACGCCGTATGTGCAGCACAATCCGTCCAGATCCGCATAGCTGTACTTGCATTCCTTGCACCGCACCACGGGCACAGCGTCAACGGTGGGCGTATCGGCTATGAGTCTCTGGATTTTGCTGTGTGCGGCGAAGTTTACAAGCCATTTCAAATCGCCTGTAATCTGCACCTGTGCAGACATATAGGCCTCGGATTCGTCCACGATCATTTGATCAGCATCAATCAGCCGCATCGCCGCCACCTCCGTCCATCTTTGCCCCGCAGGCTGGGCAGTAGTTGCTTTCCCAGTATTCTTTCTTCTTGCATCTATTGCACAAGAAAAACTGCTCTGTATCTGTATCAACGTACAGCCACCGCCCATACCGTACCGGCGCAACGTCGATAATCGTTCCATCCGGTATCGTCCGTATTGCTCGCTTAAAGTCCTCCTCCATGATGATGCGGCACAGCCCACGGCCATCCGACAGGTCTTTCAGCGGGATGCGTTTCAGCCACTCTACCAGTTCTTCTCGGTTGATGTATTTAGCCACGCTCGATCACCTCCGGCTTTTCTGTGTGTCGCTCCCGGAATCCATACCTGCTCACGGCAGGCGTAACATATTCCATCATCTCTCCATGCGCCCTGCCCATATTTGCAGTCGCCGCACATCGGCATCGCTGTCATCTTCCTACCACAGTGTGGGCAATAGTCCGTGATCTTTCTCGCATTCGTCCCTTGACCACGCCGGTATCTGGCAAACGGCATCCACATTCCGCAGTTGGTACACTGCGGTGTGTCTGCCTCATAAATCTCCACTCAGCCATTGTCAGCCCTCCTGTTCCACGCTTCCGCTTCCTGCTCTCTGGAAGCATGCATTTCTCTGAAATTGTCACATACCGGGCATCCTTCATGCTGCCCCACAATGAAATATTCCCCGCAAGCATAGCCAAACATCGGCCTACGCCCACACTTCGGGCAGGGATTCAGTTCATCCACGCTCGATCACCTCCTGCTTCCACGGGGTGATCTCCTCCACGGATACCACCCGCACGTCCCCGTAGCGCTCCAAGTCCATGGCCAGCGCCTCCTTGATGCCGATGGCCTGTCCCACCGGCCTGTCTACGTCCATGACGATCCTCAGCACGTCGTCTCCTCCTTACCCTAAATAGTCCTCGAATCTGTGGCAAACCTTGAAAATCCTCTTATTGTTGCACCACCTCTGCAGCCTTCGGATTTCTTTTGATGCGTGCGGTTTATCATAAATCATAACGTAAGGGTCATACCCAAGTTCGGAAAGTTTGTAAATGCGGTATAGATTCTCCTCCATTGTACTGTTATAATTTGTCAGGCAGTAAACCGTCCCTATTTTTGTTTTCCGCCGGAATCCCCTCGCAAAATCAGCAAACTTATCTGCCAAGTCTTGCTTTGGATCATCCCACGCAAAATGCAGTTTGACCTGTCGCATCTTGTTAATATCCTCTACGTCGTATTGGTCTAAGAGGCGAATGTCAAGCCCCTGCGTAAAATCGATAATTGCATTCGTCTCTCTGTACTGTTGCATCAAATCTCGCTTATCTGCACAGGCAATTATGTTTGGGTCTAATACTTTTATTTCTTTTTGCCCACACCAAAAATCACTAACATCGGCCACTTTTCTCGCTTGGCACCCCTCTTTAGCAGAAACATGGCAAAATGGACACTGCCGTGGGCACCCTCTGCTTGTCATACTTACGGCAAAGTCAAATTGGGGATAGATTGAATAGTCCGGGAAACATCTTTCTACAGCTTCCGGCAAACCGCTATTTTGCCTCTTATCAAAGCACTCCTTACCGTCCGCCCCCATATTGATGCAATAACCGGTGCCGCCCGAAATAACTCTATCGGCATTTATCGGTGCGGCCACATCTGCGGTATAGTTATCAGAAAACACTTTACTCCGATAGACGGTGTCGTAATGCACAAAGTCACTCCACCACCACTCTACGATGTCTCCTTGCTGCTTGTGGTAGCTAGAAATCCGCATCAATGCAAGATTCGGGAAATTGTGCCCGTCAACGTCTATCAGCCCGATCCTCATCATCCTGCCTCCTCCTTACAAATACCCGTGATTCCGTCTTTTTGCTTCCGCATTGGAGGCTACTTCCTCTAAGTCCCACCACGCAGGTTCTCCAATGTGGCAGTACCACCTATCTGCGCCGAACTTTCGAAAGACGCAGTTCTGGCAGTTCCTCTGTTCTTTGCAGAACGCAACAAGTGTCTCAGCGCAGGTTACGGCTTTCTTGTCTGTCATCATCCTTCCTACTCCTTACTCATACGGCACCCCGATATACTCCAGCACCTCCCGCATGCCCAGTTTGTCCATGCAATAGGCGTATTGCTTGGGGTGCGTGACCTTCATGCGCTGGAAGCGGTTTGGTTCCTTCTCCAGATGCACCCCAAACATACAAAACATACAGCCCGTGCGGCTACAGCCGGTGGTTGTAAGCCGGTCTTGCGGCTCATAGCAGCCGAGATAATCGATCCAATTCATCTGTCCTTCAAATTCAGGATGGTCATCCACTTTGATCTCACCGTATACCGGGCAATAAGGCACGTTAAATTCTTTGATATAATGCAATACATCCTGTCCCGTCCAGAAAGAAAGCGGTGCAGACCTCGGACGCCCGGCGTCAAAGGCATTACACCCGACCTTCTCCCATTGCATCTGACGCAGGCGGCTTTCGCACGCCATGGTCCCCAAGATAGGTTTTCTACCAGTCTGCCGCTCATAATGTTCGGCCGGTTTCTTTTTCATTTCAGTGCAGCACTTATTCGATACGCCAAAGGGAGCATCAACAAGAAACGCCCATTTGGCTATACTCTTCTTAAAGTTTGACTTTGAGCCATCTGGATTGTTGCCATTCACGCATTGAATCGCCCAATTTGCCCCCTTTTTTGCATAATAAATACGGTCTGAAACTTCCTTGCTAATAACCGGATACCCATACTTCTTGATGACTTCATCAAACCGCATTTCGGGCCGGAGAATTTCCACGTCTGAATTGAAGCAGTCATATTTCCCAGCCTTGACCTCCCGGACAAACCGCTGGATCTCCGGGTATTCCAGCCCGGTATTGACGAACACCGCCGGAACGTCAGAGTACATGGAATCAACGATGTGCTTCAGCACCGTGCTGTCCTTGCCGCCGGAAAAACTGACGTAGACCTGCCCGTCCCAATGCTCGTACCAATCCCGGATGCGCTGTTGGGTCAGCGGGATCTTCAGCCGCAGCGGCAGGGCTTGGAGCTGCCGCATGTCTCCTACCGTGTGTTTACTGTCTGCCATGCTTGATCTCCTCCGTCAGAAGCAGCCGCACACCCTGACACAGGGCATACACCAGCTCGTTCTGCCAGATGTCCCGGCTCTCCTTGATCCGGCACATCCCCGTCTCGATAGCGTCCAGCGCTTCCACCAAGTCCTCACGCCTCGCCATACTTGCCCTCCCCTCTTACCATCTGCCAGCACCGCCGGAACCACACCATCCACGCCACGCAGCCGGGCCATTGCTGCCCGCCCATCCTCTGGCTGCAGCTGCCCAGATCCTTCGATCGCTTCCGGCAGGTCTCGCAGGGGCATTCCGGCAGCCGGTAGGGTTCTCCCTGCCGCAGTCTCATGCCTCCCCGCCTCCCTCCATCTGCTGCAAGTCGGCGGCCGTAGCGTCTTTTGCGCCGCTGCCAAGTTGCCACACCAACAAAAGGCAACACCATGCAAGTACGCCAACCGCCAGCACCATCAAGTATTTCTTCATGTTCTGCCCTCCATTGCGTCAAACAGAGATATTCCCTCGACCTCCTGCGCTCCGGTTTCTGCCAGTCTTTCTGCCTGTGCGCAATTCTCTGCTGCAAGGTGGAAATAGCTGGCCTTGAGCTCCACGCCAATGTGCCTACGGCCCATCAGGATGGACTGGTAGCCAGTAGAGCCTATCCCATCGAAGGGGTCAAGCACAATATCCCCGGGGTTGCTCCACAGCTCCACGCATCGCTCGATCACAGGCAGCTGTAAAGGGCAGATATGCCGCTCGTCCTTTTCCTCCTTTGCCGCTTTGCGATTAAGCGTGTCGCTTTGGTTGATGTCCCACCACGTGGGGGATGCGTATTCCTCCCAAATCGGAGATGCCACATTCTGCCACTTGGACACGGGATAGGTGCAGTCCGTATGGGTAACCCTCTCCGGATTGTCACCAGGCTTGCGGAACGTCACCACATAGTCCGGGATGCCCATCCGGCTCATGCAGGAGTCTTTCTTGATCTGCTTATGCAGCAGCCCCAGTGCCTTGGTGCGCTGCATGGCGGTTACGGGATTCTTCCAGATGCACACCTCGCTATGGTAAATAAATCCAAGCGACTGCATCCAGCGAATCACATCGCCCCGGAAATCTCGGATACCGATATAGCCGTCCCGCTCCTTACTGGTAGGCAGGTTCATGCAGTGGATGCTTACGTTCCGCCCTGGCATCATCACGCGATACCATTCGCGGCCCAGGTACATGTACTGCTCGGCAAACTCCTCATAGCTCCGGCAGTTACCCATATCCCGGTCGCTGTTTGAGTATGTATACAGGCTGGCAAAGGGGATGGATGTGACGGAGTAGTGTATGCTGTTATCGGGGATTCCTTTCAACACCTCGCAACTGTCACCGTTATATACTGCGTATTTGCGGCCGATGGCTTGATCTAAGACATTCATTCGCTTATCACCCAATCCGGGACGATCATCGCAATCTGCGGGTCATAGGGGATCACGATCCGCTCCTGCCCCCGGATATCCTTTCTCAAAATTTCCTTGGTATATTGCACCATGTTTCGCTTCATCTCGGCGGCTTGCTGCTCTTTGCGCTCCACATTGGCCTTTACAGCCCCCTCTGCTGCCGAAGTGACAATATGCACATTTACGGGCCGCTTTTGCCCGAATCGGTAACACCTGCGAATTGCTTGGTACATTTGCTCATAGCTGTCGGACAGCCCCACAAAAATCATGTTGTGGCACTGCTGCCAGTTCATTCCAAATCCGGCAATGGATGGTTTCGTGATCAATACGCGCAGAGATCCATTTGCAAAGCGCATCAGCGCATCTTCCTTCGCATCCGGTTTATCGCTGCCGCGCACCTCCTCGCTGTTGGGGATGAATTCAGCCAGCAATTCGCTTTCGGCGTTCAGGTCACACCAGCACACCCACTGCTCATCCGGGTTTTTCGCGATAATCTCCGCCGCTTGTTCGCACCGTTCCCGCAGGCTGGCCCGCCGCGCATCCCGCCGTTCCGTGAGTGTTTTTGCAATCTCACAGCCAAACAGGCTATATTCGCCATCGGACTTTACTTCCACGATATGTTCCGTCATGTTCAGGGGAGGCAATATGTATCCGTCATTTGGGTATCCCAAATCCCCCGGGCATGTCAGCACCACGGCCCATGTGGACACCCATTCCCAGAACCTATCCTCCGCATGCCCCTTGAGCCGCCATTTGCTGGTGTCGCTGCCGTCGTGGATGAAATAAGTCGCCAGCATCTCTGTGCGGCTCATAATGCCAAGGAACTCCACTTGGTTTCCAAGCTCCATATAATCATTGGGCGAAGGAGTAGCCGTGCAGGAAAGCCGGTAAGGCGTATCCTTGAACATTTCAATGATTTGGTTCCGCATCTTGCCGGTGTAATTCTTCAGGATGCTGGATTCGTCCAGCACCACGCCTGCGAAGGATCTCCCATCAAAGTGCTGCAGCATCTCGTAGTTCGTGATGTTGATTCCCGGTGTCACATCTGCCTGTGTCCTGCAAATTTCTGCGGAATACCCGAACTTCTGCGCCTCTCGCAGCGTCTGCGCACCCACCGTCAGCGGGGCCACAATCAGTACAGGCATCCCTTCTCGTTTTGCCACCTGATCGGCAAATTCCAGCTGCTGGATGGTTTTCCCGTTGCCGCACTCCTCAAACAGCGCCGCACGGCCCTTGCGCAGTGCCCACCGTGTGATGTCCTTTTGCCATTCGAACATGTGTATATTCATCGCAGGCTTGTCCACCTCAAATCCGCAGGAGGGCGGGATGTGCTGCTTTCCTGCAAGGAAATCTTCATACCTCACCATTCTACCGTCACCCGCCCTTCATCCGGCATCAGCAGCCGCAGATGCGACAAGATCGCCTCTCGGTCTTCGTCAAGCTCCAGACGTGCGTGCAGCAGTGCTGTCTGCTTTTTCGGTGTCTCCTCCGGCGCTGCGGCCTCCTCATGGGCGGGTTCTTGGCGTGCGGGCTCCCCGTTGCGCCATAAGTCCAGATTCCGCTCCCACAGCACCCGGTCTCCGCCACCCCTCGGAAATGCTGCCCCGTTCCGTTTCCCGGCTTGCCAGACCGTCTGCGAGTTTACGCCCATGGCTGCCGCCAGCCACGTTGCCGTCGCTCCGCAGCCCTGCATATTGGTCAGGTACTCCTTTTGCAGATCTCCGGGCATCTGCTTGTATGTCCCCCACGGCATGACCCGCTTGGTGTTCCAGCTTCTCACCTCGCTGTTTAACGCCTCCCGCTCTTTTTTCGTCAGGCTGTCGCTGGGGAATCCCACCCGCCGACCGCCGCCGACCACCTTGTGTCTGGCCGAGTTCCCGATCTGTTTCTTCTCCCGGATGTCCTTTTCAAACTCCGTCATTTTTTTCTTCCTCCCGTCTTGCATATTTCCCGTCTACGGCCTCGCACAGCGGACATAGCCAGTATTCCCCGGCGCAGTATCGGGTGATCTGCCGCCGCAGCGCCTCACGGGACGGCATCCAGCTGACCACCGGCTCGTCCGCCAGCACCCCCTCGCACACAATGCGCTGGGAGCCGTTGTCTGTCCTGTAATAGGGGCATCGCACGTGTACCTTTGCGTGTCCTCCGGCCATACTCTCACCATCCCATGTACTTTTCCATCTGCCGGTCTGTCAGAGCCTGTGCAAGGCCCTTTTTGGGCGGCGCAGAGGCTTCCTTCCTGCTCCACCGCTCCCACGTCTCTGCATTTCGGCAAGCCGCTTTCCAGTCTTTCATGGGGGTCTTGCCGACCATCCACCCTTTCGATGCGTAGAAATCGATAAATCCCTGCGGGTCTACGGGTGACTGGCGTTCAGCCACATAGGACTGCACCTCTGCCAGCGTGGGCGGAACAAAGCGCTTGGGTCCTGAGGGGGGAGGGGGGGAGCAATAACTATCGTTCTCACTCTCTTTCTCTCTCTCTTTCTCTTTCTCCTTGCGGGTTTGTTCCGGTTTGTTGTCGGTTTGTTTTCGTTTGTTCTGCGTTTGTTCCGGTTTGTTTTTCGTTTGTTCAGGTATGTTGCCGGTTTGTTCGGCTGAGAGTACCGTTTGTTCCGCCCGTCTGCGGTTTTCCGCCTTGCTGCGGCCCACCTCCAGCGTGGGCCGGATCAGGGTGAAAATGGCCCTCGCCACGCCGGATAGCTCCGGCTCCTCTCCGTCCAGTGCATAGGCGCATACCGCCAGCACGATGTCCCGAAACTCCTCCGCCGGAAGCTCCTTCAGTGCGTCGTAGTAGCTCCGGTACCATGTAAATTGCTTTCGCTCCATCCCACGGGCCTCCCGTTAAAAGGGCAGGTCGCCGTCGTCCTCGACCTCCTGAAAGTCATCCGCCGACACATCCACGCCCCGTCCGGTGGGCTCCTCCCGCTTGCTATCGGCAAAGTAGATGCTGTCGGCCAGCACCTCCATGCTGCGCCGCTTGTTTCCCTCCTTGTCCTGCCAGCTGCGGCCCTGCAGCGTCCCGGTCACCGCCGCCATCCGGCCCTTGTCCAGATACTTTGCGGCAAATTCCGCCGTCCCCCTCCATGCCACCACGTCGATGAAGTCCGTCTCCCGGTTCCCCTCGGCATCCTTATAGTCCCGCTCCACCGCCAGCGAAAAGCTGGTCACCGCCACGCCGCTCTGGGTGCGCCGCAGCTCCGGCTTCTTGGTCAGCCGCCCCATGAGCACGATCCTGTTCAGCATACTGCCACCTCCAGTCCGTCGGCAAAGCCCTTCAGTTCCTCAGGCCGAAAGTACACACGGGGATTCCCCGCCTCGATCCGGTAGCCGTTCAGCTTCCCGCTGCGCCGCAGCTGGTCCAGCGTGTCCTCGCTGATGGAGAGCATCCTCGCCGCCTCTCTCTTTGTGTAAAGCAATTTGTCCATTCCTGCGTCCTCCTTGTTGTGTTCGTTGTTATAGCGTTGTTATGTTCCACTGCGCTGTCACAGATCAATCTTCCCCAAATCTCAATTTTGTTACGGCAATGGGAAATTCCTCGATCTCGCTTGCCCAGCGCGCCGACCCTTTTCCGTTGTGCCGCTCAAACACCAGCGGAAAGCCGCCGATGCCGTCGAACAGGCTGCCTATCGTTATAGGGCGAAGATATTGCGCACTGATACGCTTTGCCAGAAAGTCCCAGAAGGGCAATGCGATGGAGTTGCCCAGTGCCTTATACCGGGGGCTGTCCGCATCCTTGTGACGCTTGCCTTTGCTGTCCATCCACTCGCCAATGTCTGTCCAGCCGTCCGGGAAACCTTGCAGCCGTTCGCACTCCATCGGTGTAAGGCGTCGCACAATCATGCCCGTTCTCACGGTGTTCTGCAAATTGTAGCTGATTCCGCCGTTTGATTTTGCCTGCAAAGTCCCGTTTGTTTCGCCGCCCTCTCGGAAGTTCCGGCAATCAACGGCACACACAAGGTCTGTGTTATCCTTGAAGTCTCTTTGCTTGCAGCTGCTTGCAACGTCTCCGGCGTGGTAATCTCCGAACCCTTGCATTTGATACGTCAGCGGCACTTGGTTGCCGCCTGTTCCCATACGGGCTTGCAAACTCGGAGCGATCTCGCCGCAGTCTCGTATGACATCGCAAGCGTGCGTCATATCCAGCGCCACAAACGTCTGGCAGTGCATACCGACCTCCGCAGCAAGCGAAACTGCCTTATCCACCACGTTGCGAACCTCTTCGCGCTGATTTTGTGCAAACGCCATGACTGCTGGATGATGCCCATGCTCCTGTGCTCTCAGCGTCCCGGAAACATCATGGCTCACGCCCAACACATTCCCACCTTGATCGTTCAGGCACATCACCGCCGGCTTATTTCCCCCACACTCCGCATTCAGCGTATGGGACTGTTCCTCGGCGTATCCGATGCTCCGGGCCTGTTCACTGTTGCCGAGCTTAAACCCGGAACAGACTATCGCCATGCCACCCTGATTGCACGCTGGGCTTCCGCCGTTCAGGTCAAGCGTCCGAGCGGTTTCGGCTTCGTATATCCCGCTATGCGGATTGCTGGATTTCATGGCATTGCTTTCGTAAGCGGAAATGCCATAGCAGAAAATCGTCTGGTCATTCCCTGTTCCAAGCGTCCCGCTTTTCTCCGTCTGCACTAAAGCGCCTTTTCCTCCTCCGTCACAGCCCCCCCTGATCCGGACTGCATAAGAAGCACCGTTTTCAGCGTTTCCGGCAAATCCTTCCCGCGCCGTTCCGCTCTCCGCAGGATGCCTTGACACGCTTTTGCGCTCAAAGAGTATTTCTCCTGCGGTGTCTCCTCCAAAATCTGCGACAACCGAGATGCGACGGTGGCGTTGGGGGACTCCCCAGTATTGCGCGTCATGCACTCGCCAAGCCACACTCCATCGTCCTCCCACTTCATCGTGGTAGCCCCCCCAAGTTGGCCAGCCTTTTTCAGGCACTTCAATATCGGGGGCTTCCGGTTCTGCGATGCGGATGATCTCTTCGAGGACTGCCGCGAAGTCTCGCCCTTTGTTGCTGCTGAATGCTCCGGGCACGTTTTCCCAGACCATAAACCGAGGTCTGACCATGTCACCTGTCCGTCCGCTCTTTCTGTCATGCTCTCTCATCTCCTTTACGATGCGGACCTGTTCCATGAACAATCCGCTCCTTGCACCGGCCAATCCGGCGCGTTTTCCTGCAATGCTCAAATCCTGACACGGCGATCCGCCCGTGATCACATCCACGATCTCAATTTCTGCACCGCTGATTTTCGTTATATCACCGAGGTGCTTCATCTCCGTTCCTCCCATCGATCCTTACAAATAGCTTTTCCCGAACTCCCGCCGGAAGTCCTCCTCCGTCCAGCGCTGCTCCTCCATGGCCTTTAACTGGCCGTAGCGCTTCAGGCGCTGCATCTGCCCTGCGCTCTGGTGTACGGCGCTGGGTGCGAATATGTGGCATCTCCTGTGGCACAAATACACCACCAGACCGTATTTCTCGCTCTTCTTGCGGTATGCGCCGCCGAAGATGTGGCTAATGGTGCCGGTCTAACGGGTCTCCCGACCCATTTCTTCCGCATAAAAAACAGCGTCTCTCATCTGGCACCTTGCATCACCTCGTTTCTGATAGACTGCCTCATAATCGGGTACAGACCGCCATATTTCTCTCTCATCCAATGGGCTGCGCCTCCCCCCATTGGGATTTCAGCGCCGCCAGCTGCTGTGGGGTCATGGTCTCGATCCCCGCCTCCCGGCAGTCCTCCACCACCCGGTCGATGAGCCGTGACATCTGTTCCGTGTCGTAGGTGGAGGAACCGTACCACAGCGTCACGTTGACGCAGCCGTGGATCTTGCTGGGTGCCTTTTCCGCCATCCATCCCAGCCCCCGTCCGCTCCACCGGCGCATCAGCTCGTCTGCCGCCTTTTCCTGCACGCATACGATGTCGCTGACCCCGGCGATCTGCCGGATCTCCTCCTGATAGATGCCCTCCTTGGTGGCCCCGTAATGCGCCGCCAGCTTGTCCATCAGCACCCAGCAGTAGGCGTTGGCATCGAGGCTCCTTCCCTTGCGCTTGATCTGCGCCCGATACTCCTTCCCCGGCTGCAGCTCGTCCACTACGTTCATGGCGGAAAGCGCCGTCGGCACCCGCAGGCACAGCCAGTCTCCCGCCCCGTCCTGCATCCATTTGGCCTCCAGCACGCTGACCTCTGTCATGTCTGCACCGCCTCCTCTCTGGGCCATTGCCCCGTTTTCAGGCACTGTGCCAAGTACCGCAGCCTCGGCAGATACGCCCGCTCCACCCATTCCTCATCATAGGGGATGGGATGGAAACTCATGCGCCCCATGTCGATGGGGAGGAAGTAGTTCTGAAGTTCCGCCTCCGTCATCCGGTAGGCTGCAATGCGGCACTCCTTCCGCCGACGCAGCCCCCAGCCGCTTGCCAGCATCTCCACCTGACACTGCTGCCAGTATGCCTTGCTCACCCGAAATTCCGCCTTGCTGTGGGTCTTGACCTCCGTGATGAGCCGGGCATCCTCGCCGTCGTAGTTCACCCGCAGCCGCAGCCCGTGGATGCGTACCTGCCGGTCTCTGGTGCGGATGCCCAGCGCATCCAGAATCTTCCCCTCATAGGCCGTCCCCGCCTGCATGGCCGGGGTGGTGAAGGTCTCCTGCCGGATGCCCAGCTTCACGCTCCACCATTTCCGAAAGGTCTCCGTGTCCCACCGGCCCATGACCTTGGACGTGTCCGAGGCCCCGATCCAGCCGCTGCGGTCGTGGTCGTGGATCACAGTCGGCTCACCGCCTTTTCAAGGCTCCCCAGTTTGTCGAACCACCCCATCATGGTGGCCAGCTGCTTGTCGTTGATGCCCAGCTGCGCCAGCAGATCCCGGTGGGAAAGTCCCCCCTGCTCCTTGCTGGTGATCAGCCGCTCCAGCCGCTCCTTCACGGCGTAGATGCTGTGCCTCGACAGATCATCCTCCCCGTCGTCGCCGTCCCCGGCGGCCCACAGGTCAAAGCCCAGACCCGTCCGCACCGCCACGCCTTTGACAAAGGCTCTGGCCAGCGCATTGTTGATCCGCAGCTGGTTCAGCGTGTCCTCATACACCACCAGAGACCCATTCAGCAGCGGCATATCGTAGGAAAAGACGGTCTCGTCAATGTGGATCTCCACCGACACGAACCAGCACTCCGTCACTCTCCCCTTGCTGGTGGTCACCTTGGCCTGCGGCCACAGGTAGCTGTTGGTCTCCGGGCAGCGCCGGGGATCGTACCAAACGCTCTCCGCTCCGTTCTCGTGCAGCAGCTTCACGCAGTTGGCCCAGCCCAGATAAGGCACCTTCACCGTGTTCCCACGATCGTCCTTGGCCTCCCGAAAACCGCACAGGGGCCGCACATCCAGTTTCACCAGTTCGTTAAAAGGCTTCAGCATTTCTCCTTCTCCTCCTTCTTGTCCTCTCCGATCACGTCCATCAGGCTGTTTCCCTCCAGCATCTGGTCGATGACCTCCATCTCCGTCCGCCCGAAGCCCGCCTTCATCAGCCACCGGAACCGCCGCCGGGTTTCCTCCCGGCACGTCCCGCAGGCTGCATCGTTCTTCCAGCGCCACCCGCTGCAAAGGGGGCAGGGTCTCGCCTCCAGCTCCGAAAGCGGCCCCAGCGCCTCGCCGCACCGGGGGCAGCTCAGTCCGTGGTATCCCACGTCCTTTTCCTCATCCACCGTCGGCTCGTCAAACACCTCGCCGCAATACTGGCACAAATACATCCTCTTCTTCCTCCTCGTCGCTTAGATCTACGTATTCATAGGGGCCGCTTGTCCTCTGCCCCCGGTACACGGCCTCCATGGCCCGCCGAACCGTTCCATAGCTGCGCCCGATCAGCGCCGCCAGCTCTCCCATGCTGTCCGCCTGCGCCACCGGAAGCCGGTACCTGTCCTTCGTCACGTAGCGGTATACCCGCATTTCTTCCTCCGCCTCCTTGGCTGATAGCTCCGGCACTTGCCCTCCTCGTCCCACAGGGGCCGGGGCTTGCACCTTCCCACCATCTCTGCGTAGTTGCAGTCCCACATCCGGGTCGGCCCGGTCATTCCGTACCGGCACTTCCGGCATCTGCTCCAGTCCTTCAAGCCTCCACCATCTCCCTTATTTCTCCAGCCGCTCCAGCAGCCGCATGAAGCCGTAAACCGCCGTCCCGGCTCCCAGATACACCAGCGCCCATGTCAGCGTCATTCCGTCTCCTCCTCTCGCTCCGCAAGCCATTCATCCACCTGCCGCCGGAAGATCAGAAACACCCGGCTCTTCTCGCTGCGGATGCATACCCCGAAGGGCAGCACCCCCTGCTCGATGCCGTCGGCCACCGTCTTGTTGCCGATGCTCACGCCCCGCTCCCGCAGGTACGCCGCCGTGCCGTCCAGCGTCATCGTCTTGACCATCCTTCCTCCTCCTTTTTTACTCCGATTCCTTCACCAGCTCGTCCAGCGTCACGCCGAAGTGCTCCGCCAGCTTCTTCAGCGTCTCCACCGAGGGATTCTGCGTCTCCTGCTTCCACTTGCCGATCACGCCGTTTCCGATGCCGCAGGCCCTCTCCACCTGAAAGATGCTTGTGCCGTTCTCTCTGCACAGCCGCTTCACGTTGTCGTAGATCAAATTTTCACCTTCCTCCTTTACCTTTCCCTTGACAAAGATTAGAAGATAGTCTAAAATAGAGTCGGTTATGACAATCAGCTATCGTCCGTCGGCCCGTCTTGGGGAGGGGCTTGGTTTTTTGCGCCCCTTGTAAGTCTAAGTATAATAGCCAACTCGCTAATTGTCAATAGCTAATTCTCTATTTTCGGAATTATTTTTTATGTCTTTTTCTAACTCTGAAATTGTGGCTGCCATCAGAACCGCCGCAAAAGCCCAGCACACAAGCATCGCCCAAATAGAAAAATCCGTTGGTTTTGCAAACGGCACTATCGGCAAATGGGCAAAAGCCCCCAAAAGCCCGCCTTATGCCAAACTTACCGCCGTAGCCACGGCCCTCGGTGTCCCCGTCACGGAACTCACCGGCGAAACCGCCACGGCCGCAAAAAAAGAGCCCGCCCCATTGGACGAGCTCTTGCCAGGCTATGCCCGGCTCACCGAGGAAAATAAACTCAAGGCGCAGGAGTACATTGCTCTTTTATTAAATTCGCAACGTAATCCCTGACCTTCTCCCGGTTTTCCTCCGTCAGCTGGCGGAACTGCTCCGCCGCCCTCTCCTGCCGCTGCTTTTTTCTCTCTTCGTTCATGTACTTTTCCCCTTTCGCAGAAAGTGCTTCTGCTATTTGTCCCTCTTTTCCGCCTTTGTTGTATTCCCTGTTGCATCCAAACGTGCAACAAATCAAAATTTTTTCAAATCGATCGCCTGAAAAACTGACATCCCCTAAAAAATCTCCCCCGGAGGTGCTGTATGGATCTTTACTCCCTGCTGCTCACGCTTGGTCTTGCGAATGTCCTCATTGCCTTTCTGAGCGCCACGGTGTCCAGATCGTGGATCCCTTGGCTGATCGCTCTGATCTGGAAAAAGCCCATTTCCCGCAAATTTGTGGCGGGGCTGTCCGTTTTTTTCGCCCTGTCCGGCTTTGGGTCTGTGTATGCGCCCCTGCTGGATGACGGCCTTCCTGAAAGCTACGCCTCCCTCATGGGCCTCGCCACCGGTGCCGCCGTATTCTGCGCCTGTTACTTTGTCAGCGTGGCCATCCTGCGCCGCCGCCATATGCTGGCCGGTGAAGTTTGATTAAAAAAAGCCCCGCCGCCCCCGCACCGGGCGGCGGGGTTTTCCGCAGGATTCCGGCGTCCCCGCCTGTGCCTGTATCCCAATGATATCAGCCATTTTGTTTTTATTTTGTCGAAAAGGAGGTTTTCCTGCTTGAACTGTATAAAATGCGGAGAAGCCCTGCCGCAGGGAGCCCTGTTCTGCCCAGCCTGCGGCAAGCGCCAGACCAAAATCCCCAGAAAATCCGCCAAGCGCCCCAACGGATCCGGCACCGTTTACCGCTTGCAAGGCCGCAGGAGCCGCCCGTGGGTGGCTGCGAAGAACAAGGTCATCGTGGGATACTACCCTACCAAAAAAGACGCTGTGGATGCCTTGGATCGCCTTTCCGGCCAGTCTCTCACCGAGCGGTACAATATGACCTTTGCCGAAGTCTTTGATGCGTGGAAAGCAGAGCATTACAAAGAGATCGGCAAGCAGGGGATAGAATCATATAACAACGCCTACCGCATATTTACGCCGTTGCACGGGAAAAAGTTTCGTGATCTCCGCACCGCAGACTTTCAGGCCGTACTTGACCCACACATGGCCAAGAGCCATTCCACCGTGAACAAGTACAAGCAGCTCATAACGCAGATGTCGAGCTGGGCCATCCGGGAGGAAATCTGCACAACAAATTTTGCAAAATTTGTGCGCTTGCCGGAGAATATCAAAAAAGAAAAGGACATCTTCACGGAGGAAGATATCCGTAAATTGGAATCCGACAACAGCGATGCTGCCAAAATCGTCTTGATGCTGCTGGCAACGGGTATGCGTATCGGGGAACTGTTTTCTTTGCCGCTGGCAGACTATCACGGAGACTATGTTGTAGGCGGGGAGAAAACCGAAGCAGGCAGAAACCGCATCATCCCCATTCGCCCGGAGGGGAAGCAGTATTTTGCCTACTTTGCGAAGCAAGCAACGGGGGAACTGCTGTTATCCGGCTACGATGGGCAAAAAGTCCCGGCGAACTTCCGCAGGCGAGATTATTACCCGATGCTGGAGCGGCTGGGCATAGAGCGCAAGACCCCCCACGCCACACGCCATACATACGCATCCCGTGCGGTAAAAGAGGGATTGCCACCGGAAATGCTGCAAAAAATACTCGGACACGCCGATTATTCCACCACCGCAAACATATATACGCACATAGACGCACAGACACTTGTGGACGCTGTTACTAACACGTTACTAACAAATAAGAAATGAGCAAAAAAAGAAAAGCCTTGAAACCGTTGCGTTTCAAGGCTTTTCTTGGTGCCCCGTCGGGGATTCGAACCCCGGACACCCTGCTTAAAAGGCAGGTGCTCTACCGACTGAGCTAACGGAGCGGACGGTTTATTTTCGCAGGAGGGCAGGCAGCCGATCATGCCGGTACAACCCTCCGGATACACTTTGGCAGGGATGGCTGGACTCGAACCAGCGAGTGAGGGAGTCAAAGTCCCTTGCCTTACCACTTGGCTACACCCCTGTGTGAAAAAAGGTCAGGGATTGGGATCTCTCCCAATCCCTGATATTCAGTGGGGTGGGTAAAGGGACTCGAACCCTCGACACCCGGAACCACAATCCGGTGCTCTAACCAACTGAGCTACACCCACCAAATATGAACCGCAAGGGATGCTGACGATGCTCCTTCAGCAAAAGAGTGGCGCGCCAGAAGGGACTCGAACCCCTGGCCTACTGCTTAGAAGGCAGTTGCTCTATCCAACTGAGCTACTGGCGCAAATAAAGTCAGTGGAGCGGGTGACGGGAATCGAACCCGCATCCCCAGCTTGGAAGGCTGGTGCCCTGGCCATTGTGCTACACCCGCATGGGTCCTCCGCAAAATCGTCAGCTTTGATATGTTACCATGTTTCACGCCCTTTGTCAACGGGATAATCGGATTTTTTTGAAGTTTTTTCCGGCGGGAGGCGGCGGCAGAGAGGCTCTTGTGAAGAAAATAACGCTTGTAAAGGCTGGGGCGGTATGCTATCATTATCACGATATACTCCCCATGATGTGGGGTCGGAAACAAAAAGATAAGGAGAATTTCATCATGAAAGTACTTGTCATCAATGCGGGGAGCTCTTCCCTGAAGTATCAGCTCATGGATCCGGAAACCGGCAAGGTCTTTGCCAAGGGCCTGTGCGAGCGCATCGGCCTGGACGGCAAATTCACCTACAAGCCCCAGGTGGAGGGCAAGGAGACCATCAAGGCCGCCGATGTGGCCATGCCCACCCACTCCGAGGCCATCCAGACCGTGCTGAACGCTCTGGTGGATCCCCAGAACGGCGTCATCTCCTCCATGAAGGAGATCGATGCGGTGGGTCACCGTGTGGTCCACGGCGGCGAGACCTTCGCCTCCTCCGTGCTCATCAACGATGAGGTGCTGAAGGCCGTGGAGGACTGCACGCCTCTGGCTCCCCTGCACAACCCTGCCAATATCATCGGCATCGAGGCCTGCCGCAAGGTGCTGGGCGACGACGTGCCGCAGGTGGCTGTGTTCGACACCGCTTTCCACCAGACCATGCCGGAGCACGCCTATCTGTACAGCATCCCCTACAAGTACTATGAGAACGACAAGCTGCGCCGCTACGGCTTCCACGGCACCTCCCACCGCTATGTGACCCTGCGGGCCGCCGAGCTGCTGGGCAAGGATCCCAAGGATCTGAAGATCGTGTCCTGCCATCTGGGCAACGGCTCCTCTCTGGCCGCTGTGGACGGCGGCAAGTGCGTGGACACCTCCATGGGTCTGACGCCGCTGGCCGGTCTGCCCATGGGTACCCGTGCCGGTGACATGGACGTGGGCGTTATCGAGTATGTGGCCAACAAGTACGACCGCTCCATCTCCTCTGTGATGGAAGGTCTGAACAAGCGCTCCGGCATGATGGGTCTGTCCGGTGTGTCCTCCGACTTCCGTGATCTGGAGGCTGCTGCCGCCAAGGGCCATCACCGCTCCGCCATCGCCCTGCGGATCTTTGAGTACCGTGTACACAAGATGATCGCTGAGTACGCCGCCGCCATGAACGGCGTGGACGTGGTGGTCTTTACCGCCGGTGTGGGTGAGAATGCCCCCTCCACCCGTGCTCACATTCTGGAGGGTCTGGAGTTCATGGGCATTACCTGCGACGAGGAGAAGAACAACACCCGTGGTGAGGAGCGCATTATCTCCAAGGATGGCGCCCCTGTCACTGTGATGGTCATCCCCACCAATGAGGAGCTGATGATCGCTCAGGACACCCTGTCCATCGTGGAGGAGAACAAGAACAAGTAAGCTTGTTTGACGCAAGGAGCCGACTGCTATGCAGTCGGCTCCTTTTTTGTTTGTTGGGGAGCCCGGAAATTTTTCCCTGTTGTCCGGTGGAGGGCAACAGGCGGTACAACTTTCCCAGCGGGGACGCCACAGGCAGAAGGGAGTGTGAGAACATGGAGACAATACGAGAGGAGGCGGCGGTATGGAGCTGCTGACGGTTCTGGCGGGCATCTCCTCCTGCGTCACCGGAATCGGTGCGGCGCTGATCCTGCTGCTGCGGCCGGTGCGGGAGGCGCTGACGGGGACGAAGCACCTGCGGGAGGGGCAGAAATGCCTGTTGCGGAGCAATATGCTGCATACATACTATAAGAATAGGGAGCACTCCGCCATCCGGCAGTATGAGTATGAGAATTTTCTGCTGGAGTACCGGGCCTATAAGGCCCTGCGGGGCAATTCCTTCATCGATCGTATCTATCAGGAGGTCAAGACCTGGGACATTATATCATAAGGAGGGCTTTTATGGAAAATCTGGGTATTGCCAGCGTGGCGGCCATCACCGTCATCACCTATCTCATGGGCATGGCCGTGCGGGCCAGCCGGATGGACAACAAGTGGATCCCCATTCTCTGCGGCCTGCTGGGCGGGCTGCTGGGGCTGGTGAGCTTCTATCTGCTGCCCATCCCCGACTATCCGGCGGGGGACCCTATCACCGCTGCGGCGGTGGGCATCGTCAGCGGTCTGGCGGCCACGGGGCTGCATCAGGCGGCCAAGCAGCTGGGCAAGGAGGCGGGCGGAGATGCCTAAGGTGTATCTGTCCCCGGCGTATCACTACTGGAATCCCTGTGCCGTGGCGGGGTGCGACGAGACCACCCACAACAACCTCTATCTGGATGTGCTGGAGCCGTATCTGGCAGCCTGCGGCATCCAGTATAAGCGGGGCCCACGGCGGACGCCCAAGTCCGGTGAGGACGGGGACGCCCTGATGCTGCAGGCGGTACGGGAATCCGATGCGTGGGGTGCCGACGTCCACTACGTCAGCCACACCAACGCCGCCAACGGCGGCGTCCGGGGCTACCGGCCCATGATCTATCCCGGCTCCGGCGGCGGGCGAAAACTGGCGGCGTGTATCCTGAAGTATCGCCGGAAAATCTACGACCAGCCCATCCGACTGTCGGAGAGCAGCGTGTGGTATGAGCTGCGGGCTCCGGCGGCGGTGAGCTTCTATGAGGAGCACGTGTTCCACGACAACGCCTCCGACGCCCAGTGGTTCCACAGCCATCTGGGTGCCATTGCAGAGGCTACCTGCCGGGGACTGTGCGAGTATTTCGGTATCCCGTACCGGGCGCCGGGGACGGCCAAGCCGTCTCCTGCGCCGACCATCAGGAAGGAGGAACAGGTGACCGTGGAGCTGCGTATGCTGAAGCGTGGCATGGAGGGCGGCGACGTCCGGAGCGCCATGCTGCTGATGAAGGACAAGGGGTACTACCCCTACGCCATCCCCGTCAGTGACAAGCTGTTCGGGGCCAAAATGGAGGCCGGTCTGCGGAAAATGCAGGCCGACCACGGCCTCGGCGTGGACGGTATCTTGGGGGCCGCCAGTTGGGGCTATCTGCTGGGGCGATAAGGATAAAGTCAGAGCACACAGCATAAGCTGTGTGCTCTGACTTGGATGTGTGAGATGCCGCCTGTTTCGTGCAGAGCAGCAGATTTTTGAGTAGAATCGCCGTGCTTGAACTTAGTCCTGCATGATGCGCTTCACGCTTTCACGAAGTTCTTCTATCGTATCGCACTGTCCAATCAGTTCAATAATTGCTCGCAGCAGTGCTTCCGTATAATTCATCTCCATTTCCTCCCTCCTCTCATTCCTTTGTCAGTTGGGTCAGGAAGGCCATGACCACACGGTTCAGATCCTTCATGGCGGCGGGGAAGTTGAACGCGAAGTCGTGGTGTTCAAACAGGCAGTCCGATACGGACTTGATGGCCATGAACTTCACCCCGTTCCGCAGGCACACCTGTGCCACGGCACAGCCCTCCATCTCACACAGCAGCGGGTGGAAGGTGTCGGCGATCCAGTGGGAGCGGGGGGTATCGGTGGCGAACCAGTCGCCGGTGGCCACCCAGCCGGTACGGTAGGGAACGCCGGTAGCATCCATGGCGGCCTTGGCGGCAGGCAGATCGGCTGTGGGGAACCGGATCTGGTTGACGGTGGACACCAGCCCCACGGGGTCCCCGATGGCGGTGGTGTCCACATCGTGCTGCACGAAGCCCTCCGCCAGAACGATGGTACCGATGGGGACATTCTCGAAGCAGCCGGCCACACCGGCGTTCAGCACCAGATCCGGGTGATAGAGGCTGATGAGCAGCTGGGCGCCCATGGCGGCGTTGACCTTGCTGATGCCGCAGCAGCAGGCGATGATATGGGGGCGGATCTGATAAAAGGACACGCCCGCCTCCGTGCGGATGGGAGTGCGGGTCTCGTCTGTCAGCAGCGTCTCTATTTCGCCGGGCATGGCGTATACCAGACCAATGGTCATGATGGAGTTCCTCCTTAAAGTGCATATTTTTCTCCATTGTAACGGGATGAGGGACGTGTGTCAAGGGAAAGCGCCTGCGGGAGGGAAAAAGTCCCTCCGGAGCCTCCGGAGGGACTTTGGGACAGTGCTTACTCCCGGCGCAGGGCCTCGATGGGGTTCAGGCGGGAGGCCTTGACGGCAGGCACCAGACCGAACACGATGCCGATGACCATGGAGAAGGCCACCGCCACAATGCAGGCCGGGGCGCTGATGGCCACTGCCGTACCCATGACGTGGCTCAGCATCTCCGCCAGACCGATGCCGCACAGGACGCCCAGCAAACCGCCCAGACTGGTGAGCACTGCCGCCTCCGTCAGAAACTGCCAGAGGATGCGGCTCTTCCGGGCGCCGATGGCGATTTTCAGGCCGATCTCACGGGTGCGCTCGGTGACGGAAACCAGCATGATGTTCATGACGCCGATGCCGCCCACCACCAGGGAAATGGCGGCGATCCAGATCAGCTGGCGGTTGGTGGTTTCCGACAGGCTTTGCAGCTCGGAGGCCTGCTTCAGCAGGTCCTGTGCCTGATAGGTCAGCTGGCGGTTGGTGACCACCTGACTGTTCAGGTAATCCGCCACGCCGCTTCCGGCCTTGGTCATATCGTTGGTGGAGGAGGCCCGCACGGCTACGTTCATGGGTTCGTCGTAGCGGAAGGCGATGGGCCAGCAGCTCTCCGGGATCATAACGGTGCCGGAGGTGGTGCGGGCGTACATCTGATAATCCTCTACACTGTTGATGACCGGCTGGGAGGTGACCCTCTGGCTCACCACGCCCACCACGGTGAAGGGTTCGCCCTGCATCTCGATGACGCCGCCGATGGGGTTCTGTCCGGGAAACAGGCTCTGGGCCGCCGTCGTATCGATGACGGCTACCTTGCGGCAGGAGGAGAAATCCTCCGGTAGGAAGGCCCGACCGTAATTCACCTGATAGCCCGCCACGGAGAGATAGTGGTCGTCCACGCCGTTGAGGGTGCCGGTGAAGGACTGGTTGCCGGCATAGATGCCGTCGGCCCACGTACGCTGGCGGTACATGGCCACGGCGGAGACGCCGGGCAGGGCGTCCATCTCGTCCCGCATGGCAGACGTGATGGCGGCGATGCCCTCCGGCAGCTCCCCGTAGGAGAAGTCCACGGTGCTGCCGTCCTGCGTCAGCTGCACCTGCACCATGTCGTTGCCGGCACCGATGAGATTCTGCTTGATCTGCTCGTTGGTGCCACGGATAGTAGAAACGATGGTGATGATGGCGGCAATGCCGATGATGATGCCCAGCATGGTCAGAAACGACCGCAGCTTATGGCTCCACACGCCTTGCAGCGCCAGATTGATATTTTCCAACATAGTGATCGCCTCCTTATCCGCCGTACTGGACAGCCACGGTGGATTCCTCCGTTTTGGCCCCGGACACCACGTCCCGGCCATAGGGGAAGGCCACATAGTCCTCCTGCGTCAGGCCGCCACGGATCTGCGTGTAGCTATCCCACACCACCTTACCGGTCTGGACCCAGCGCTGCTCCAGCCTGCCGTTCTCGCCACGGACCATAACGTAGCTCTTGCCGTTCTCCGTGCGGACGTACATATTCTCCAGATACAGGCTGCTGCCGTCGCTGTCGGATACCGCCTGATAGCTGATGCTGACGCTCTCCCCCTCCTGCAGCTGCTGATCCTCGCTGACGAACACCTTGAAGGGGTAATAGGATACATTGGGGTTTCCGCCACCCCACGAGGAGGCGTTGTCTGCGGGATAGGTACTGATCTCTACAATTTCGCCGGTGCAGGTGCTTCCGTTCATCCGTGAGCTGATGGTCACGGTCTGGCCCACCTTCACGGTGTCCAGTTGCAATTCGCTGACGGTGCCGGTGACGTAATAGCCGCCGCCGGCAGAAACCTCCACCACCGCTTCGTTGTTGGCAGCGGCATCCCCCGGAGAACGGACGGTTTTGACCACACCATCCAGCTGGCTGTACACGCTGCCGTCGGATGCCTCCGTCTGCTTTTTACGCAGGTCCAGCTCCGCCATTTTGATGGAGGTCTCCGCCTCCTGAATCTCCCGGAGTTTATCGTTCTGCATCCGCAGCAGCTCCGCCTTGGTATAGGATCGGCTCAACAGCTCCTGCACCCGCTGCAGCTCCTTGCGCAGCTGACGTATCTCGTCGGTGGTGCCGTCCACGGAGATATCCTCCGCCGCCGGAAGCTCCGCCAGCGACACGGAGATGGCTCCGTTCTCTCCACGGATCAGGTGCAGGCCCCAGCTGCCGATGATGTCCCCCAGTGTCTCGTCGCCCCGGTGGGTCACCAGCACCACATACAGTTCCTTCTCCCCTTCCGGCAGCAGCACCGACAGGTTCTGCTCCGTCAGGGCATCACCGCTGTTCCAGTCGCAGTAGAGGGGATCCTCCGCCGTACCGGCGGCGCTGCCACGCAGCAGGGGCTTGCCGGGTTGGATGGGCTTGGAATCCCGGCGAATGATCTCGCCGGTAGAATCCGCCAGCTTCTTCTCGATCTTGGCGGACAGCGCATCCGCCTGCTGCTGGAGCTTCTCCTTGTCCTCGGCCAGCTGAAGCTGCTGGAGTTCCTTGCGGGTGTTCTCCTGTTGCAGCCGCAGGCGCTCCAGAGCGATGCGGGCCCGCTCCACGTCCAGCTCCGTCAGGGTGCTGTCGTAGCTCAGCAGGCGGTCTCCCTTCTTTACCGTCTGGCCCTCCGTCACATAGACCTGCGCAGAGCTCTGGGTCTTGGAGAGGTACACCTTCTGGAGCTTATCCATGGTAACGGTACCGCTGGTTTCCGTGGTGTCACCCCCATACTCCGTCATGCCGATTTCTGTCACGGGATAGACCTTTACGGCGCTGCGGCTGCCGTTGCGAAGCAGCGTCAGCCCACCCCACACCAGAGCGCACACACCCACTACGATACCCGCCGCCAGCAGCGGCCGCTTGAGCTTACTGTTCATGGTTGTCACCTCCGCTGAGGACACCATCCCGGATGGTCATGATCCGCTGGGCCTGCTGCGCCACCTGCGCATCGTGGGTAATCATGATAATAGTGGCACCGTTTTCATGGAGCTGATGGAACAGCTCCATGACCTGTGCGCCGCTGGCAGAATCCAAGGCGCCGGTGGGTTCGTCCGCCAGCAGCAGCTTGGGGCCGCCCACCATGGCCCGTGCAATGGCCACACGCTGGCACTGGCCGCCGGACAGCTGGTCCGGGCGATGGTCGATCCGGTCGCCGAGGCCCACCATCTCCAGCGCCGCACGGGCCCGCTCCCGGCGCTCCGCCTTCTTCACCCCGCCGTACAGCAGCGGCAGGGCCACGTTATCCAGCGCCGTCAGCCGGGGCAGCAGATGAAAGGACTGGAACACGAAGCCCAGCTCCTGGTTCCGCACCTGCGCCAGCTGTAGGTCCGTGCAGGCGGTGATATCCTGCCCGCACAGGAGATAGCTGCCGCTGGTGGGCTCATCCAAACAGCCGATGATGTTCATCAGCGTGGTCTTGCCGCTGCCGGATGGTCCCATGATGGCAAGGTATTCTCCCTCGGCCACATCCAGACTCACGTCCCGCAGCACACGGGTCACGGTCTTGCCCATGGGGTAGTCCTTGCAGATATTCCGCATTTCAAGGATCATGCTCAGCCCTCCGTCACGGTGTTGTCTTTGGCAGTACCGTCCGTTACGGCACCGCCACCACCCTCCGGCTGTTCAACGCCGCCACCCGATGCATTGCTATCGTCCGGCTTAAAGGTGCGCTGGTCATAGGGAACACAGATCATTCCCACCGTCAGTGTCTCATCCGGGTAGGCGATATAATCCTCCGTCGTCAGCCCGCTCTCCACGGGATAGGTGGCCAGCGTCTCCTCATAGGTACCCAAGGTCAGGCTGCGCTTTTCCAGCTTCCCGTTCTTATCCTGCGCCCACACCCACGGGGAGGTGTCGGCGTCATTGATGTAATAGGCGGGCAGGTGGATACCCTCCTGCCGCTGGCCCTGACCGTGATCCGGCTCGATGTAAACGTGCTGGCCCATCAGCAGACCATCGCTGCTGTCCAGCGTCACATAGAAGGGGTACTTGCTGGCGGTGGACACGTCGCTGCCGCCGTCCATGGTGCTCTGATTGCCGCCGGAGACGGGATTCTTCCAGTCGATGGAGGTGACGCTGCCCTTCCAGACATCGCTGCCCACACGGGAGCGGATCAGCACCTGTGTCCCATCGGAGAGAGCGGCAGCGTTACTCTCGTTGACATAGCCCTTCACCCGGAAGCCCGCCGTCTCCACGATGGTCATGAAGGGCAGCTGGTTGCCGTTGCTGTCGGTGCCGCCGTTTTCGTTCACTGCCTGCACCCGACCGTCTACCGGAGAGGTGATCTCGGCCTTGCCGACGCTGTCGGTAAGGCGCTGCACTTCCTTCTCCTTCAGGGAGATGTTATACTGCTGCTCCAGAATGGCCGCCGTAGCCTCCCGGATCTCCAGATCGTATTGCAGCTGCTGATCCGGGGAGACGTTGCTCTTGTCCCGCTCCAGCCGGGCCTTCTCCTCCTGCTTGGCGCTGAGGGTGCTCTTCATCTGGTCCAGCTCCAGCTGGGCTTTCTCCAGATCCAGCTGCGCCTGCGTCTGGTCGTAGGTAAAGAGGGTCTGGCCCTTTTTCACCTCATCCCCGGCCTTCACGGCCACGGAGGCCACCTGCCGGTTCTCGTCCTTCGCAATCTTTGTCTCGCCCTGAGCGCTGACGACTCCAGCGAAGCGATCCACCTGTCCCACACCGCTCAGGCCGCAGATCATGGATACGGATTCCACCGACGCCTCGCCTTTGCTGCTTTTTCCGCAGCCCGCCAAGCTGCTCAGCAGCAACAGCGCCGCTAAAAGCAGTGCCATCTTTTTCATGGTCATTTCTCCTTTAATTTCACTGAGTTTTGCCCAAACGGCTCCGTGCGCCGCCGGTCTTTCCTTTTATAGGACGGCAATGGGCCGGAAAATGTTCCCTCCATCGCCTATGGCGGTGAAAATGAGCATTGACAGTCCACTCAACGCAGAGCATGATATATTACAGATATAGGGATGAGCAAAACTCGCATTTTGCTCATCCCTACTACGAAAAAGCATGGAGGGAGAAAGAATATGGCGGACTATCTCATTCGTCCGGCGGAGACCCGGGACCTGGATGCGGTGACGGGCATTTACAACCGCATTCACGATGCAGAGGAGCAGGGGCGGCAGACCATCGGCTGGCTCCGGGACGTCTACCCCGTCCGGCAGACCGCCCAGGCGGCTCTGCACCGGGAGGAGCTGTATGTGCTGGAGACGGAGGGTGCGGTGCTGGGCGCAGCCATCCTCAACCAGACGCAGGTGATCACATATGCCCAGGGCCACTGGGCCCACGACGCGCCGGAGGAGCAAGTGTTCGTCCTGCACACCCTGGTCATTGCGCCGGAAGCGGCGGGCCGGGGCTACGGCCGGGCCTTTGTGGCTTTTTACGAGGACCTGGCCCGGAAAAACGGCTGCACCGAGCTTCGCATGGACACCAACGAGCGCAACCTGGCCGCCCGCACCCTCTACCACAAGCTGGGCTACACCGAAGTGGATATCCTGCCCACTGTATTCAACGGGATCTCCGGCGTAAATCTGGTGCTGCTGGAGAAGTATTTGGGGGCGTGAACTAGCATCTTGTCGTAGGGGCCGCTGGGGACGGCGGTCCCTACAACGAATGCTATTTCAAACCGGATCAGCCAAGTTCAGAGATTATTTGATAAGAAAATATTACGAGACTAGAATGAGGAGCTATTAACATCCCAAGAACAAAGCAACGGCAAACAGCTAACTGTCCACACAAGGCCTCCTCTTCCGTTCACTTTCTGTTTTCTGCCGCCTGTGAACTCTGGCGGCGCAGTCGGCTGGTGTCTATGGGCAGCTCGGCGCTGCCGGCGGAGGTGCCGGAGATGTTCGGCGCAGAGGGTGTGCTGTTCCGCCGTTGTGCCGACGAGACGGTGCAGCGGGAGCTGCCGGCACTGGTGGCGGATTTCAAGGACTATTTCGTCCGGCACGGACAGGTGGTATACGAAAGTCCCTCCCCCGGCAACAAGGCCGGCGGCATCACCACGCTGGAGGAAAAGTCTCTGGGCTGCGTCCAGAGGGGCGGCAGTTCCCCCATCTGCGGGGTGCTGTCCTACGGTCAGCGGGTAGGGAGCCGGGGTCCGACCGTGCTTCAGACCCCCGGCAACGATCTGGTGTCCACCACCGCTCCATCGTCCGGGGCGGCGACCGCATCGGCATCTACTATCTGGAAAAGGGTGCCTCCCAGCGGGGCAGCGTGTGCATCTACGATCGGGCGCACTCCGCCATTCAGGAGGCCCAGCCCTCCGACTTCGATTGGGACGCCATCTTTGACGGTGCCGACTGGTTCCACTTCACCGGCATCACCCCGGCGCTGGGCCCCAATCTGGTGGAGATCTGCAAGGATGCCTGCGTGGCCGCCAAGAAGCATGGCGTAAAGATCTCCTGTGACCTGAACTACCGTGGCAAGCTCTGGACCCGTGAGCAGGCTCGTGCTGCCATGACGGAACTGTGCCAGTACGTGGACGTGTGCATCTCCAACGAGGAGGACGCCAAGGACGTGTTCGGCATCGAGGCGGAGAACACCGATATCTACGGCGGCAAGCTCAACAAGGAGGGCTATAAGTCCGTGGCCAAGCAGCTGGCCGACCGGTTCGGCTTCGAGAAGGTGGCCATCACCCTCCGCACCTCCCTGTCCGCCAGCGACAACGACTGGGCCGGTATGCTGTACGACGGCGAGAGCTATTGCTTCTCCAAGGAGTACCACCTGCACATCGTGGACCGTGTGGGCGGCGGCGACAGCTTCGGCGGCGGCCTGATCTACGCCCTGCTCAGCGGCAAGGACAGCCAGAGCGCCATCGAGTTCGCCGTGGCGGCCTCGGCCCTGAAGCACTCCATCGAGGGTGACTTCAACCGGGTCACCGTGGCCGAGGTGGAGAAACTGGCCGGCGGCGACGGCTCCGGCCGGGTGCAGCGGTAAAACATTCTATCCCCTTCCTTTCCATAGCATGACCCCGGCGGCCAATGGCCGCCGGGGTCATGCACTGTTTTCAGCTCCGGTGGTTTTCCCGCCGCATATACAGCAGCGGATAGGGGCCGCCCTCCTCGTCGCAATCGGTCCGCCGATAAACCTCAACGGTAAAAGCCCACGGCATGAGGATCCTGTTCGTTCACCGTGACCTCCTCTACGCCCATAAACGCCACCGGCTGCCCCTCCCGCTCAGCGATCAGCAGATGTCCACATCCGCCAAGGCCTGCGCACATAGCTCCGGAGGCGCCGGATCTCCTGCTCCGACAGGAACAGGCGGGTGGCCCGGACGGATGCCTCCCACACCCCCAGCAGCTGCGCCATCCGTGCCGCCTCCCGCCGCCGCACCTCATACACACGGATCACATCCTTCTCCTTCCATGGAAAAAGGGACCGAGCATCGGCTCGGTCCCTCCCGTTGCTTTTCAGGTCAATCGGCCGTAGATGCGGGTCAGCTTCCGGATGCGCTGCGCCAGCTCCGGCGTCAGCTCTCCCGGCAGCATCCGCCACTGCCAGTTGCCGGACTGAGTCCCCGGCTCGTTGGTGCGGTGTCCCGCCCCCAGCTCCAGATAGTCCTGCATCTGAGCCACAAACAGCTTGGCCACAGAACTCATGCCGCCCCGGATGATGCCCCGGTTGAAGCCCTCCTCGTCGTTAAGCCCCAGATACTCCTTGGCAAAGGCAATATCCGCCGGATCCGCCTCCTGCCGCCACAGGGCCAGCGGGCTGTTGTCATGGGTACCGGTATAGCAGATGCAGTTCTCCCCGTAGCTATGGGGCAGATAGCTGCTGGTATCACGGGAATCGAAGGCAAATTCCAGTACCTTCATGCCCGGCAGACCGGAATCCCGCAGCAGCTGCGCCACCTCCGGGGTGGGATAGCCCAGATCCTCAGCGATAAACTCCAGCTGCGGGAACCAACCGGTGAGCACACCCACCAGCGCCATGCCGGGGCCCTTGACCCACCGGCCGTTTTTGGCCGTCGCCTCGCCGTAGGGTACTGCCCAGTAGCTCTCGAAGCCCCGGAAGTGGTCGATGCGGATGACGTCATACAACTTCCCGGCGCCGTCGATGCGGCGGATCCACCAGCCGAAGCCGTCGGCCTGCATCCGATCCCAGCGATAGAGGGGGTTGCCCCACAGCTGACCGTCGGCGCTGAAGTAGTCCGGCGGCACACCGGACACCTCCGTGGGGACGCACCGGTCATCCAACTGGAAATTCTCCGGCTCGGCCCACACATCGGCGGAGTCCATGGCCACATAGATGGGCAGGTCACCGATGATATGGATGTCCTTCCCATGGAGATAGGTCCGCAGAGCCTCCCACTGCCGGAAGAACAAATACTGGATATAGGTGAACAGCTCCACATCCTCCCGCAGCAGGGTACGGTACTGCTCCAGTACCAACTGCGAGCGGCGCAGGCGGATGTCCTCATCCTCCCACTCCGTCCAGGAGCGCATCCCGAAATGGCGCTTGCAGGCCATGAACAGGGCGTAGTCCGGCAACCACCGGGCGTTCTCCGCCACAAAGGCCGTGACCTCCTCCCGGTCACGCTCCCAGCCCCGCTTTTTGGCCTTGGACAGCAGCTTCAGCCGGCTGTTATACACAGCGCCGTAGTCCACATGGCGGGGGTCACTCCCCCAGCGGTAGGCCTCCACCTCCTGTTTCGTCAAAAGGCCGTCCTCCACCAGCAGGTCCGGATCGATGAAATAGGGGTTGCCGGCAAAGGTGGAAAAACTCTGATAGGGGGAATCCCCATAGCTGGTGGGGCCAAGGGGCAGCATCTGCCAGTAGTGCTGGCCTGCCTCCGCCAGAAAGTCCGCAAAGTCATACGCCGCTTTGCCCAGCGTGCCGATGCCATAGGGGGACGGCAGGGAGAAAATGGGCATCAGAATGCCGCTGCTTCGATTCATAGGTAGTCACTCACTTACTTATAGAAATGCTTTGAAATACTTATCAGCCCCGCCCTCCGAGCGGAGGCTCTATGCTCCTTAGCCCTTCACGGCTCCGGCGGCCACGCCCTTGATGATGTGCTTCTGGCAGCACAGATAGAAGATGATCACCGGCAGGATGCTCAGCATGATCAGGGCCATGGTGGCGCCCATGTCCACGGTGCCGTAGCTGCCCTTGAGGTACTGAATGTGGATGGGGATGGTGCGGTACTGGTTGATGTCCAGCACCAGGCTGGGCAGCAGATAGTCGTTCCATACCCACATGATCTCCAGCACGCCCACGGAGATCATGGTGGGCTTCAGCATAGGCAGCACCACCCGGAAGAAGGTGCCCACCGGGCCGCAGCCGTCGATGGCGGCGGCCTCCTCGATCTCCAACGGCAGACTCTTGACAAAGCCCGTGAACATAAACACGGCAAGGCCCGCGCCGAAGCCCAGGTATACCACGGGGATGGTCCAGGGGGTGTTCAGATGCACCTGGTCCGCCGTCCGGGCCAGGGTGTACATGACCATCTGGAAGGGCACCACCATGGAGAATACGCACAGGTAGTACACGATCTTGCTGACCAGACTCCCCACCCGGGAGATGTACCACGCCGCCATGGACGTGCACAGCAGGATCAGCGCCGTGGAGGTAATGGTGATGAAGAAGCTGTAGAATACCACCTTATAGAAGGCGAAGTTGCCGAAGGTCATGCCCTTGACATAGTTCTTCAGCCCCACAAAGGATTCCGCCGTGGGCAGCTTGAAGGTCTCGGTGTTGACAAAGGCGTTGGCCTTCAGGGAGTTGATGAGCACCAGGAGCACCGGCATCAAATAGATCACGGAGATGATGGTGAACACCACCGTCAGCAGCGCCTGACGGCGCTCTCTGCGGCGCAGAGCTTCGGTTTTGATCATTGCTGCACCTCCTTGCGGCGGCTGGCCTGAAGCTGGATGATGCTGATGGCCGCCACCACGATGAAGAAGATCACGGCCTTGGCCTGACCCACGCCGCGGTTGCCGCCGCCGTTGGTGCCGAAGGCGTTGACGATGTTCAGGGCCAGCATTTCCGTTGTTTTGATGGTCTCTCCGTTGCCCAGCTGCTGGAAGGGACGCCCGTCGGTCAGGGCCAGGTTCTGGTCAAACAGCTTGAAGCCGTTGGTCAGGCTCAGGAACATGCAGATGGTGATAGAGGGCATCACGTTGGGGATGGTGACCCGCCACAGGGTCTGCCAGCGGTTAGCGCCGTCGATGCGGGCCGCCTCCAGCATATCCTCGGGCACGGCCTGAAGTCCGGCAATATAGATGATCATCATATAGCCGATCTGCTGCCAGCACACCAGGATCACCAGACCCCAGAAGCCGTATTTCGTCTCCAGGACCACGGAGGTGTTGTACTTGATGAGGATGCCGTCGAAGATCATGGACCAGATATAGCCCAGCACGATGCCGCCGATGAGGTTGGGCAGGAAGAATACCGTGCGGAACACGTTGGTACCCTTGAACTTCTGGGTCAGTGCATAGGCAATGGTAAAGGCAAACAGATTGATAGCGATCAGGCTCACCAGAGCAAACAGCGCCGTGTACCAGAATGCGTGCATATAGCCGGGGTCCTGGAAGGCCTTCCGGTAGTTTTCCAGCCCCGTCCATGTCCACTGGCTGGTAATGCGGAATTTGCAGAAGGACAGAAACAGCCCCTTGAAGAAGGGGTACAGGAAGCCGATGCAGAAGGCGGCAAAGGTGGGCAGCAAAAACAGCCACACCATGCGCTTGATGGGGCGGCGGATCAGCCGGGAATTCAGCGCGGCCTCGTCCCGGCGGTGTTTCGGAAGTTTCATGACGCCTCTCTCCTATCTATGTTTTTTCCGGGCGGCGCCCGGAGCTCTTGCCCGGTCCATACCGGCCAACAGCTCTGTGCGCCGCAGGTGAGAAAATCGGGGGCGGGCGATAAGCCCGCCCCCGGTCCTATTGCGTTACAACGGAGCGTTTATAGCTCAGCCGTTCTCCTTGGCATACTGGGTGGCCCAGCCGTCCACGAAGGCGGTCTTGACGTTGTCCCAGCTGCCGCCGTTGACGGTGTACTGGGTCAGAGCGTCCACCACGCCCGCACGCCAGTCATCCACGGCAGGAGTCCAGTTGAAGGCCCAGGTCACAATGTAGTTGCCGGCAGTGGTATAGGCGTTGGCATCGGCAAAGAACACGTTCTCGGGGGTCTTGGCGTTCTTGAAGGGGCAGGGGCCAAACTGCTCAGCCAGCATGGTGGTGCCCTCGTCAGAGGTAACGACCCACTTCATGAAGTCCAGAGTGGCCTGGATGTCCTCTTCCTTGGCGTTCTTGTTGACAGCCCAGCAGTTCTCGGTGCCGCAGCACAGGCCGGACTTCTCCTCGCCCTCAACGCCGCAGTAGATGGGGATCATGGCCAGATCCTCGGGGTTCATCTTAAAGCCCTTCTCCTCGCCGGTGAGGTTGGCAAACTCCCAAGAGCCGTTCTGATAGAACACAGCCTTGCCCTGACCGAATTCGGCCTCGGAGGCGTCGCCGGTGGCGGTGGTCAGAGCAGCGCCGGTGGTGGCGGAATCAGTGGTGTACAGATCCCAGACGTTCTTGAAGTTGTCCAGATAGGTGCCCTTGATGCTGGCGGGCTGAGCGGTGACGTTGTCATCCCGGAACTCATAGAACAGGGGCATATTGGCCAGGTGACCGGAGAAGCGCCAGCTGGAGGAGCCCTCCAGGCCGGCGGAGCTGAAGGCGTCAAAGCCCAGCTCGGCAGCGCGGCTGTGGATGTCGTCGGCGACCTTCTTCAGGGTCTCAAAGTTGGTGATATCGGAGATCTCATAGCCGGCCTGCTTCAGCAGAGCCTTGTTGACGATGATGCCAAAGGCCTCATAGCAGTAGCCGATGGACACGGTCTCGCCGTTGGCATTCTTCAGGTTGAAGTCCTGAGTGGTCATTTCCTTCATGACGTCGGTGTTATCCAGAGGATAGCAGAAATCGCCATAGGAGTTGACGGCGCCCTGGTTGCCCACCTGGAACATGGTGGGAGGAGCGGACTTGTCCAGCTCGGAGGTCAGCATGGTGTCATACTGGCCGGAGGCGGCGGTGACGACCTTGACCTCCACGCCGGTCTGCTCGGTGTAGGTCTTGGCCAGATCCTGCCAAGCCTGGTCGGCTTCGGGCTTGAAGTTCAGGTAGTACACGGAACCCTTCGCTTCGTCTCCATTGCCCTTGTTGTCGTCTGCCTTCTTGCCGCAGGCTGCCAGAGACAGCGCCAGAACAAGAGCCAGAGCCAATGCAAGAAACTTCTTCATTTTCATTTCTCCTTCATTTATTATTTTTCACATCCCTTGGGATGGGAAAAACTCAGTTGATCCGCCGCACGGACGCTCCCCGGCGCAGCACGGTCCGCACCGTCTCGCAGCGGGGCCGTCCCCGGCCGTGGATCATGTCCATCAGGATCTCCACGCTGCGCCGCCCCATCTCCTCCATAGGCTGGCAGAGGGTGGTCAGCATGGGATGGAAATACTCCGACATGGTCAGGCCGTCGATGGCGATAACGGAGCAGTCCTCCGGCACCCGGCATCCCGCCTCCCGCAGCGCCCGCATGGCGCCCAGCGCCATGTTGTCGGCAATGGAAAACACCGCCGTGAAGTCCGCCCCCTGCCGCAGCCTCTCCGCCGTGGCCCGGTAGGCGTCCCCGATGTCAAAGGACCCGGCGCGGATCACCAGCTCCTCCTCCGTCGGCAGGCCGCAGTCCGCCAGCGCCCGGAGATACCCCTGATAGCGCAGCTGGCTGATGGCCCGGTCATCGGTGCGGGCTACCAGCGCCGCAATGCGGCGGTGTCCGCAGCGGTACAGCTCCGTCACGGCCCGATAGGCCTCCTCCTCGTCAGCGATGGACACCGAGGCGTAGGAGCCCTCCGGCAGTGTGCCGTACTGATTGGCGTAGGAGCAGCAGACAAAGGGTACGTTCAGCATGGTCAGCTCCTCCGGCGTGTAGTCGGATCGTCCGCCCAGAAACACGATGCCCCGCAGCCGCTTCTCCCGCTCCATCATAGCCCCCCGCTTGATCTCGTCATCGCAGGTGCCGATCTGCTGCATCACCATGGTAAAGCCCTCGGCGGTGATGCTGTCCTCGACGGCCCGGATGATGTCGGTATAGAAGGGGTTGGACACGCCCCGCACCACCAGCCCAATGGCGTCGGACTTGGTCTTGACCAGATCCCGTGCGGTGTTGTTGGGGATGTAGTTGGAGCTTTCAATGACCTCCAGCACCCGGCGTCGGTTCTCCTCGCTGACGTCAGATCGGTCATTGAGCACACGGGATACCGTGCTGACGCTGACGCCGCAGAGCCGGGCAATATCTTTGATGGTCATCGGTAATCCCTCCGGAGATAGTACCGAAAACTTGGAAACCTTTCCGGTAACGTTTTCGGTTTGTTGACGCTACCATCTTAGCAACTTATACATAGGCTGTCAATGGGGCCGGACCATTTTTTCAGAATCTCACAGTTTTTTCGCCGGGTCTCTTGTGATTTTGACCAAACACGCCTCGCCCTCTGTCAGCAGTTCTCCCATCCGGGACTCCCCCAGCACCGGGATGCCCTCCCGGCGCAGCAGCTCCGCCGTCACGCCCCAGCCCTCCACCACCGTTCCGGTGAAGGTGCCGTCATAGATCTCCCCGGAGCCGCAGGAGGGGCTGCGCTCCTTCAGAATGGCCGCCTGTGCTCCGGTGAGCCGGGCCAAACGCACCACCTCCTCCGCCCCCCGGCGGAAGGCATCGGTGACATCACCGCCGTCGCTTGCAAACACGCCTCCCTCCCGGCGCTCGGAGGGGAGCCGGGGCGTGGGCAGCCCCCCGAAGATCTCCCCGCACACGGGGATCACCTCATGGCGGCGGCACAGCTCCTGCGCCAGCGGGTGGAGCTTGCTCCGCCCGTCGTAGCGGCAGGCCACTCCCAGCAGACACGCACTGACCAGCAGCTTCATCGCTCCATCTCCCTTCCGTTGAGGGCGGCATAGGCCAGCCGCTCCCCCTCATAGCGCAGCTTCAGGGAGAAGAACGGCACCTCCCGCCGCAGCAGCTCCAGAAAGATGCGATCCCCCTCCCACTGGGGCAGGGCTGCCAGCCGATCCCGGTGGATCCACTCCAGCACGCCCTCGTCGCAGTCCTCCCGGATGCGGCCCGTCCAGCCGGTGGCGGTGAACAGGTGCATATATTCCGTCTCCCACCGGTCGGAGACAAAGGTGACGATCCCCCGATACCGATAGTCGGTAAGAGTCAGCCCTGTCTCCTCCAGCGTCTCCCGCAGGACGCACTCCTCCGGACTCTCTCCGTCCTCGAATTTCCCGCCCACACCGATCCATTTGTCGTGGTTGCAGTCGTTCTCCTTCTTCACCCGGTGGAGCATCAGATACTCCCCGGCCGGATTTTCGATGTAGCACAGGGTGGTGTTCTTCATGGTGCAGTCTCCCCTTTCAGCATATGTCCTTTCCTGTATGATAACACAGTTTTTGCCTTTTGGGAACCGATGTGGTATACTGATCCCAAAAACGGAGGTGGAGTATATGGCGGACATTCAACCGGGGCGGTATCGCCACTTCAAGGGCAATGAATATCAGGTGCTGGGCATCGCCCGCCACTCGGAGACGCTGGAGGAGCTGGTGGTGTACCGGGCCCTCTACGGCGACGGCGGCCTATGGGTGCGCCCTGCGTCCATGTGGACGGAGACCGTGGAGCGGGACGGCTATCACGGCCCCCGATTCATTTGGGTGGCAGAGCGATGACGGACTATCAGGTGGTGCGGAGCCGCCGCCGCACCGTGGCCCTACAGGTGGACCAGTCCGGCAGCGTGATAGTGCGGGCGCCCATGACTCTCCCGGCGGAGGAGATCCGCACCTTCGTGGAAAAGCACGAGACATGGATCCATCGCCAGCAGCAGCGTCAGGCCCGGTATCGGGCGGAGCACCCGGAACCCACCCCTCAGGAGCAGGAGGCCCTTCGCCGGCAGGCCAAGACCCTTCTGCCCCAGCGGGTGGCCTATTGGGCCGGGGTCATGGGCGTCCGCCCCACCGGGATCAAGATCACCTCCGCCCGGACACGGTTCGGCAGCTGCTCCGGGAAAAACAGCCTCTGCTTCTCCCTGTACCTGATGGCCTATCCCCCGGAGGCCATCGAGTATGTGGTGGTGCATGAGCTGGCCCATATCCGCCATAAAAACCACAGTCCCGCCTTCTACGCCGAGGTGGAGCGTTACCTGCCGGACTGGCGGCACCGCCAAGCCCTGCTGAAACGATGAGCTTCCCGTATAGAAAAGCCGTCCCCGGCCACTGGCCGGGGACGGCTTTTTCTATTCTTCTCTTACCGCAGGATGGGTGCCGTAGCGGCCATGAGCCACGCCAGCTCCTCTCCATCCAGATGGGGTGCGATGGCAGCCCGCACCTTCTCATGATAGGCGTTCAGCAGCGCCAGCTCCTCCTCCGACAGCAGGCTCAGCTCCAGCGCCGTCCGGTCAAAGGGAACCATGGTCAGCGGCTCGAAGTGCAGGAAGCGGCCATACTCGTTCTCGCCGTCCCGCTGCACCAGCTCCAGATTCTCATGGCGGATGCCGAACTGTCCGGCGGCATAGTAGCCGGGTTCATTGGATACCACCATGCCCTCCGCCAGCGCCGTGACCTTCTGGTTCTCCGGCAGCCGCCAGTGGAGGCGCTGCGGCCCCTCATGGACGCTGAGCACATACCCCACGCCGTGACCGGTGCCGTGGTTGTAGTCCATCCCCTGCTCCCACAGAGGCAGCCGGGCCAGAATATCCAGATTCTGCCCGCACAGGCCCTCCGGGAACCGGGCCGCTCCCAGCCGCAGATGGCCCTTCAGCACCACCGTATAGGCCCGGCGTTCCTCCTCCGTCAGCGGCCCCAGCGGGATGGTACGGGTGATGTCCGTGGTCCCCTGCAAATAGTGTCCGCCGGTATCCGCCAGGCAGAAGCTGCGGGGCTCCAGCGGCACATCCGTCTCCGCCGTGGGTTCATAGTGGACGATGGCTCCGTGGGGGCCGAAGGCCATGATGGAGTCAAAGCTTGGCCCCAGATAGTCCGGCTGCTGAGCCCGGAAGCTCTCCAGCTTGGCGGCAGCGCTGCACTCGGTGATGGGCTCCTTGCCCACATGGCTCTGTAGCCAGCAGATGAACCGGCACACCGCCACACCGTCCTTGATGTGGGCGGCCCGGAAGTTCTCCTGCTCTGCCGGGGTCTTCATGGCCTTCATCAGCTGCACCGGGCTGGGTCTGTCCAGCACCTTGGCCCCGGACAGACTCTGCAATACGCAGTAGTTGGCGGTGGCGCTGTCCGTCTGCACCGTCGTCCCTGCCGGGATGGCCCGCAGCCGGTCATAAATACTCTCATAGGGGGCCAGCGCCACGCCGCAGGCCACCAGCTTCTCCTTCAGTTCCCCGGACAGGATCTGCTCCTGCACGCATAGGGTGGCCTCCTCCTGCCGCAGCAGCAGGAAGGACAGGAACACCGGCGTGCAGCGCACGTCGTCGCCCCGGAGGTTCAGCGTCCACGCCACCTCGTCCAGCGCCGTCAGCACCAGTACCTCTGCCCCGGTCTCCCGCATCTTCTCCCGCAGCAGATGCAGCTTCTCCTCACGGGTCAGCCCGGCGCACTCCGCCGGCAGCTCCCACACCGGCTGCGCCGACAGCGCCGGCCGGTCCGGCCACACAGCCCCGGCCAGATCCTGCTCATAGGCGAAGCGGACGTTCTTCCCCTCCAGCGCAGCGGCCATCGTCCGGGCAAAAAGACTGCTGACGGTGCGTCCGTCGAAGCCCACGGTGCCTCCCTGCGGCACCCTCTGTGCCAGAAAAGCCCCGATGGTGGGAACGCCGGGCTGCCCCGCCCGCATCAGGTCGATGGTGCTCCCGGCCAGCTGATCCGCCGCCTGCAAAAAGTACCGCCCGTCCGTCCACAGGGCGGCGCTGTCCGGCAGCACCACCAGCGTACCGGCGGAGCCGGTAAAGCCCGACAGATACTCCCTGGCCTTAAAAAAGTCACCCACGTACTCCGAGCCGTGGAAATCATCCGTTACCACCACATAGGCGTCCATGCCCTGCTCCTGCATCCGCTGCCGCAGCAGTCGGAGCTTTTCAGCGCTGTTCATTGCGATTACCGCCTTTCATTTATCAGTTGGCCCTATTGTATCACACCGCCGGAAAAAAGCAACGCCCAAGTGTTCCGTTGCAAAATCTGCGAATGTATGGTATGATTCTGGCAAGATCTCGTAAATACCCGACAAATTGTTTATTTCTCCGTTGAAACCAGAGAAATTTCCACAAATCCGTGTATCCCGCAACTGAATTGTAACCTTTTGTAACATTTTAAGGGGGAACATCGTGAACGCCATTGGTATCATATGTGAATACAATCCCTTCCATCTGGGCCATGCCCGGATGCTGGAGGGCCTGCGGCGGCAGTACGACGCCCCCCTTGTATGCGCCATGAGCGGCAACTTTGTCCAGCGGGGCGACGCCGCCGTGGCGCACAAGCACGCCCGTGCAGAGATGGCCGTCCGCTGCGGCGCCGATCTGGTGCTGGAGCTGCCCACCCCGTGGGCCATGGCCTCGGCGGAGCGGTTTGCCGACGGCGGTGTGGAGCTGCTGACCTCCACCGGCGTGGTGTCCCATCTGGCCTTCGGCAGCGAGTGCGGTGACCTGACTGCCTTACAGGCGGCGGAGGCGGCTCTCTCCCAGCCGGAGCTGATGCCCCGCATCCGCCAGCTGCTGGCTCAAGGCATGGCCTATGCCCCGGCCCGACAGCAGGCGGCGGAGGAGCTGGGCGCTCCCCCCCGGATGCTCTCCCGCCCCAACGACATTCTGGCTATCGAGTACCTGAAGGCCCTGCGGCGGCAGAAGGCTCCCATGGAGCCGCTGGCCGTCCTGCGTCAGGGTGCCGGCCACGACGGCACACCCTCCGGCGACACGGCCTCCGCCTCCTATCTGCGGACGCTGCTGCGCTCCGGCCGTACCGACGAAGCCCTCTCCTATCTTCCCGCCCCCGCAGCGCAGGTGCTGCGGCGGGAACTGGCGCTGGGACAGGCCCCGGCGGACCTCTCCTATTGCCAACGGGCTATTCTGGCCCGGCTTCGGCAGCTGCGGGAGGAGGACTTCCTCCCCTACGACGGCGGCAAGGAGGGCCTGTACCACCGATTCTATCAGGCAGTACGCACCTCCTGCTCCCCGGAGGAGTTGCTGGAGACCGCCAAAACCAAGCGCTACCCCACCTCCCGGCTGCGGCGGATGCTGCTGTCGGCGTGGCTGGATGTCACGCCCCCGGCGGGCGGTATCCCCTATCTCCGTGTGCTGGCTGCCAACGAGCGGGGCCGGGATCTGCTGCGGCAGATGCAGCGGCAGGGCGCACCGGTACTGACCCGCCCCGGTGACGTGTCCCGCCTGGGGCCTGCGGCGGAGACTCTTTTCCGCCAGGAGGCTCTCTGGACAGATCTCTATGTCCTGACCTATCCCCAGTCCTCCCGCAGCGTCTGCGGCAGCGACTGGCGCACGAACCCCATCCTTCTGTGAGGTGAACCCCCATGAAAAAGCTACTGGCTCTGGCCATGCTGCTGGTCTTATGTACCGTCCTGACGGGCCTGCTGACCGGCTGCAAGGTCTCCGCCGCCAACACCATGATGGTAGACGACACCCCGAAAGTGACTGTGACCTCCCCGGACGTCCCTGTCATCTCCACGGAGTGGACCGAGCGGCAATATACCGTCAGTGAGCAGGACGAGACAGTGCTGCTCACCGCCCGATATCAGATCCCCGTGCTGACCCTCACCGGCAGCCCTGACAACAGCGACACCGCCGCCAAGAACCGGCAGGCCGCCGTGCAGCGCATCAACGACTGGTTCACCGACTGGCGGGATCAGCAGGTGGATATGCTGGACGAGATGGAGCAGATGGCTCGTGAGGAGTACAAGATCACCGGCGGAGAGCGCTGGAAAACCGAGGACTTCGCCTATCGGGATGAGGCAGGGATCTCCTGGTGGCAGAATGAGCGCCTGCTGTGCGTCACCCTGTCCTATGTCTCCTATACCGGCGGCGCCCACCCCAGCACCTGGCGGCAGGCCGTCTCCTTCGACCTCTCCACCGGCAAGACCGTGTCCGTCACGGATCTGGCCACCGACATCAACCAACTGGAGGAGGCCGTGTACCAGCTGATCCTCCGTCAGATTCAGGACAGCGGCGACACCTCCTATTTCAGCGACTACGACAAAACGGTGCTGGACTGGATCGAGCGCAGCGTGTTCTATAACGCCAAGGGTGTGACCATCGTCTTCAACACCTACGACATCGCCCCCTATTCCGCCGGTGAGCAGACCTTCTTCATCCCCTATGATCTGGTGAAGCCCTACCTCAACGACTACGGCCTCCATCTGCTGGAGCTGGATACATAAAGCGCACAAAAAGGCAAAAACAGAGCGCCGATCCGTATGGACCGGCGCTCTGTTTCTTCTGTTTTTCTCACTCCGTAAAGTGAACGTGGGAGAAGATATGATCCTGACAGAAGCAGTGATAGCCCACGCACTTGCTGCAATACCGGAACTGCAGATCCGGATAGTCCGTATCCGTGCGGCCGCACACGGCACACTTGTGGTGATACCCCTGCTGCTTCTGCTGCTGATGGACGGCCTTCTTGAAGTTCACCGCCTGTCGGGAGTGCTGATACTGCTGCCGCTGCGCCCAGCCCTGCAGGGTGGGCCATGCGAAGATCAGGAAGTTCAGCAGCGCCATGACCGGCAAAATCACGCCGCCCCAGTTCCGTACCAAAATGGCCCGAATGATGCCCGCCGCAAACAGTCCCACATCGATGTAGGCCAGCCACTTCATCTTCACCGGGATGATAAACATCAGCAGCACCTGCGTATTGGGGAACAGCAGCGCAAAGGCCAGGAACATGGACAGGTTCACGTAGCTCGTCCCTGCCACCGCAAAGTTGCCGCCCGTAATGGCGCTGGCCAGCAGAGCGCCGATGACCGTCAGCAGCACGCCGCTCCAATAGTAGAGGTTAAACCGTGCCGTTCCCCACTCCCGTTCCAGCGTGGAGCCGATCCAGTAGTAGAAATACAGCTCCACCACCAGCCAGAACACACTGGTGGTACTGGGTACGAAAATGTAGGTGACGATGCGCCACACCTCACCCCGCAGCACCATCTGCGGATCAAAATACAGGAAGTTCAGGGCATTGGCGTTGGTGCCTCTGGTCAGCATGATCAGGAAAAACACCACCACATTGCCGATAACGATATAGCGCATCAGATCCGGCACGCCGAAGCGGGGATGCCGGGCGCAGAACCGGTCTGCGGCGTCATAGAGCTTTCTCAAGGGAAATTTCCTCCAAACACTTATTTTCATTCATTGTACCCCATTGTACGGAAAAAGTCATGACATTTTTTTGAATATTCCGGAGAAAATGCCGCAAAATCCCCCCAAAAGGCGTTGACAAAGCTGCGCCCGGCTGGTATACTTTATAAGCCGCTTTGAATGGGTAGAAGTTTCGGCTCCCGCAGCCGACGCCCCCGACAGCGAGTCCGTTATAAAGGAAAGGCAGGTGCAACAAGTAATGCAGGCAATTATCGTGACCGGTGGTAAGCAGTACAACGTTTCCGAGGGTGATACGCTTTTCATCGAGAAGCTGGACGTCAACGCCGGCGACGCCGTGGTCTTTGATCAGGTGCTGGCCATCGTGGACGGCGAGAACTCCAAGTTCGGCACTCCCGTGGTGGAGGGTGCCAAGGTGGATGCCACCGTGGTGAAGAACGGCAAGGGCAAGAAGATCCGTATCTTCAAGTACACCCCCAAGAAGGGTTACCGCAAACGGCAGGGTCATCGTCAGCCCTACACCAAGGTGGAGATCGGCAAGATCTCTTTCTAAGGCATGACGACCGTTACATTCCTCACGGAGGATGCACGCATCATCGGGTTTGACGTGCAGGGCCACAGCGGCTGGGGAGAATCCGGCGAAGACATCGTCTGCGCCGCCATTACCAGCGCCGTCCGTCTGGTGGAGGCCACCGTAAACGACGTGATGGGTCTGTGTGCTGCGGTAAAGGTGCGGGAAGCGGATGCCTCGATCTCCCTTCGGCTCCCCGGCGGACTGGCCAACACGGCCGAGTCCACCTGTCAGAATCTCCTGACGGGGCTGATGGTCTATCTGGCGCAGCTTCACGACGAATATCCCGATAACATTGAAGTTATGGAAGGCTGACCGCCCTCCTCTTCTCTACCCTTACAGAAAGGATGGTACTGAAATATGCTGAACATTGGTCTGCAATTCTTCGCCCACAAAAAAGGTATGGGCTCCACCAAGAACGGCCGTGATTCCGAGTCCAAGCGCCTGGGTCCCAAGCGTGCGGATGGTCAGCACGTTCTGGCCGGCAACATTCTGGTTCGCCAGCGTGGCACGCACATCCACGCCGGTGCCAACGTGGGCCGTGGCTCCGACGACACCCTGTTCGCCAAGGCCAACGGTGTGGTTCGCTTCGAGCGTCTGGGCAAGGATCGTAAGCAGGTTTCTGTTTACCCCGCCGAGTAAAATTTACGTTCAAAAAACCGTGGAAGCTGTGCTTCCACGGTTTTTTCCTTTCTCACGGCCGCCGCTTTTTCTCCAGCGCCTGCAGCGACAGCTCCCCCGCCAGCTTCAGCAGTGCATCCGCCATGACCCGCTCCGCCGGCAGGCCCCCGGCCTGCGCCCCTACCTTCCGGTAGAATTCGTATAGGCTCTCCTCCACCAGTATCTCCACCCGCTTCATCTATTCCACCCCCCAATTTAGATAGGTCCATTCTACACCTTTTTGTCGTCGGGGTCAAGTGACCTCATTCCGTTCTTTGCTTCCTGTTATGATAACAGGGAAAGAAGGTGAGGTCATGGTCAGCGCCGCTCTGGTGGGGCAGGTGATTCAAAGCTATCGGCTCCGAAAGGGAATGTCACAGGAGGTCCTCAGCGGTCTGGCCGGTCTGGACCGCACCCATTACAGCAAAATCGAGCGTGGACTGCGGAGTCCCACCCTCGATACCCTTTTCAAAATCGCACAGGCGCTGGATATTCCGCCCAGCGATATCGTCCGGCAAATTGAGCAGCAAATATCAGAGTACCCCGAACCATAATTTTATGGGAGGTAAGCCCGTGGAACAGAAAATCAAGCAGGACAGCATCCGCATCGGGGAGAATATACGCCGCATCCGTCTGGCTCAACACATCAAGCAGACCCAGCTGGTGCAGCTGCTGCAGCTGGAGGGCATCAACATGACCCGTGAGACACTGGTGAAGATCGAACGTGGTGTCCGACATATTGAAGCCACCCAGCTCCGGGGCATCCGAGACGCCCTGCACACCACCTATGACGAATTATTCCGGGAATCATAACCAGCTGAAAAAATAACGGCAGGAATTTCATTCCTGCCGTTATTTTTTTATTTAGCTTACCGCTTGCCTCCGCCGAAGCCTTTCCCGCTGAAGCCGCCGCCACGGCTGCCTCCGCCGGAACGGGAGCTCCCGCCGAAGCCCTTGCCGCTGAAGCCGCCGCTGCGGCTCCCGCCGCCGAAGCTCCCGGAGGGCCGGGAACCGGAAGGCCGGGAGGGTCGAGGGGTACTGGGCCGGGATCCACCGGGCCGAGGACCGCCGCCCATCGGCGGTCTGGGGCCGCCCCCCATAGGAGGCCGAGGGCCGCCGCCCATGGGCGGACGGGGGCCACGGGGCGGTGCAGGCCGCCGGGGCGGACGGGGATGCCGTCCCCAGAACACGGGATAGTACACAGGCCCGCCTACCACCACCGGGCGGCGGCGATACCGGCGATACCGCAGGCCATCCAGCAGGATCCACACCACAAAGATACCCACCACCAGCAGCACCACAGCCGCCACAGAGCCGGAGTCATTGCCCTGCCACGCACCGTTATCCTCATGATCGGAATAGCTGCCGCCGCTCTGCTGACGGCCCAGCGTCTGGGCATAGAACACATCCGCCTGCCGGAAGAAGGCCAGCGCCGCTGCGTCGTAGTCCCCCTGATAGTAGGGAGCCTCCACAGCACCCTGCAGGCCCGCCTGATAGGTGTTCGTCATGGCGTCCAGCACGTTGTCGCCCAGCGCCACGTAGTAGTCGCTGTCCTTTACCAACAGCAGCAGCATATCATTGCCGCCCAGCCCCCACTGGGAGCCAAGTTCCGCCGCCGCCTTCTCATAGGTCCAGCCGTTCAGCGTGTCCAGCGTCGCCACGGCGATGATGGCCCGATAGTCGCTGTCCCAGCTCTGGTCATACTGCCGCAGGGAGGCCTCCGTTTCGTCCGTCAGCAGGTCGGCGTCATCCCGCAGCCAGTTGCCGTAGGATACCTGGGGCAGGTCGGCGGGCTTTTTGCTGATGCCGTAGACGCAGGAGCCCAGAATGGCCAGCACCAGCACCACCAGCGCAAAGCCACGTTTTTGATAAAATTTCATGGTAATCTCCTTTCACGGAGAAGGCGTATCTCTCAGCTTAACCACGCAGCTCCAGCAGCTTCTGCTTCAGTTCGCCCTCGATGCGGCCCAGCTGGGCCTCGGCCTCCCTGCGCTTGGCGGCGCCCTCCTGCTGGATGCGGGCCACCTCGTCCAGAGACTCGATGAGCTGCTGGTTGGTGTGCTGCAGCGTCTCGATGTCCACGATGGAGCGCTCGGCCTCCTTGGCGGTGGCGATGGTCCCCATCTTCAGGGTGTCGGCGTTCTTCTTCAGCAGCTCGTTGGTCATCTCCGTCACGGCGCTCTGAGCCGCCGTGGCCTGACGGCTGTGCTCCAGCCCCAGCGCCAGCACCATCTGGCTCTTCCACAGGGGAATGGTGTTCACCAGCGAGGACTGGATCTTCTCGATCATCAACGTGTCGTTGTTCTGCAGCAGCCGGGTCTGGGGGCCCATCTGCACCGACACCATCCGGGTCAGCTCCAGATCGTGGATCTTCTTTTCAAACCGGTTGCACAGGTTCACCAGATCGTTATAGGCCTGTGCGTCCTCCGCCGTACCGGACTGCTCCGCCTTCTTGCGAAGCTCCTCCAGTTCACCGCTGCGTACCTCCTCCAGCCGCTTCTTACCGGCCAGAATGTACATGGTCAGTTCCTTGTAGTACTTCAGGTTCAGCTCATACATCTGGTCGAACATGGCCACGTCCTTGAGCAGCGTGATCTGGTGCTGCTCCAGAGACTGAGCGATCTTCTCCACGTTGGCCTCCACCTTGCCGTACTGGGCCTTCATGCTCTCCAGTCGGTTCCCGGCCTTCTTGAACAGGCCCATGAGGCCCTTCTTTTCTTCGCCGTCGCCGAAGCCCTTCAGCTCCACCACCAGACGGCTCAGGTCCTGCCCGATCTCGCCCAGATCCTTGCTGCGAACGTTATTCAGGGCGCTCTCGGAGAAACCCGCCACGCTCTTCTGTGCGGCGGCACCGTACTGCAGGATCATGTTGGTATCCCGCACGTCGATCTTGTGGGAAAACTCCTCCACCGCCTTCTTCTCCTCGTCGGTCAGGAGCTTTTCATCCATCTCCACCGGCTCGATCTTCTTCTCCTCCGGCTCCGGCACTTCGGGAGCCGGAGGCTCCAGCGTCAGCTGGGGAACGGCCTCGGCCGCCGCCGTAGGCTCCAGGGTCAGTTCAGGCATCATGTTGTCTGTCATGGTCATAGTTCCTTTCTATCTCATATTGTTTGTTTACTCGCATTTCCCGGAGGGCGCCGCCCCATGGGCCGCTCTTCTCTCGGAGTCCTTTTACAGCTCCAGCTGGATGCCGTTGTCGTCCTCCCTCTCCTCCGCCGCTGGAGTCTCCTTCTGGGTCTGGTGGATGGGGTCGTCGCTGAGTCCCTCACGGGCCATCATGTTCTCCAGCACCGTGATATCCGTGGAGATATCCAGCGCCTGATCCCCAAAGAGACTGTCCAGCTGCCGTTCAAAGGCGGTGACAATGGTGCTCATCATGCTCTCCACCCGCTCCATGGTGCCGCTGATGTTCTGACCCTCCACGCCCTGACTGCTCATGCGGTCATAGGCGTTGAGGAGCTTCAGCGTGGTGGGCAGGTAGTAGTTCATGAATTTACGGATCTGCGGCAGCTTCTTGGGATCTGCCTTAACACAGTCGAAGATCTTGCCGGAAACCTCCTCCAGCCGATCGATCTGCCGGCTGATGGTCTCGTCCTTGATGCTGTCGTTGAGGCGCCTCATCTCCCGGATGGCCAGCTCACCGTCGGAGACCATCTTATCCAGCTCCGGGTTGCCGGTGGGCTGGGGCTTCTCCTCCACCTCCTCCACAACGTCCTTGCAGAAGATGCGGGCGATGAGAAATACCACCACCGACGCCGCAGCCGCCATGATAAAGTGGCCCGGCTTGTACAGGGGCAGCAGCAGGGCATACAGCACCCATACCACCGCCGCTGCGTATATGGGCGCAGCCGATTTATGCACGATCTTTTTCATTGCACGCCTCCGTTTCTGACCTGTCATATACAGTTGACTCGATTATACCCCATGCGCTCCCCCCGGTCAAGAAAAAATCCCAATATCGGGACATCCAATCGGGTCATCGCCCCTCCGGTCGCCGAAACCCGGACGATGCTCTCCCACCGGCAAGCGGATGCGGCAAATCGGCAAGGGCAGGCATGCCCTCCGGCGTGCCTGCCCTTGCCCGCTTATCACATTTTGCAAGCCGTCTCCCCCACCCGCAGACCTACCGCAGTGGGATGCCCCGGCTTCCGTCGGTGGGATCCACGAACAGCGGCAGCTGGGGCGGTGCGTAGGTCCACCAGATGGCCAGCCCCCACACCGCCAGCAGCGTCACGCCGCCTAAGATCTGCCACACCGGCCCGTCCAGCACCCGCCGGGCCTGAACGCTCCAGCTGACCCAAAAGGCCAGCAGCACCGCCAGCTGGAAAATCAGTACATCCACCCACATGATCCCCCGGCCCAAAATTCCCTGATAGGTGTAAAACAGCGCCGGGATGGCCGCAAGGCCCGTCAGCAGCCCCAATCCACGGGCGGGCAGCAGGGCGCCGTGGCCCCGTAGGGCGATGCATTCCACCAGTGACCACAGCACCCACGGAGTGATGAAAAGCTTCATGTGCTCCCATGTGGATTCGTTGACGGCGGCCAGCGGTGCCGCTATGGGACTCTGCCCCGTCCAGTCGTAAACAAAGTGCAGCAGGTTCCCCGCCGCCAGCACCACCAGCAGGCCCACCGTCTCCCAAGTGCGCCACCGTTTTTCTGCCATGTAAAAGCCCTCCGTTTCCATGTACCTGATACCTCAGTGTACACGAAAACGGAGGGGCTTATACCTACTCTGGTTTTTGGACATTTTCCGGACAAAAACCGGACAGAATTTTCCCTTACCGACGGGGGAAGATCACAACACCCGACGTCCCTTTGGACGTCAGATCCAGCGTCTCTCCCGTCAGTCGGTGTACCGGCTGCTCCGGGAGGCGGGAGAGAAAGTCCTCCAGCGTGGTCAGCTCCGGGAAGCCCTGCTCCCCTCTCCGGAAATGCATGGGCAGCACCAGTCGGGGGTGCAGCCGACGCACCAGCTCCGCCGCCGCAGCGGCATCGATGGTATAGGTGCCGCCCACCGGCAGCATCAGCGCATCGCAGCCCGAAATTTTCTCCTCCTGCGCCGCTGTCAGGGCGCAGCCCAAGTCCCCCAGATGTACCACGGTCATGCCCTCCGCCCGGAAGATATGAACGGTGTTATCGCCCCGGAGAGCGCCCTGACAGTCGTCATGGAAGGTAGAGAACGTCTCCACCGTAAAGGGATTTTCCCCGCCGGGCAGCAGTGTCACCGCCTCCAGACAGTCGTGGTCAAAGTGGTGGTGGCTGATATAAACGGCGTTGGCCTCCACCCGCAGCGGCGGATAGCCCGCCACAACCCGATAGGGATCAATGACCAGCCCGTAGCCCGCCGACTCCAGCCGAAAGCAGCTGTGGCCCAACCATGTAATGTACATAAGCGCCTCCTGTCACGAATTTTTAGAAGATCGGAACAAATCCGATCAAAATGTCATAGCAGCAGAATATGTTCCCATGATAGCCGAATAGAATGATGTGTGCATCAGACCGCATCAGTCCGCATCAGCCCTGCCAGAGCATCTCCCGGTTGATCTCCTTCAGGCTGTGGGCGCCGCACATGGCCATGGTATCCGACAGCTCATCCGTCAGCTTGCGGACGTAGGCTGCCACGCCCTCCTCGCCGCCGCCATAGACCATGGTGACGAAGGGACGGCCAATGAGAACGCCGTCCGCTCCCAGCGCCAGCGCCTTGAACACATCCAGCCCTGTGCGGATGCCGCCGTCCACCAGCACCATGACCTGGTCGCCCACGGCGTCGGCAATGGCGGGCAGCACCTCCGCCGTGGCGGGACACTGATCCAGCACCCGGCCGCCGTGGTTGGACACCACGATGGCGGAGGCCCCGGCCTCCACCGCCTTCTCCGCCCCACGGACGGTCATGATGCCCTTGAGGATAAAGGGCTTTCGGGCGTACTCCGCCACCTCCCGCAGCTCCGCCACGGTCTTGCTGCCGGCAGGCGGCATCCGGTTGCGGAGGAAGGGCAGACCGGCGGCATCGATGTCCATGGCGATGGCCATGGGGTCGGCGGTCAGGGCCAGTTCCAGCTTCTGCATCAGGGTCTCCCGGTCCCAGGGCTTCACCGTAGGCACACCGCAGCCCTGCTGGGCCCGGATGGCCTGCGTGGCGCCCTCCATCACCGCCGGGTCCACGCCGTCGCCGGTGAAGGCCACGATGCCCGCCTTAGCACAGGCCGCCAGCAGCAGCCGGTTATAGGTCAGGTCGTCGTACTTATCTCCGTAGTGCAGCTGCATGGCTCCCACAGGAGCCGCCATCACCGGCAGGGCCAGCCGATGGCCGAAGAAGTCGAAGGACGTGTCGGCGGGACGGTTTTCCCCGATGGTATCCAGATTCACCCGCAGCTCCTGCCACTTCTGATAGTTCCGGGCAAAGCCGGTGCCGGAGCCTTTGGCGCCTGGGCCGGGGATGGTATTCTTACACGCCTGACCGTTGCATACGGGACACGCCTTGCAGTAGGGTCCCATACAGGTGCGGGCGTTTTGCAAAACTTCCTGATATTCCATATGTTTGAAACCTCCCAGAGATTGATGGGGCTATTTTACTCCCGTTTTGGGCGCTTTTCAAGACATTTAAAGCCATTTTCCGCGATTGTGAAAAATGACGAAAGAATTTCTGTATCCAATTTTTGATTCATCAGTTTTTGCGTAAAAAGTGAATGGGAGTCTTTTTGTGTATTTTTTGTGAATTTGCTTTTATTTGAAGGAAAAATGTTTTTGAAAAAAATTTTTAAAAACATTTCCCCCTGCTTCCCGCAAGAAAATCCTGTCACAAATTCCGCAAGCGTTCCGCCGCTGCCGCCGATTTTTGCCCCGTTTTTCCATTTTAAGCGGTTTTCTTTGCAAGAAAAATATTATATAAAAATGACGAACGACTCCAAACTAATTTTTAGGCACTTCGAAAAAAAGTTTGAAAATTTGACGGGGCGGACGGCGTTTTTTATAATGTGAAATGGGACAAAAAGAATCTCCCGTCCCTCTGCCGGCTCCGGGAGAAAACAAGGAAAAGAGAGGAAAAATCTTTATGGAAAAGTACCTGGTCCTAGCCACATTTGTTGGCTCCATCATTGCGCTTCTCTTTGTGGTCATCACCGCAAAGAAGGTGCTGCGCTTCTCGGAGGGCACCCCCCTCATGCAGAAGATCTCCCAGTCCATTCGTCAGGGTGCTAACGCATACCTCAAGCGCCAGTATTCCGTGGTCGGCGTGTTCTTCGCCTGCATGGTGGTGGTGCTGTGCGTCATGGCAGCCTGCGGTCTGCTGACGTGGTTCGTACCCTTCGCCTTCCTGACCGGCGGCTTCTTCTCCGGCCTGTCCGGCTTCATCGGCATGAAGATCGCCACCGCCTCCAACTGCCGCACCGCCAATGCCTGCCAGGAGGGGCTGAACCGTGGCCTGCGGGTGGCCTTCTCCGCCGGCTCCGTCATGGGCTTCACCGTGGTGGGTCTGGGCCTGCTGGACATCTCCGTGTGGTTCTTCCTGCTGCGCTTCGTGTTCAAGCTGGAGGCCTCCGCCATCACCAGCGCCATGCTGACCTTCGGTATGGGCGCCTCCTCCATGGCTCTGTTCGCCCGTGTGGGCGGCGGCATCTTCACCAAGGCCGCCGACGTGGGCGCCGATCTGGTGGGTAAGGTGGAGGCCGGTATCCCGGAGGACGACCCCCGGAACCCTGCCGTCATCGCTGACAACGTAGGCGACAACGTGGGCGATGTGGCCGGTATGGGCGCCGATCTGTACGAGTCCTATGTTGGCTCTATCATCTCTGCCTCTGCGCTGGGCGTGGCCGCCTTCTCCGATCAGGCCTTCAAGGCCATGGCCATCCCCATGGTCATGGCAGCCATCGGCATCATCTGCTCCATCATCGGCACCTTCTTCGTCCGCACCGACGAGCAGGCCGACCAGCGCACGCTGCTGAAGGCCCTGTCCCGTGGTACCAACCTGTCCGCTATCCTCATTGCCATCATCGCCTGCCCGCTGGTGATCCTCCTGCTGGGCAAGGAGCATCTGGGCCTGTACTTCGCCATTCTGGCGGGCCTGATCGCCGGCGTGCTCATCGGTAAGGCCACGGAGTACTACACCTCCGACACCTTCAAGCCCACGCAGGATCTGTCCTCCAAGTCTCAGACCGGTGCCGCCACCATCATCATCGGCGGTTTGGGTCTGGGTATGCTGAGCACCGCCGTCCCCATCATCATCGTGGCTATCTGCATTCTGGTGGCCTACCTCTGCTCCGGCGGCGCCGCCTCCACCGGCATGGGCCTGTACGGCATCGCTCTGGCCGCCGTGGGTATGCTGAGCACGCTGGGTATCACGCTGGCCACCGACGCCTACGGTCCCGTGGCCGATAACGCCGGCGGCATCGCTGAGATGGCCGGTCTGGCTCCCGAGGTCCGCCAGCGCACCGACGCTCTGGACTCTCTGGGCAACACCACCGCCGCCACCGGTAAGGGCTTCGCCATCGGCTCCGCCGCTCTGACCGCTCTGGCTCTGATGGCCTCCTACATCGAGAAGGTCAAGGAGGTAGGCGCTGACGTCACCTTCCAGGACTTCAGCCTCATGAACCCCGTGGTGCTGGTGGGTCTGTTCATCGGTGCCTGCCTGCCCTTCGTGTTCGCCGCCCTCACCATGAACTCCGTGGGCCGTGCCGCCCAGAGTGTGGTGCTGGAGGTGCGCCGTCAGTTCCGGGAGATCACCGGTCTGATGGACGGCAAGGCCGATCCCGACTATGCCCGCTGCGTGGACCTGTGCACCAAGGCATCTCTGCACGAGATGATCCTGCCCACCATCATCGCCGTGGTCTGCCCCATCGTGGTGGGTCTGATCCTGGGCTACATGGGCGTTGTGGGTATGCTGGCCGGCGCTACCGTCACCGGTTTCCTGATGGCCATCTACATGGCCAACGCCGGCGGTGCGTGGGATAACGCCAAGAAGTACATCGAGGCCGGCCACTTCGGCGGCAAGGGCTCCGACTGCCACAAGGCAGGCGTGGTGGGCGACACCGTGGGCGATCCCTTCAAGGATACCTCCGGCCCCGCCATCAACATCCTCATCAAGCTGCTGAGCATGGTCTCCATCGTGTTCGCCGGTCTGGTGGTGAACTTCCACCTGCTGTAAAGTTTTATAAAAAGAAGGCTGAGCATCCGCTCAGCCTTCTTTTTGATGCGTTTTTTGAAGCTTGCGGGCGTAGGCCAGCGTTTGCCGCAGGGCTGCCTCCCGCTCAGCCCCCGCCAGATGGAGCTTGCGGGCATAAGCCAGCAGCTGGGAGAAGTCCCGATCCGGGGTCAGTCCGGCGGAGATCAGGTCGCTGCCGGTGACCATGGGGCGGGCCATGGCGGCCCGGTAGATCTCCAGCCGCTGCCGCAGGAAGGGCTCCGGGTCCGGACGGGGCGGGTCGCACCGGGAGCCACGGTGATCCGCCAGCGCCAGCAGGATCAGGTCCTCCGGCTCTATGGCGGCGTCCAGCAGACGGTTGGTGGACTTGACGGAGGCCCCGCTCAGTGCCATGGCGTTGGGCTTCATGTGCAGGGCCACCAGATTTTTCACGCACCGGTGGAGAGCCTTCTCCCCGATCACCCGGCGCAGGAAGTCCTCCGCCGGCAGCAGACCCGCCTCCTCGTGGCCGTAAGCGTGGATGACGCCGCCGGACTCCGTGGTGGCGGTGACCTTGCCGAAGTCGTGGGCCAGTGCCGCCAGCATCAGGGCCACAGGCTGGGCTGCTTGGGGCCGCAGCTCGGCGGCGATATCCAGCACCGCCATGGTGTGCTCCCACACATCCCCCTCCCCGTGGTAGCGAGGCGGCTGGGGGACGCCCTGTAAGCGCTGCACCTCCGTGAACCACGGGCGCAGCTGGTGCATGGTATCCAGTGTGCGGAAGAAGATGGAAGGGCGGGGCGCCTGTAGGAGGGCCTTTTGCAGCTCCCCCTCCACCCGTTCACGAGACAGGGCCGACAGATCCATGGTGCGGCACAGGGCCACCGTCTCCTTCGCCACGGTGAAGCCGAAGCGGGCGGCGAACTGCGCTCCCCGCAGCACCCGCAGGGGATCCTCCGGAAAGGAGTGGTCATCCACATGGCGCAGGAGGCCCCGGCGGAGGTCCTCCCGGCCGCCGAAGAAGTCCAGCACCTGACCGGTGAGCACGTCCTCCATCAGGGCGTTGACGGTGAAATCCCGGCGGCGGGCGGCTCTCTCCGGCCCCAGCCACGGGTCCACCTCCACGGTGAAGTCCCGGTGCCCCCGGCCCACGGTGGTCTCCCGCCGGGGCATGGCGATGTCCAGTCCGCAGCCCGCCAGTCCGTAGACGCCAAAGCTGGCCCCCACCGTCCGGCGGCCGCCCATCCGGTCCAGCACAGCTTCCAGCTGCTGGGGGGTGACGCCGTGAACCTCGATATCCAGATCTTTGCTCTCCCGGCCCAGCAGGCGGTCCCGGACGCAGCCGCCCACATAGTAGACGCTGCCGCCCAGCGGCCGCACCTCCTGTGCGATGCGGCGGGCCGTCTCACGGTCCTGTGTCATGCGTTCTCCCCTCCCTGTGAAAAAAGCCGTGGCCATGGGCCACGGCTTTTGTGTTCACGCCAGAATGTCCCCCAGATCGTCGAAGGTATGGGCATTGGTGACCACCACCACGTGGTCGCCCTCCTGAATGATGCTGGTGCCGCTGGGGATGATGATCTCGCTGCCCCGTGCAATGGCCGCCACCAGCACGTCGTCCTTCAGGGACAGCGCCCGCAGGGGCTTATTCAGCACCGCACGGCTCCGGGCCGTGGCGGTGAACTCCAGCGCTTCCACGGCGCCGCCCAGCATCTTATACAAGCTCTCCACGGCGCTGCCCTCGGAATTGGCCAACGCCCGGACGTAGCGGGTGATCTGGTTGGCCACGATATCCTTGGGACTGACGATGCTGCCCACCCGCATATCCCGGACCAGATCCATGTAGTTGGGGCGGGTCATCTTGGCCAGCACCTTGGGGACCCCCGCCCGCTGAGCTGTCAGCGCCATCAGCAGATTCTCCTCGTCCCGGCCCGTCAGGGAGACGAAGGCATCCGCCTCGAAGATATTCTCGCTGGTCAGCAGTTCCTCCTCCGTGCCGTCGCCCTCGATGATCATGGCCGTAGGCAGCTGGGCCGCCAGCTGAAGGCACTTATCGTGCTTCTGCTCCACGATGCAGACCTTGGTATTGCTCACCGCCAGCTCCCACGTGAGATACATGGCGATGCGGCTGCCCCCCAGCAGGGACACGGTTTTGACCCGCTGCTGGGTGCGGCCCATAGCCCGCAGCATCTTCTGGAGCTCGGACTTGGTACCCACCATGTAGAGCTTGTCGCCCTCTCTCGGCACAAAGTTGCCGTTGGGGATGATGCACTCGTCCCCCCGCTGGGCAGCGCAGATCAGCACCTCCGCCGAGCGGATACGATGGAACTCGCTGAGGGCCACCCCGTAAAACCGGTCCCGCTCCGTCACCTGTATGCCGATCATGTCGATACGGCCGCCGGCGAAGGGCTCCACGGAGGAGGCGGAGGGGAAGCTGAGGATGCGGGCGATCTCCCGTGCCGCCGCCAGATCGGGGTTGATGACCATGTCCATCCCGATCTCCCGCTTCAGCAGGGCGGCGTCCCGGCGGTAGTCCGGATTCCGCACCCGTGCGATGGTGTGCTTGGCCCCCATGGTTTTGGCGATGAGGCAACACACCAGATTCGTCTCGTCCAGATTGCTGACAGCGATGACCAGATCCGCCGTCCTGGCGCCGGCCTCCTCCAGCACGCTGATGCTGGCGCCGTTGCCCTCCACGCACATAAGGTCCAGGGTGCTGTCGGCACGGGCCAGCGCCACCGGGGAGGAGTCCACCATGGTGATGTCGTGGCCCTCCACCGCCAGCTGGCGGGCGATAGCGTAGCCCACCTTTCCGTTTCCTACAATGATGATCTTCATGAGCCTGACTGTTCCTTTCCCGGTCGTTCCGGCTGCTCTTTTTTCGGAGGTATTGCTTCTTGCGGCGGCTGCCCCTGCGTCTGCTTAAGTGGCTCCGCCGGTTTGGGTGGATCCGCCTTTCCCGGCTGCTCTGCCGGTTTAGGCGGCTGTGACTGTCGGGGCGGCTGCGTCGCCCCGGAAGGCTTCTGCGCCGCAGCTTCCTGCCGTGTCGGCCGGGCAGCCTTTTCCGCCGCCTTTTCCTCTGCCGCACGACGGCGCTGGGTGCGCCGGTGCAGCACCACCGCATTCAGCTCACCGCCTAAAATCAGCACCGTCCCGCTCATATACAGCCACAGCAGCACCACCACAATGGTGGCGATGGAGCCGTAGAGCTGGGTATAGTGTGCCAGATTTTCCACATAATAGGAGAAGGCCAGCGACAGCAGCATCCACGCCGCCAGCGACACGGCCACGCCCGGTGCCACCTCCCGCAACGGGCATCGGCGGCCCAGCGCCAGCATATACAGCACCGTCACCAGCACGAACATCAGCAGTGCCACCGCCACGAAGCGGAGCTTGCTCCAGAGGTTGATGAAGCCGTCCGGTACGGTGATGATCCCCGACACAAAGTACAGCGCCCGGCGGCCCACGGTGATCATCAGCAGCGTCAGGCCGATGGATACCATGAGCCAGATGGCGAAGAGAAAAATTTTCAGCTGATCCAGCAGGATGTTCTTGGGCTGGCCCTTACCGAAGGCCTTGCGCAGCGAGTGCAGCAGGCAGCCGGTGGCCCGCATGGGGAACCAGATGGAAAACACCAGACTGAACCACATGAGCTGGCGGCTGGCGTTGCCGGAAACGTATTCCAGATAGCCCCGCACCACCTCCGCCACGTCCCCCGGCACGATCTGCCGCAGGCCGGTGACGATGCTGTCCACATCCAGCTCCAGAATACCCAGCAGGGTGCTGACGAAGATCAGCAGCGGGAAAATAGCGAACAGCAGGTAGTAGGTCAGGGCTGCGCTGTCCCGTGCCACGTCATGGAGATAGTACCGGCGGATCATCTGCGCCGCCGTTTGCCCTAGCGCCGTGCGGGGGTGAGTACCTTTACGCATAGTTCGCTCCTCTCTGTTTCAGCTTATTATTGTAGCACAGCCGTGAGCAAAATAAAAGGAGATTTTCCATTACACGGAAATCTCCCACCTGTTTTTTATCATAAATATTCCAAAAATGTTTCTTTTTTGTAAAATTTTGTTTTTTCCGCTGAAAATTTAGAAACTATTCACTATTTAGTATTGGCATTTGAAAAAAAGCGTGTTATAATACGTACGATCGGAGTTGTCTCCCGTGCATGGAAAAATTTGTAAAGAGGGTCTAAACTATGGATAACTTAACGAGAATCGTCAAAACCGAAATTTCCCGTCAGTACAAGAGCGTGCGGCAGTTTGCTTTTGCGGTCAATATCCCCCTATCTACCATCAACAGTGCGCTGCACAACGGCATCGGAGGTTCCTCCTTTGATACGGTAGTGCAGATCTGCCAGACGCTGGGGATCAAGGCCATCTCCAGCGATGCCTCCTTCTATCTGACGGAGGACACCCAGCAGCTGCTGGATCAGTATGCCCAGTTGGACGACTACGGCCGCCACACCATCGCCTCTGTGATGAAGGTGGAATACGACCGCTGCTCCACGCAGGGCGCCCGAAGCACAAGCGGCAGCGATTATGAGCTCCGCCCCAGTGTCAACGTCTCCTCCGACCTGGGCGGCTCCTCGGTGGAGCCGCTCCAGGTACTCAGCGACCATCGCAGTCTGTAACCTACCAAACAGAGCTGTGACAAAATCTGCCGGAGATTTGCGGCTCCGGTTGGTTTTGTGTCGCCAGCCACGGGCTCTCCCCCACTTGGGGGGAGGGCCCGTGGTTTTTTATAGGGAGTTATGGTGCGTGATAGGGAGTTTACTGTTCTTTGCGCTTGCCGGTACGCAGCAGGGCTGCAAGGCTCATGCCGCACAGGGCCGCCAGCCCCATCCACAGGCCGGTGTCGCCGGTGTCTCCGGTGGGAACGGCGGGGGTGGTGGGCTCTGCGGGAGCGGGCAGCTTGGCCACGGACTCGGTCCGCAGCACCTGGCCGCACACGGTGCAGGCGTAGGTCTTGACGCCCTCATGCTCCGTGGTAGCAGGCGTGGTGATCTTGCCCTCGCCCTCCGTATGCTGGGCGTTCACGGTGAAGGTGACGGTAACGGTGTTGCCGAAGCGGTCGGTGGCCGTCAGGGTCTGGACGCCCTCGGCAGCGGAAACGGTGAGCTTACCGTCCACCAGCTCCACGGGCTGGCCGTTGAGGGTCACGCTCTTCAGATTGGGGTCGGTGACGGTGATCTCTGCCGTCAGGCAGTAGGTGCCTCCATCCATGACGCCCTCCACCGCAGGAGCCGCCTCGTCGATGAGCTTAGAGCCCACCTTGGTGCGGGTATCCGTCAGGCCGCAGCCGTGGTCGCACTGAGCCGTCTCCGTGCCGTCGTCGTCATAGGTGGCGTTGTTGTCGTAGACGTAGTGGGTGAAGCTGTGACCCAGAGCCGCCTGATAGAAATCCTCCGGACCAGTGTAGGTCTTGCTCTCGTCCAGCTTTCCGTCAACGTCAGCGAAATAGCTGCCGCAGTCCGGGCAATACCAATAGGCGGCGCAGCCATCCTGCGTGCAGGTGGCGGGGTCGCCTGCCGTGCGCTGGGCATTGGCGTGGTGGGTAGCCGGAATGACGGTATCGGTGATGGGCTGGGTAGCCCCTGCGTCAGCGAACAGCTTGTGGCAGTCGCTGCACTGCCAGTACTCCAGACTTCCCGGCTGAGTGCAGGTGGCGGCGGTTCCGTCGTGATGGGTCAGGTCATGATGGTTGGGATCCGTGGTGCCATAGGTGGCGCCGCAGATGCTGCAGGTGGCCTTCTCGGTGCAGGTGGCGGTGCCGTCATGGCTGCCCAGAGAGCCCTTCACTTGGCAGCCGGGAACGGCGCAGGACCGCCAGTGCTGGGTGTCATCGTGCTGCCAATCGCCCCACTGGTGGTTGCCGGTGTGGGTGATGGTAAAGGTCCAGCTGGGATCGGTCAACTCACTGACGGCGTTGATGTCCTCGTTGCCGGGAACGGTGACGTAGACCTGATAGATACCCATATCCGTGGGAGCGGCCACGACCTTGCCGTTTTGCTTATAGATGACGGTAAAGGTGTTGTCGGGCCAATAGCCCATGCCCATGGTCCGGTCGCCTCCGGTGCTCCAGCGAACGGTGGCCTCCTTGGCGGTGCCGTCATACTCCAGATTTTCCGGAGCGGTGAAGGTGAAGTCGCCTGCTGCGGGAGTGCGCTTCACGATCTCCCACTGGAGCTTCTTTTCGCCGGTGGTGCCGTCACTCCACTTGAAACCCGCTGCGGGGCGGACGGTAACGGTATAGGTACCCACGCGGCAGGCTCTATAGCCGCTGCCCAAAAGCTCGTAGCCGTAGACTTCGCCGGGCAGCAGACCGTACTGCCAGTTGCCGTTATAGGTGAAGGGGCCGTAGACCGTGGGAACCGGGATGGCCTCCAGATACTGGTTCAGGGTGACAGTAGTGGACGGAGAGGGCTTCCGGGTCTCGGTAGCCGCATAGCGGACCTCATAGGTGCCGGCCAGAGCGGAGGTGAAGGCGCTGCCGCACTGGCTCCATCTGGTGCCGCCCACGGGGCGATACTCCATGCTGTTGTTGGTGCCGTTGATGCGGCCGTAGCCCGTCCGACTCTGGGGATGGGTCACGGTGAGACCCGTGGGGGGCTGGGTCTGGGCCGTTTTCTCCGTGGGGGCGGTGAGTGTCATGGCGGTATCCGCCGTGGCCGTACCTGTGACACGGATGGTATAGCTGTCAACCTTGGCGGCGGTGATGCCGTTGAGAGTCACGCTGTACCCGTCGGGGATGTAGTAATTGTCGGGATCGGTAACGCTGATGGTGATGGGCGTCAGGTCCAGACAATCCTGCGTCAGCCGGCCGCCGTTCTTATAGGTGAGGCCGTTCGGCAGGGTGACGCTGACCTGATAGGTCTTGAGGCGGAGATAGATCAGACCCTCAGCGTTCAGATAGGTCTCGTAGCCCGCCCGGTCGGCGCTGACGTACTGGATGCTGCCTGTGCAGGCGTCGCTGCTGATCTGGACGGTCTGTCCGCTGGCAAGGGTCCTACCGCTGCTGATGCCGATATCGGCGCCGCTGCTGAGTCTTCTGGCGCTGACCTGCTGCGACGAGTTCTCCAGATACAGGTTGTTGTCCTGATTGTCCTTATCGACGTTGTTCTGGATGATGGAGCGGCCGGACAGGGTGATGGTGTGGCCGTAACCACGGACAAACACGCCGCCGCCACGGTCATCGACGGTGTTGTCCTGAATGGAGCCGCCACTCATGCTGAAGCTGCTCTTGGAATAGAGGTACACGCCGCCGCCATCGCCGCCACGGCGATCATCGTTCCCGTATTTGTTCTTATAGTTGACCAGACCGGCGAAGTTGTCGCAGATCTCGCCGCCGCTCATGTCAAAGGCGCCCGCCACAAACACGCCGCCGCCGAAGCCGCCGCCGAAGGTGGCGCTCTCCTTATAGTCGACCGCACAGGCGTAGTTGCCGGAGATGCGGGCGGTGCCGGAGAGGTCCAGAGTCGCATACAGATCCACATACACACCGCCGCCGCCGTCAAAGCCCAGGTCGTCATTGGTGCTGTTGACACGGTTGCCGCTGATCTCACCGCCGGAGATGTTCAGCGTGCTGCTGCGGCTCTGGATGCCCTTGACGTATACACCGCCGCCGAGGGTGTTGGAGATGTTATCCTTGATGGTGCCGCCGCTCATATTCAGGGTGGAGCCGGAAACCAGGACAACGGCAGCACCGGCGGAAGCATCGGTGTAGGTGGTATCATTGCCGCTGATCTCGCCGCCATACAGATTCATCGTGGCGTTCTCATTATACACGGCATGGGACTTATTGCCGGTGATCTTGCCGCCGCAGAGGTTAAAGGTACCCCTGTTGAACACAGCGGCGGGGTAAGGGGCGCTGTTTTCGGAGCTGTCCAAGCCGGTGATCTCGCCGCCGAACATATTAAATTTGCAGCCGGCGTCGATCTCTACGATGCAGGCACCCTTGGGATCCGCCGTGTCCTTGCGGGTGATCTGACCGGCCTCCCCGGCGCAGTCGGTGATGGTCAGGGTATGATAGTTCGTCACATGAATGTATGGGCGATAATACCCGTTTCCCAGAATGATATTATGCCCGTTGAGGCAGATCCGCACATCATCCAGATCGCTGCCCCACCCCTCATCGGTGGTGGTTACATCATTGAGCAGATAGTAGCAGCCGTAGCTCTTGACGGACTTCAGTCTGCTGATGCCGACCCACTTGGTGTTCTTATCGTGGTCGTGGTAGGGGCCATAGTTCTGGTTCTGCAGGCACACGCAGTGAGTGTGCTCCTCATTGGCCAGCAGGTCCAGATTGAAGCTGACGGACCCGTTCTTCGTGACGGCGCAGTTGGTGCGGTCACTGGTAAACACATTGGTATCGGAGGAGCCCCGCACGATGCGATAGGCGGGGATCAGATCGGCGTTGAGGCCGATGCGGGAGTCGGAGGAAACATTGCCTGCAAGGACGGCCTGATCCTCCGCCGAGGCAGCCACGTGCAGATTGCTGGCGGCCTTGTCGTCCCCCTGCGTGTTGCCGGTGATATTCACTGTACCGGCTACCTTGCAGGTGGTCATACCACCGAAGTACACACCGCCGCCGGCGATCCCGGCGGTGTTGCCGGTAATCGTGCCGCCGTTGAGATTGATCTTGGCGGTGTCGTTGGAGCCATACTGCTTGTTGGCCTCGCAATATACGCCGCCGCCGTACTTCCGGGCGGTGTTATTGGCGATGGTGCCGCCATTCATGGTGAAGGCAGCCAGTATATTCGCCACATACACACCGCCGCCGTAATCGGCCTCGTTATCCTCCATGCGGGCGGTGCCGTTCATGACAAATTCCGACGTGCCGGCAAACAGGCCCACAGCGCCGCCGGCGTAATACTGGCTCTTGCAGTTGCGGAGCACGGCGCCGTCATCCAGCGTCAGCGTGCCGTACCGGCTCACGTAGATGGCAGGATCAGTGGCAACCGTCTTGTCGCCGCCGCCGTCCACGGTGATGTCCTTCAGGGTCAGGGCGGCATAGGCGGGATGATCCGAGCCGCCTGCGCCGCTATACCCCTGCTCACCCGTCAGATTGAACAGGCTGCCCTTGAAGCCCTCGGCACGCACCAGCTTGCTATTGGCATCGGCGCCGCTGATGACCACACGCTGGTTGTAATACTCATACCAAGCCATGCTGCCGTTGGTGGTGCGGGTGGGTCTGATGTTCAGAGTTTCGCTGATTTCGATGGTACCGCTTACAACGATTTCGATGGTATTGTTGTAAGAGAGCTCACTCATGGCGCTTTTGAGCTGCTCGAGGGTAGTTACCGTCGAGGTCCACGCCCATGACGTCTTGGGGACCAGACTCAGTACCATCACCAACGCTACCAGCACGCTGGCGATTCGCTTTTTCATAGATTTCCTCCCTGGCAGGTCTTTTGTATTTTGCAATTACCACTTGCAACGACCTGCATCTTTCTGTATACTGAGCATATACCGTACACCAATGTACGATGCAAGTACTTTTTAAAAAAATATGGCAAAATCTGGAGAGTTCGTCATGAGTGAACACAACAGCCGTCTGATGTCCATCGGTGAGGTGGCCAAGTCCCTGCATATTACCCGACGCATGATCCTCAACTATGAGGACAAGGGCATTCTGCTGCCCGACGTAAAAACCGGCTCCGGCGGGAACCGCTACTACACCCCGGAGACCCTGACCCGCATCCGGGCCATCCGGCGCTTGCAGACGCTGGGTATCTCGCTGGATGAGATCAAGCTCTATTTCGAGGATGCCGCCGACCTGCGGGATATCATCGCCCGGCTGGAGAAACTACGGGACGAACTGAACCTGTGCATCGAGAAGCTGCAGCTGCGGGTCCGGGAGAACAGCAACGATACCCCCATCATCCGCACCATCCCCGCCCAGACGGTGTATGTCTACCACTGCGCCTCCCCCACGGTGGAGGACCGCAAGGAGATCTTCCGGGACGTGATCCCCGCCGCCATGCGCCAGTACGGCACGGACTCCGCCAAGCGGATGTACTTCATCGACTACCCTATCGACGAGCCCAACGACATCAACTTCTGTGTGGCGGTGCCGGATGGCAGCAAGGGCCCCTATGTGCAGGACTGGCCGGAGGAGGAGGCTCTGTGCCTCTTCTTCCACGGGGACTATGACGAGATCCCGGAGGTTCGGGAGCGGCTGGTGGCCTACGCCAGGCAGCAGGGCCTGAAGCTGAAGGGGACCTGCCGCAACATCTATCTGGAGGGCCCGCCCCACCACAAGGACAAATCGAAGTTCGTCACGCAGGTGGCTCTGCCGCTGGTAGAGGATGAGCTATGAGGAAGAAAACCGCCGCATCTCCTGCGGCGGTTTCGTCGTGTCGAAAAAGTCTTTTCGCCAC
>OLFX01000186.1_pt1 | contig 109948 bp, 104 predicted proteins | sample 1605091 | NCBI WGS metagenome assembly OLFX01 (sample SAMEA3888906, study PRJEB22519) | human gut metagenome | biome: human gut; feature: human-associated habitat; material: faeces | place: Denmark | collected 2012 | reverse complement strand
TAGAGCACTTGACTTTTAATCAAGTTGTCCGGGGTTCGAATCCCCGATGTCTCATGAATATTGGAAAACCTTAGCGAATAGGTTTTCCTTTTTTTTACAGCCGGACTCATAAGAAAGTCCGGCTGTTTTTGTAAAAATAAGTTGAATTTATCCTAAAAGTTTAATGGATTGAAAGATCATTCCAGAAAGTTCTCTTAAAAGTTTCACATGGGGATGACTCCTTATGTATGCGCAGCGCCCGATCCGTTTAGAGGATATACCAGGCATGGAGCACAGAATGCAGTTTCTGGGTATCTGTTTATTGACGGAAATAAAAGAGTACCCCAGCCCGTACTGGATCAATTCTCTTAATATGATCATATTATTGGCGGTTATCACTCTGCCGAATTGGATATTGTATTTAGACAGCATTTCCATAAATGTGATATCTGCTCCTGTGGAGCGGCCGGGAATGATCACATCTCTGCCATTCAGCATATCGGCAGTAATGGGAAGCGGATGCTGAAAGGTGAGAGATGGATCGGCGTCCTGCGGAAGAAAGCCCCATTCTGTGGGAACAACGATTCCCATGGATTCCACCGTCATTTCAAGATACTCAATATCCATATTATTTGTAACATCGATTACTCCAAAAGCCAGATCAATGGCTCCGCTTTTCAGTTTCTTATAAAAATCAATCTCATCAGGAAAGGTGATACAGAAGTCCACGTTGCTGTGTAGATCACAGAACTGTTTTAATGCATAGGGGAGGAATTTTTCGCCACGAGTATGGCCCGAGCCGATGGTGAGGGTTATTTTTTTATCTTCAATACTTTTTAATTGTGACCGGAGTGAGCGCTCTTCTTCTATCATCATTTTCTTTTTTTCAATATAAAGCTGCCCGGCCTCTGTCAGCCGGATCGGTGTTGTTGACCGGTCAAAAAATTTTACGCCGTATTCGTATTCAAGCTGATTGATATATTTTGTAAGGGTGGGCTGCGTTATATAGAGACGCTTTGCTGCTTTCGTAATGCTTTTTTCTTCAATGACTGCCAGGATGTATTCCAATTGGTTCATAGAATCCTCCAGTTTAATTTATTATCTTTATTATATTTTCTGTTTAAAACCATGTCAATGAATAAAGTCATAGATAATATTTCATACGGCATAAATAAAATGCTGGGATAAAGTATATGTAAATAATAATTTACAATAAATTTAAATTTAAACAGACAGATTATAGATTATATTACATATTCCATAGAAAATAAGCTATTTGCCTTTTATAAAAAATTTACTTATAGTTGGTGTATAAAAGAAATCCGGATTTCCAAAATGTAGAAACGTATACTGTTTTATGAACCGGAAGGGGGATTAAGAAAGTGACACCGCTGATCATAATAAATCTTTTGATATGGTTATTGCTGCTTGTATTGATGGGTACGAATAAATTCCCACTGGGTGCCGTATCACTGTCCATTATGCTGCTGCTTGTTCTTACCGGCTGTATCACATCACCGGAGGCGCTGGCAAAATTCAGTGATAATAATGTGATTATCATGGGTACGATGATGATCACGGCCAATGCGTTTGGAAAGACCAGAGCCGTGAAATCCATTGCAAAGCTGCTGACAAAGGCAGGAAAAGGAAGATGGGAAAATGCCATCCGGATGTTTATGGTCATTAACTTTGTTCTGGGTTTTTTCCTTTCAGGAGCCATTGGACGTATTGCCATTGTTTACCCGCTGGCAGTTGCAGTCTGTGAGGAAAATGATATCAGTCCTTCAAAGGTCATGTTCCCGCTTATATGCTGTATGCTGGCAGATCAGACGGGAATCCCGCTGGGATCTGGAGCCGTAACATATAACAAGTATAACGGGTATCTGGCTGCCGCTGGATATAGCTTTGGAGATCAGTTCCGTATGATCGACCCGTTCCTGTGCAAAGCTCCGTTGGCAATTGTGATGCTTCTTTATTTCATGTTCATTGGTCTGAAAATCTCACCGGATCATCCGTCTACGGCGATTACAGGAGTAAACCTTAAGGCGAGAAAAGAAGATGTTCTGACCTCGAGACAGGAAACCATAATCTATGTTACATTTATTCTCCAGTGTATAGGTCTGGTGACCGCAAGTAAAACAGGTATTCCCCAGTGGATCTTTACAATGGGAGGAGCACTCGTAGTCGTTATGACAAAGGCAATCCCTGTAAAGCAGGCGACAGATTCCATCCCGTTTTCCATTATATTTATGTATATTGGAGCGCTGGCAATGGGAACCGCATTATTAAATACCGGAGCTGGGGCACTTATTGGTAAGATGGTTGCAGGTATCTTAGGACAACATCCATCAACCATCGTTCTTTATCTGGTATTCTGGCTTGTGACCATGTTCCTGACGCAGTTTATGAACAATGGCGCTACCTCGAATCTTTTTATTCCAGTGGCGATCCTGTGTGCGGAAACCATTGGATGCAGTGCTCTTGGGCTTATAATGTGTATCCAGATGTCCTCTCTGGTCGCCTGGTTTACACCTATGGCAACGGCTGTAATGCCTATTGCCATGGGAGCCGGCGGATACAGTGCAAAGGATCTGTTTAAGCAAGGTGTTCTTCCGGGGCTTTTAAGCACGGTGGCAGGCGTCTGTTGGGTGGCCTATTTATTCCCTGCATGGCCATAAAATCAAATTTTAAGAGGAGGACAGACTATGGATAAAAAAAATATGCTCGTTCAGTGGAACGGAGAGGACGGTTACTGCTGGAAAGCAGAGTTAGGGATCGTTGATAAGGCCCCGTGTGTTCTGGAACTGGGATATGAAGCCCATGGTTTTTATAACGTTCTGGCCAGGAATCTGGTTCCACAGTTTAAGGTGATCACCTCTGAACGTACGAAAAATAATCCCCAGAGGTCCAAAGGACTTGCCCCTGGAGAAGTTCTGGGATATCAGTGGGACACCTATTCCGATGATCCCATGAGCCGCAGGGATAAGGTAAAAGAGGCGGTGGATCAGTGGGATACATCCCATATCTCCCAGGAAAAGGATGGAAACCGTATATCTGTATATTTTGATGGACTGACCCTGGGACAGTTTCAGGGGGGCTGCCGCTTTAATTTCTTTGAGGGCAGCAACCTGATCCGGATCGAGGCTGTTGCAGCAACAGAGGAGGATGGAGTTGCCTATCTGTATCATGGAGGCCTCAATGGATTCCAAATCGATAAGCTGTATTATATCTCTCCAAATCGTCATGAAATATATGAGAATCCGGGACTTCGCACAAACAGCGGACCGGACAGGGACCGGCAGAGAGTAGATGCCAGAGGAAGAGTGCTGACGGTACAGCAGCCCAATGGGGCAGTCGCCGTGTTCCCTTCCCCGCACCGGTTTATGTGGGGGAGCCAGACAGAAAACATTGTTGGCTATAATTACTACATAAGAAACGATGATACTGGAAAACTGGCGGTCGGAATCCGTCATAATAAAGAAGCAGAAAACTACAATGTGCGCTGGCCATGTTATAATGCAAAGCCAGGAACCGTACAGAACATGGCATTTTTTATCCTTCCAAGCGCCAGTTCGGTATGGGTAACGCGGGCTATGGCAATGAAATACACGAATTTTGATCATTTACGCCAGCTGCCGGGATACAAGCGTCTGCTTTCTCACATGCATGTGGCGACCCATGCTGCCTGGATCAGGGATCAGAGAGCAGAGCGTCCATGGGAGAAGCTGATAAAGGAAGAGGGAGGAGATATCTTCTGTCTGGCCGATTTCTGGGCAGAGGGAAGAAAGGATGATAATAAAGAGGGAAGAAAATCAGATCTGGAACGGTACCATGCCATGGGCCATTACTGCAGCACACCGGATTTCCTCGTTGTCACCTCGGAAGAAATCGCGATCATGGGAAAGGATCTGTCAAAGCAGCTGATCCCTTATCATTTTATGATTCTTCCGTCCAAACCGCTCCTTTATTCCAGATGGCGCGATGATGATCAGGAATTTGCAGAGATCCTTCCGGACGGCCGGACGTATTACCATCTTAAATCCGCAGACGATGTGATGGAAATGTGCCGTCGTGAAAACTGCTTTGTCCAGATGCCGCATCCAGACACTAAGGCCAATGACGGACTTCCGTATGATGTGAAGGATGAAAAGTGGTTTAAGGATGAAAGATGGTTCGGCATTGGCTGCAGGCAGCTTCCGGCAGATAATTCCTGCAAGACAATGATCGATGGACGGACTGCCCGTGTATGGAATGATATCAATAACTGGGCAGACAGACCTAAATATATTATGAGCGAGCTGGATACATATTCCAAGGTAGAGGAGCGGGAGGAAAACTGGGATCCATACGCACAGGTAAACTGTACCTATGTGGAGTTGGAAAAGATACCGGCTTATGGAAACTGGGAAGAGGTGATCAACGCGCTGCGTGAAGGAAGGCATTTCTATTCAACTGGAGAGGTGCTGATCGAAAAGAGTGAGATTACAGACGGATGTGCAGAGGCCACCTTCAGCTGGACTTTCCCACTGATCGATGCAGAAATTGTATATTCGGACGGAGAAAACGTTACAACTAAAACAATTAATATGTCGGATACGAAGCCATACGGGAAAAAGACAGTTACATTCAGTTTTCCCAAAGGCATGAAGTGGGCGCGCATACTTGCGACAGACATTGCAGGCGATTCTGCATTTGGAATGCCGGTATTCTTAAGAAAATAATGATCGGATCATCCGGGGCCTGTCTGGAATATTTTCCAATACAGGCCCCATATCTGCGAAAAAAATATATAATGAAAAAGGAGAAAGGGATGATGAAAAGTGAAAGTTTCGATCATTAAAGAACCAGAATTTTATAAATCTGTGATCCGGATCATGCTGCCGGTGGCTCTGCAGCAGGCCATCAATATGGGCGTTAATATGATGGATACCATGATGCTGGGCTCCTTTGGGGAGATCCAGCTGTCGGCATCCAGCCTTGCAAATCAGTATTATAATTTTTTTACGATTCTGTGCATGGGGATCATCGGGGGCTCCAGCGTCCTGGCGGCCCAGTACTGGGGAGCAGGAGAAAAAGAGAAGGTAAGGGAAACGTTCAATATGGCGCTTCGGCTTTCTGCGGGTGTGGCGGTGCTGTTTATGATCCTGACCTGGATCTTTCCAGGACCGATCATGTCCATATATACATCGGAAGAGGAGGTCATCGTCCAGGGAATCCGCTATCTGAAGATAACGGCATTTATTTTTGTCATTCATGGGACCAGTCTTGTGGCGGCCCAGCTGATGCGTTCCGTGGGACAGGCTCATCTGGGGCTTATTGTGTCCATCATATCCTTTGTGGTCAATATCGGAGCCAATTATATTTTCATTTTTGGAAAATTTGGAATGCCCAGAATGGAGATTGCCGGAGCGGCGCTGGGAACGCTCATTGCCAGAGGAGCGGAGTTTATTACCACCTTTTTTTATATCCTTGTGAAGGATAAAAGCCTGGGCCTGAGGATCTGTCATCTGATAAAATCACCGTCAGCCGCTTTTTACCGGAGCTATTTCCGGCTGGGAGCCCCGGTTCTGGTCAGTGATTCTCTTTTGGGTCTCGGCGGAAATATTGTTTCTGTGGTCCTGGGGCATATGGGAGCAGCAGTGGTTGCCAGCAATGCCATCTGTCAGGTGGTGGACCGGCTCTGCACTGTGGTCATTCAGGGCGTTTCCAATGCGTCGGGCATCATCACCGGACAGACCCTGGGAACGGGAAACAGGAAAAAGGCCATGGAGCAGGGAGAAACGTTTTATTTCTTCAGTATCGTATTTGGTCTCTTAAGCTCTCTCCTGGTGTTCCTGTTCGGTCCGCTGACTGTATCTGTTTATACATTAAACCAGGAGACCGTTGTTCTTGTCCATCAGATGATGAACGCGTATGTGGTGATCGTGTTCTTCCAGGCGATCCAGTCAGTGATGACCAAGGGAGTGCTCCGGGGCGGAGGCGATACGAAATTCCTTATGAAGGCAGATATCCTGTTCATGTGGCTGGTTTCCATTCCTCTGGGAGCCGTAGGCGGTCTGGTCCTCCATTGGCCTGCCTGGCTGGTGATGCTGTGCCTCCGGGCAGATTATGTGATTAAATCTGTATGGTGTGTTTCCAGACTTCTCAGCGGGAAATGGATCCATATGGCAGATGGGATCAGTGAAAAGGTATAAAAGAGAAAGGAACGGCTCCTGCAGCAGCAGGAGCCATTTTTTGTAAAGTCATCAATTATTCGTGGGAACAAACTGCGCCACCCGTCCGGCGAATTCTGCCAGGTTCTGGGTCTGGAGAAGAACGCGTCCGGGGCCGGTGAGCTTTGTAAGGAACAGGCCTTCTCCGCCGAAAAAGATATTTCCAAGGCCCTTTACGGTTTCGATCTCGTAGCGGACACTGCGGTCAAAGGCCACCACATTGCCTGTATCGACCTTTAGGATCTCGCCGGGAGCCAGCTGCTTTTCCACCAGATCACCGTCCACCTCAAGGAACGCAATACCCTGGCCGCTGATATCCTGGAGGATAAAGCCTTCCCCGCCAAAGAAGCCGGAGGAGATTTTTTTCGTGAAGGAGATATTGACATTGACGGAATCCTGGGCGCACAGGAAGGCCCCCTTCTGGCAGATCAGGCCGCCGGTGGCGCTGACATCCAGAGGGTAGATCTGGCCAGCCACAGTGGAAGCAAAGGCAATGAGAGCGCCGGGCCTCTGGGCAGTATAGGTGGCCATGAACAGGGATTCTCCTGCAAACATGCGGCCGATTCCCTTCATAAGGCCGCCGCGGGTGTTGGTGGCCATGGCGATCCCGTCGCTCATCCATGTCATGCCTCCGGACTGGGTAAATACGCTCTCACCTTTCGAATCGAACATGATCTCCACAGCAGGCATTGTGTCACCTACAATACGATATTTCATATGGGTCCCTCCTTTAAGAATGATACATGAATGGCAGCCCATGATCCTCATGATGGCGTGCGGCAGAGGCGGGGCCATACTGTTTTTATCATTCTATCATACAGGCCGCAGGATGAACAGATGGAAACATTTCAAAAACGTTACGCTTTTATTAATTCTTCTGCGGGCACTTGTGTGGATTCCGGGCGGATGTTAGAATGAACGCAGGATGGTGATCAGAATGAGAAAATGGATCATAAATATGGGGATCCTGACAGGGATCTGGCTGACTCTGGCCGGCTGTGGAGCTCCCAAAGCCCAGGTAATCATGGAGGCGGAAACGGCAGCTGTGGATGGGACAGAGACCCAGGCTGGACAGGAGCTGCTGGGAGATCCAAAGGAGAGGGCAGAGGAAACGGTTTCTTTTCTGGAGCAGTTTGAGAGCAGCCTTTCCTTCCAGGATATGGACCGGGAAAGGGCAGCTGCTTACGGCGGTCCCCTGGAGGATTCTTACGCGTTTTACGGACGTGAAACAGAGGATGGGGCAGGCTATGTCCTGGGGATCAAAATACGGAAGGAGAGCCTTCTGGACGGGCTTACGGTGTATGGAGAGGACGATCATATGGAGGCAGTGATCCAGAATGACCAGGACGGTGGCTATGATACCGTTTATGAGCTGGATGGCATATCGGTATTTCTTTCGGGTTCATCCCAGAATGGGGTTTTAAATGAGGTCCTGTATCTGCAGCCGGAGGATCTGGAGACGCCGGAGGAGCTTTTAAATGCCTTTGACCTGGGATACTGCCATGGAGCCGCAGGTGCAGCCTATGTCCGGGATGTGCTGGAGCGGCAGGTCCGCTTTACGCCGCCGGATACTGAGGCATACCTGGCAGTGGAGGTGGAACGGGACGGAGAGCTTTGCACAGAATACGTTCCTCTGACACGGGAGGAGGAGCGGGAGATCCTGGATTCCAAAGAACCGGTCCCTTTGGAGGACGGAGACAGACTGGAGTTCTTTGTGAGCCAGGAAACCGTATGAGGAACAGGATATAGACGGTGGCGCGGTCACGGCTCCGGCCCTGCGGATCGCAGAGGAACGATGCGGGTTCCGGCCTTCTTATATTGAGCCAGATATGGACATAGAAAAGAAAGAGGAAACCAGAGAAGAGGCAGAGAAAGAGAACGAAGGGGAAGCCGGAGAAGAAACCGGGGAAGAAAATGAAGAAGCCAGAGAGGAAGCCGGAGAAAGGGCCAGGGAGGCCATGGAAAATGGAGAAGCCGATGGAGATTAGAAAAAATAGTTTATTGGAAAAATTAGAAAATTATGGAAAATCGGATTTTTATCCATTTCATATGCCAGGCCATAAAAGACAGGATTTTTTAAACGGTTTTCCGGATCCGTATTCCATCGACATTACAGAAATCGACGGTTTTGATAATCTGCATCATGCAGAAGGGATCTTAAAGGAGTCCATGGAGCGTGCGGCAGATATCTATGGGGCGGACCAGACGTGTTATCTGGTAAATGGCAGCACCTGCGGGATCTTAAGCGCTGTCTGCGGCTCCACGGCCTGGGGCGGAAAGCTCCTTATGGCCAGAAACTGCCACAAGTCGGCGTATCACGGGCTGATCTTAAACCATCTGGAGCCTGTGTATGTGTATCCATCTTATCTGGAGGGGCCGGGGATCAGCGGAGGAGTCTGTCCTTCGGATGTGAGAAGGATCCTGGAGCAGGATAAAAAGCGGGAGATCCAGGCGGTTCTGGTGGTCTCTCCTACGTATGAAGGCGTCGTATCGGACATTGCGGGGATCGCGGCAGCGGCCCATGAGCATGGGATCCCGCTGATCGTGGACGAGGCCCACGGCGCACACCTTCCCTTTGGCGGAAGGGAAAACGGCTTTCCGGAGCCAGCGCTGTCCATGGGGGCGGACGTGGTGATCCAGAGCCTCCATAAGACGCTCCCATGCTTTACCCAGACGGCGGTCCTCCATATGAAGGGGGATCTGGCGGACCGGGAAAGGATCTGCCGGTATCTGGGGATGTTCCAGAGCTCCAGCCCGTCTTATGTTTTCATGGCGGCTATGGAGCAGTGCATCCGGTTCATGGACGGGGACGGACGCCGGGAGATGGCGGCTTATGGAAAGCGGCTGGAGCGGTTTTTCCAGCAGGTAAAGAATCTTAGGAACTTAAAGGTATTAGACCGGGAGAGGATCGTGGAGGCAGATCATTCCAGAAAAGCCGGAGTAGCTCCCGGAACGATTTCTGTGTACGGCTGGGATCCCTCAAAGATCGTTATTTCCTGTAAGAGAGTCTGGTTTAAGAACGTCTCTGGGGAAAGGCAGCGGTTAAGCGGAGAGGCTCTGGGAAACATCCTGCGGGAGCGGTATCATCTGGAAATGGAGATGTGTGCGCCGGAATATGTCATTGGAATGACGTCGGTAATGGACACGGAGGAAGGACTTCTGCGGCTGGAAAAGGCCCTCTGGGAGCTGGATCAGGAGCTGGACACAGAGCCGGAAAGCGTTTCCGGCAGAACGGGGGAAGGCCATGGAGACAGAGGGCTTTCTGAGCTTCCACAGCCGCCTCTGCGGCTTTCTCCGGCGGAGGCCATGGAAATGCCCGGGATCAGGAAAAGACTGTCAGAAAGCGCTGGCAGCGTGTCACGGGAATTTATCTATCTGTATCCTCCGGGGATCCCGGTCCTGGCTCCGGGAGAGGAGATCACAGAGGACGTTCTGGAGCGGGAAGCCTGGTATGAAGCTATGGGGCTGTCTGTCCAGGGCCTGGAGGATCCATCCCTTTCCACCATAATAACGGTTGCGGAAAAATAAGGGTTTATGTTACAATGTCAGTCAGTTGGGCCAATATTGCAGCATGGCTCCAGGATTGTACAGCAAAAGAGAACGGAGTGCAGAAAATGGGCAGGATCTTTTATATCATGGGCAAGAGCGCCACAGGTAAGGATACGGTATTTAAGGAGCTTTTAAAGCGGAGGCCGGAGCTTACGACGGTGGTTCCCTATACCACCCGTCCCATCCGGGAGGGAGAGACAGACGGGGTGGAGTATTTTTTTACTTCGTCAGAAAAACTGGAACAGTTTAAAAATTCCGGAAAAATCGTGGAGCTTAGGACGTATGAGACGGTCATGGGGCCGTGGAGCTATTTTACCATGGACGACGGCCAGTTTGATATCCATGGAGAAGGGGACTGTCTGATGATCGGGACCCTGGAATCCTATGAAAAGATGTGCCGGTACTACGGAAACGGGGCGCTGGTCCCGGTTTATATAGAGGTCCCCGACGGGATCCGGCTCCTTCGGGCCGTGAAACGGGAGGGAAAACAGAAAAATCCCAATTACAGGGAGGTCTGCCGCAGGTATCTGGCCGACGAGGATGATTTTTCTGAAGAGCTCCTTTCCAGGCTCCGGATCGGAAAACGGTTTTCCAACACAGACCTGGAGGTCTGTCTGGAAGAAATTTTAAAGGAAATGGAATCACACTGAAAAATGTGATATAATAGAAGGAAGTTTCGATAAAAGATTGGAGGGATGGTTATGCTGGAGGGTAAGGTTACAGGTTTTCAGGATATTCTTGGAAACGATATGGTCAAAGAGCATTTTAAAAAGGCCATCGAAAATCATAAAATATCTCACGCATATATTCTGACAGGCGAGGCTGGAATGGGGAGAAAATCCATCGCCAATGCATTTGCCATGACGCTCCTTTGTGAAAAAGGAGGCAATGAGCCTTGTATGGTATGCCATTCCTGCAAACAGGTCCTTGGGGGAAACCACCCGGATCTCATCTATGTGACCCACAGCAAGCCGGGGAGCATCGGCGTGGACGATATACGGGAACAGATCAACGATACCATCATGATCCGGCCGTACAGCAGCTATTATAAGATCTATATTGTGGACGAGGCGGAGAAGATGACGGTACAGGCCCAGAACGCCCTTTTAAAGACCATGGAGGAGCCGCCGTCTTATGCGGTCATCATCCTGATCACCACCAACCAGGAGGCGTTTCTTCCCACGATCCTCTCCAGGTGCGTCCAGCTGAAATTAAAGCCCTTAAAGGATTTTACAGTGAAAAGCTATCTGACGGAGCATCTGGATATTCCGGAAAAGGAAGCGGAGATCTGCGCGGCCTTTGCCCGTGGAAATCTGGGAAAGGCCATCCACCTGGCGTCCTCCGACGAATTTAAGGAGTTGTTCCAGAAAGTCATGAATATCGTGAAAAATGTAAGATCCATGGATATTGCAGTGCTTCTGGACTGTATCCGCGAGATCAAGGAAATGAACTTTGATATCGAAGAGGTGCTGGATCTGATGCAGCTCTGGTACAGGGACGTCCTTATGTTCAAGGTAACAAAGGATATGAACCTGCTGATATTTAAGGATGAATATAAAATGATCAATGAACTGGGGGAAAAGGCTGACTATGCGGGGCTGGAGCAGATCCTCAGCGCCATCGACACGGCGCGGGCGAGACTGGAGGCCAACGTCAACCTGGAACTGGTGATGGAGCTTTTGTTCCTGACCATGAAGAACCCGTCGTAAGGAGATAAGAATGACAAAAGTAATCGGAGTCCGTTTCCGCAAAGCGGGAAAGGTATATTATTTCAGTCCGGGAGATGAGGAGATCAAAGCCGGACAGCACGTGATCGTGGAGACAGCCAGGGGCGTGGAATACGGCCACGTGGTCCTCGGAAGCCACGAGGTGGACGATAAAAAGGTGATCCAGCCCTTAAAGCCTGTGATCCGGATGGCTACGGCAGCCGACGAGGAGATCGAGAGAAGGAATAAGGAAAAGGAGAAGGAAGCCTTTAAGATCTGTCTGGAAAAGATCAAAAAGCATGAGCTGGATATGAAGCTCATCGATACGGAATATACCTTTGACAATAATAAGGTGCTGTTCTATTTCACAGCCGACGGAAGGATCGATTTCCGGGATCTGGTAAAGGATCTGGCATCTGTATTTAAGACCAGGATCGAGCTGCGCCAGATCGGCGTCCGGGACGAGACGAAGATCGTCGGCGGCATCGGGATCTGCGGAAGACCGCTGTGCTGCGCCTCCTACCTGTCTGAGTTTATCCCGGTGTCCATTAAGATGGCCAAGGAACAGAATCTGTCCTTAAATCCCACAAAGATCTCCGGCGTCTGCGGAAGGCTCATGTGCTGCTTAAAGTACGAGGAAGAGACGTATGAGGAGTTAAATGGGCGGCTTCCCAATATCGGGGATTATGTGACCACCGACGACGGCTTAAAGGGAGAGGTCCACAGCGTCAGCATCCTAAGGCAGCTGGTGAAGGTGGTGGTCACCGTCAACGGAGATGAAAAGGAGATCCGCGAATATAAGGTGGATCAGCTGAAATTCCGTCCCAAGAGGAAAAAGGAAAAAATGAGCATCAGCGACGCAGAATTAAAGCAGCTGGAGGCTCTGGAGAAAAAAGAAGGGAAATCGAAGCTGGATGATAACTGATCTGATGGAAAATGAGCGGCTGGATGATCTTCAGAGAAACGGGCTGAAGATCATCCAGAAGACCGACGGCTTCTGCTTTGGAATGGACGCGGTGCTGCTTTCCGGGTTTGCATCAGTAAAGCCCGGAGAACGGGCGCTGGATCTGGGTACCGGGACCGGGATCATCCCCCTTCTCCTTTCGGCAAAAACAAAAGGAGACCATTTCACTGGGCTGGAGATCCAGACAGAGATCATGAAAATGGCCCAGAGGAGCGTGGCCTTAAACGGCCTGGAAAAAAAGATCGACATCATACAGGGAGACATTAAGGAAGCCAGCCGGATCTTCGGAGCGGCTTCCTTTGATGTAGTGACCTCAAATCCTCCCTATATGAACGATGCCCATGGCCTTAAGAATCCAGGGGATGTGAAGGCCATTTCCCGCCATGAGGTGCTCTGCACCTTAGAGGACGTGGTCCGGGAGGGAACGAAGGCGTTAAAGCCCGGAGGCCGTTTCTACATGGTCCACAGGCCCCACCGTCTGGCAGAGATCATTACGGTGATGAGGCAGTATAAGCTGGAGCCCAAGCGGATGAAATTTGTCCATCCCTTTGCAGATAAGGACGCGAACATGGTCCTCATCGAGGCTGTCCGGGGCGGGGGAGCCTGGCTTAAGCTGGAACCGCCGGTGATCGTTTATAAGGAGCCGGGGGTCTATACGGACGAGATCTATGAGATATACGGATACTAGGAGCCGCGTCCGGGGGACATGGCGCCCCTGCCGGGGATGACAGAAACCGTCGGAAAGGAGATACAGACATGGCGGGAAAGCTATATTTATGTGCAACGCCCATTGGAAATCTGGATGATATCACCCTGCGGGTGTTAAATACATTAAAAGAGGTGGATCTGATCGCCGCAGAGGATACCCGCCACAGCATCAAGCTTTTAAATCATTTTGATATTAAAACGCCCATGACCAGCTATCATGAGTATAACAAGGTGGAGAAGGCCAGGTATCTTGTGGATAAGCTGAAGGAAGGGACCAACATTGCGTTGATAACTGATGCGGGAACGCCTGGGATCTCGGATCCCGGGGAGGAGCTGGTGAAGCAGTGCTATGAGGCCGGGATCGAGCTGACCTCCCTTCCGGGACCTGCCGCCTGTATCACGGCCCTGACCATCTCCGGCATGGCCACCAGGCGCTTTTCCTTTGAGGCCTTTCTTCCCCCGGATAAAAAGGAGAAGCAGAGGATCCTGGAGGAATTAAAGCAGGAGACCAGGACCATGATCCTCTATGAGGCCCCCCACCGGCTGGTCAGGACCCTGGAGGAGCTTATGGAGGCTCTGGGGGACCGGAATATCACCATCTGCCGGGAGCTGACGAAAAAGTATGAGACGGCCTTCAGGACCACCTTTTCCGGGGCTCTGGCCCACTATGAGAACGAAGAGCCCAGAGGCGAGTGCGTCATTGTCGTAGAGGGGAAGAGCCTGGAGGAGATCGAAAAGGAAAAGGCAGCGGCCTGGGAGGACATGACGGTGGAGGAGCACATGGACCTGTACCTGGAACGGGGCCTGGACCGGAAGGACGCCATGAAGCAGGTGGCAAAGGACCGGGGGATCAGCAAAAGGGATGTATACCAGGTGCTGGTGGGAAGAGAATAAGCAGGATCAGGCTTACTCTGTTTCAAAAGCTTCCCTTACATCAGAAAGAAATTTTGTGATGGGCAGCGTCTGAGGACAGCTGCCCTCACATTTTTTACAGCCGATGCAGTCTGCCGGGCCTCCTCCTGAAGCGGTCATGTTCTGGTAAACAGGAGCGATCTTCCAGCCGTCTCCGGGATTTTGCTTATATTCGTTATACAGCCTGAAATATTCCGGTATATGGATCTTTTTCGGGCATCCGCTGACACAGTAGCCGCACCCGGTACAGGGAACCGCGATGGAGTTCCTTAAAAGGCCGGCAGCTTCAAAAAGAACGCTCTGTTCGTATTCTGTCAGCGGCTGGCGGCACGCCAGATTATCCAGGAGCTGCTCCATGGTGTTCATTCCGCTGAGGACGATCTCCACCTCCGGAAGGCTTTCTGCAAACCGGATCGCATAGGAGGCCTGGCTGGCGTCCGGCGAAAGTTTTTCCAGGAGCCGTCCGGCCTTTTCGGGAAGAGCAGCCAGCGCTCCGCCCTTGACAGGCTCCATGACGATGACCTTTTTTCCATGCTTTACGGCAGTCTCATAGCAGCGTCTGGACTGGATGGAGCTGCTTTCCCAGTCCAGATAATTGATCTGGAGCTGTACATAATCCACCTCCGGATGGCGCGTAAGGATCTCATCCAGAAGATCGGCGGAATCATGGTAGGAAAATCCTGTCTTTATAGCTTTTCCAGTCTTTTTTAATTCTTCAAGAAATTCAAATTCCCTATATTTTTCAGCAATTTCATAATGTTTTCCATTGAGCCAGTGGAGCAGATATACGTCAAAGAAATCCACCTGGCAGCGGTCCTGCTGTTCCTTAAAGTACCGGTAACAGTCTTCATGGGAGGTCATTTTATAGCCAGGCAGCTTGTCGGCCAGAAGAAAGGAACTCCGGGGATGGCGCTTTACCAGGGATTCCCGGATGGCCCATTCGCTTTTTCCATCCAGATAGGTGTAGGCGGTGTCAAAATAGTTCTGCCCGTGGGCTAAAAATACGTCTGTCATCTGATCTAACAGGCTTAAGTCGATCTCTCCGGCCGGGGTTACTGGGAGGCGTAAGAAGCCAAAGCCAAGTTTGTTCATATGGGATCCCTCCATTTTTATATTTGAAAATAAGGGATCACCGCCGGTGATCCCTTAAAATCGTAAAAGGTGTACTATCTGGTCTTGATGGCCATCATCCAGTAATGATTATCGTTGACATCAAAGGTGCCGATCTCTGTCATATGGGCCTTTTTTGTATGGGCGGCGTAGCTGCGTCCGTTGATCTGGTTGATGAAGGTTACCATGACGGGATACTGGTCCTCGAACTGCTTCAGAGAGGCCTTGAAGATCCCTTCAAAAACGCCTGTGCCCCGGACGGAAACATCCACGCAGACGGGGCCGTACTGGTAGGTGTTCGTTTCGTCTAAGGCGGTTCCCTCAAACGGCATATCCGGCAGCACCTCAGTCATCCGCTTCATGATGGGGACCTGCATCCAGTAATCCCATCCCGCAGCCAGGGCAAAGGCCTTTACGGTCCCGTTTTCATCCTTTGCCAAGGTCACGCCCTTCCGGTTTACGATGAGATCCTCAAACTGCTGGTCCGAGAGCTTGGTGGTCACGAAGCCGCCGGGGATATCCTCCTGGGAGATGGTATCTTTATGATATCTTGCCAGCAGGGCTTTGATCGCCGGCAGATCGCTCATGGTTGCCAGAGTGTATTCCATCTGTCTGTTCCTCCGTTTTCTTATTTTATAGCCGGACGGATGCTTTTTAGTGGTTCTTTAACCACTCCATAGCCACATGGGCGTAAACAGCTGCTCCCACAGGAAGGGCGTCCTCATGGAACATGGCCTTTGGATGATGCTGGGGGTAGCAGTAGCCCTGTTCGGGCTGACCGGCGGCGATGCCAAGGAACACGGTGGGAACCTCGTTGGCTACATAGGAGAAGTCCTCAGAGCCCATGTTGCTCATGTGCTGGCCGATGTCGTTTAAGTCCACAAAGTGAACGCCCTCAAGTTCTCCAAGATATCCCTTTACTTCCCCGTAGAGCTCCTGGTTATGGAATAAGACAGGACAGCCGCTTCCATATTCCACATGGGCCTCGGCGTTGAAGGCGGCAGCCACAGTGCTTACGATGGCGTCCATACGGGTCTTTACCATTTCCCGGGTGGTATTTTTTAATGTGCGGATGGTTCCGGACATCATGGCCTCCTGGGGGATCACGTTGGAGGTGTTTCCGCCGTGCATCTGGCCGATGGTAAGGACCATATTGTCAGCCGGATCCATTTCCCGGGCGTTGATGGCCTGGAGAGCCAGATGGATGTGGGACATGACGTTTAAGGGATCCACGCCGTTGTTGGGCTGGGCTCCGTGACAGCCTTTGCCGGTGATCTTAATGGTAAACCAGTCCACGGCAGCCATTTTAGAGTCTGCGCCGGTCATGATCACAGTGCCTGCCGGCAGCGGAAGGTTTGTGAATACGTGGATGCCCAGGGCGGCGTTTACGTCCGGGTCTTTTAAGATCCCGTTTTCCACCATCATCTTCGCTCCGTCCATGGTTTCCTCGGCCGGCTGGAACATGAGCTTTACCTGGCCCTCCAGCTCATCCTCATGGGCCTTTAAGAGACGTGCTGCGCCCAGCATATTGGCTGTATGACAGTCATGGCCGCAGGCGTGCATGCATCCGTTTTCAGATTTAAATTCCAGGTCTGTCATTTCTGTTACAGGGAGGGCGTCCATATCACCGCGGATCAGGAAGCATTTTCCCGGCTTCTTTCCGGCGACAGCCACTACGCCGCTTCCCATTCTCTGGGGCTCATATCCCATTTCCCTTAATTTTTCCTCCACATAGGCCGCAGTCTTCGGAAGTTCCAGACCCAGCTCCGGGTTCTGGTGGAAGTGGCGGCGGTCCGCCGTTAAAGTGTCCTTCATGGCAAGTGCTTCGTTATACATGTTCATGATCCATTCCGCCTTTCTTTTAAATGAATGATTGAATCGGGGCCAGGCTGCAGATATTGCAGCAGCAGCCCCAGTTTTGTGCGTTCAACATAGTCGTCCCAGTGGACCGGGATCAGTTCATTGACCTTTTCGATCCGCCTCCGGACTGTATTGACATTGACAAAAAGCTTTTCGGCTGTCAGGCTGTAATTTAAATTGTTTTCAAGATAGGTTTTTAAAGTATAGAGGAGTTCCTGGTTCTTTTCTGAGTCGATGAGCTTCTGGAGTTTTTTTAAAAGAGGGCCCAGTTCGTCCTCAGGGATATTGATCCAGGTGAGGATCCCCAGTGCGTCGTAATCAAAGATGGTCTTCCGGGAATCGGTAAGTCTTCCGATATTCAGGACCTTCCGGCATTTTTCAATATGAGGACGGAGATCATGGAGATCTCCCGAATCTCCCGTAAAGCTGAAAAACCAGGATACGTCGGGGAAAGTCCCCCGGAGGAGCTTCTGGAACTCCAGGATCAGTCCACGGATCTCTTCCTTATTTACGGGGGACAGCCGGACGGCGTTGAGGAGGATGACTCCTTCTGTGGATGACAGGAATGCCACGCGGCCGATCCGGTTCATCCGGCATCGTTTGAACGCCTCCAGCATGGAGGTCCTGTGGCTCCGGATATCCAGCTCATCCTGGTCGTGACGAAACAGGATGCAGAGGTATGGCTGCTCCACGGAGAGTCCCAGCTGGTCCGCCTGGTAGATCAGCTGCCGGGCGTCAGCAGGAGTGCTTTCCATGGCCAGATGGATCAGATTTTCAAACCCGATATTGCTGGCATCCCGGGCCACCACCTGCTGGTCGAAGATTCCCTGGAGCATCAGATAGGCGATGCGCATGGAGTATTCGTCGTAAAAATCCAGGAATTTCCGGGATTCCATCACACAGAAATACGCCTGTACCACTCCTGCGGACTCGATGGGGATGGTGACCCAGCTGATCCGGGGTTCATTGGCGGCCTCTCCCTTGAGGAGACGGTACCGTTTCATGTGGATACAGTCGCAGAGGGCGTGGCTGGTATGGGGAAGCTGGGGAGACCAGTAATCGGATTCGCGGATCCCATATTTTTCACTGGCCTTTTTGAAGTTGTCTGAGCTGTAATACCGCTTATCCATGGTCACATCATAGAGAAAAGCGGGAAATTCCATTTCGGTTTCCAGAGTTTTTAAGATTTTCTGGATGGCCTGTTCCTTGTAATTCTGATTGTAGCAGCCGGGGCCCTGGCTGATGTCGATCCTGAGACTCTGGATCGCATGGTTTAATACGCCCACGTTTACCTGGTTGACCACGGTCATCCAGGACGGGGAGTAGGGCATGGTGATCAGGGGAATGCTGTTCCTGTCATAAATCTCGATCAGTTTCTCCGGGATCTTATCCAGATAGCTGCCCCTTTTTATCACCAGGGCTGCGTGGCTGGGAATAAAATTCTCACAGAATTTATCCAGGTAGCCTTCAAATTCAGCAAAAATATAACCGGACGTGAAAATAAGCTCTTTTCCAATACTCCAGCGATGGCCTTCCGGCACCTCCAGGAAGCTGACGCCCTGGATCTCGCGGTTTAATCCTTTATGGCCGGCAATGACGTGAAAATCCTTAAAAAAGTCCATACTGAGCAAATCGCCGACTGAAATTCCCATACTGCGGGACCTCCCTCTTCTGTCACCCGGATGGAAGCTGGTTTCAAACCGGTTCTCTCATGCAAAATATTGTCGTATTCAGTCTAGCATACCATAAAATAGAAAAAAAATATAGGACATATTGTGCATTTTGCTGTTTTTTAACAGCGTGAGCAGAAAGAGGGAGGAAGAGAGACGGGATCTATTCCGTTTTTTTGCCTTCCATTTTTTTCATGGCCATGGCGATAAAAATGGAACCAAATACGCATAACAGGGTTCCCAGATAGCTGCTGGCTCCCGGAAGGAAGTTAAATACTCCTTTGTTGATGGCAATATAAACGACACACCCAAATACCAGCATGATCACGGCCAGCTTTTTCTGGTTCATGGCGAACTGTACGAAGAGCGCGCCGAAGAGGGCCGGAAGCAGGTAGTTTAAGGCTGCGGTAACAGAGGGCGGGAGCATGGCCAGAATAGAGCTTCCGGCAATGACGCCAACGGAAAGAATGATGATGTTGATGATAATGGAAACGCCCATTCCAATGGTGGAGATGATGGAGCCCTGTTCGGATCCCAGCTCCACACCGGCAGAAACCTGGGCAATGCTGGCACAGGGAACGCGCATGTTGGAGATATTTCCGGAAAGGAACGCCATGTAGGTTCCCACAGGCCCCAGGACCGGATAATAGGAGATCGGCTCAATGACCCAGAGGAAACCGAAGCTGGTGGTAACGGTAATGAAGCAGGTAGCCAACAGCGCAAGATCCGGCCAGAGGCCATGGCCAAAGCCAAGAACAAGGGCGGGAAGGAAAGAGGCGAAAACGCCGAGAATGCCGGTGATCTTTCCGATCCGGTGCATTTTTGGTAAGTAATCGTTGGTGAAATAATGTTTGTCCATAAAAATAAGCCCTCCTATACCAGTGCTGTGATGATCATGGCGACCAGGATCGCGATGGTCAGATTCCATTCTTTTAACCAGGAGATTTTGAATTTTCCGGAAACATAGAGCAGAATGGCCATAAATACGCCGCCCAGCACACAGGAAAGGGCAGATTTATCCACTGCAACCAGCTTCTGGCTCACCATGCCGCCGAAGGCGCCGACCATGGCAGCCCCGGAGATCACGCCCACTAAAGCGGAGTTTCCGCCTGCCATTCTGTTCTGTACCTTTTCCATTTTGTCAGCGGTGAGGGTGGAAACGATGATCCAGCCGATGGAGCCTAGGATCATGGTCCAGACAGCCATTGTGAAGGCAAAGGCGGTCATTTCATCCACGCCCAGCTGGACACCGGCGGATGCAGTTCCAATTCCGGCTGCGATGGACTCGAACATAACGGAGCCGATGAAGGAAAGACGCATCCAGGCCATGGGGCCGCCTACTGATACCAGGAGCGAAAGCATTCCGCTCAGGATCACGACCGACGGGCCAAGAGAGGTGAGGGCGGAGCTTTTCATTGCCCGTTTCACCTGGTCGTTGGTAAGGCCCACCTTCGGGGCGGCGTCCATGGCCTTTTTCGTGAAGATCACAGCCTGGAATACCACCAGAAGTACGGCGGTTCCGCAGGCCAGCCACATGGGAAGACTGTTTGCAAGCTGCATTGCATCCATAAGAGTACCTCCTTTAACGGATTCAGTAAAATTTTTTAAAAGAATGACACAATTTTACTATATAAGGATCCGTTATACTATGGTACAGGATGAGTATTTTTGTAAAAATATTTCCGTTAGGAATAAAAATTATAAAAAAACTGGAAAAAAGTAATTTTTTTTACTTTTTAGAGAAATTTCACCCGCAGGCTCCGGATGGCCGGGGATCTGGACAGGACTGTGTAGGCCACGCCGCCCAGGACGATCCCGGCAGCCGTCTGAGCCACCAGGGTGAAGCACTCGGCCATGGCCACGCCTCCGCCGTAAAGGGGGATCTTTACTAAGGTATAGCCGATCACATGGAAAATGCCGCCGGTGACGGCCCCGGCCAGCCAGGAATATTTAAAATGGGGCAGCAGCCGGTACATGATGAGTCCCATGATCAGCGCCCAGCCGCCCTTTAAGACAATGGTAGGAAGGACCCAGGCGGCGTATCCGGCGATGAAGTCGGAAAGCCCGGCTCCGATGGCTCCGGCCAGCATTCCCCTGCGGGTGCCGAACAGGCAGACCGTGAGGATGATCATACAGTCTCCCAGGTGGGTATAGCCAAAGGCTGTGGGGATCTTGAAAAAATACGTTCCGGTGAATACCAGGGCGGCCATGAGGCCGGTGATGGCCATATCCAGGGTGGGATCGCAGGCACGGGCTGGTCCGGAGGAATGGGTTTTTTGCATAGCAGGCGCTCCTTTTCGTTTCTATTCCGGGATTTTATTTCAATCCCATGAATTTTGCAGCGTTATTGTAGAAAATATTTTCCAGGCCCTCGTCGTCTACTCCGCAGGCCATGACCTTCTGGATCTCCACAGTGGGATGGTGGAATGGGGAGTCGATGCCGAACATGACCCGCTCGTGGCCCACGGTCTCATAGGCGTTGGCGATCTGGCAGCTCATGGACGTGCCGGAGGTCTCCAGCCAGATATTTTCGTATCTCCTGGCCATGGTGATGGCTGCGTCCACATAGACGCCGTGGGCATGGCCCATATGGATCATTACCATGGGAAGCTTCGGGTGGCGCTCCGCTAAGAGGCCGATCTGCCAGGGAAGGGAGAAGGGCGGGTGGCCGGAGTGGACGAACAGGGGCTTTCCGTATGCCTCGCAGATCTCTGCCACGGGATCCACACAGGGAGCGTCGGCGGTGTAGCCGTCAAAGAGGGGCTGGAGCTTGGCTCCGGCAAAATGCTCGTCCCGGATATAGTGCTCCAGGGCATCGTAAGCCTCCTTTCCTTCGGCGCAGTTGATCCACATTAAGGGGATGATCTTCTGGGGCTCTGCCCGGAAGGCCGCCGCGGTATCTTCGTTGGCGTGGGGGCCGCTGGCCACCAGGATGGTCTTTTCTATCTTGTAGGTCTCCATCTGCTGTAAGAGACGTTCCGTATCAAAGTGGATGTTAAAGGGGCTTCCGAAGGCACCGATGTGGGTGTGGGCGTCGATCTTTTTGAAGCGTGCAAACGTAGTATCTGTGTTCATGACGGGTTCTCCTTTCCTGCTGGCTTTTCTGGCTTCCGGGATCATGGGTAAATTGTGGGGATCTGGGATCCCCTGGAAGCCGATTGACTTTATGGCATCATCATATAGAAAAATTGGCATTGTTTAAATAGCCAATTTTAGAATATTTGACCAGGCCAGATAGAGAGGGTGGGAAGCCGTCTGATATGAACCGATTGTTTATAAAAGTCTGTAAGGAGCAAAAAAACTCTTGACAAATCTTCTTCCAGGACGTAACATAGGCAATATAATTTGAATATCAAAATATTTGAAACCAAAAACAAAATTCGACAAGGACAGAGTATGAAAGCCAGAATTGCAGGAATCGGCGCGTATGCACCGGAGAGAGTCGTGACCAACGACCAGCTATCAGAGATCGTGGATACCAGCGATGAATGGATCAGAAGCCGCACCGGCATATCGGAACGGCGGATCTCCACAGGGGAGACCACCAGGGACCTGGCGGCGGAGGCGGCCAGGCGGGCGTTAAAGGCCGCGGGTGTGGATGCCCGGGAGCTGGACATCATCATCCTGGGAACCTCGTCGCCGGATAACAATTATCCCAGCGACGCATGCAGCGTCCAGGCCATGATCGGCGCGGAAAACGCCGTGGCCTTTGATATTTCGGCGGCCTGCGCGGGATTTATCTTCGCCATGAACATCGTCCATGGATTTTTCCAGGCGGGGATCTATAAGACAGCCCTGATCATCGGAGCCGAGACCTTAAGCAAGGTGACGGACTGGACGGACCGGGGAACCTGCGTGCTGTTTGGAGACGGAGCCGGGGCGGCAGTCTTAAAGGCAGAGGAAACGGGAGTCGTGGATATGCTCATGGGTTCCGACGGGACGAAGGGACCGATCCTTTCCTGCACCTCCAGGACCCTGGGAAATTTCCTTACGGGGACCAGGCCGGAGCTGGGGCTCATGACCATGGACGGTCAGGAGGTATTCCGGTTCGCAGTGAAAAAGGTACCCGAGAGCATTGAGATCCTTCTGGAACGGAATCATATTTCCAGGGAGGAGATCAAGTACTATGTGCTCCACCAGGCCAACGAGAGGATCGTAGAGGCAGCCGCCAGACGGTTAAAGGAGCCCATGGAAAAGTTCCCCATGACAATCAGTAAATATGGAAACACCTCTTCGGCTTCCATTCCGCTGCTTTTAAATGATATGGCGGAAAAAAATATGCTTCAGCCGGGAGATAAGATTATTTTGTCCGGGTTCGGCGCAGGGATGACCTGGGGAGCCGTACTCATGGAATGGTAAAAAATCAAAAAGAAAAAAAGGAGATCATGACCATGTTAGAAAGAATGAAAGAGATCATCGCAGAGCAGTTAAACACAGACGCAGCAGCCATCACAGAGGAATCCTCCTTTAAGGACGACCTGGGGGCCGATTCCCTGGATCTGTTTGAGATGGTAATGGCCCTGGAGGACGAGTATTCTGTGGAGATCCCGGCAGAGGATCTTCAGAATCTGCTGACTGTGGGCGATGTAATGAAGTATTTAAAGGATAAGGGCGTAGAATAAGCCGCAGAGCGGTCGAAAAGGGTTGAAAACGGAATGAAAACTAGAATCACAGAATTGTTGGGAATTGAATATCCGATCATCCAGGGCGGAATGGCCTGGGTGGCGGAGCATCATCTGGCAGCGGCCGTTTCTGAGGCCGGAGGCCTGGGACTGATCGGCGGCGCCAACGCGCCGGGCGAGGTGGTCCGCCAGGAGATCCGAAAGGCCAGGGAGCTGACGAAAAAGCCCATCGGCGTCAACATCATGCTCATGAGCCCCTACGCCGATGAGGTGGCAAAGGTGGTCGTGGAGGAAGGCGTCCAGGTGGTGACTACCGGGGCCGGGAATCCTGGAAAGTACATGAAGATGTGGAAGGACGCCGGGATCGTAGTGATCCCTGTGGTGGCTTCCGTGGCCCTTGCAAAGCTCATGGAACGGGGCGGCGCTGACGCCGTTGTGGCAGAGGGCACCGAGTCCGGCGGCCATATCGGTGAGGCCACCACCATGACCCTGGTTCCCCAGGTGGCGGATGCGGTCAGCATTCCGGTGATCGCCGCCGGAGGCATCGGAGACGGACGCGGCATCGCGGCGGCCTTCATGCTGGGAGCGGAGGCGGTCCAGATGGGAACGCGGTTCGTGGTGGCAAAGGAGTCCATCGTCCATGAAAATTATAAGAAGCGGGTCATCGGAGCCAAGGACATCGACTCCGCCGTCACAGGCAGGAGCCACGGCCATCCGGTGCGCTGCTTAAGAAACCAGATGACCAGACAGTATGTGAAGCTGGAGGAAGAGGGAAAGAGCTTTGAGGAGCTGGAGTACCTGACCCTGGGCGGCCTCAGAAAGGCAGTCATGGACGGCGATGTGACCGACGGCGTGGTCATGGCCGGACAGATCGCAGGTATGGTGAAAAAGGAACAGACCTGTAAGGAAATGATCGAAGAGATGATGGAGCAGGCAGAAAAGCTGCTGGCAAGATAAAGGCGGGAGAACAAATGGGAAAGACGGCGTTTATTTTTCCGGGACAGGGCGCGCAGGTCTGCGGCATGGGCCAGGATTTTTATGAACATACAGAGACAGGACGGAAAATTTTTGACCAGGCTTCAGAGCTCCTGGGATTTTCCATGCCAGAGCTGTGCTTTGAAAAAAATGACCGGCTGGATATCACAGAGTATACCCAGGCGGCCATGGTGACAGTGAGCGTTGCCATGTTAAAGGTCATGGAGGAACAGGGATTCCGGCCGGATGTGACGGCTGGCTTAAGCCTTGGAGAATACTGCGCCCTGGCAGCTTCCGGCGTTATGACTCCGGAGGACGCCATTCTTACGGTGCGCCGCCGGGGCATCCTCATGCAGGAGGCCGTTCCTGCCGGGATCGGGGGAATGAGCGCTGTTCTGGGGATGAACGCAGAGGCCATCGACCAGGTCGTGGATCCCATAGACGGAGTCCAGGTGGCGAATTATAACTGTCCGGGACAGATCGTTATTTCCGGAAGGCTGGAAGCAGTGGCACAGGCCGCAGAGCAGTTAAAGGCGGCAGGAGCCAAAAGAGTTCTGCCGTTAAACGTCAGCGGCCCCTTCCATTCCGCGCTCCTTAAGGAAGCTGGAGAAAAGCTTGGGAAATTCCTGGAAAATGTGAAGATTTCGGATCCCGTGATCCCCTATGCGGCCAATGTGACCGCAGAATATGTGACCCGGGCTGAGGAGGTAAAGCCTCTGCTGGAAAGACAGGTGTATTCTTCTGTAAAATGGCAGCAGAGTGTGGAACGGATGATCGCAGACGGCGTGGACCGGTTCGTGGAGATCGGCCCTGGAAAGACCCTGACCGGTTTTGTGAAAAAGATCAGCCGGGATGTGAAGGCCGTTAATATTGAAAAGCTGGACGAGCTGGAAAAGTTAAAGGAACTGTAATAGGAGGCGGACCATGGATTTAAGCGGAAAAATTGCTCTGGTGACAGGGGCTGGAAGAGGCATCGGGCGTCAGATCGCGCTGACCCTGGCTGGATACGGAGCCACAGTGATCGTAAATTACAATGGCTCTAAGGAAAAGGCAGAAGAGACAGTGAAGGAGATCGGGGAAAACGGCGGCCAGGCGGAGGCCATCCAGTGCAGTGTGGCAGATTTTTCCCAGTCCAGGGAGCTGATCGACACTATCGTAAAGAAATACGGGCGGCTGGATATTTTAGTCAATAACGCCGGGATCACCAGGGATAATCTGATCATGAAAATGTCGGAGGACGATTTTGACGCGGTGGTCGCCACCAATCTGAAGGGGGCGTTCAACTGTGTGAAGCACGTTTCCCGCCAGATGCTAAAGCAGAGGAGCGGCCGGATCATCAATATCTCCTCGGTTTCAGGCGTCATGGGGAATGCAGGCCAGGCCAATTACTGCGCCTCCAAGGCGGGGCTCATCGGCCTTACAAAATCCGTGGCCAGGGAGCTGGGAAGCCGCGGGATCACGTCCAACGCAGTGGCTCCCGGTTTTATCCATACAGAAATGACAGACGTTCTGCCCGATGATGTGAAAAAGGCCATGGGGGACCAGATCCCCTTAAAACGGTTCGGGGAGACGCAGGATGTGGCGGAGGCAGTGGCCTTCCTGGCATCCGACGGGGCAGCATATATCACCGGCCAGGTCCTCCAGGTGGACGGCGGCATGGCCATGTAGGAGTCAGTGTGACAAAAAGGAGAGCAAGAGAATGAACAGAGTTGTAGTAACTGGCATGGGCGCCATCACCCCCGTTGGAAACGATGTGGATACGTTCTGGAACAGCTTAAAGCAGGGAACGGTGGGCATCGGGCCCATCACCAGCTTTGACACAGCAGATTATAAAGTAAAGCTGGCGGCAGAGGTGAAGGATTTCGACCCGAAGCAGTATATGGATCCCAAGGCTGCCAGAAGAATGGAGCGGTTCTCCCAGCTGGCTGTGGCCGCGTCAAAGCAGGCCTTAGAGGATGCGGGAATTGATATGGAAAAAGAGGATCCCTACCGGGTGGGCGTCTGCGTCAGTTCCGGCATCGGCAGCCTCCAGGCCATTGAACGGGAGTATCAGAAGCTTCTGGAAAAAGGGCCGGGACGGATCAATCCCCTTCTGGTGCCGTTAATGATCAGCAACATGGCCGCCGGAAACGTGTCCATCCAGTTTGGCTTAAAGGGCAAGAGCCTGAATGTGGTGACGGCCTGCGCCACCGGGACCCACTCCATCGGAGAGGCCATGCGGGCCATCCAGCACGGAGAGGCAGAGGTCATGGTGGCCGGGGGCACGGAAAGCTCCATTACTCCCATTGGTGTGGCCGGCTTCACAAGCCTGACGGCTCTTTCCACAGCGGAGGATCCTCTGCGGGCCTCCATTCCCTTTGATGCAGAGCGCGGCGGCTTTGTTATGGGCGAAGGCGCAGGCGTCGTGGTGCTGGAATCCCTGGAGCACGCAAAGGCCCGGGGCGCAAGGATCTACGCGGAGTTAGCGGGCTATGGGGCCACCAGCGACGCCTATCATATCACCTCTCCGGCAGAGGACGGCAGCGGGGCTGCAAAGGCCATGGAATATGCCATGAAGGACGCCGGAGTAAAGCCGGAGCAGATCGATTATGTCAATGCCCACGGCACAGGCACCCACCACAATGACCTGTTTGAGACGAAGGCCGTCAAGCTGGCCCTGGGAGACCAGGCATACAAAACAAGGATCAGCTCCACCAAGTCCATGGTGGGCCATCTGCTGGGAGCAGCCGGAGGCGTGGAGTTCATCGCCTGTGTGAAATCCATTGAAGACAGCTTTGTCCATGAGACAGCGGGCCTTCGCACTCCGGATCCGGAATGTGACCTGGACTATGTAATGGGCGGCGGCGTTTCCATGGATGTGGATTGTGCGATCTCCAATTCCCTGGGCTTTGGCGGTCACAACGCCAGCCTGGTTGTAAAGAAGTTTGAAGAATAGGAGTGAAGGCCATGGAGATCAAGGATGTCATCGAACTGATCAAAGCCGTTTCAGACAATGGGCTGACGGGCTTTAAGATCGAGCAGGGCGATACGAAGATCGTCATTAAAAAGGAGCAGCCGGCGGTCATCCAGGCGGTTCCGGCGCTGGCTGGATGCCAGCCGGCCGATGGAGCCGTGCCCCAGACCATCCAGACCGTTTCCGGAATGCCGTTAAACGGGAGCCAGGGCAGTCCTGCTCCGCAGACGGATACGGCTGTATCTGACCGGGTTGTTGCCTGTCCTCTGGTGGGAACGTTTTATTCCTCTCCGGCTCCGGATGCCGAGGACTTTGTAAAGGTCGGAGACCATGTGAAAAAAGGCCAGGTCATCGGGATCGTGGAGGCCATGAAGCTGATGAATGAGATCGAATCTGAGTATGACGGCGTGGTGGAGGCCATCCTTGTGAAAAACGAGGAGATCGTGGAATACGGCCAGCCGCTTTTCAGGATCCGTTAAACAACAGGAGGCAGAGATATGCTGGGAATTAAGGAAATCAAGGAGATCATCCCCCACCGCCATCCATTTCTTCTGGTGGACTGCATCGAGGAGCTGGAGCCGGGCGTGCGGGCTGTTGGATATAAAGCAGTCACATATAATGAGCCGTATTTTTCCGGCCATTTCCCGGAGGAGCCGGTGATGCCGGGCGTTCTGATTGTGGAGGCCCTGGCCCAGACAGGAGCCGTGGCCGTCCTCAGCATGGAGGAAAATAAGGGAAAAACGGCGTATTTCGGCGGCATGGACCGGGTGAAATTTAAGAAAAAGGTAGTTCCCGGCGACAGACTCCGCCTGGAATGTGAGATCATTAAGCGGAAAGGGCCGGTGGGCGTTGGAAAGGCCACGGCCACCGTGGACGGAAAGATCGCAGTGAGCGCAGAGCTTACGTTTATGATCGGTTAGGGCTGGTGAAGATATGTTTCAGAAAATTCTGATCGCCAACCGCGGGGAGATCGCGGTGCGGATCATCCGGGCATGCCGGGAAATGGGGATCAAAACGGTGGCTGTCTATTCGGAGGCAGACCGGGACGCCCTTCATACGCTGTTAGCGGACGAGGCCATCTGCATCGGCCCCGCTCCGTCGGCAGAAAGCTATCTGAATATGGAGCAGATCCTTACGGCCTGCGTGGCCATGAAGGCAGATGCCATCCATCCCGGCTTTGGATTTTTATCGGAAAATGCCAGGTTTGCAGAGCTGTGCGAGAAATGTCATATCCGGTTCATCGGCCCTCCGGCAGAGGTGATCCACCGGATGGGAAATAAGTCCGAGGCCAGAAAGACCATGATGGAGGCCGGAGTTCCGGTGATCCCTGGAAGTAAGGAGCCGGTATTTACGGTGGAGGAGGGCTTAAAGACTGCCAGAGAGGTGGGCTTTCCTGTGATGATCAAGGCGTCCAGCGGCGGCGGCGGAAAGGGGATGCGAGTCTCCTATGGGGAAGACGATTTTGCGTCCAATTTCCAGAACGCCCAGATGGAATCGGTCAAGGGATTTTCCGACGATACCATGTACATCGAGCGGTTTGTGGAGCGTCCCAGACACATCGAGTTCCAGATCCTGGCGGACAGCTTTGGAAATGTGGTCCATCTGGGAGAGCGGGACTGCTCCATCCAGAGACGCCACCAGAAGCTTTTGGAGGAGGCCCCGTCGGCGGCTATCTCAGAAGAGCTTCGTGAGCGTATGGGCCAGGCGGCGGTGAAGGCCGCAAGATCCGTACATTATGAGAATGCAGGGACCATTGAGTTCCTTTTGGATAAAAATAAAGAATTTTATTTTATGGAGATGAATACCAGGATCCAGGTAGAGCATCCGGTGACCGAGGCGGTGACGGATCTGGACCTTATTAAGGAGCAGATCCGGATCGCGGCGGGGGAGCCGCTGTCTGTGACCCAGGAGGATATCCAGATCACCGGCCATGCCATTGAGTGCCGGATCAATGCCGAAAACCCGGATAAGCACTTTATGCCGTGTCCGGGCACCATTACGGATATCCATCTTCCCGGCGGGCGCGGGGTCCGGGTGGATACGGCGGTCTATAATAATTATACGATCCCGCCCAACTATGATTCCATGATCTTAAAGCTCATCGTCCACGACAAGGACCGGCCATCGGCCATTGCCAAGATGCGGAGCGCCCTGGGAGAGCTGGTCATTGAGGGGATCACCACCAATGTGGATTTCCAGTATGAGCTCATTGGAGACAGGGATTTTGAAGATGGAAATGTGGATACGGATTTTATCCCGTCCCATTTTCCAGACTGCTGATAGTGAAGGAGGTTTTCCATGCTGCGGGATATGTTCAAGAAGACATATACAAAGATCGACACCAGATACCGCGCCCCGGAAGCGGAGCGGACGGAAAAACAGGAAGAGGAACCGGGGATTCCGGCCGGAATGTGGAGAAAGTGCAATAAGTGTGGGAAACCCATCTACGTGGAGGATGTAAGAGAGAATTTTTATGTCTGCCCCAAATGCGGAGGCTATTTCCGCGTCCATGCCTGGAGGAGGCTCCAGATGGTCACGGATCCAGGCACCTTTGAGGAGTGGGACCGGGAGATGGAGGTCTCCAATCCCTTAAACTTCCCAGGATATGAAAAAAAGCTGGAGGTAGCCAGGGAAAAGTCCAGGCTCAACGAGGCCATCGTCACCGGCTGCGGAAGGATCGGCGGCAATCCGGCAGTGATCGGCGTCTGTGATGCCAGGTTCCTGATGAGCAGCATGGGCCACAATGTGGGTGAGAAGATCACCAGGGCTGTGGAACGGGCCACCAGGGAAAAGTTTCCAGTGGTGCTTTTTGCCTGCTCCGGCGGCGCCAGGATGCAGGAAGGGATCGTTTCCCTGATGCAGATGGCCAAGACGGCGGCAGCCCTGAAGCGCCACCATGACGCAGGCCAGCTCTTTGTCAGCGTGCTGACGGATCCCACCACCGGAGGCGTCACCGCCAGCTTCGCCATGCTGGGAGATATCATTCTGGCGGAGCCGGGGGCCCTTATCGGCTTTGCGGGCCCCAGGGTCATCGAGCAGACCATCGGCCAGAAGCTGCCGGAGGGGTTCCAGAGAGCAGAGTTTCTTCTGGAGCACGGCTTTGTGGATAAGATTGTGGAGCGAAAGGAATTAAAACAGACCTTGGAGACCATCCTGCGGCTCCACCGGAAAGAGGAAGGAACAGCTGGCGGAAACAGCGCCAGGAACGGCGGCGGGGCGCGGAAGCAGGCAGAGAGCTCCGACGGCATCAAAGGCTCTCTTCTTTCAGCCGTCCAGAGCCGGGCCGGAGCCGTGATCCGGAGCGCCTGGGATTCGGTGCTCCTTTCCAGGAAGGCCGACCGGCTGGTGGCTTCTGATTATATTGATGCATTATTTGAAAATTTCATGGAATTTCATGGGGACCGGTATTTCAAAGACGACGGGGCCATCATCGGCGGGATCGCAGAGTTCCATGGGATCCCTGTGACGGTGATCGGACAGGAGAAGGGAAAGACCACCAAGGACAATATCCACCGGAATTTCGGTATGCCTTCTCCCGACGGCTACCGGAAGGCCCTGCGGCTCATGAAGCAGGCGGAGACCTTCGGCCGCCCGGTGATCTGCTTTGTGGATACCCCCGGCGCATTCTGCGGCCTTGAGGCCGAGGAGCGGGGCCAGGGCGAGGCCATTGCCAGAAATCTTATGGAGATGTCGGGGCTTAAGGTTCCGGTGCTCTCCATTGTCATTGGAGAAGGCGGAAGCGGCGGCGCCCTGGCCATGGCCGTGGCCAACGAGGTATGGATGATGGAAAACGCCATTTATTCCGTACTGTCGCCGGAGGGCTTTGCCTCGATCCTCTGGAAGGACAGCAAACGGGCCGGAGAGGCGGCCGGAGTCATGAAGATCACGGCCAGAGAACTTTATGAGCTGGGGATCATCGAGCGGGTGATCCCGGAGGAGCAGCCGGCATGTAAGGAAACGCTTCCGGCCATTGCTTCTTATCTGGATCAGGCCTTAAGCCGGTTCCTGGAGGACTGGAGAGGCGTGGATCCGGAGGAGTCGGCACTCCTCCGGTATGAGCGGTTCCGCAGATTTTAGGACAGACCGGCCGTAAGCCGGGGAAAAGAGGGAATTATGGGAGAAGCAGCGTTACAGTTAAAGCCGTTGAAGATCGGTCCGCTGACGGCAGAATACCCGGTGATCCAGGGCGGCATGGGCGTTGGGATCAGCCTTTCGTCTCTGGCGGGGGCTGTGGCAAAGGCCGGAGGGATCGGGATCATTTCCACGGCCCAGATTGGCTTTAAGGATCCGGATTTTTTAAAGGATCCCATGAGGGCCAATCTGAGAGCGATCCATGAGGAGCTTAAAAAGGCCAGGAAGACCGCCCCGGAGGGGATCCTGGGCTTTAATATCATGGTAGCTACGAAGGAGTACGCCCGGTATGTGAAGGAGGCCGTGAAGGCTGGAGCGGATGTGATCATCTCCGGCGCGGGGCTTCCGGTGGATCTGCCCAGATATGTGAAGGAGGCTGCAGAGGAAATGGGGGAAGAGTGTCTTCGCCGTCCCATGCTGGCTCCCATTGTTTCCTCCATCAAGTCGGCGTCGGTGATCTGCAAGATGTGGGACCGGAAGCATAAAATGGCTCCAGACTTTGTGGTGGTGGAGGGGCCATGTGCCGGAGGCCACCTGGGATTTTCCAGGGAAGAGCTTTCTGAATATGAAGTTGACACTCAGTGTGTGTTAAAAACGTATAAAAGAGAGAAGTATGAAGCGGAGATCCGCGGCATCATCGGCGTGGTGAAGGAGTTTGCCGGAAAGTATAAAAAGGAGATCCCGGTGGTGACGGCCGGAGGGATCTTTGACCATGAGGACGTGCTGCGCCAGCTCCGTCTGGGGGCCGACGGCGTCCAGGTGGCGACCCGTTTCGTGACCACAGAGGAATGTGACGCGGATCCTGCCTATAAGCAGGCGTATCTGGATGCGGAGGAAAAGGACATCGTGATCGTAAAGAGCCCGGTGGGAATGCCTGGAAGGGCCATACGGAACCGGTTCCTGGAAAGGGTCCAGGAGGGAAGGATCCCGGTGAAGGGGTGCTTCCGGTGCCTGGAGCACTGCAATCCGGCGGAGACCCCGTACTGCATCACCCGGGCGCTCATCCATGCTGCTGAGGGAAATATAGAGGAAGCCCTGCTGTTCTGCGGAAGCAACGCGTACCGGTGCAAGAGGATCGAGACTGTGCCGGAGGTAATGCGGAAGCTTTGCGGCGTGGAGCCGGAGGAGGAAAGCGAATAAATCCCGCCCTTCTGTCATAAAATCTGGCAGAAGGGTGGGATTTTTATATGTTAAATTATCTGTGGGCCGGGATGATGGCCCTGGGGATCCTGTGGGGAGCGTTCCATGGAAATCTGGCCCAGGTGACCAATGGAGCGCTGGATTCGGCCAGGGAGGCAGTGACCCTGTGCTTAACGATGCTGGGGATCATGTCCTTCTGGTGCGGGATCCTTAAGGTCGGGGAAGAGGCCGGGCTCATCCAGGCGCTGACAAAAAAGATGAGGCCGGTGATCCGGATTTTATTTCCGGATATGCCGGAGGACCATCCGGCGGCGGCCCATATCTCCACCAATATGATCGCCAATATGCTGGGCCTGGGCTGGGCGGCGACTCCCGCCGGGCTAAAGGCCATGGAGGAGCTGGAAAACCTGGAGGAGGAGCGGAGAAGGCAGAAAAAGCCGGGGGCCTTCGGAAGGGGAACGGCCAGTAATGAAATGTGTACGTTTCTGATCGTCAATATCTCGTCCCTTCAGCTGATCCCCATTAATATGATCGCCTACCGGAGCCAGTACGGCAGCGTGAGCCCGTCTGCCATCGTGGGCCCGGCGCTGGCGGCGACGGCGGTGAGCACTCTGACAGGGGTGGCGTACTGTCTTCTGAAACGGAGGAGGTGAGGAGATCCTGATACGATTTTATACCGGAGACACTTGACATTTTTCATTTATATATATATCATCAATATGAAAACAGCCAATAGTTTCATCTGCAAAAGCGAAACCCCAGAGGAGGTGCTGACTCCGCTGGGGTTTCTCGCTCGTTTCGGTGAGCTGGTCCGTTCAGGCTGTTACTGTCCGTTAGTTTCTATCCAGCCATCTGCATATGTAGTAACTTACTACACTTGCTCCGACAGAAACTAAAAATGAAGCCAATAGCTCCATCTGCTCACCTCCTCCCGCTGGAAAGAGTCGACAGCAAAGATATGGTATCATATAAGGAGAACGATTTATATGGTGTCCGGTATAATTTAAAAAATAGTTGACCTTTCCGGCGGGAGACTTTATGATAATACATATGCGCGGCAGAAGCCGCATACCGCACCCAGAAGGATGCAGGCGGCATGGGCCGCGACTAAAAAACACGCAGATATCAGGTACCAGGAAGGTACAGGGAACAGAAGCTCCTTGATTTTTCTGGTACCTTTTTATTTGTACTGGCAGCGAGCCAGAGTCTGCGTGTGCACGAGACCTTGGCGACTACCGCGATAGCCATGAGAAACTTGCGCAGCGTATTTCTTATGGTTTTGCAGAAAAAGGAGAGGAAACGTATGAGATATCAAAAGAAATGGAGAGTGACAGCCGCCCTTCTGGCGGCGGCGCTGGCGGCCTCCTGTGTGACGGGCTGCTCCGGCGGACAGGAAAACGCAGAAACGGCAGGAAATACAGAGGCAGAAGGCAGTAAGGGGACAGAGGGAGCCGGGACGGCGGAAAGCGGAAGCTCCCAGTCCGCAGAGGCTGAGACCAGGGATTCGGTCGTCGTGGTCATGGGCCCCACATCGGAGCCGGAGGCAGGCTTTGACCCGGCATACGGCTGGGGAGCCGGTGAGCACGTCCACGAGCCTCTGATCCAGAGCACTCTGACGGTGACCACGCCGGACCTTAAGATCGGCTATGATCTGGCGGAGGACGTCCAGGCCAGTGAGGACGGGCTCACCTGGCAGGTGAAGATCCGGGATGATGTGAGATTTACGGACGGAGAGCCGCTGACCGCAGAGGATGTGGCCTTTACCTATAACACGCTGAAGGATACAAGCTCTGTCAACGATTTTACCATGCTGAAGGAGGCCGTTGCGGTGGACGATACCACCGTGGAGTTCCATATGAACCGGCCCTACTCCATCTGGCCTTATACCATGGCCATCACAGGGATCGTTCCGGAACACGCCTATGGCCCGGATTACGGACAGAAGCCCATTGGCTCCGGACGATATATTTTAAAGCAGTGGGACAAGGGGCAGCAGGTGATCTTTGAGGCCAATCCGGATTATTACGGGGAAGCTCCGAGGATGAAGAAGGTGACGGTGCTGTTCATGGAGGAGGACGCGGCCTATGCGGCGGCTCTTTCCGGCCAGGTGGATCTGGCCTACACCTCGGCGGCCTACTCGGACCAGACCATGGACGGCTTTTCGCTGTTTTCCTGTGAGACGGTGGACAACCGGGGCTTTAATCTTCCGGCTGTGCCGGCCGGGGAGACCGATGAAAACGGAGTTCCCATTGGAAATGATTTCACCAGTGACGTCCGTGTCCGCCGGGCCATTAACCTGGCCATCGACCGGCAGGCCATGATCGACCATGTGCTCAACGGCCACGGGACCATTGCGTACAGCGTCTGCGACAAGATGCCCTGGTACAGCAAGGATTCTGAAGCTGCCTTCGATCCCCAGGAGGCGGAGCGGCTTCTGGATGAAGCCGGATGGAAGACAGGAGCGGACGGGATCCGGGAAAAGGATGGAAAGAAGGCTGGATTCACAATGCTTTACTCCGCAGGAGATTCGGTCCGCCAGGCCCTTTCAGAGGATACGGCCAACCAGCTGGCAGCGTTTGGGATCCATGTGACTGTGGAAGGCGTGGGCTGGGATACGGCCTATGACCGGGCCCAGTCGGAGCCTCTGATGTGGGGATGGGGAGCCCACACGCCCATGGAGCTTTATAATATCTACCACACAAGGCCGGGCGGGAAGTATGCCCAGTATTCTCCCTATGCCAACGGGGCTGTGGACGCCTATATGGACGAGGCCCTGGCCTGTACGGATCTGGAGGCTTCTTATGAGCTGTGGAAAAAGGCCCAGTGGGACGGAGAGTCCGGCATTACCCAGGAGGGGGATCTTCCCTGGATCTGGCTGGTGAACATCGATCATCTGTACTGGGTGAAGGATGGGCTCCAGGTGGCGGAGCAGAAGCTCCATCCCCACGGCCATGGCTGGTCCATCGTAAATAATGTGGACCAGTGGACATGGGAGTAGGCCGGAAGGCGCGCCGGAGCGGAAGGACGGGCCATGGAACTGGAAAAACAGTCTGGGGGCTTCTGGTCCTCCAGACTGCCCGTATGGCCCTTCTGGTGGCCCTGGTGAGCATCCTGGCCTTTGTCCTTCTTTCTGTTTCTCCGGTGGATCCCCTTCAGACCAATGTGGGCCAGGCGGCCCTTGGAGCCATGAGTCCGGAGCAGGTAGAGCGGCTTAAGGGATACTGGGGAGTGGACCTGCCTCCGGCAGAGCGGTATCTTTCCTGGGCGGCGGATGTTCTGAGAGGAGATATGGGGACCTCCCTTCTGTACCGGAGACCAGTGGCGGAGGTGATCTGGGAAAAGCTTTCCAACTCTCTCTGGCTCCTGGCCTCTTCCTGGCTGCTGTCGGGCCTGCTGGGCTTTACCCTGGGCGTCCTGGCGGGAAGAAAACGGGGAGGGCTCTGTGACCGGCTGGTGACGGGATATTCTCTCCTGGCAGCCAGCACCCCTGCCTTCTGGACCGCCATGGTCCTTCTTATGGTCTTTGCCGTTTATTTTAAGTGGTTTCCCATCGGCTTAAGCGTCCCCATCGGCGTAACGGCGGAGGAAATCGCCCTCGGAGACAGGATCCGCCATGCGGTCCTGCCGGCAGCGGCCTTAAGTCTTACGGGGATCTCCTCAGTGGCCCTCCATACCAGGGAAAAAATGGTCAGCATCATGGAAAGCGACTTTGTGCTGTTTGCCAGGGCCAGAGGAGAGTCGGAAACGTCCATCGTCCTCCGCCACGGCCTCCGGAATGTGCTGATCCCTGCCATGACCTTGCAGTTTGCATCCATCAGCGAGATCATCGGCGGCTCTGTTCTGGTGGAGCAGGTATTTTCCTATCCGGGACTGGGCCAGGCGGCAGTGACAGCCGGACTGGGAAGCGACGTGCCCCTTCTTCTGGGGATCACAGTGGTCACGGCGGTACTGGCAGCTTCCGGGAACCTGGCGGCCAGCGTTCTTTATGGAATCGTGGATCCCAGGATCCGGAAAGGAGCGGCCCGATGAGCGGTATGAAGAAAAGAGAAAACGGGAAGAGGCTGGGGAACCGCCGCCTTTTTTCCATGGGATTGTTTGGGGCGTCGGTCCTGTTCCTGCTCCTGGTGGCCGTTTTTGGGTATGTATGGCAGGATGCGGCATCGGTCACGGATTTTTCAAGGAAGAACCTTCCTCCCTGTGCCGGATATCTGTTCGGCACTGACTGGATGGGGCGGGATATGTTTGTCCGTACTGTGGCGGGCCTTTCCATGAGCATCCGCCTGGGACTTTTAACGGCCGCGGTCAGCGCGGTCATCGCCTTTCTCCTGGGGCTTTCGGCCGCGGTCCTGGGACGGGCAGTGGACGGGCTTGTGACCCTTCTGATCGATCTGGTCATGGGGATTCCCCACATGCTGCTTCTGATCCTGATCTCCTTTGCCTGCGGAAAGGGCTTCTGGGGCGTGACCCTTGGCATCGCACTTACCCACTGGGCGTCTCTGGCCAGGCTGATCCGCGGGGAGGTGTTCCAGCTCCGGGAGAGTCCGTATATCCGGATCGCCGGGAAGCTGGGAAAGAGCAGGGCTTATCTTGCGTTCCATCATATGGCACCGAATCTTCTGCCGCAGTTTATCACCGGGCTGATCCTCATGTTCCCCCATGCCATCCTCCACGAGGCCAGCATCACCTTTCTGGGGTTCGGCCTTTCGCCGGAGGAACCGGCCATTGGGATCATTTTATCGGAGAGCATGAAATATCTGGCCATGGGAAAATGGTGGCTGGCGCTGTTTCCGGGGCTTCTTCTGACGGCGGTGGTGCTGATGTTCCATTATGCGGGGCAGACCATATGCCGGATGGCGGCTCCGGGCAGTGTCCATGAGTAAAGAGGAGGAACATATGGAGAATCACAGAGCAGAGGAGGAGATCCTCACAGTAAAGGGCCTGTCCGTATCCTTCACCCAGTATGACCGGGGCTTTGGACGGAAGGAGATCCAGGCGGTCACAGACCTGGATCTGAGGATCCGGAGCGGGGAGATCGTGGCCGTGGTGGGTGCCAGCGGATCGGGAAAGAGCCTGCTGGCCCACGCGGTCATGGGGATCCTTCCATATAATGCCTCCATGAGCGGGGAGATCCTGTTTAAAGGAACGCCGCTGACCAGTGGGCGTGTCCGGCGGCTGAGGGGCCGTGAGCTGGTCCTGGTGCCCCAGAGCGTGACGTATCTGGATCCGCTGATGAAGACCGGGCAGCAGCTAACAAAAGGAAGAAAAAATCCGGAAATTCTGGAAAAATGCAAAAATATCCTGAGCTCCTGTGGACTGGGCCTGGAGGTCATGGACAAGTATCCCTTCCAGCTTTCGGGCGGTATGGCCAGGCGGGTGCTGATCTCCACGGCGGCCATGGAGGACGCAGAGTTAGTCATTGCCGACGAGCCCACGCCGGGGCTTGATAAGAAAACGGCCATGGGGGTCATGGATCATTTCAGGCGGATGGCAGACCGGGGGGCCGGTGTGCTCCTCATCACCCATGATCTGGAGCTGGCGGTCCGGTCGGCGGACCGGGTGACGGTGCTTTACGGAGGCAGGACCGTGGAGGAAACAGAAGCCTTCTCCTTTCTGGATGAAGGTCTGCTGAAGCATCCGTATACAAAAGCCCTTTGCCGGTCCATGCCGGGGAAGTGGCCGTCCGCGGACGCTTTGGAAAATGACCGGGAGGGCGGTGTCCCCGATGAAGGGATCCTGGAATATATGAGAAAGGAATATGGACGATGAAACTGGAAGCAAGGGATATTTCCTTTAGGTATGGGGAAGGAGAGAGACAGGTCCTGGCCCACGTGGATCTGACCGTGGAAAGCGGGGAACGGGTGGGGATCATGGCCCCCAGCGGCTTTGGAAAGACTACGCTTTTAAAGATTCTGGCCGGATATGAAAGGCCGGAAAGCGGGGAGGTGCTGCTGGACGGGACTCCTCTGGAGCGCTTCCGGGGATATGTCCCGGTCCAGATGATCTGGCAGCACCCGGAGCTTTCGGTAAACCCGGCCAGACGGTTGAAAACGGTGCTGGCGGAGGGGGATTGGCCGGAGGACGGCGGCGTCATGAGAGGGCATATAGAAAAGGAAATGGGGATCCTGGAGGAGTGGAAGGAACGGTATCCGGCGGAGGTATCCGGCGGAGAGCTCCAGCGGTTTAGCATCGCCCGAGCCCTGGGACAGAGAACGGAGATCCTTCTGGCCGACGAGATTACGGCTATGCTGGATCTGATCACCCAGAGACAGATCTGGAGCGCCCTTTTAAAGGAGACCCAGAGACGGGGGATCTCTCTGGTGGCAGTGAGCCATTCCCAGGAGCTTTTGGAAAAGATCTGCAGCCGGATCCTCCATTTATCCGCAATATCTGGATAAGATTGACAAATTCTGGTAATTTTATTAAGATTAGGGTGCTGACGCGCATTTGACGGCGGGAGAGTACGATCTGGGAGGACAGCAGGATGAAGAAAGCAAAGAAGGGGTTTACTCTGGTGGAGCTGATGGTCGTGATCGTGATCATGGCGGTCCTGGCCGCTGCGGCAACTCCGGTTTTTGCGGGCTATGTGAAAAAGGCCAGGGCGGCAGAGCATCTGTCTGAATGCCGGGCCATTTATGTGGCGGCCCAGTCCTGTCTGGAGGAGGCTTTTCTGAAGGCTGGAGAAGGCACGGTCACAGTGGAGGACCTGGATATGGAAAGGTTTCTGAAGGATGTGGAGGAGCTTTCCGGTGTTGGCGGAATCGGGTCCGGAGAGGGAACGCCGGGGAGCGGAGGCTCTGCCGGAACCTTTTCCATTTACCTGGAAAACGGAAGGGACGGAGCCGCCTGTACGGCGGTCGTCTTTCATGGTGAAGGCTCAGACTGGGTTTTTGATACCGTGGACGGGACATATACAGAAGCATAAACTCTGGCGCGGCGCATGAAAGGATGTGCGGCGCTTTTGCTATACTGGAGGCAAGGAATGGAGGAACTTTTACTGGAGCTCGTCACAGCGGGTCTGCTGGCAGTCATTGGCTGGATCGATGGGAGGACCATGGAAATCCCATACGCCTTAAGCGGCGCTCTGGCCATATGTGCCCTGGCGGACTTTTTTCTTTTCCCGGGGCTGCCTGTGGGGGAGCGTCTGATGGGCATGGTCTGTGTGTCGGTTCCTATGTATACATTATGCATGGTCGTAAAGGAGGCCTTTGGCGGCGGAGATATCCTTCTGCTTTCCATCATGGGCTTTTATCTGGGCTGGAGGGCGCTCCTTCCCGGCGTGTTCCTTGGATTTCTGCTGGGCGGGCTGGAGGCGGTATGGCTTCTGGCATCGGGACGGGCAAAGCCTGGGGAGGGGGCCCATATGGCCTTTGGCCCGGCCCTGTGCCTGGGACTTGGGATCAGCCTGTTTTATGGAGAGAGGATCTTTTTCTGGTATGCGGGGCTTTTTGGCTGAGTATGCGCAGGGAGACGTATATTATGGAAGGTATTGAAAGAAAAAAGGAATGGAGATCCGGGGAGCTGGCTGATTTTTTTCAGCAGATGGCGGTGATGACCGGATCGGGGATCCCGTTATGCAGGGCTCTGGGGATCCTTGGGGACTGTACGGGCAGCAGAAGATTCCGGAAAATATATGAAGAACTCCGCAGGAAGATGGAGAAGGGGACCCTGGCCAGCAGCGCCATGGAGCAGACGGGCGTATTCCCGGAAATGGCCGTCAACATGATCCGTGCAGGGGAAGCGGGAGGGACCGTGCAGGAAATGGCCGGAAGGCTGGCGGTCCATTACCGGAAGGAGCACCGGATGCAGCGCCGGATCCAGGGAGCGCTCCTGTATCCGAAATTTCTGGGGCTCCTGTCGGTATTTCTGGTTCTGTCGGTTTTTCTCGTGATCATGCCCACGCTGGAGCCGCTGCTTGGAGAGATGGAGCTTCCGCGGTTCACCCGTTTTCTCATGGCGGCCGGTATATTTCTGAAGGAATGGTGGTATCTGGTCCTGGTTTTCACGGTCCTGTGGACAGCGGTCTGGGAACGCGCGGGGAAAAAACGGAGGATCCGGCTGTTTCTGGACCGTCTGCGTCTGAGGCTTCCAGTGGCTGGAAGGCTCCTGCGGTCGGTCTATACCTTCCGGTTTGCTGAATCCTTAAGCATTCTGTATGCCAGCGGCATCCCCATGCTGACATGTCTGGAAACGGCAGGAAGGACTGTGGGAAACCGGTATGTGGAGCTTCAGACCCGGTTCCTGTCTGAACGGCTTCAGAACGGGGAGGCCCTCAGCCTGGCCATAAGGGATGTGGACGGGCTGGACCGGAGGCTAGCTCTCATGGTCCTCACAGGGGAGGAAACGGGAAAGCTGGACGTGATGTTAAAAAATACCGCAGACAGCTTTGAATACGAGGCGGATATGGCTGTTTCCCGTCTGGTGAGCCTGGTGGAGCCAGTGATGATCCTGGGGCTGGGAGCGGTCATCGGTGCGATCCTTCTGGGGATCATGGTTCCGCTTTGGAGGATGTATGGGTACATGGGATAGGAATGGACGGTCCCGGTGCAGGAAGGAGATTTTCCGCCGCCGGGCAGGCCGGCTCCGGAGGATGAAGGGGTCAGCCATGCTGGAGGCCATGGCAGTGATCCTGGTATTTCTGGTGATGGCTTCCGTTCTGTTTGCATCGGGGCGGGCCCTGAACCGGCAGACCGTGAGGACTCTGGAGAAAAATGTGGCCCGGGATGGGGCTCTGACAGCGGTGAGGCTTCTGGCGCAGGATATTATGGAAGGAAATAGACCGGGAGAGGAAATGGAGCCGGAGAAAACGGAGCTGGAGGTGATCCCGGAGGACGGTCTGGGAACGTTTACGGTCCCGGTCACTGTCTGGGCCGGAGAGGAAGGCAGAAATCTGGTCCTGTACGGGATGTGCGCCTATGGAGGGCAGACGGAGGCCGTCTCCCTGCTCCTGGAGAAAACGGAAGGAAGCAGCGGCGGTGTCACGCCTTCATCTGCGGCAGCACCGGTGTGGAGACCAGTGCGGTATGCTCCGGCAGAGCCTTTGGAGGAATGAAAATGGGAAAGAAGGGATATGCGCTGGTGGAGGCGGTCACGGCTGTGGCTCTGGTGATGATGGCCTCGGGCATTCTGAGCCTGGGGATCTCCTTTGGCCTTCGTATGGAGAGACGGGCGGAACAGCTAAAGGATACGGATACGGTCCAGGAGGTCCCGGCACGCTTTAGGATGCGGACATGGGACGGAACTGTCATTTCCGGGGAGGGCTGTGTGCGCCGCCAGACGGTTACAGGCCGTAACAGAGAGCTTTTTATCTATGGCTTTGGAATGGAGCCGGGAACAGGAGAGCTGGAACGGCAGTCTTTGGATCCTGTGTTTTCGGATCAGAGGGAGACAGAATGAAGGGGACCAGGGGATTTACGCTGGTGGAGCTGATGGCGGCTGCCATGTTGGCAGGAGCGGTGCTTTTGACCGCCCTTCCCTTGATGCTCATGGCCCAGCGGACTGCCCGCAGGCTGTCCGGTGAAACAGCAGCAGCCATGAGAGGGGACGCGGTCTTTGAGCTGGCAGCCGGGGAGCTCAGATACGCAAAATCTGTATCGCTTTCAGAAAAGCCGTGGAACCGCATCGATGGGGATACGTTCGGGAGCTTTTCCGATGTGGAGATCGGGATCCGGGCAGCAGGAGAAAGAAGCCTCTGGCTGACGGTACGGGTAAACCAGGGAGAAGAGCTTCTATATGAGAGGACTGGGAGGGTGGAGCTTCTGAACGTTCCTTTTTATGGAACTGGAAGGCTCGAAGGCAGCGGAAGGACCGGGCAGTCTGCCGCGGAGGGAGCTTCTTATCCGGCGGTCTGGTACATAGACGGAGGAGATTCATGAGGGAAATGGAAATTTTAAAGGGCCTGGAGGGCGGAGAAAACATGGCGGTGCAGTTTGTAGACCATCTGCTGGCCCTGGGGCTCCGGAAAAAGGCCAGCGATATCCATCTGGAGCCGGGAGAGGAGCAGATGACCGTGCGGATGCGCACAGACGGGCGGCTGAAGGTATGTGCGGCTGTGGAAATGAGGCACCATCCCATGATCCTTACCCGTGTGAAGGTCATGGCGGATATGGACATTGCGGAAAAGCGGCTTCCCCAGGACGGCCACATAAGGGTCTCCATCCAGGGGAAGCCGGCGGATCTGCGGGTCAGCGTGATCCCAACCATACACGGAGAAAAGGCAGTCCTCCGCTTTCTGAATACAGATACAGTCATCGACAGCCCGGAAACCTTCGGCATGAGTGAGGAAAACTATGGAAAGGTACTGGATATCTTAAAGCGGCCCAACGGGATCTTTTATATCACCGGGCCCACAGGCTCCGGCAAGACGACGACGCTTTATATGATCCTGGAGAGACTGGCGGAGCTTCCGGTGAACATTGTGGCCATTGAGGATCCAGTGGAGAAGCACATCCGGGGCATCAGCCAGATGCAGGTCAATACCCAGGCCGGGCTTACGTTTGAAACGGGGCTCCGGGCTGCCCTGCGCCAGGATCCGGACGTGATCATGGTGGGAGAGACCAGGGACAGCCAGACGCTGAAGACCAGTGTACGGGCCGCGGTAACGGGCCATCTGGTGCTCTCCACGCTTCATACGAACAACGCGGCGGGGACTGTGGTGCGGATGCTGGACATGGGTGCGGAGCCGTATCTGGCGGCCAGCAGCCTGAGCGGCATCCTGGCCCAGAGGCTCGTAAGGAAGATCTGTCCGGACTGTAAGACAGAAAGGGAACCGGACGGGGAAGAAAGGAAGCTTCTGGGACCGGGGATCCGCCGGATCCGGTACGGAACCGGCTGCGCCCGCTGCGGCTATACGGGATACCAGGGGCGGACCGCTGTCCATGAGGTACTGGCGGTGGATAAGACCATCCGCGCAATGATCGCCGGAGGCTGCCGGGAGGAGGAGATCGCCTCCTATGCAGAAAATATCCTGGGAATGAGGACGCTGCGGGACGATCTTCTGCGGCTGGTGGACCAGGGGATCACAACGGCGGAGGAGCTGGAGCGGCTGACCTTTGGAGAACAGAGGCCATAGGCAGCCGGAGGCGGAGCCGTGGTCCTGCCCCAGGACCATGGCTTTTCTGCCCGGCTGTCTTCCGATGGACTGGCAGAATGACAGGAAATCATTTTTTTATTACTATCAAGTTTGGCGGAATGCATGGTTTTTGCCATGCATTTTTTATGGATCCGCCATGGACACACCGGAAAGGTGAATGGTATACTGTCTGTAAAACAGACATTATACCACCGCGCATCTGGTTTTCGCGTACACCGCGAAAATCCAGGCGCCCAATTCACCCGGAGGGGTATACTGTCTGTAAATATTCTAAATTCATTTCTTTGAACACACACAATGCTTTGGCGTCATCAGCCAGAAGATCCTGGAGGTATTATGAAAAAAAAGAGAATAGGGGGAGTTCTGGCAGCGGCCGGGGCGGCGGCTGTCCTGTCGGGGCTTTGTACAGGAAGGGCTTTCTGCCTGGATATGGAATCCTATGCCGGGCTGCTGGATAAGGAGCGGATGTCCGGAGAGACGGAATATATGGTTTCCGGAGACCAGGAATGCCGCCGCCTTCTTATGGAACTGGTTTCCGCAGGAGCCGGGAAGGAGAGGGAGGAGTTTTTTATCACCGGGGAGGATTACGAGCCGGAGACCCTGGTGATCGCCCAGATGTTCCCGGCCGCCGTCAATATTTCCAACACAAAAATCGAGGAATATGAGGAAAACGGCCGCAGATATGTGACCTGCCGCATCGGGTTTGAGAGGCAGCCGGACCAGGAAGCGTGTACCCACCGGTGGGAGACCAGGATCCTGGAGGCCGGGACCTGTCTCTGGGGAGGAAAGGAGGAACTGACCTGCCGCCTCTGCGGGCTGAGAAAGGTCCGGTCCCCGGCTGCCCTGGGGCACCTGGATGCAGACCGGGACAGGCTCTGTGACCGGTGCAGGGATCCTCTGAACGGGGATGAACCGATCGAGACAGGCCGGTGGGCCGTGGGCGACATCCAGACGAGAAGGCTTGGGAAGGACACATACCAGTTCCGGTGCGTGGACGACGATTACAGCAGTGCAGGAACCGATCATCAGAAATGCGCATTATTCTTATGCGAAACTGTCATACGGTCAGATATGGACAGTACAGATTCCCAGAAAAAGATCATCACATTTGGAAAAAACAATAATTATAAGGACTCGGAGATACGGAAATGGCTCCGGGACCGCTGTACGGGAGAAGCCGGTCTCCAGATGGGAGCCGGGGCCCTTATGCCTGTAAACGTCGGGGTCTGCACGGCTTTTCTCGGGCAGACGTCTCCAGGTACGGAGGGAGAGGCGGCGGAAACGGAGCTGGTGAAATATACGCTCCTTCCGCAGATGATGTCGGACCGGATGTTCCTTCTGTCGGTGGAGGAGGCGCTGAAATACAGGGAGGAGTTGTGGGACACAGTGTCAGAGGAAAGTCCGTACAGCCGGGGATACTGGCTCAGGACTCCTGTTTATCAGGAGGGAGAAAACGGAGGCTTCATCTATGGAACGGAGGCATATGCGGTGGATCTGAGGGATGGGACCATAGGCCCGGCAGAGGTTTCTGACGGAAGCTTCGGCCTCCGTCCGGCGTACTGTCTGCCGCAGTCATAGCCGGTGCTCCGGGATCTGGCAGGCACTGGGAACAGAGGGTATGGATTTCTATTGTAACAGGAGGAAAACGTATGCAGTTTGAAAAACGTGAAATGAAAATGAGACTGGCCGGGAAGGCCGGCCGGGCAGCAGTATTCTGCCTGTGCGCAGGTCTGGTGCTGGGAGATCCGGTGAAAGGATTTGCCTGGGAGCAGACGGAATACGTCCGCAGGGCCACAGGCTCCAATGCCCTGGGCCGTCCGCTTCTGATGCCTGAGTCCAAAGATCTGTGGGAAAACTGGGTCGGAGACCTGGGATTCCTGGATGGGACCAGAGGGGACGGAAGCCGGGAAAAGCCGTTCCAGATCTCCACAAAGGCACAGCTCATGGGCCTTTCCAGGCTTGCGGCCATGGGAATGGAGATCAAAGAGGGGGAGGGAACGTATCCGGGCGATTATTCCGGGTCCTGCTTTGAGCTTACAAGGGACATCGATCTGGGAGGGATGGAATGGATCCCCATAGGCTTTTACCGGAACAGCTCCCAGATCCATTCGGATCATATCCCGGCCTTCCAGGGGCGTTTTGACGGCAATGGAAAGACCATTTCCAATTTCCGTCTTTACCGCCCGGACTGGAGCCATATGGGATTGTTCGGGGCCGTAAGGGATTCAGAGATCACAGATCTTACAGTGAGTCCCGGACATGTGATCACAGCGGGAGAAACGGCTGGGATTCTGGCCGGCAGCGTACAGGACAGTGTGATCCGGAATGTGGCCGTGGCCGGAGCCTTAAAGACTGCGGGAAATACCGGCGGCATTGCCGGGGAAATTGCGGGTACAGTGGTGGAAAACTGTACGGCGGATCACGTGGCCATGGATCTGGGAAAGGGAAAGGAGACCTTTGCCGGGGGGATTACCGGAAAGGCCGCAGGCTCTGTGATCTCAGACTGCACGGTAAATACTGGAGACAGCCTGAACGCCAGGATCCAGGGCGGCGGCTATGTGGGAGGGATCACAGGCTTCCAGAATGATACAGATATTTTCAATGCCCACGTCATGGGGACCATTGGAGGAAGCGGATCCCAGGCCATTGGGGGCGTAACAGGAAAATATGCCTCGGGCAAAATGAAGGTGGCCAGATTTGAGGGAAGGATCGCCAGCTCGGGCCTGGGGAGCAGCGCCCGGGAGGGAACGTTCATCGGGACCCATGATACGGGCTTTCATTTCCGCTATGGAACGGAGGCCGGGGCAGATCTGGCCTATCTGTTTGCGGATACAGAGGGAAAGATCATGGCCGGAGTCTGCGGCTCCGGGATCCCGGACGATAACCGGTTTGGCTACGACGCCCATATCGGCTTCTGGCACGGGAAGGACAATGGGTTTACCCTGGTCCAGGGACAGAGCACCAGGCCGGAGGAGGAACGGTACTTCTATGAGGAGCTGGAGGAAGGAGCGCTTCATGTGATCGACACAGAGGATTCGGTGAAGGAGATGGAATTTTCCCCGGACCATTTTGCACCGGGAAAGACGGGACGGCCAGCCAGAGGCTTCCTGGTCTCGGTGCTCCAGATCGATACGGCGGCCAACGTACAGAATTATTATGATGTGGCGTCGCTGACGGCCCGGGGCGGATCCGCTTACAGTAAGGAGCTGGATAAGTCCCACCGGGGGGCTGTGGCGGCAGGAGACACGGTCACAGTGATCACGGCCCCCAGAAATAACGGGGAGGAGAAATATCAGATGGACGGAGTTCCATTTTATACGGGACCCGGGGGCGGGAAAACACCCATGGCGTATCAGACCGGCGGCTCTTATGCCTTTGTGATGCCGGAGCATGATACGGAAATTTCGGCCGTGTATAAAAAGGTGGCGGCAGATATCCGGGTGACGCCGGAGGAGCTGGCCTTCCATGTGACAGAGGAGAGGACCGGGAACAGAAAGTCCCCTTCTATCGTCACAGAGGTTAGAAATGACGCGGGAAAGCTGATCGCCAGATACATAAATGGAAGCCTGGAAGAGGGAACGAAGGTCCAGGAGGTGAAGGTGGAGGCAGTTGTGGATAAGAACAACGATGTGGCAGACAGCCGTGTCCAGTGGAGCGTGGACGACGGAGAGCTTCTTCTTTTAAAGCAGAATCCCGATGAGGACAGCGAAGGCTATACGGAGATGAGCGCATCCCTGGAGCTGGATCTGAAGGCCGGTTTTTTCCGGGACATCATAGAGAAGGCGGAGAAGGAACAGGCAGATAAGGGGTTTAAGTATCCGATCCCCGATACCATATATGGAAACGGCACCCTGGGAGGTCTGGCTGTGCTGACTGCAAAGACCAGGCCTGCGGCCAGCTTTGAGGGAAAGCCCCTGACGGCCAACTGCCGGATCCCGGTCACCTTCCAGATAAAGGACAGGACCCGGGTGGCGGCAGAGGGAGCCTCCTTAGACCGGGAGAATCTTTTCTTTACGGTCACAAGGACGCTGACAGGCGACAGAAAAACTCCGGTGGATACAGTAACGGTCACCGGCCCACAGACACTGAGCGCCGTTTTTTCTCCGGATCATTTTGATAAAAGGGATGTTTCCTGGTCTGTGGACGATAAAAATGTGATCCGGGTGGACGCCGGAGGCTACGGACAGGGAAATACGGAGGAGGATTATAAAAATGCCAGAGTGGAAGCTGTGAAGGACACCCGATGGATCCGGGATATCATGGCAGCGGATGACGCGGTCCACGAGGCAGATCCTTATGCCAGACGGAGCGGGGAAGGGAAGAGGACGGCCTTTGTGACCGTCACGGCGGATGATTCCCTGGGAAACAGGCAGACGGCTTCCTGCCGGGCAGAGGTGTCGTTTGTGACGGTGGATCAGACAAAGGTACTGGCGGAGGAGATCCAGACAGACCGGGAAAGGCTGGAATTTGATATGGTGCTTACAAAGACCGGCCGCCGCTCGGATCCGGTGCTCACATGGACTGGAACCGGAAGCCAGAAGGTGACGGCAGTTTTGTATCCCCAGAGACCGGAGGGGGAAGCGGAGGAGGACTGGCCGGAGCTGGAGTGGAAGGCTGACAGAGAGCTTCTGTCCGTCAGCGGGGACGGGCTGGTAACGCCGGCAGTGAATGCCGGATGGATCCAGGAGGCCATGAAGAAATATCCGTATTCTGCACAGAAAACTACAACGGCTGTTGTGGGCTCCGGGGATAAGAAGAAGGAGGTCACAGTGGTCCTGAATTTCAAAATGGAGGACCGGACATACCGTCCATCGGGCTCCGGCAGCTCCGGAGGCCACTCTTCGGGCAGCGCTTCTTCGGGGATCACCACCAGGGGGAAAAAGACGGCAGACGTACAGGCTCCCAAAGGAAGCGTCACAGGCGTATGGGTACAGGATGGCTCGGGAAGGTGGATCTTTACCAGCGGCGGGCGTACCTATGCCGGTGAATGGGCCTATATCCACAATCCTTATGCGGGCGAGGGCCAGGAAAGCACGTCCTGGTTCCGGTTTTCCAGCGATGGGGCCATGGTGACTGGATGGTTCCAGGATCCGGCAGACGGAAACTGGTATTATCTCCATGATATATCCGACGGCGGTCTGGGACGTATGTATACAGGCTGGCACAGGATCGGAGGAAGCTGGTACGCCTTCGGCCCCAGCGGCAGGATGCTGACCGGATGGAACTGGATCAACGGAAGGTGCTATTATCTGGAGCCGGAAAGCGGCAGGATGCTGTCGGATGCAGTGACGCCCGACGGATATACGGTGGACAGCTCCGGAGCCTGGACCGTAAACGGAAAGGTACAGGTCCTGGGAAGGGATCTGGAGGAGGGCCGGTAGGCCGGTCCCAGCAGGCTGTTTTCCTGGCCGGGAGATCAAGAAAGGACATGGATATGATGGAATGCATTTGGAATAAAAAATCAGTAAAAAGGGGGACAGCCCTGGTCATGGCCGCAGTCCTGCTGGCTCTGGCTGTGCCGTTTCCCCTCCCGGCCAGGGCCTCCAGCGTATGGCCCCAGAAGGCAACGGCTCCGTTTTACTGTCTGGACGGAGGAAAGGGATGGAAGCAGGTGGACCGGTATGACATCTATGAATACGATACCCTGCCGTCGCCGCTGACAGAGACCCAGACGAAACGGCTGTTCTGGGCCTATCCCAGTAACTGGACCGCATTAAAAGAGGCGGCCCGGAAATTTGATCCGGAGCTTTATGGGGAGATCGCCTCCACGGCGTCGGGCCCCAATGTGGTAAAACGGGTGAAGGACGATCCCAGTACAAGGTTTGCGTGGGTGGCGGATCACCCGGAGATCGAGGAAAGGGCCATAGCCGCCATGGAGCAGATGGCAGCGGATGGTGGAGAGAAAGGAAAGGAAGCGCCGGACGCCATCCGGGATGCCACCTCCGAGGAAACGGCAGTATCGTTTACGGTACTGCCCTTCTCCGATGGTCCAGGAGCCCTGGATACAGAGTTTTTCCTGGGAAGTGAGTTTATCCGGGATATTGCAAAGATCGAGCCCCAGAGCGTCTGGGACAACGGCTCCACGGGAGGAAATGTGGGCTGGCTGGACGCATCCCAGGATAAAAATATCGCCAGGTCTGTTCTGGGAGAGGAATTATATGAGATCACCTGGAGCGGAGACTCCATTAAGATCCATAATAACGGCTCTGCCACAGCCAATGAGAATGCTCTGGACAGTACCATGACAGAGGAGCAGAAATACAATAAGACCATGGTCCGCTATAAGATCACCATGCGGAAAAATTCCGGCTGGTATACGGAGGGAAGCTGGAACGACGACTATCTCCATGAATGGATGGACTTTAAGGCGTGTGTCAATGCTCCGCAGCACCAGAGGCTTTATAAGGCCGGGATCGAGATCGTTCCGTCGGATATGGTCTTTTATATAGTCGTAAGCCAGGAGGGGGATGGAGGCGGCCCGGACGACGACCGTGAGCCGGCCTACGGGGGCGGAGAGCCGGAGCTGTCTTTCCAGGTCTTCCGCCACGAGGAAACCTTTCAGTCCGATTATAACGTGCGGCTGAAAAAGCTGGACGATGAGACTGGAATGCCCTTAAAGGGGAGCCAGTTTTATCTGTATGAGCGGTTTGAGGATGGGGGAAGCCTTGGGACCGATGAAAGAGGAGCCGGGCTTTCGACGGAAAATATAAGCTTTGCTCCATGGGATGGCTTTCAGATCTTTGCCGAGGGGACCACAGACGAAAATGGAGAGATCTCCCATACGGACAGCCGGAGCTACGGGTATTCCAAAACGTACTGCGACGGCCATGGAGTTCCCCAATGGGCAGATATTCCCCAAAAGGATCCAGGCTCAGGCACAGGAAAAGAGGATAGGAGCGGGGATGCTTCCTGGGAAGAGGCGGCAGAGGTCACAAGGGATAAGAACCGTGCGGCGGCAGAGGAATGGCTGTCCCTGGTGGAGGCCTGTGAAGCAGAGGCAGAGGGGGGCGTTCATTTTCACTGGGTTTCTGATGAAAGCGCGTTTGACCAGGTGGCCGGAGTTCTGGAAAGCGGCACCGGCGGGGGAGAGGCCAGAGAGCAGGATAAAGGCGGACCGGAAGAGGATACAGGGTCCGGCAGCGCCTTTGAGGCGTCCGGCTGCAGGGCTGACTGCGAAGAGACGTATGAGAATTTTACTTCCTTGAGATTTACCTATACGTGGAAGGAGATACAGGCCAGGAATGGCTATATCCTTCATGGTCTCCATAACGACGATATTCCTGTGGAGCTGGTGACGACCACATCGTCCCAGAACGGGGCTGTATGTAGCCGGGCAGAGGGAGACAGCGGGGACATTACAGAAAACATCTGGTATACGGGCTCCAGAGACAGCGGAGAAATACAGGCGGAGACTGCCGGAAGGAAGGTGCAGACCTTAAAGGCTTCTGGGATCTCCACCCCGTCTGATACAGAGAGGCTCCTTACGCCTTCCAACGCAGGACGGATCTTTACTTCCTCCAATGCCTGGAAGCTGTTTTCCATGCTGCTGGCAGATGAAGGGGAGCTGGAGGATGAGGATTGGGAGGAACAGGGGGGAGGAGATTTCCAGTCGTATCTGGAGAATGCCCGTCCGGATGGGATCCGTCATCTGGAGACTGGGGATCCGGGGATCTTTTCCCACTGTAATGGAGCTGAGGGCTGCGGGGATTCATGGATCGTTAAGGATCACAGGACCGAGGGAGAGATCCATATCAACAAGCGGGATCTGAACCTCTATAAGGGAGAATCAGAGGAATATTCCTCTTTCGGGGATACAGAAGGGGACGGAAGCCTGGAGGGGGCCGTTTACGGCCTGTTTGCAGCCGAGGATATCGTCCATCCCGACTCGGAGTTAGGAGGGGATGGGAAGCTGACCAATACGGGGATCGTTTATAAAAAGGATGATCTTACGGCGGTGGCAGCCACCGACCAGGATGGAAACGCTGGATTTACCGTTTATACAGAGGCGCCTGGAACCACCTTTGATTATGATGCAGGAAAAACGGTCAGACGGACGGATCCAGGCTGGGAAGGTCCTGGAAACCGTTATGGGGAAAATCTGTCCGTCAATGGGAACTGCTGGATCGGGAGACCTCTGATCCTGGGACGGTATTATGTGAAGGAACTGTCCAGAAGCGAGGGATATGAGCTGTCGGTCAACGGGCGTTCTGGCCAGTGGACCAATAAAGGAGCTGGCTTTGAGACGCCAGAGGGGGCAGCCTCATTAAGGGGGACATCCGTTGTCTCCATGCCGGAGCTTTCCGCCTCCATGGAGGGGGAGGATGGAAGCGGAAACGGCTTTGACCAGCTTCCATTTATGGTGACCTCTTCCGGGACTGTGGATCCGGAGTCGGGAACCGGGGGATATGAGCTTATTTTTTCCGGATTTCCAGAGGATACGGAGTTTTTCCGGGTGGATACAGGGGAGAAGGAGGTGACGGGTCCCCATGTGACCGGCACAGCGGAGGTCTCTGTGAAGGATGAGAATGGGGACCAGGTATGGAAAACTGCGGACACAGACCGGAGCCATGTGAGATATGAACCGGAATATGGGCCGGACGGCAGGATCACCGGGCAGCATCCCATGAGCCGGACAGAGCCGCAGATCTTAAGGGCGGAGCATGTTCCGCAGACGCCGGTCATGGGGCTCACAGATCTGGAGCTGGATGAGACAGAGCCGATGCTCAGGGAAAAGGCGGCGGACCACGACCTTACGGACCCGGAGGACCCGGCGTTCCGGTATCTGAAGGCAGAGGTGGAGGAGATCCTGAACCGCAACGGATATGAGATCCCTGTCATGGCGGACGGGACCTGCTCATCGAGAGAGCTTCCGGTATACAGCAGAGGGGTCAAAAAGGGCCAGACGGATATTTTTGGCATGACAGCCGCTCCCGGGGAACCGGCAGTAAAAACGCATTATGGAGCAGCGGTCACGACTCTTTCCCTGGAAGGCCTTGGGCCGGACGCAGAGATTGCCGCCGTATTGGAGAAGATTCTTTTATGGTATGCGGAGCACCCCCAATGGAGCTTTGGCGGCATCGACGCCTTTGAAATGTCCGGAGATACATGCTGCGCAGTCCTGTATGCGGGCGCGTCGGTCCGGGGAAGCCGCCGTTTTTTTACCATGAAGGAAGAAAATGGGAAAGTGGAGGTGGATAAGGTGTATTCTGTCCTGGAGGATCCGGTCCATTTACGGTGGGTGTATCAGGAATACAGCCGGGAAGGAAGCCACTGCTTCCAGACAGAACGCCGGTACTATATGGGCAGCGGGGCTGGAAAGCGGTATTACATAGACGTGGTCCTGACTCCGGCGGTGCTTGTGGATGGAAAAGGGCAGCTCCAGGATATGGACCATCAGGTGATGGTATATCATGAAGCCGGTGAAAGGATCGTGGATTATATAGACGGAGACCCGGAGCACGGCTGGCAGGTCCCCCTCACAGAAACCATAGATAAAATTGAGATCACCACAGAAAAGGAGCTGGCGGATACAGATGTAAGGCTGGAACAGGCAGAGTATGACCGGAAAATGGGGATACACAGGGTCCGGGTCGCATCCAAGGGCACCGACAGCTTTGGAAAAGCGTTTTCAGACGAAAATGGCCGGCTGACGCTTTCCTTTATGGCGAAGCTTCCCAGAAAGCAGACCGTGCTTACAAAAGCGGAGGTCGACAGCCTGGGAGCAGGGAATGTATATGGCTACCGGGCCGGGGATCCGATCGGCTTTGCAGAATATCTTGCGCGGTTTGGAAATATTTCCATAAGCGCTTCGGCTTTTACAGGGGATGGAGGGGCCGATACATATATTGTGGCAAAGCATCTGGTTTACAGAGGCCAGCATAAGATCACGGAGGATGGGGATACGGGCCTGGCTCCGGTCCAGGTCCTGGAGCGCCCCGTCAGGCAGATGGTAAAGGTCGTAAAGGATGTGGACAGCGGGGAGGCCCTGGGGAATTTCCGGTTTAAAATTTATTTAAGATCCAATCTGGAACGGCTGTATTGTGACGAGGACGGAGCGATCACATGGACAGATAAAAACGGAACGGCTGTGGACGTGGACCAGTACCACAGGGTATTTCCGGAGCTGGTGCAGAAGCTGTATACGGTAAAGACGGAAAGACGAGTCCTGGAGGATCACAATTATGAAAAATTTTTCCATGCGGTCCGGACGGCGGATACGGACAAGTGGGACCTGGAGGGCCAGGTGGTAAATTCCTCCTTTAAGCCCTTTGCCAGGAGTCTTCTTACGGGAATAGAAAATACAGTCAATTCCTCGCCGGAGGCCAGGGAAAATGCAAAGCGGTCCGATGCAGTACGCCAGTTTGCAGTCACCTGGTATCTGGAGGACCAGGTAAAGGAGGAACTGGCAGAGAATGGAGCAGAGGCCGCCTATGGGGACCAGGTATACGACCGGGCTCTTTATAAAGCCATCCTCAGGGCGGAGGAGTATCTGGAGCCATTTTTTAAGTATGATCTGGATTCTCTGTATTCCATCCGGTGGGACAGTGAGGAAAACGGAGGGATCGACCGGGATAAGACGACCCTGTCCGCCTGGCAGCTTAAAATGCAGGGGGGAGAAGCGGAGTACGCCTTCGGGATATCGGAGTATCTGCCATATGGAACCTATGTCCTGGCAGAGCAGCAGCCCTTTAAAGCCCAATGGATGGATTTTGAGAACCGGCATTACCGGATCGATCCGCCGAAGGAGATCGTTCTCCCATCGGTGTATGAGGACGGATGGGCGGAGATCCCGGACCGTCTTTCAGAGGAGCTGGTGTACAACAGTAAGGAGCCGCCGGAAAAAACAGCCGGGCGGTATCGAATCCGGTTTGACGGAGTAAAGAAAGGAAACGAAAGGGAACCGGACGGGAAATATGTGGTAAAGGGCCATGGCCACAGCGGGGATTTCTATGTATATCCCTATGGGGAGGAGCGTGACAGGTCGTCCTGGGATGGAAAGTATGCCCATATGTTAGAGCCGTGGAGCCAGACTGAGGATTTTGTATTCCGGACCTTTTTAAACAGGCTGTACCGGACCAGGCTGCGGATCGAAAAGCTGGATGCGGAGACCGGAGAGCAGATCCTCCATGATGAAGCAGTATTTGCCCTTTATAAAGCAGACCGGAATGAGGAGAAGGATGGGGACGGCGCTGTAAAGCGGTATGAAGCAGAGACGGTGATCCAGGGAAGCCGGGCGTTTCTGGAGGCCATGGGAGCAAGGGGGATCATGCCCTTTGCCAGGATCCAGGGGCCAGGCAGTCTGTTTTATGGAACCGTGCCCGCAGGAACGCCTGTATGTCGGGAAGAGGACTGTATTATTTTCAGGGACCAGTCCGGAGTGAGGACGGGAGACTTTCTGGCCCTTTCCTCCGTTTATGACGGGGATGAAGGGGAACCGCTGCAGATCACCGGCTATGTGGAGACACCAGAGCCGCTGACAGCAGGGGTGTACGTTCTGGCAGAGCTTCTGGCTCCGGCCGGGTACGCCAGGAGTCTGCCTGTTCCCGTGGAAATATACAGCGATGGGATCTGGTATTATACCGGAGACTCCCAGGATAAAAGGGCGGCGGTCCGTTTCAGCTCCAGGAAGGAGGGCGAGGATGAAGCTGTGGAGGACACAGCCAGGATCTATGTAAACAACACAGGAGTCAGCCTGGAGGTATCCAAAGTGAAGACCCCGGCGTCTTACGAGGGGATGAAGGTCTCAGGACGCGTAGAGGGAAGCCTTTCCTTCCTGGAAGCGGTCTACGGATTGGAAAACCTGGAGCCTGCATATAATTCCATGGGAACGTACCAGGGCTTTGGATGGAAAAAAGGGACCCTGGAATATCTGGAGGAAAGAAAGGCAGCCGGGGAGCGGGTGGAGATCGTTTACGAAAATGGGATCTTCCAGGGCTATGGCTATGTGACCAGGACACTGGAAACAGCCGGTGATCAGAACCGGTATGTGGCCGGGGCGGAAATGGCTCTTTTTGAAGCCATAGAGGTGCGTCCTTCCGGCGATACGGGGGATCACAGGATGGAGGGGGTAGAGATCCAGAGAGACCGGAACGGAAACGTTCTGGATATCCAGGTGAAGAAAGGGTATGCAGGCAGCGCTTTCCGGTTAAAAAAGGATGACAATGGCCGCTGGTCATTACAGGAGGAGAAGCGGGATGATACCTCGGTACTGTTCTACGATCTGGGGAATCTTAAGGTACTGGAGACAGGAGAGGATGGGATCGTATACGGATTTGGAAGAGATGGGGAAAAAATAAGGATCACTCCGGATACCCGGTCTGTTTACGCATTCCAGGGCGGACAGCCATTCCTTGAGCTGGCCGGAGGGGATCTGTCCAGGCTGGTCTATGATCCTGGGACAAAGGCGTTTTTGTCCATGGATCCGGGAACAGAGATCTACCATCTGAACCAGGAGATGCAGCGGGATGCCTGTGTGGATCCATACACGGGGCTGGCTTATGTGGAAAAATCCGGAACCGGTCCCCTTGGAAAGGAAGAAGCCCACTATTTTGTATGGCCGGTGATCTCCTTTTATGATCCATATGGGAACCGGATCGCCAGGGAAAAGATCCTCACCGGACGTCCCGGAGCGGTCAACGCCGGAACAGAAAATGCGTATCTTACGGGAACCTGGGACCTGGAGACAGGAAAACTGGAGAAAAGGCTGAAGCCGTTTTATGACTCTTATGGGATGGTGCGTTACTATCCGGTCAATGGGGAAACGTACAAAAAGGGCGAGGCGGTTTATGACAGGGATGGGGATTATCTGTATTTCCGGTATGACGACCTGTTGGAGCAGTACCATAAGGCTTCCTATACCATAGGAGAGCCGGAAACACTTTATGATGTGGGAGATCCAGAGACAGAAGGGGACGGAAAACCCGTCCGGCACCGGAACGGGGAGTTCTGGATCATTCCGAATCTGTGGATATCCGGGGAGAGGTCGCCCCAGGATCCGTCTGAAGGGGAGATGACCTGGGGGCAGGCGGATATGCTCCGGCGCGTGATCCCTGGAACCTATATCATGGAAGAAACGGGTGTTCCGCCAGGATATACGCGGGCGTTTCCGCAGGCAGTCCGGGTAGAGGAGACCCGGGATATCCAGAGGACCGCCATGACGGATGAAAAAATACGGGTAGAAATACTGAAAACAGATGGAACGGAGACGTACAGGATCCCTGTGGTAAATGGGGAAAGCGGGCAGACAGAGGAATGGACTGTGGAGGGAAAGGGCTTTTATTCCCATCAGATGGTGAAGGGGGCAGAGCTGGCCCTTTATCCGGCCAGAAGAGTATATTCCAAGGATCTGGAGAAGTATCCCAAGGGCTATTACCTTGTGAAAAAAGGAAATACTCCGGCTGTGTGGAATACAGAGGATCCTGTGGATAATCACCCGGTTTCAAAGACTGCCCGGTGGATAACGGATGGGCGTCCGATGTATTTTGAGGGGATTCCAGCAGGAGATTATATCCTGGAGGAGCTGAAGACCCCTCCCGGATATCTGCCGTCCTCCATGGAGATTACCATAAGGCCAGTGGATGAGCTCCAGAGCTTCGTTTTAAAGGACGATCATACGAAGGTGGAAATTTATAAATATGAGGAGGATGAAAAGGGAATCCGGAGGCCTCTGCCGGAGCGCCATGGAGCAGGGCTCGCTCTTTATCCTGCGGTTCTGGAGGAAAATGGAACGGTCATGACGGAAAACGGAGCGTATGTATACCAGAAGGGAAACCCTGTGGATACCTGGACTGCGGATGATCTTTCCTTTTACGGAACGGAGCTCTCCCAGGCGTATGAGGCCATGTTCCGGGAATACGGAGAGGACTTTGAACGCTTTTCCTGGAAGGTATACGATGGAAAGCGTACCGGGACAGGAGAGCGGACGGAAAGCCGCAGCACAGGAAACGGGGAAACGGTCGTCCAGCTCTGGAGCCTTTCGGACGGAAGCTGTCTGCGGGTGACTGCATCCCGGACCGGACCAGATGGGGACTGGAAATTTGAATATCAGTACCATTATAAAACAGGTATGTTCCGGGATGCCCCGGCGGCATGCAGCTTTGATACAAGGGGAGGCCTCCACCGGATCGACCGTATCCCGGAAGGATATTATGTTCTGGTGGAAACGGAAACGCCAGGGGGCTATGAAACGGCAGAGCCGGTGCTGGTCCAGGTGAAGAAAGAGAACCAGGTGATCCGGTATTATATGGAGAACAGGCGCAGACAGTGGTATGCAGACAAGACTGATGAGAATGGACGGCAGATCCGCGGAGCCAGGCTGGCCCTTTACCGGGCAGACGAAAACGGGGGATTTTCCGCAGAGGAAGAGCTTCTGGAAGATACCTGGACGTCGGGAGGGGAAGGGACCTATACGGCGGATGATCTGGCAGAGGGAAGGATCCCGGAGGGGTATGGACCAGGCGACCTGCGTCTGCACCGGCTCCCTCCTGTAAGGGAGGGGACCTATTATCTGGCAGAGCTTAGGACGCCGGATCATTTTTCAGCCATGGAGCCGCAGAAGATCGAGATCGGAAAGGATTCCGGCGGGATCATCCAGGCGGTGAACCGTCTTTCCAGAGGACGGATCGAGATTTTAAAGCTGGATGCCCAGTGGCACGAGAAACCGCTTCCGGGAGCATGGTTTGAGGTGAAAAATGCAAAGACCGGGGAGCTTTTCCGTATGGTGACCGGCAGCGATGGGAAAGCGGTGTCCGGAGAACTTCCGGCGGCATATCTGGGAGATGATGGAAGGGCTGTGCCGTATGAATACCAGGTACGGGAGATCCAGGCCCCGGAGGGCTTCTGTCTGGACCATAGGGTATGGAAATTCTGGTTTAACAATGACCATACGCCGGTGGCCGTGCAGAAAATAAAGGCAGAAAATGAAGAAACCAGGCTGTGGTTTTCCAAAAGCAGCTTTCATACGGATCATTTTGTAAAGGGGGCGCGGCTGTCCATTTATAATGCAAAGGCAGAAAATGGAAAAATGCAGCCCTGGGGAGAGCCGCTGGAAACATGGATCTCCGGTCCGGAGCCCCACCTGGTATCGGGAAAATTATCCGGAGGAAGAACGTACTTCCTTGTGGAGGAGGAAGCGCCAGAGGGATACTCCGCAGCGGATCCGGTGATGTTTACCGTATCGGCTGACGGACGGAGCATAGCTGAGATATCCGGCGCATCCAGTCTGATCCAGATCCTGTATGACGCAGAAAAGGACAGGATCGGATCGATTCTTGTCAGGGGACGCAGGGTCCAGGGAGGATGGATCACCTTAAAAAGGGATGGAAAGGAAATCCTTACGGCTCCCATGACAGGAGAGCTTACGGCTTTTAGAGAGGCTGTGGAACAGGAAAATACAGGAGCGGTCCTTACCTGGGAAGAAGCGATCGGTTTTTCCGATGGCAGCAGCATGCTCTTAGAGAGGGAGACGATCTGCCTTTCGGATGAAAACCGGGAGCGTATCCTGGAAAGCCGTAAGAGGGTGCCTGTCGGGACACGGTACGTATTCTGCGGACAAGGACATACGGTGCTGGATACCTGGAAAACAGAGGGAGGAGGACTGACCCATGAAATCGTGAATGAAGAAAACGGACAGGGAGAGCTGCTTTTCGCAAAGGGAGAGGCATACACCCTGGAGGAAATTGTAGTCTTCAGCGATGGAACCGAATTTTTATCCGGACGGGTATCCGTTTCCATTGGTGAAAACGGAAAAATGATCCTGGCAGATCTGAAAAATAAGGAGACAGACGTGCGGATCCGAAAGACGGATCTGATCACAGGAGAAGAGATTTCCGGGGCAGTGCTTTCCATAAAAAGCCTGGATGGAAAGCTGCTAAAGGAATGGGTATCCGGAGAGGAGATCCAGATCACGGGAATCCTGAAGCCGGGAGAAACGTATCTTTTAGCCGAGGTTTTACCTGCCACGGGTTATGCCTGGGCGGAGGAGATCCCATTTACAGTCGGCGGGGATGGAGGCATCCACAGGGTGAGGATGGAGGACAGGCCCACCCAGGCGGAGATCCGGAAAACCGACATGGTCACTGGGGAGGAGCTTCCCGGAGCAGTCCTGGTCCTGAAGGATAAGAATGGGCATGTGGTGGACCGGTGGACATCGGGGAATACGCCTCACAGGATCATGGGAAGACTCAACGCAGGAGAAGCGTATACACTTTCAGAGGTGACGGCGCCTTCTGGATATCAGATCGCAGAGGAGGTGACGTTTACAGTGTCAGAGGATGGGACCATAGACCGGGTGGTCATGGAGGATAAAAGAAAGGAGCCGGAAAAACCAGAAAAACCAGGGAAACCGGAAAAACCGGAACGGCCGGTACCGGATGATGACAGAGAAACGGAACCGGAAACGCCAGATGAGACAGAGACTCCGGAAACTGAGCCGACGGAGGAGCCTAGGAAAAAAGGAATCATAACTGCCCGGTATGAGATCGAGCTGGATGGCAGAGGGGAGCTTCGGATCAGCCACCCATCCAGGATCCGGACAAAGATCCCAAGGGCAGGAGACCAGCAAAGGCCCTGGGTATATGGAGCCCTGGCTGTTCTGGGGATCCTGGGCGGAAGCATCTGTCTGATCCTTTGGAGGAGGGATACATTTGAAAAATAAAGGATGGAAGAGACAGGGATCAGTCCCCGGGGCTGTGCTTTTTGGGATAAGCTTCTGCCTGGCATGGATATGGTCCGGTTCCTGTGCCATAAGCGGAGCAGCCGCCGCTTATGGTGCAGAAAGCCTGCCGGACCGTACAGAAGAGACACCGGCGGCGGAGACGCTTACCCTTGAAGGCCCGGTATTTACCGATGCGGGACATGCCCCGGAGCTAAAAGAGATCCTGGAACGGGATGGAAAGCAGTACCGGCTCGTTTCCAGGCGGATCCGCCAGGTCAGCCAGGGAGGGACCATGACGTATGCTTCTGTCACGGTTCCATATGTCCTGGAGGGCAGGCAGGAGCCCCCGGAAACGGCCCGGGTCACATTGACGGATGAGCAGACCGGACAGGAATATGAAAGAGAGATCCCCAGGCTGGAGACGGAGGAGACCAGCGCCCAGTGGACCGGCGGCTTTCAGTTCCTGATCACAGTGTCCGGCTATGATGCAGATGTATTCCAGCTGGGGAACGCGGAAATACCGAAAGATGCGGAGCTGTCCTCTTATGGAACGGAATTTCTGGAGTACCTGGGCCTTCCGGAAGAGTGCTATCGTGTAGAGAATGTGGAATGGAGCGGGGAAACCTATGAAAAAGAAGGGATCCTGTGCCGGGACGCACGGGCCACCGGGGAAAAGCTGGTGAGAAATGTGGAGGTACGGTACGGCGGACAGGTAAAAACACCGGAGGTAAAGGGAAAACAATATATCGGACTGTACCAGGAGATACGCCGGGAACCGGAAAGCAGCCAGAAGGAGGAAGAGAGCCAGGGAACAGAAATAGAAACGGAGAAAATGGAAACGCTTCCACATGAGGAGCAGAAAAAAACGCTCAGTGCGGCGGAGAGGTTCCTGTACTGGATAAAAAAACATCTGACCAAAGTGGTTTTTGGAACTGGTTTTTTCATTTTGATCCTGGGAGGCACGGCGCTTTTATGGATGTCCAGAAGAAGAGAAAAGAGGGAAAGCGAAAGCCCGGACAAGGGTCCAGGCTCCTGATCAGCCGAGCGCTTCGCTCCATTCGCTTTCTTTAAAACCTACGAGAACAAAATCCTCAGATACCAGGATGGGACGCTTTACCAGCATTCCATCGGTGGATAAGAGCTCCAGCTGCTCCTCTTCAGTCATGGACGGCAGCTTATCCTTTAAGGCCATGGATTTATAAAGAAGACCGCTGGTATTGAAAAAGCGCTTTAAAGGCAGCCCGCTTTTCTGATACCAGGCCTTCAGCTCCTCCTTTGAGGGATTCTGGTCCTTAATATGGCGGGAGGTATACTGGACCCCGTGGGCGTCCAGCCAGGATTTTGCTTTTTTGCAGGTGGAACAGGGCGGATACTCTAAAAATAACAGACTCATATGCACAACCTCCTGTTGTTTTTTATAAGTATATCTGATTTCCGGAGAGAATACAATGGTTCAAAGCAGGCATAGAGGAGCAGAGCTTATGGACATACTGGTTTTTCTGTCGGAATTTATGGTTCCGCTGGCGGTTTTTTATATTGTGGGGTTTGGGATACTGTCTGGCCGGCCGGTCTTTGATGATTTTTTAAAGGGGGCTTCCGAGGGGATGAAGACAGTTGCGGGCATCCTTCCCACTCTGATCGGTCTTATGGCCGCAGTGGGGATTTTAAGAGAGTCCGGTTTCCTGGAAGCTGCGGCAAAAGCTCTAAGGACCCCGGCGGGCTGGCTCCATATCCCGGTCCCTCTGGTCCCTGTGGTCCTGGTCCGCCTGGTATCCAGCTCTGCGGCCACGGGGCTGATCCTGGATATCTTTAAGGAATACGGTCCGGATTCGCTGATAGGGAATATGGTGTCCATTATGATGGGATGCACGGAGACGATCTTCTATACCATGAGTGTATATTTTATGACTGCGGGGATCCGGAAGACCCGGTGGACTCTTCCGGGGGCCCTGGCAGCTACGGCCGCCGGGATCGGCGCCAGTATTATTCTGGCGGGGAGCATGGCCTGATCGGGGTTGTATTGGGAGACCAGTCCGTTTATAATGAGGATAAAGGAAAGAATGGCAGCCTTGGCTGCCGGAATCCAAAAAAGAAAACGGGGTGGAGCATATGGCAAAGATCAGCAGAAAAGAAATTTTTTCGATTCCCAATCTGATGGGCTATTTTCGCATTCTCATGATACCAGTATTCAGCTGGATGTATCTTACCGCCAGTACCAGGGAAGATGTTTACCGGGCGGCGGCTGTGGTCTTTATTTCCAGTGTGACAGATCTTCTGGACGGCTGGGTGGCCCGGCGGTTTCATATGGTCACAGAGCTGGGGAAGTTCGTGGATCCTCTGGCGGATAAACTGACCCACGGAGCCCTGGCCCTCTGTCTGGCGTTCAAGTATCCTCTGATGTGGGCGCTGGCGGCGCTTCTGGCCGTGAAGGAGGGGTATATGGCAGTTATGGGACTGATCCTCTTAAAGCGGGGAAAGAAGCTGGACGGCGCAATGTGGTTCGGAAAGGTCTGTACGGCCCTGCTGTTTGTGGGAATGCTGGTATTGTTCTTGTGGTACGGAATGCCGGAGGCCGCTGCAAACGGTCTGATCCTGTTTATGATGGCAGTCATGGCGGCAGCTTTGCTCATGTATGTGCCAGTGTTCAGGAAAATGAAAAAAGAAGCATAAAAACGGAAAGAAAAACGGCGGAATCTGCCATTTGCAGGGGTTCTGCCGTTTTTCATCCGATCAGGGAACTTCGCTTTCCGGGGGTTCCCAAAAGGTTTTCCGTCTGCCTGGGGCTAATTCTGGTACAGGATCTGCTCCTTCTGTACAAGGGGATACGGAATTAACCGGTCCCCTTCCAGATCCTCCCGGTGCATATCCACGGCAGTGATCTGATGGTTTCCATAGGTGGTGTAATAGTAGATCCCCTTATCCCCATTACAGCAGCAGGTATACAGGGTCATCTCAAAGTTTCCATTTCCCAGATCCGAACAGCCCTTCTGCTGATCTACGGAGCCCAGGATATGGAAGAACTGGCTGACACTTTCTTCCTCAGAATCGCCCGATACGGAATTCAGCTTTACAAAGGCGACACGGACGAAGCGGGACTGGGAGGATAAGTCTCCGGGAAGGCCCAGCGCGCCCATGCCCCGGCAGTAGGTTTTCAGGGAGAGCTTGTCAGAAAAACAATTCTCCGGATCCTTTGGGGACAGGTGCATATAGTTATTGAGGTTAAACATCTGCTCTGGAAACGGCGGATTATTGGTAAGGACTCCCGCCGGATTGGGATATACATGGATTCCAGAGAGAACGGATTCCACTGTTACGGCCTCATCCCGGTCAGCAAGGATCCAGTGGAGCTGGGCCAGTGGAAGGCTCTCACTGAACGGCGTATTGACCAGATTGACCTGTTCCAGAAGACGGAGGGCCTCTTTTACAGAAGCGCACTGTCCCAGGATCCAGGGAATAAATTCAAACTGGGCAACATTATCCTTTCCGTCCGCCTTTTCCCCATAGTAGGCATTTCCAACGAAATTAAGCCCCGCCATTCCCAGGCCTTTTTCATTTACGGCCTCATAATAGAGCGGATAATCGTCAGCCACATGGGCCATGCCGATCATGGCATAGTGGGTTTCCATGGTCCCTTGAAAACGGAAGCGGAAGGGATAGTTCCTTGGAGTGATGGTCACTTGGTCACCAAAGGAAAATTCATAATCCAGGGTCCGGCCAAAATAAAAATCTTTTGTCTTATAGGCTGCTGCTGTACACATAAACTACCTCCGGTTTAAATTTTATTGCTGCGGGCACGGGTCAGCTCGATGGCCTCTTTCCCGGTCATATGCTCAATGGAAATCTCCACACAGCACAGATTGCTCCATTCGTTCTGGATCTCTTTTTCCACAAAATCCCGGTCTGCGTTGTATCGGAGGCTGAAGACCCTGGCGGCATGGAGGATCTCCTCGTCTGTTTCCAGGATCCTGGCACGTCCGAACAGGATCACGCTGCGAAAATATGTGGTAAGCTCCTCCTTTATAATGTCCTCTTTTTCAATTACGCATAAGGACACCTTGTCATGGCTTTTTATGGAATCGTATTTGTGGCCCGACCTCGCACCATGAAAATAAATTTTTCCATTCTCGTATACATAATTGATGGGAACCGTATAGGGATAGCCGTCGTCACCGGTCAGTCCAAGAACGCCGGTGGTGCCGGAACGCAGGATTTTTATGGTTTCATCGTTTTCCAGCTGCTGTCTGGAACGTCTCATACTGCGGAACATAGGGAGTCCTCCTTTGGCTGATATATTATGAAAAAGGAATTTAGATAGTAGTGTTATTGTAGCAGATAGCACAACCCTATGCAAGATTTGCATGGATTATAGATGATTGACCTGTTAGTGCTGCAGATATGGATCGTAAGTATTCCTGCAAATAAAGATAGATATGTTATGGATGGAAATATGTAGATTGTCCCCAGTACCTGGGAAGGAACTGGGGACAGCGGATCCGTCTATGTAAGGTTTTATTTTAGCTGGGGAACGATATGGTTCCATACGCAGTCAGAAATAGATCCGGAGTTAAATTCATGGGCAGTAACAGCAATACAGGCATCCTGCTCCGGTAAGACAAAAATTCTCTGTCCGGCATAACCATTTCCACAGTATGCATTATCTCTGGAACATCTCCAGAAAAAGTATCCATATCCGGCGCATTCATCGGGATGCTGGACTTTTCCCTCGATTTTATTAGAGATCTGGCAGGCAGTGGCTTCCTCGATCCAGGAGGCAGAAACCAGCTGCTTTCCTTCCCATTGGCCTTTATTAAGGCAAAGCTGCCCAAATCTGGATAATTCTTCTGTGGAAAGATGAAGCCCGCCGCATCCCAAGGTATATCCTTTTACAGATTCCAGCCACTGAGGATTGCGTATGCCGAGGGGAGTGAACAGACGGGGCTTTAACCAGTCCACAAGACGTTCCCCGGTCCGTTCCTGAATGATAACGGATGCCAGATATGGGCCGAAATTATTATATTTCCAGTAGGTCCCGGGTTTATACGGAACGTCAAATTCCAGAGCATACTGAACCCAGTCGTCATTTTCAATGGCATCCCTGACAGGCCGGTCATCAGAAGCAGAATAGCCTTGCAGAATAAAATGGTCATGTCCGGTAGCCATCATGATCATATCCCGGATCGTCATTGCCTGTAAGTTTTCGGATGGACTTTCCGGAAGCTTATCAGAAAATATCTCAGCTGGTTTTTCATCCAACCGGAGGATCCCTTCATCAATGGCAATACCGATGGCGATGCTGAGAAAACTTTTGCTGACAGAATGAATGTCCTCCCTGCGGTTTTCACGCCAGTCAAATTTACCAATGATTTCTCCATGCTGACGGACGACCACATGGTATAGATCCAGCTTTCTTTTAATTGTATCCTGAACGAAAGATTCCAATCGCAGTTCCATATTTTCTTCCTTTCTCATCTTTTGATTTAGAATTCACCCACAAAATGGCAGGCAACCATATGACCATTTCCAATATCCTTTAATTCGGGTGTTTCGTGACGGCATTTTTCCTTGCAGAAACGGCACCTTCCGGCAAAGCGGCAGCCAGGGGATGGATTGATGGGACTTGGGACATCACCTTCCAGCACAATCCGGTCCACATGATAATCAATCGATGGAATTGGAACTGCACTTAGCAGAGCCTGGGTATAAGGATGGGATGGGTGCTTAAAAAGATCCTTGCATTCAGCTTTTTCAACAATCTGTCCCAGATACATAACAGCGATTTCATCACTGATATGTTTTACAACGCTTAGATCATGGGAAATAAACAAATAGGTGAGTCCCATCTGTTCCTGGAGCTGTTCCATCAGATTCAATACCTGCGCCTGAATAGAGACATCTAATGCGGAAACCGGTTCATCGAGAACAAGAAAGTCTGGGTTTAAGGCCAGGGCCCGCGCAATTCCAACACGCTGTCTTCTGCCGCCGTCCAGTTCATGAGGGTATGAATTGGCAAGGCGTCTGGCAAGGCCGGCAGTAGCCATGAGCTCATAAACTTTTTCTTCCATTTCTTTTTTGTTCTGATATATTTTTTGAACCTGGAGAGGCTCGGCGATACTTTCAAAAATGCTTTTTCTTCCGTCTAAAGAAGCGTAGGGATCCTGGAAAACAATCTGGAGCCTTCTCCGTGTGTGACGCATTTTTTCACGGTCGTATTTTCTGATATCGTCGTCATAAAAGAGGATTTCCCCATCTGTTGCTTCCGTAAGCCTTAAGATCAGACGGCCAACCGTTGACTTTCCGCATCCGGATTCTCCGACCAACCCCATGGTAGTACCTTTTTTAATGGAGAAATTTACATCGTCAACAGCATGGAGCAGTCCGCGTTTGGTCGGAAAATATTTTTTCAAATGACGGACTTCCAATATATTTTCACTCATGGTCAATCCCTCCTTTATATGTGCAGACACTTGACATGGTGCCCATTTTCGATTTCCTTACTGGCAGGATTCGTTTTTGAACATTCTTCTGTCGCATATGGACAGCGGGGATGGAAACGGCAGCCAGTTGGAAGATTTGTAGGATCAGGGGTCATCCCTTCAATGGGAATCAATGTAGTCTCTTCCTCCATCAGATTTGGAATACATGCAAACAGGCCTTTTGTATAAGGATGGGATGGACGATGGAATAATTGCTCTCTGTTTCCGTATTCTACAATTTCACCGGCGTACATAACGGCTACATAGTCACATATTTCTGCTACGATTCCCAGATCGTGGGTGATCATGATCATGGAGGTCTGGTATTTGGCCTTAAGTTTTCTCATCAGCTCCAGCACCTGCGCCTGGATTGTGACATCCAAAGCAGTGGTGGGTTCATCTGCAATAAGAAGTCTGGGGTTACATGCCAGAGCCATGGCAATGATCACACGCTGTTTCATACCTCCGGAGAACTGATGCGGATAATCGCCAGCCCGGTCCGCTTTAATTCCTACAAGTTCCAGCATTTCGCAGGCCTTGGTATAAGCATCCTTCTTACTCATTTTTTTATCGTGGAGCCGGATTACCTCCATAATCTGTTCTCCAACTGTGATCACAGGATTCAGAGAGGTCATGGGGTCCTGGAAGATCATGGAAATCTGTTTTCCACGGATTTTTCTCATGGATTTTTTGTTTTTTTTCAGAAGATCTTCCCCGCAGAAAATCACTTCTCCATTTAGGATTTTTGCAGGCGGATCCGGGAGAATCTGCATGATCGCTTTAACGGTTGTAGTTTTTCCAGCGCCTGTTTCCCCCACCAGTCCCAGGGTTTTTCCTTCGGGAAGAGTAAGATTCAGATTTTCAACAGCATGGACGGTACCGTCCACAGTCACATAGTGCACTGTAAGGTCCTTGATTTCTAAAAGGTTTGTGTGCTCATTCATTCAGATTCACCCCCTAGTTTTTCAGCTTGGGATCCAGCGCATCCCGTAATCCATCACCCATTAAGTTCATGGCAAATACAGCGAACATGATAGCCATTCCAGGGAAAGCAGTCAGATGCGGCGCATCCCTTAAAAAATCCCTGCCAGTGGAGAGCATTGCGCCCCACTCTGGTGTAGGAGGTACAATTCCGAGTCCGATAAAGCTCATACTGGCACAGGAAAGAATCGCACCGCCAATTTTTAAAGTCGCCTGAACGATTAGAGGGGCAAGGCTGTTTGGAAGAATATGATGGATGATAATATGAACGTCACTGGCCCCGGCTGCACGGGAAGCGTCTACAAATTCCTGTTCCTTCAACGAAAGAAGGGATGCACGCATAATACGGCAGTAGGCAGGAACACTGGAAATTCCTATGGCGATCATTACATTCTGGAGTCCGGTTCCCAACGCTGCTACAATGGAAATATTTAGAAGAATACTGGGAATTGCCATTAGTACGTCAGTACATCGCATAATTATATTGTCAAGTACGCCGCCATAATATCCAGCTATGGCTCCAAGGGCGCAGCCAACAATGCTGGAGAGTCCTACGGCAATCAGACCGACAGTGAGGGAAATACGGCTTCCATAGAGAATACGGCTGAAAATATCGCGTCCCAGTTCGTCGGTTCCGAACCAATGGGCAGATGACGGTGGTTTTAAACGGTTGATAATGTCCTGCTCCACGGGATCATAGGGCGCTATGATGTCAGCAAAAATAGCGGCAAAGATCAGCAGAAGAAGCATGCACATACCGACCATGGCCTGTTTATTTCGGCAGAACCGTCTCCATACCTCCTTGACCTGACTTCGTTTTTTGATGGAACCAGCCTCAGAGGATGATGTTAAATCCTTTGTTTTTTCCATATTGCCACCCCCTTACTTGTACTGTGAACGGATTCGTGGATCAACAAAAGCGTACAGGATATCCACGGCCAGGTTTACAAGGCTGAATGTAAGGGCTACCATAAGTACACCGCCCTGGACAACGGGATAGTTCCTTGCCTTGATGGCATCAACCATCATCTTTCCAACTCCTGGCACTGCAAAAATGGATTCTGTCAGCACAGCACCGCCAAGAAGATGGCCAAACTGGATGCCGATGGTGGTAATAACAGGAATCAGGGCATTTTTAAGGGCATGGAAGATAATGATTTTCAGTTCCGTCTGGCCCTTGGCCTCAGCAGTTGTAATGTAGTCCTGCCGGATGACCTCCAGCATACTGGATCGGGTCATTCTGGCGACAGCCGCTGCAGAACTGGTACCAATGGTAATCGCGGGAAGGATCATATAGGTCCATCCATCAAAGCCAGATGCTGGGAGTATCTTCCAGTGCAGCGCGAACAGAAGCATCAGGAGGAGTCCTTGCCAGAAGTTCGGCATGGCATTTCCGATCATGGCCAGAGTCATAGCGATATTATCAAAAAGAGAATACTGCTTTACAGCAGATACGATACCAAGAGTCAGCCCGATCGCAACAGAAAGAAGCACAGAGCATCCCGCAAGTTTTAGAGAATTGGGAAAGGTCTGGATAATTCGGTCCATGACAGGCTGCTTTGTGGAGTAACAGATCCCGAGATCTCCGTGGGCCAGATTTACCAGATATTTACCTAACCGTTCAATATAGGTACCGTTGAGTCCAAGTTCTTCCCGCAGCTGTTCTGCCATTTCAGGAGTTGCATCATCTCCAAGAAGTGTATCCACAGGGTCACCGGGAGTGATATACATTAAAGTAAAAACAATCAGAATAACTCCCAGCATGACTGGGATCATCATGAGCAGCCGCCGGCCGATGTATTTCAGCATGTTGGAACCTCCTTTCTCTGTAATAGCCGGGAACCTTCTGGTATAAAAGAATATCATCTATCCCAGAAAGGTTCCCAGAATCAGTCAGTCCGAGTCAGATTAGTAAGATTATTCTACGAAGTATACAGTTCTGAAATCATACATGGCTGTGGGAGTAGGAACAAATCCGCGTACTTTGCTTCCAGCGCCGATGATGTTTTTTGTAAAAGCAATATAAATAAATGGAGATTCTTCATGAATCAGTTCCTGGGCCTGTCCAACAAGCTCTGCACGCTTTTCTGCGTCTGAGGTTATATTGATCTCATCGAGGACCTTGTCCACTTCCGGGCTTGAGAGATTGGAGCGGGCACTTCCGGAATACATTCTTTCAGTGTGGAACATATTATATAATCCGGCGCCTGCTTCAAACAGGCTGTAACTTGTACCAGCACAGCACAGTTCCTGCTCCCCTTTATTTAAGGATGTGGTCAGTGCTCCGGATTCAGTGGGCTTTAATACAAGCGTAACGCCTACCTGGCTCCACATCTGCTGGAGGAGTTCTGCCAGCATATTATTGGTGGAATTGGCAAGATACATAAATTCTACTTCAAAGCCATTTTCCATACCGGCTTCCTTTAAAAGCTCCTTCGCTTTTTCAATGTCATAATCGTACTGTTTAAGAGAAGAAATATGTCCTGGAAGTGTGCTTGGAACCACACTGTCCATAGTTTCTGAGGTATTCTCTCCGTAGCATACCACACGGATGGATTCTTTATCAGTTGCGTAGTTTAATGCCTGGCGGACGCGTTTATCTTTAAAAACGTCCTTCTGGCAGTTGAAGGCAATATAACGATCCGTAGCACCAGTGCTGACGATAAGCTGGGTATCTGGATTTTCTTCAATACGGTCTGCGTCAGTGGTAGGAAGCCCAAGAGTGATGTCAACGCCTCCGCTTTCCAGGTCGATGGTACGGCTGGCGGCTTCGGTGATGATCCGGAATTTGATTGTTTTTAAGATGGATTTATCTCTCCAGTATTCATCGTTTCTTTCTACCGTAATATTATCGCCAGCGGTCCAGGAGACAAATTTATATGCGCCGCTTCCGACAGGAGCACGTCCGAATGCATCGTCCCCCATTTCGGTTACTACTTTTTCTGGAACAATGCTGAGAGCTTCGGAACATACCTGGGCTTCTGTGAATGCCCATGGTTCCAGGGTTTTTAAGATAAATGTGTAATCGTCAGGAGTTTCGTATCCATTTGGATCGAACTGTGTGGCAGCATCATTTCCTAAAGTTCCGTTGCCGACCCTTAAGAAACTGAATTTTACATCTTTAGAGGTCAGAGGATCACCATTATGGAACTTCACATCTTTTCTAAGATTGAATTTCCAGGTCAGCTCGTCTATTTGCTCCCAGCTTTCAGCAAGACAAGGGGATGGCTCCATATTTTCATTAAATTCTAAGAGCGTATCAAAAATGCTGCCTTCGATCATACGCTTTACCGTTACATTGTTTCCAAGAGGGTCCAGAGTTGCAGGCTCTCTATCAAAGGCAACTACCAGAGTATCCTTGGACGAGACTTTCTCAGTGTCTGATGTCTGCACAGGTCCCTTTTCCACTCCGGCGGATGCGGATTCTGATGAGGTCTCTGAAGGGGCTGGTGAGGATCCATCCGTAGTCTGCTTTTCTTCACCTCCGCTTCCGCAGGCCGTCAAAACCATACACAAAGCCAGTGATAAACTTAAAAATCGTTTTTTCATAAACTTTCCTCCCTTTACTTAGAAATGTGGAAATTTTGGATAGTTACGTCTGATAATGTATTTTATAGTAATATTATAATTATTTACCGAATATTTGTAAAATCAATTAAAATTATTAAAATAATTTGTTTTCCTTATGTTTGTATGGTAGAATAAAGAAAAGGGGGAAGAATGATCGATGAATTTAAAAGAACAGCTGTATGTATGCACATTAGCGGAGACCGGAAATATTACACAGGCTGCCAAGCTTCTTTTTATTTCCCAGCCTGCGCTGAGTTTGTATATTAGCAATCTGGAAAACATCCTTGGAATCCGTCTGTTTGAACGGATAGGAAAGTCTTTTGTATTGACACAGGCAGGAGAACTGTATGTAGAAAAAGCCAGACAGATGTTAAGTCTTAAAGAAAGCTTTGATTATGGGCTTTCAGAAATTGTTAATGGACAAAATGAACGTTTACGCGTGGGGATCCAGGACATTCGATCTCATTTTCTTACGCCAGTAGTATTGCCCTGGATGGATAAAATGTATCCAAGGACAAAGCTGGTCTGGATGGAACATAATTACGCACCAATGGAACAGATGCTCTTGAATAATGAACTGGATTTATTTTTTTGCAATTGTAATACGCTTCGTAAGGATTTTGAGTATGTCCCTCTTTTAAATGATGAGGTAGTGTTTATGGTACACAAAAATCATCCCCTTTGTGCGAATGCTCAGATATGTCCGGGGCATACGTTTCCGTATATTGATATGGGTTTATTTCAAGATGAACGTTTTTTATTGGTAAATGAATCCCAGAGCCTTAGAAGATATAGCAGTCAAGTGTTAAAGGCCTGTAATGTCTTTCCTAAAAATATATTTCTCCTAAAAAAGATTTTTGTAATGATTAACCTGGTGAATATCGGATATGGTGTAGGTTTTTCTCTGGCTGGCTACATAGATAGAAGCGCTCATAGTGAAAATCTTAGAATTTTTTCTGTGGTAGATCCGCCAGTTACGGCAACTTTTTATGCAGTATATAAAAAAGGAAAGCATCTGACAGAAGCAGCCACTTCTTTGATCGATATGGTAAAAACATCTGTGAATGAGCAATTTCATTTTAGTTTATGAAAAGGAAGATAACCTGTATTTCCAGAAAAGGGGCACTGCAAATGATATTTCAGCAATGCCCCTTTTGATATGAAAATATTTTGATTCAGAGAGGCTTTTCCTACACCCTCACCGCCACCTTGATCACTCCATCCCGCTTCTCCTCAAAAAGCTCATAAGCTTCTTCAATTTTCTCCAGCGGATAGGTGTGTGTGATCAGAGGCGTCGTATCGATCTTCCCTTCCCCGATCAGTTTTAAGATCGCGTCGCAGTCGCAGCCGTCTACGCCTCCTGTTTTAAAGGTCAGGTTTTTTCCATACATATCCGGTAACGGCAGCGTCTGCGGGCGGTCGTAGAGGGCGACGACCGTTACGATGGCGTTGGGACGGGCGCATTTCCAGGCTATTTCAAAGGTTTTTTCCGTACCGGCCACCTCCAGGACCACGTCTGCACCTCTGTGGCGGGTATGGGATCTTACAAAGGACTCCGGGTCCTCAGATCTGGGATCAAAGACCAGGGCCTGTGGGTAGTGCTTTCTTACGAAGGCGATCCGCCGTTCATCGGTTTCGCATACAATGACTTTTTCTGGCTTTTTTAAGAGAATACAGGCCAGGGTACACAGTCCCGTGGGACCTGCTCCGATGATGAGGACCGTATCGTCGGGCTTGATTTCTGAAATTCTGGCGGCCCAGTAGCCGGTGGCCAGGATGTCGCCCACAAACAGGGCCTGCTCATCGGTCACAGAGTCCGGGATCCGGTTGAGCCCCTGGTCTGCGTGGGGAACCCGCACATACTCAGCCTGCCCGCCGTCGATGCGGCAGCCAAGAGCCCAGCCGCCGTCAGGATCCTCACAGTTGTTGACAAAGCCGTGCTGGCAGAAGAAGCATTCCCCGCAGAAGGTTTCCACGTTGACCGTGACCCGGTCCCCAGGCTTTACCTTTGTGACGCCGCTTCCTGCTTCCTCCACGATCCCTACCATCTCATGGCCCACGGTGATGCCGGGAACAGCCCTGGGAACGGAGCCGTGCTTGATGTGAAGATCACTGGTGCAGATGCTGGCCAGAGTGACCTTTACAATGGCATCCTTCGGATCCTTTAAAACAGGCCTTTCTTTTTCTTCTAAAATAAATTTTCCATGTTCTTTGTATGTGTATGCGAGCATGTCCATCCTCCTCAATAAAAATAAGCCGTATCTTCTGTTATTATAGGCGTTATAATAAGGAAAGTCAAAACCATCGTGAAGCACCCGGCCAGAGGATGGAAGGCTCCCGGAGGCAGAAAATCCGGTATAAAAGGCAGAAGCTCCGGTACAAGAAGCGGAAATTCCGGAGCAAAAGGAAAATCTCCGGTCTGTGAAACTTTCCCGGACGGCGGGGTGTCTAATGAATAGAAAACAAAATACAGAAAGGCACAAGACAATATGAACAGCTGTGAAAAAATAATTGAAGATGTGCTGACAGAAAACTATGGACAATTTTACCGTCTGGCATATGGATATGTCAGAAATGAGGAGGACGCCCTGGATATTGTCCAGGAAAGCGCCTATAAAGCCATAAAAGAAGCGGAAAAACTGAAAAATCCTGCATTTGCCAAGACCTGGATCTACCGGATCGTGATCAACACGGCCATCAGCCAGCTTCGGAAAAAGCGGGAAACGGTTTCTCTTGATGAGGCCGCCGAGATCGCTGTCAACGCATCCTATGGAAATGCAGATCTGCAGAAAGCCCTTTCGGGACTGACGGATGAACAGAAAACACTCATACGCCTTCGTTTCTTTGAAGATATGAAGCTGGAGGAGATCGCCATGGTCATGGATGAAAATCCCAATACCATCAAAAGCCGTCTCTACCGTACCTTGAAAGAGCTGCAAGTGAAAATGGCCTGAATATAGAGAGCAGGAGGGAAAAAATGGAAAAGAATTGTAAATATGAGGAAGAGGAACTTCTGGAAAAAGAGTTCCAAAGCCAGGTGATGAATATGAAACAGAAATATGGGGAGATTCCGGTTCCGGCCCATGCCAGAGACCGTATGCTGGCCGGTATCAGGCAGGCAAAAGAAGAAAAAGAAAGGTCTGTATCCAGGGTGATTTCCCTGGAGGACAGGAAAGGAAGAAAAAATATGAAAAATCATGTATGGATGAAGAGGACTGCTGTTGCGGCCGCCGCTGTTCTGGTGACCGTAGGCGCCCTGGCAAATATCAGTCCGGTAACGGCCAATGCCATGGAAAAGCTGCCGATCATCGGCACTCTGGCAAAGGTGATGACCTTCCGGACCTTTGAAGATGAACAGGGGAATTTTAACAGTAAGATCGACATTCCCAAGATCGACAGTGAAAACGGGACCGAGATCGCGGCCAATCAGGAGATCGAGGAGTATGCAGAGTCTCTGATCGCCCAGTATGAGAAGGATCTGGAATCATCCGGCGGAGAAGGCCATTATTCCATGGAATCCAGCTATGATATCGTGTCCCAGAACGACCGGTACGTGAGCATCCGGATCAATTCAACTCTGGTCATGGCCAGCGGGACCCAGTATGTGAAGGTGTTCACCATTGATAAGACAACCGGAAATACCGTGAGCCTTACGGATCTGACCGGAGGAAGCGGAGAAATGCTCACGAAGATCAGCGAAAACATCAAGGAGCAGATGCGGGCCCAGATGAAGGAGGATGAAAATATCGCATACTTCATCGATTCGGATATTCCGGAAATGGACTTTGCAGGCCTCACCGGAGAAGAAAGCTATTCCTTCAGCGACAGCGGGGAGCTGGTGATCTACTTTGACGAGTATGACGTGGCTCCTGGATATATGGGAGCTGTAAGCTTCACGATCCCTCTGGAAGTGACAGGACAGTTGTTCCAGTAAAAAAAGATCCTCTGCCAGCGGCCATCAGCCGTCCGGCAGGGGATCTTTTCATGCAATCGGAAAATTCGTTCTATGAAAGAAAAACGCTCCGCAGGGATCGCCATGGGGCGGAAGGAAATCTGTCCGCAGAAGCGGTCCGCCGCAGGCGGAGAAGCCCGAAAGCGGGCTTTTTTCTTATATAGTATTAAAAACTAGATGTCAAAGCAAAAAGGCTTAAATATTGGATTTTTCCAATACTAAGCCTTTTTTTTGATACTGAAATGATACTATTATTTAAAATTTTCCAGTTGGTCGGCAACTTCCCGGTGCCGGTTGGGGTATAAGTGTCCATATATTCTGTTTACCATCTCTACGGTGTCCCCGATTCGTTCAGCGATCAGCAGGGGCGGTACTTCCATGTCTATCAACAGGGAAACATGGCTGTGTCTAAGGTCGTGTATCCGGATCCGTTTGACCTGAGCGGCTGCTGATCCCTTCTCTATGGCGGTATAGAGCTTGGAGGCCGTCACTGTGGTGAATATACGATCCTCCGGCTGTACGTCATAAATACGTCCCAGGACGCTCCGGAGCTCCTCAGCGAGGAAGGTTGGCAGCGTGATTGTCCGCTGGCTCCGCTCTGTTTTTGGGGTGGTTATGGAATCCACCCGGTTGAACCGGTGGAACGTGCCTCTGACAGTGATTGTGCGGGCCACAGGGTCGAAATCCTGGGCGGTCAGGGCTAACATCTCTCCGCATCGTAAACCGGCGTAGAAGAGGAGCAGGAAGGCCACGCGGAGAAAGGGATCCTGCACGGTGGGAAGGAATGACTTGAACTCGTCCACCGTCCAGAAGTCCAGGCTCCTGTGTACCTTGCCTATGGTCTTAACAGCGCGGCAGGGGTTCGCGGGTAAATTGTAGTACCGGACGGCGAAATTAAATACCGTGGAAAGATAATTATTCGCCGCGTACTGGGTGTGCTCGCTTAGATCTGTCTTTTTGATCTCTCCTTGCCAGGCCCGGACGTCTGCCGGCGTGATCTCGTCCAGTCTGTAGTTTTTCCAGAATGGAAGTATGTGATTGCGGATCAGTGAAAGTCTTGATCTGCAGGTTGATTCCTTAGCATGGGCGGCCAGATCGGCGGCGTACAGCTCATAGAGCGCCTGAAAGGTCATATCCGGGCTCCCCTGCTGCACTTCCAGGAAATGCCGTTCCCATTCCTTCGCATCCCGCTGCAGCTTAAAGCCCCGCTTCATCTTCTGGCGCCGGGTCCCGGTGTAGTCAACGTAATACAGCTTCACATAAAATTTTCCAGTGTTCTCGTCTTTGTATACTGGCATGTTGTTTCCTCTCTTTTCTCTGGCCGGGCCGGGGCGTTGAGATGAAAGAGGGAAGTGTAATTGAGAGGTCCATATTATGGACATCCGGACGGCTGAAAAATCAGCCCAGCTCAAAGTTGAGCCGGTTTTCTTTTCTAAAATTCTGGAAAAAAGATGTCGTAAAATACGACAGGTTGCCGGATGTTATCATTAGTCACATCCGAAATTTAAAGTCGGCTCTATTGACTTTAAGGGTTAAAACTGGGGCGGATCAGTCGGGATCCTGGGGGGAGTCATTTGATTCTTGAAGTTCTTTTGATAATTTGTCAATTCTTTCCTGTAGGTCAATCGCTTCTACGTTCAGATATTCTATTTCTGTCAGAACAGAGTCAAGGGCCTTCTTGTATTGAGCTAGCAGCTTTCGTTTTAAAGAAGTTATTCTTGTAAGCCTATTGTTACTTTCCAAATCCAATTCTTTAGGATCTATGAGCTTTCCCATATACAAATAACTCACAGGAATCTCTAGAGCGTCCGCAATCTTTTGCAAAGTTTCGATTTTTGGGTTTTGATTACCGGCTTCATATTTTCTTATATTTGAATCAGCAATGCCACACAATTCTCCAAGCTTTTTCTGTGTTAATTTTTTTTCTATTCGATATTTTTTTATTCTGTCTCCTGTAAATGTTGACACGTTACTTATTGTCGCCCCCTTTTCTTGCTAGATCGAAGATAGAATAACATATTTTGGAGTAAATGTATAGTGCGAAAACAATCTAAAAAAAACTTGACAGATTGAAAAAGTTCTGATATGTTGAAAAAGCAGATTGAAAACAATCTAAAGTCGAAAGGGGTGAGATGTTGAAAATCAATCGAGAGAAATATGAGCTCGCCAGAGCCAGGGCCTGCATGGGGCAAAAGGACCTTGAAGCCGCAGGGATCCCCAAAGGTACATTGTGCCGGGTTATCAGCGGCAAAGATACGCGGCCGGAAACTGTGGGTCGTATCGCCAGAGCTCTGGGCGTAGACGTGACAGAGATCTTAGAAACAGAATAACACTCCGGGCCGGGGCGTTGAGATGAGGGCGGGAGCCCGAAGAAAGGAGAGAACAGCATGGGAAAAATGATCGGTGCAAAAGACGTCAGCAATATGTTGGGCGTCAGCGAGAGCAAGGCGTACAGATTCATCCGCGATATGAACGCGGAGCTGCAACAGAGCGGCTTTATGACGGTTCGGGGCAAGGTTCCCTTGTCCTACTTAGAAAAGCGCTTCTTTGGCTTCCAGGAGCAGGGAGGCGGGGGCAATGGTATATAGCATGAAAGACTGTGCATTAAAGTATGCGGTGGTCCTGGGGCTTCCTGTGTTCCCTTTAAAACCAAAAGGAAAAACGCCATTGACAAGGCACGGATTTAAGGAAGCCACAACGAATCCGAAGCAGATATCCGCCTGGTGGGACAACGAGCCAATGGCAAATATCGGAATCGCTACCGGAGGGCCAGCCGGGCTCCTGGTGATCGACCTGGACGTGGACGAAGAGAAGGGGATTGACGGCCGGGAAACTTTGCGAAAGTGGGAAGGACAGCATGGAAAGCTTCCGGATCATACATGGCTTGCGATTACCGGGCGCGGCGGGTACCACTATTTTTATCATGATCCATTTGGCAGCAGGAGCGGGACCGGTCTCTATGAGGGGATAGACATAAGAGGAGATGGTGGCTATATCGTAGCGCCTCCCAGTGTCCACCCAAACGGCCGCCGCTATGAATGGGAGCAGAGCCCGGAAGAGTTCCCCCTGGTGGAAGCCGGGCCCCGGGTTAATGAGTTTCTGCACCCTGCACCGGAGAAGTGGGGGAAAAGTCCGTTACGGATCCCGGATCAGATCCCGGAAGGCGGACGAGTAAATGCAATGGTCAAGCTGACCTGCAGTCTGCAGAGCAAGGGGCTTTCTGACGAGGCCATAAGGACCGCTGTAAGGGCAGAGAATGAAGAAAAGTGTATTCCGCCACTTACAGATCAGGAGTTAGAAAAGGAGGTGTTCCCGGCTCTTAAACGGTACGAAAAAGGGACCCGGCCCTATCATGGCGGAGCGGGATCCCGGCCGGCAAATGACCCGCAAAAAGAGGTTTCGCTCGTTAGTATGGCAGACATACGGGAGGAGGAAACCATATGGCTTTATCAGCCGTATGTTCCCAGGGGGAAAATTACGATCTGCGCGGCGTATCCGGGTGCTGGAAAAACCTATCTGCTGTGTTATATGACGGCTTGCGTGTCCTCTGGGAAAAGCTTTTTCAGTCAGCCCCTTTCCATCGGAAAGCCTGGGAAGGTGATATACCTGACTGCAGAAGATGGTATAGGGGATACGATCAAGAAGCGGCTCAGAATTTGCGGGGCCAATATGACCAACATAGCGACGGTTCTGGACAAGACCCGGCTCGCGTTTGACAGTCCGGAAATAGAGAACTATATGAGGGACTATAAGCCGGATCTGATGATATTTGACCCATTTCAGGCTTATATAGGAGCAGAGATAGACATGAACGCCCCCAATAGGACCAGAGAAAAACTCGGCTATATTTCAGAGCTGGCAGAAAAATACGATGTTGCTGTGGTCTTGATTTGTCACTTTAACAAGAACAGCAAAGGGGACGCGATCACCCGGGTTCTGGGTTCCACGGATATCATGGGAATCTGCAGAAGCTATATAGCTGTAGGGCGGGTCCCGGGGAGTGATAACACGAAATTCATGTCACATGAAAAGTCAAGTCTGGACAGGCATGGGAATACGATTCTATTCGAGATAGATCCGGACAGGGGCGGCGTTGTCTATATGGGGGAGAATAATCTCACGATGGACGATTATACGGCCATACAGAACAAGAAGAGAACGAACAGCGCCCCGGCTGTTGAGGCGGCAAAGATCTTTCTTACGGAGAATATGCCAGAAGGCCGCAGACCAGCCAAAGAGCTGATGGACCTAGCTTCGGCCATGAATATCTCGGAAGGTTCACTAAGGCGCGCAAGGGGAGAATTGGGGATTGTTAGTCGGAAAGAAGATAGTTTCCCATTCCGCTCGGTGTGGATACTCCCAGGCCATATAGAGGACGAGCCTTAGGCAAACTTCTAAACTTGGCGTAACGAAAGAAAATCCATAAAAATCAATGTTTTTATCGTGACGCCAACTTGGCGTGACGGAGCAACTGCAATCGTTATGGCGCTACGCCAACTTGGCGTGACGGGAAGAACCCAGTAAAATCAAGGGTTTGGCACGGTTGCGCCACATAAGGATGGTTATCTATGGAACAGGAGGTGAAACGTGATGCAAGGTGATGTGTTTGCAGCTTTTAAGCCCTTGACTCCCCTGGAGCGGTTTAAGAGTGCCCTGGAGATTTATAATGAGATGATTACAGAGGCCGAACTGCAGGGGTATACCCGGGATCAGGCTATTGAGATCCTGAAGGTGTACATGCTCGCGGATATCAAGAGCAATTAAAGAGTAAAGGAGTGAGAATATGATATATAACACGGAACCGGATCCGGTCAAGAGTTTCTTAGCTAGAGTTGAACTCTATAGGAAACTTATTGAAGCAGCAGAGGCCCAGGGGCTTACCAGACAGGAAGCAGTTGCACTTTTGGAAGTGGATATGCTGCAGAAGATTGCGGAAGTGCTTGCGATCGGGAAGTATTAAACGGAGCCTCAGAAAGGAATGAGAATATGGATCAGGGGAAAGTATTTGAAAGATTGCTTCGCCTGGCGGATGCAAGAGACCTTAATGTGCGCCTGCTGCCGTTTCGGGCATCAGAGGGGAGACTGAAAGGAAACCGTATAGGAATCGTGCGTGATTTGACCATAGACCGGATCAATTACAATCTGGCCCATGAGCTGGCTCACGCGTATCTGCATTATGACAAAGGCGATACGATCCACAGCGAGCGTCATGCGGATTATGAGGAACAGGCAGACAGAGCCGCAGAGATGCTTCTGGAACTGGCTTCCCTTTAGGGGGAAGAGGCCCTGCAGGAGCGGCAACTCCTTTTTGGCTTTGTACGAATTTCGTACGCAGGGCCACACACAGCCGAGGCCGTGAAAAAAAGAATACATAAGGTATTATAGCACGGATCCCGGCGGAAAGGAAATGGAAATTAATATGAAAATGCTGAACAGAGATTATAGAATTGTAGCGGTAGAGGCCGAAAGAATGGGGGATGTTTGGGTCGCTTACATCCCCAATGCGGACGCGATCCTGATCCAGGATAATGTTCTTGATCCGGAGCAGTTGGATGACCTGGTGGGGCTTGTAGCGACCTATATGGGGCTTTCGGATAGTGAGCGTAAAATCGCAAATGAAGCTACGGCAGATTGTGAGGCCGTACAGGGGCTGAATCGGGTTCTTGACCGGGTCCTGGAGATCCGGAAAGGACTTAACAGGGCATAGGCGGCTTCCATATATTTCTCGAAGATATGAGATATTAGACAACCAATTACAGGCGGGTCCCGGTTACCAGACGGGCCCGCCAATATGAAAGCGTTGCGACATCGCAACAGAAAGGACAGGACTATGGAAAAAATGATTATGATACCAGAGGAGCGTTACCTGAAAATGCTGGAGAGCTATGACAAAGCGGTGGAGGAGCTGTATCAGCTTAGGGAGGTCCTTGACGAGCTGGGGAGGCCGATAGGCTTTCAGGAAAAGGCCACTAAAGATAAAATCACTATGGCAAATAGTACGCAAGTTAGTAAGCAAGTTAGTACGCAAGATACAATCCACGCCAGACTGAGGGCTGAGAGGGGGCGGGGAGCGTTTGTTGAAGATTAAAGTATCATACGAGCGGCCGGAGGAACTGCGGGCCCTCCTGGAGCGTTTACGGCCGGATGTGAAAGCCTGGAAGGCATCCAGGAACCGGGAAGGCCGGTTTAAGAAGGCCTATATAGAGCTAAAGGAGATACGATAGGGAAGGCGGAGGTATCTCTTTGTCTTTGGCTCCCTAAGCCCATTTTTCGGCCATATAGGTCACACAGAGACGCCGGAGACCCGCATAAATACTGGAAATTCGCTTGCATACCCCCGGCGCATTTGATATAATGGAATAAGCAATCAGAATATTGAAAAGTACCCCGGCTACTGTTCCGGCCGGAAGCTTTAAAAGCGTGGGAATGGCAGAGCTCAAAATTGAGCCGTGCTGTTTCTGCGCTTTTTTTCTTGTTGCATACTTCTTTTTTCATTTTCCCCCGCTCTCTTAAAGTCCCAGGAGGGCGGGATCTCCTTTCGATAGCCGCCCGGGCGTAAAACGGAGAAAGTGAGGACCAAATGGCAGAAAATAAAACATTTACGCAGGAAGAAGTGAGCGAGATCGTTCGCGATCGTCTTGCAAAAGAAAAAGCAAAATATGAGAAGCTGATCGAAGAGAAAGAGGCCGAGTATGGCCGGCGTGATCGGCTGCGGCGTGTACAGGATGAATTCAAGGCGGGCGGGATCCCGGAGGAGCTTGTCTCCCTTGTCCCCCTGGGAGATGATGAATCCTGCAATAACGCTCTGGCACTTTTAAAGAAGAATTATGTGAGTGTCCATTCGCCTGTATCGGGGGTATCTCCGGAGAACCGGGGACGCACAACCCCGCAGAAAACCGGGAATACAGCGAACCAGATCCGGGAGGCTATGGGGCTCAAGAAAGGGGTTTAAGCCATGGCTATTAACTTAACAACCAAATTCGTCCCCTATACGGACGAAATGTTTTCTACAGAGAGTAAGACGTCCCTTGTGACAAATAAGGACCTGGACTGGACCGGGGCCCACACTGTTAAGGTGTATAAGGTCGGCACGTCTGCGATGAACGATTATGACCGTAATCCTTCAACTCAGAACTTAAGCCGCTTCGGATCCGTGAAGGATCTGGAGGCAACCACAGAGGAGTTCACGCTGAGGAAAGACCGGTCCTTTACCTTCGCCATTGATAAATTGGATACGGATGAGACCGCCCAGCAGCTCCAGGCAGCCTCCGCGCTGGCCAGGCAGCTCCGCCAGGTGGTTGTCCCGGAGGTTGACGGATATGTCTATGGCATTATGGCCCAGGGGGCCGGAACAAAGCCGGGCCCTGTGGCGTTGACCGCTGAGAATATCGCGGATCAGATTATGGCCGGAAACACCGCCCTGGATGATGCAGAGGTTCCGGAGACGGGCCGCTCGATCATTGTAACGCCTGCAATCTACCAGTTGATGAAGAAGTGTAAGGACATTATCATGGAGACCGACATTGGCAACGATATGCGCCTTAGGGGCGTTGTGGCCATGGTGGACGGTGCGAACGTGATCAAGGTACCGGCTTCCAGGCTCCCGGAGAACTTTGGCTTTATGATCGTTCATCCGGTGGCCACGGTGGCGCCGGTCAAGCTGGAGGACTATCGGATCCACCAGGACCCGCCGGGGATCAGTGGTTCCCTGGTGGAGGGCCGGATCTGCTATGACGCATTTGTTCTGGACAATAAAAAGGCGGCTATCTATTATCAGGCCACGACAGCGTAAGAAAGAGCGCCCCGGACTTTCCCTTAGGGATTGCCTGGGGCGTTTTTGTAGAAAGAGGGTGAAGAAATGGCACAGATACGACTAAGGCTAGGAACGCCCACGGAAGTACGCCGTACACTTTCCAGGATCCTGAACATGGTTGCTAATGGGGAGATGGAGAGCAAGACGGCCAATACAATCATATTGGGCTGTAATGCCGTGCTGTCCTCGATCCGGTCCGATGAGCAGGAAAAGAAGATCGAGGAGCTCAACCGCCTCCTGGAGGAGATGATGAAGTTATATGAAGAAAGTAGACCGGCTGCTCCTTAAGGCAGCGGCGGCTATAGAGGGCTTTTCCTTTGTGCTGTTCCCAGCGGATGACGATCTGTTTATCGAGGCCTTGGGGGTGGATCCGGAGAAGTATAAGCACATTTCACGTGATGGGAAGGTAGGATATGACTTCCTGGCGGCCCTGTCAGAAATTGCCGCGGAGACGTGGGATGTGCCTATGGCCGACAGCCTGGTGGACCAGGACGTAGGACCGGATCCCGAAGAGCTGGGAAAAGCCCAGGAAAGGGAAATGGACAATATGCTCCTGGGGCTGTGGAGAGATGTATAAACGGGGGTGGAAATATGGGTATTTTATTCAGGATCCTGGCCATTGTGGCCGGAGTCTTTGCGGCGCGTTTGATCGTGTATTGGCTGGAAGAGAGAAGATAGAGACACGGAGGTGACAGAATATGACGAATGAGGAACTTGTGGCCCTGATCCAGGCAGGGGAGAACGTGGCCGAGAATATGGAGCTGCTGTATGACCAGATAAAAGGGCTTATCTGCTCTATCGCCTGGAGGTATCGGAACGCTGGAGAGATCGAGGACCTGGAACAGGAGGGCTTCCTGGCGTTATATTCTGCCGTCGATGGATTTGATCCGGCTGCCGGCTGCAGATTCTCGTCTTATGCGGAGAAATGGATCCGACAGAGGATGATCCGGTATATCCAGGACTGTGGGAGCTGTCTCAGGATCCCGGTCCATTGTCTGGAGAAAATACAGAAGTATAAAAGATTCTGCGCGGATTATGAAAAGGAATACGGCTGGCCGCCTTCTGACAGGGCTGTGGGGCGTTTCCTGGGACTTTCTGCCGAACAGGTGGAGAATATCAAGACCAACGCCTGTCTGGCCCGTATGGGGAGCCTGGACGCTCCTGTGGTCGGTCTTGATGGGGAGGAGGATTCAGCTTTAGGAGAATTGCTTCCGGCTCCGGGTAACGTAGAGGAGGAAGTGGCGGAGGCCCTGGACGGTGAGCAGCTTCGGGCCGTGCTGTGGGAAATGGTGGACGATCTGGAAGGACAGCAGCCGGAGGTGATCCGGAGACGTTACCAGGACGGGAACACGCTGGCGGAGATCGGAGCCAGCACTGGAAATCCCCCGGAAGTTGTGCGGCAGATTCACGCGAAGGCCCTCCGCCGTCTCCGGGATCCCGAACACAGCAGGCGGCTGCGGCCATTCCTTCCGGAAGCTGATCGGATCTACTCCTCTGCTTTGCGTGGGAATGGCGTGGATAAATTCAACCGGACATGGACCAGCAGCACGGAAAGGGAGGCGCTTAATCTGGTGGGAGGCCATCGGGATCCCGGAGTTGAATAACATTGAGGAAACAGATAAAAATACCACCAGCCGTTTACCGACTGGTGGTATATGAAAAATTCTATTTTGTTTTCATAATCAAGAAGCTATCTGGCAGGCGTCGCCTCTCCTGCATCTCTTTTGACCGCTAGGGTGCGTGGTTGCAACGAAATTTACCACCTCAGATAACCTCTTGTTTATTGTATCTTTATCATACATCAATTATTCTTTTTTGTAAAGGATTTGCTTATTTCTGAGTAAACGTCTCCCGGGATCCCGAACTCCAATAGTTACGGAATACACTTTCAGAATGTAAGTATATCTCGTAGTGTATTCCGTAGTGATACTAATTTGATACTAAAAAATAGAGCAGAGGGTAAAAACGGGCCTCAAAACCAAAGAAAAGGCGGCAAAAACAACGTAAATACGTGGGTGCACAGAGTGATAAATTGAGGGAAATTATAGTCTTGAAAATTATAAATGCTGTAATAATTCGATCAGTTCGCCGTCGGGTCCCTTAAAGAACAGATTCCGGATCCCGCCGAAAATGGGCATGGTCATGGGTTCTTCCGTGCGGAAGGAGGAAACTCCGGCAGCCTTTACATCGGCAAAGGCCGCGTCAATGTCGTCCACCTCAATGGCAATATGGGGGAACAGGCCTCCTTCGGCGGTCACAGGGCTGCCGTCGTGAGGCTCGATGATCTCCAGAAAAAAGCCGGGCATCTGCACCATGGTGATGTGGTTGGTGCCGGTCGGTTTTTCCACGTCTGCATGGTCGGTGACAACGCCGCCCAGGGCTTCATAAAACGCTGTCGAGGTCTTCAGGTCTTTGGTGAACAGGGCGATGTGGGCAAGTCCGGTAAAGTGTTTCATACATGATACCTCCGTGTTTGAAATAATGAATGTTTAACCATTTTATGTATACAGTTTTTTTTGAAAAAATGTTTCAATTTTCGGATGAAGAAGGAAACGTTCCACGTTCCAGTCTCCGTTTTCCTGGAAGGTCACAAGCTGGTAGCCGGCCCGGTCGTTATAGGCCAGGAAATGGCCGCAGTAATCGCAGCCGGTCTTTAAGGAGTCAGCCGTGAACTGGGGAACGCCGCAGACGGTTCCCGTATAGCTGCCGTGGACGTGGCCGTTGAACATGGCGGCGATGCGGCCGCTTTCCAGCAGCCGGAGGAGACGGGGATCTGTTGTGAGCCCCATGGGTCCGGCGGCCTTCAGGATGGGGTGGTGCATTAAAAGAATGGTTTCCGGCCCGGCGGACGATCCAGGCCCGCTTTTTCCCGCCGCTTCCATGGAATTTTCCAGAAAATCCATGGCTTCTTTGGTCAGTACCCCTTCCAGCCCCTTTTCAAAGGCACTGTCCAGGGAGACAAAAAGCCAGCCCTTGACGGATGTGGAGGCATAGTATGGCCCGCCTGAAGGGGCGAGCCCAAGAAAGCCTTCACGGAACGCGCCCCTTACATCATGGTTTCCCATGGCGCAGAGCACCGGAGTACCTGGAAGAGCGGAGGAAAGGGCGTCACGGAGATACCGGTAATGGCTGGACGTTCCTTCATGGGTCATATCTCCGGTGATCAGGACAATGTCCGGCTTTCTCTGCTTCAGGGTCTCCAGGCACTGGCCCAGGAGTTTTTCCACAAGCAGGCCCTTTTCCCGCAGCAATGTGGATATCTGGCTGTTTTCGTCGGGGTTATGGTGGATATCGCTTAAATGGGCGATGGTGATGGCGTTCATGGGCACCTCCCGTATGTTTTTCTTATGATCCTAGTATAATAGTGGAAGGAGAGAAACACAACCGGAAATTCGGCCGCTCCCGGTCTGGGGGACCAAAGCCATCGGGGCCGTTGTCCTGTACGCTGCGGGCCGCCGGTTACAAATTTACAACGGGAAGAATCTGTGTTATACTGGGCGTATTATGAGTAATTACATTGTATTTGATCTGGAATGGAACCAGAGCGCGGCAGGAAAGGAAACATCTCTGGATCATCTGCCGTTTGAGATTTTTGAGATCGGAGCTGTGAAGCTCAACGAAAAAATGGAGCAGGTATCCCAGTTCCACCAGCTGGTCCGCCCCTGCGTGTACCGGCAGCTGCATTATATCATTTCCGAGGTGACCCATGTTTCCATGGACGAGCTGGACAGGGACGGAAGGCCCTTTAAGGAGGTCATGGAGGAGTTCATGGAGTGGTGCGGGGAGGCGCCGGTATTCTGTACCTGGGGGAGCATGGATCTGACAGAGCTGCAGAGGAATATGGTATACCATGGCATGGAGATCCCCTTTGCCAGTCCGCTGCTGTTTTACGACGTGCAGAAATTATACAGCCTTACTTTTTCTGACGGAAAGACAAGGGAGGCATTGGATGAAGCTGTGAAGATTCTGAATATCCGGATGGACGCACCCTTTCACAGGGCTCTGGGCGATGCAGTCTACACAGGAAAGGTCATGGCGTGTCTGGACATGAAAGCGGTGGGGGATTATGTATCTGTGGATTATTACAGGATCCCCCGGTGTCCGGAGGAGGAAATTGTTTTGAATTTTCCGGATTATTCCAAATTTGTATCCAGAGGCTTTGCATCAAAGGAAGAGGCCATGAAGGATAAGAGGGTCACGGACATGGTATGTTATAAATGCCGGCGGATGCTTAGGAAAAGGATCCGCTGGTTTTCCTATGGACAGAGATTCTACCTTTGTCTGGCCGCGTGCCCGGAGCATGGGCTTATGAAGGGGAAGATCCGGATGAAAAAGGCTGAGGATGGTTCGATCTTTGTGGTGAAGACCCAGAAGCTGGTGGGAGAAGAGGGCGCAGAGTTTGTGGCGCGGAAGAAGGAAGAGGCCAGAGTCCGCCGGGCAGAGCGGCTGAAAACAAAAAAACATGGGAAATGATCAATGGGGCGCTTAAAAGGCGCCCCATCTGCGTATTATTTTTTCCACCGGTCCCGGAGGCCCGGCTTTTTTATCTGGCTTTTAGAGCGGAGATGCTCCTCCATGATCTGGTCAAATTCCTTGGTGGAGTAGCCCCATTTCTTCAGCCGTTTTTCACGGCGCTGCTGGCGGAGGATCCGCTCGGCCCGCTCCTTGTGGGCCCGGTAGGTGAGGAATCCGAAGATGGCCGCCCCGATGACGGCGATCACAGCCAGGACAGAGATCCCCTTAATGAGGATGGAAACCATAGGAGAGCGGTCCTTTTTTTCCGGAGCTTTGCTGCCAGTCGTTTCCGGCTTTTCGTCCTTTTCCTGGACGCCGGATCCGTCTTCATCTGCCCTGGAGCTCTCCGGGGTATCGGCCTGCTCCGTCTCTCCGGTCTCCAGCCCGGAATCTGCCTTGGCCGTTTCGTTTACGGCCCCGGTGCTTTCTGCAAGCTCTGCCAGCATAGATGGATCTGGTGTATAGGCAGGGACATTGACGGCCTCCAGATAGGCATGTCCCACATTTCTGTCTCCATACGTATAATCGATCCGTGCCACGGCAGATGATGGAGCTGCTTCCTCCAGAGTATAGCTTAAGGAAGAGGACACATCAGAAAAATCCCCTTCCGAGGGAAGGGTAACGGAGCTGTTTTTTCCAACAGAAAGCCGTATGGAGCCGCCCAGATGGATCCCGCCGATGGCCAGGTCGTTTTCGATGTCCTGATAGACGCTGTCCTGGCCTGCAACGGACACGGACTTGAAATTCCGGAAACCAAAGTCAAAAAGCGCCTTCGTATCGGAGTAATGAGTCTGATGGCCGTTTAAGACCACAGCGATCAGCTTCAGCCCATCCCGCTCTGCACAGGTCACCAGGGTGTTTCCTGCAAGAGAGGTGTAGCCCGTTTTTCCGCCGATGACCCCGTCATAATAGAGGGAATCATTTTTTTTCAGCATCCGGTGGTGGGCGTAGTAGCGCCAGCCGTCGGGATACTGCTTTAATTTCCCGGCCGGAACATCGTAATAGGTGGTGGAATCGATCTCTACAAAGGTGGGATTGGAAAAAGCTGCCTGGGAGATCAGGGCCATGTCGTAGGCGCTGGTATAGTGGTTTTCATCATTGAGGCCGCTGGGATTGGCAAAATTTGAGCTGGTACAGCCCAGAGACCGGGCCTTTTCATTCATCAGCTCCGCAAAGGCATCGATGCTGCCGGAGCAGTGCTCCGCCAGAGCGTTTGCCACCTCGTTGGCTGACTGGAGAAGAAGGGCGTAGAGGCATTCCCGGACCGAAAGCTGGTCTCCGGCCCGTGCCCCAAGGATCGAAGCTCCAGGCTCCAGGGTGTTGACGGCCTCATTGGAAAACGTTACAGTCTCGTCCAGATCGCAGTTTTCAAGGATGACAAGAGCTGTCAGGATCTTGGTGATACTGGCGGGATAATAGGCCTCCCGGGAGTTTTTTTCATAGAGGATCGCGCCGGAACCGGCGTCCATAAGGATCCCGCCGTCGGCGGAGATGGATACGTCTGTGGGCCAGTCTGCCGCAGCGAAGGCTGCGGAAACTGGAAAAAGCCCTGTCATAAGGGCTATGCACAGAAAGAAGCAGAGTATTTTTTTCTTATATTTCATAAATAAACAGTCCCCATTTTGTCGCTTTAGGGTCATTATATAAGAAATCAAAACACAAGTAAAGGATTAATTTCCCCCTTTTTCCGCGGCTTTCCGCCCCTTGAGCCAAAGGAACAGGCAGGCTCCGAAGAAAATGGTCACGAATGTGGCAAAAACAATGGCGATCCGCAGAGCCGTATCCATAAAGAACGCCTCGGGCACGATGTTGATGAGCATATCTGTGTCAGGATCCAGGATCCAAAGGTCGTTGTCAAAAAAGATATGGTGGAAAACAACGAAATACCGGGAAAAGTCTGTGGATATGACGGCGGCCAGTGCCAGGCAGGCGGCGAAAAAAACGCCGGTCCCTGCGCAGAGGGAGCCGGGGACTGCCCGGGCCAGGTATGCGCTCCGGTCCTTACGGCCCCGTTTCCAGAAATATAAAAGAGCGGCAAAGGCCAGGGTAAACATAAGTCCGATCCGTCTGAGCCACAGGCCGCCCAGGAACAGCCCCCGCACGTCCTCCATGTGGGCGGTCTCCCGGGCATTGAAAAACTCCCGGTATTCTCCGCCCATGGTGGTGAACACATGGAGGTCCTCCCGGTTTCCGCGCAGATATGCCATCATCTCATCTGTGACGGATAAAAGGTCGTCCATGGTCATTTCCGGCAGGTCGTCCAGGACCTGGTATTTCTCATACTCCATTTTGTAATAGCCGGGGGTCCAGTAGGCCACTGCCTCCACAGCAGTGATCAGAAATACGATCATGAGCCATAGGGCCGTAAGGATACCGGCGGCGTGGATCCAGGGGGCATGCACGCTGTTTTTCGAGGGTTCTGTGGTTCTTTTCTGAATCATTTTCCTGCACTCCGTTTAATCACTTTTAGTCTGGTAAACTCCTCCCGGTCCTTTTCCTCCAGGGCGTTGGTGATCTCTGTGACCAGGGCCTGATAGGACGGGATAGTGATGTTTTTCAAGGCGTTGGCACGTTTCTGGGTCTTTTTGATGCTTTCTGCCAGCCGGTAGGCTGAGGTCTCCACCGTGGCCAGCCGGGCGGTCAGCTCTTTCACCCGCTCAAAGGCCAGGCAGGCCTCGTCCAGGGAATCGCTGGTGCTGTAAAAGGAATAGGGAGGCCTTTCCTTTTCCCTGGGCGTATATTCCACCAGAGGGATCTCTGTCCCCATGATGCTGCGGGCCTTGACCCGGATGGAATCCTCTGTGGGGATGGAGTCGGCGATCTCCTCCACAAAGCGGACCCCCAGCTCAATATTGGCCTTCTGGAGCGCGCGGTAGGCAGAGGTGAAGGTGGAATCGATCTCCGACTGGATGGAGCGGGCCTGGCCGATGAGTCCGGTCAGCTCCTTTAAGAGAATATTCCTCTTTTTATCCATAAGTCCGTAGCCCTGGACAGCCAGGGCCAGGGAGTTTTTGGCCAGGATCAGATTTCCTTTGGTGGGAAAGGTGTTGGGATTCATATGGTTGCCTCCTTATATGCACAGGGCGGCTGTGGCGCATCTATGCGGGTTTATAATATTGATCCAGGATCTTTGTGTCGATCCGGTCCAGCTCTTCTCTTGGAAGCAGGCCCAGAAGCTCCCACCCAATATTCAGGGTATCGATGACCGTCCGGTTGTCGTGGGGATCCTGGCCGATGAACCGCTTCTCAAAGGCCTTTCCGAATTCCAGATACTTCTTATCCAACGGGGAGAGCTCATCTTCTCCGATAACAGAGGCCAGGGCTCTGGCGTCTCCTACCCTGGCGTAGCAGGAAAAGAGCTGGTTGGCCACGTCCTGATGATCTTCCCGGGTATAGCCTTCACCAATGCCGTCCTTCATCAGTCTGGACAGGGACGGCAGGACGCTGATGGGCGGGTAAATGGACTGGCCGTGAAGGGTCCGGTCCAGAACGATCTGGCCTTCGGTGATATATCCGGTAAGATCCGGGATAGGATGGGTGATATCGTCGCCGGGCATGGTTAAGATCGGGATCTGGGTCACGGAGCCGTTTACCCCCGCCACGATGCCCGCCCGCTCATAAAGGGACGCCAGCTCGCTGTACAGATAGCCGGGATAGCCCTTTCGGGACGGGATCTCTCCCTTGGAGGAGGAGACTTCCCGCATGGCTTCCGCATAGGAGGTCATATCCGTCAGGATCACCAGGATGTGCATTCCCTTTTCATAGGCCAGGTATTCGGCCACGGTCAAAGCCACCTTGGGAGTGATGAGCCGCTCCACCACCGGATCGTTGGCCAGATTGATGAACATGGCCACATGGTCCAGGACGCCGCTTTCCCGGAAGGTCCGTTCAAAATATTCCGCCACATCATATTTTACACCCATGGCGGCAAAAACAACAGCAAATTTTTCATCGGTATCGTCCCCCAGAGACGACTGCATGACGATCTGGGCGGCCAGCTGGTCATGGGGCAGGCCGTTGCCGGAGAAGATCGGCAGCTTCTGGCCCCGGATCAGGGTCGTAAGGCCGTCGATGGCAGAGATCCCGGTGCGGATATAGTTTCTTGGGTATTCTCTGGCCACAGGGTTCAGGGGCTTTCCGTTGACATCCAGCCGTTTTTCGGCAAGGACCGGTCCCAGGCCGTCGATGGGATTTCCGATGCCGTCGAAGGTGCGCCCCAGCATATCCACGGACACTCCGATCTCCATGGGATGGCCAGTGAGCCGGGTGTGGGTATTGCGGAGCGCCATGTTTTCCGTGCTCTCAAAGACCTGGATCACGGCTTTATCCTCATAGACCTCGATGATGCGGCCCAGCTTTTTTTCCTTTCCGTTTACGGTCATTTCCACGATCTCATCATAGGCGGCTCCGGAAACGCCTTCCAGGACCGCCAGGGGGCCGTTTAATGAGCTTAAGCCCAGATATTCGATTGCCATTTTCTTACGCCTCCTTATGCGTTCCGTTCCATGACGGAGTTATAGAAATCGTCGATCTGCTTTTTATAGCCGTCGAACATGTCCGGACGGTCATTGGGTACGTCATACCGGATGGCTATGACGCGTTCAAAGATCTTTTCCTCCTTCAGTACGGACACCGGCATGCCCATAGAGATGAGGGCCCGGCATTTTTCATAAAGATACAGGATGATCTCCATCATTTTAAACTGCTTTTTTAAGGGTACGCAGGTATCGTCCTTGTGGAAGGCGTTCTGCTGCAGAAAGCCCAGCCGGATCACTCTGGCGATCTCTAAGACCAGCTTCTGGTCATCGGGCAGCACATCGGAGCCGATGAGCTTTACGATCTCCATGAGGCTGCTTTCCTGGTTTAAGAGCATCACCAGCCGGTTCCGGTACTCTACGAAGCTTTTGTCCACATTGGTTTCATACCAGCCGGAAAGGTCTGTCAGATATTCGGAATAGCTGGTGAGCCACTGGATGGCCGGGAAATGGCGGGCATAGGCCAGATTTTTGTCCAGGCCCCAGAAACAGCGCACGAACCGCTTGGTGTTCTGGGTCACAGGCTCGGAGAAGTCGCCGCCCTGGGGGGAGACCGCGCCGATGATGGAAACGGAACCCTCGGAACCGTTTAAGTTCTGGACCATGCCGGCCCGCTCATAGAACTGGGACAGGCGGGAGGCCAGATAGGCCGGAAAGCCTTCCTCTGCGGGCATTTCCTCCAGACGGCCGGAAAGCTCCCGCAGAGCCTCGGCCCAACGGGAAGTGGAGTCTGCCATGATGGCTACATGGTAGCCCATATCCCGGTAATACTCTGCCAGGGTAAGGCCCGAATACAGGCTGGCTTCTCTGGCAGCCACAGGCATATTTGAGGTATTGGCGATCAGTGTGGTCCGCTCCATCAAAGGATTTCCGGTCCGGGGATCGTCCAGCTGGGAAAATTCCTCCAGCACCTGGGTCATTTCATTTCCACGTTCACCGCAGCCGATATAGATGATGATGTCCGCGTCGGACCACTTGGCGATCTGGTGCTGCATCATGGTCTTCCCGGTGCCGAAGCCCCCCGGGATGGCGGCGGTGCCTCCCTTGGCCAGGGGGAACAGGGTATCCACGATCCGCTGCCCGGTGATCAGAGGCCTGGAGGCGGGATAGCGGCGGCTTACGGGTCTGGGGACGCGGATCGGCCATTTCTGGGTCATGGAAAGAATGGCCTCTGAGCCATCTTTTTTCTGGATGGTCACCAAAGGCTCCTCGATGGTGTAATCCCCATCTTCGGCCACAGAGAGGACAAATCCCTCCATGTCCGGCGGCACCATGACCTTATGGGTGATGGCCCGGGTCTCCGGCACCTCGGCGATGACGGCGCCGGGATAGAGGCGGTCGCCTTTTTTTACTGTCATATGGGCGTGCCATTTCTTTTTTGTATCCAGGGAATCCGCGTGGATGCCCCGGTCGATGTAGCAGCCGCTTTCCTTCTGGATGGCGTTTAAGGGCCGTTCGATGCCGTCAAAAATACTGGTCAGGATCCCCGGAGCCAGGGTGGCGGACACGGGAGCCCCTGTACCAGCGACCGGCTCTCCGGGCTTTAAGCCGGTGGTCTCTTCGTATACCTCAATGGTGGTCCGTTCAGAGGTAAGTCCGATGACCTCGCCCACCAGCCTGCCCGTTCCCACATAGACCATTTCATTCATCTGGAATCCGGAATCCCCTTTTAAGTAGATGATGGGACCGTTGATCCCGTAAATGTTTCCCTGAGCTGTCATGATCTGGCGCCTCCTAAAATAAACTGGAAGTTTTCTCCGGCTTCCTTTAATTTCGTTTCAAAAGAATTGTCGATAAGGATGTTTTTTGAGGCGATCACAGCCCGGGTGCCGCCGGAGAAGGGATACTGGCTCACACGGATGTCGCAGCCGGTTTCCATGGATAAGAGGTTCTGCTTTTCCTGGTCCGCAGGATCGATATAGATATGGATCTCCTCGCCCTGGGCAAAATCCCGGGCCTTTCTGATCTGCTCCTTTAAGAGCGTTTCATAAGCCGGGGTCTCCATGAAGCGGGCCAGCCGGTCCCTGAGCTCGGAAAAGATCCGGCCCTGGAGCTCCTCCTGTTTCTGGCTGTACGTCCGTTTCAGACCGATCTGATTGATGGCCAGCCGTTTGTTGGCTTCCCTTTGTATGGTTTCTGTTTCCGTCTGGATCCTTGCTTCTGCCTGTTTTCTGACATTTTCCTCATGATCCCTAAGGACCGATTCCAGATAGGCCGTATAGTCGGCGGTCATTTTTTCTCCGGCCTCCTGGGCGCTGTGGATGCAGAGCTCTTCAAAATGCTGTAATTTATGTTCAATGGTCACAACAGTCACCTCGATTTTCTAAAGTTTCAGCCCGATGGCCTCGTTGACGTATGCGGTGATGAAATCCGGTCTCCGGCCAGTGCCGTGGCGGTCCGGGATCTCGATCAGAAGGGGCATCTTATGGCCGGTCCGGGTGATCCTGACCAGGTCCGGATATTGCTTCCCCAGAGATTCGGTCAGCAGGAGGATCCCGTTGTCCTTATCAGAGACTGCGTCCTCCAGAGCTTTTTTTACCTGATCCCGGCTGCGGACCAGGATCCCCTCCACGCCTGCCAGCCGCATGCCCGTAAGGGTGTCGGTGTTGTCACTGATGAGATACATTTTCATAGTCTCACCCCGGTTTACAGGCTGCCGATGATCATAAAGGAGATGATCAGCCCGTAAAGGCATACGCCCTCAGCCAGTCCCACGAAGATCAGGGATTTACCAAGGATAGAGGAATCCTCACTGATGGCTCCCAGGGCAGCGGAGGCTGCGGCCGACACGGCAACGCCGCCGCCGATACAGGAAAGACCGGTGGAAAGGGCAGCCGCAATATAGCCCATGCCAGTGGCGTTGGAGGCAGCGGAGGCCGTTTCAGCGGCAAAGGCGTTTCCTGTGAAGAACAGGCAGGATGCGAAGACCATGGTGCCGAAGAAAAGGAATACATTGGCTGCCAGGGCCCGTTTATAGCGTCCTCTGGATCTCTCGCCTGCGGCGAAGGCCCCGAAGGGAACTGCGATGCTTAAGATCAGAGCAATGGTTAAAAGGACTTTTACTGTAAATGTCATGATAAGATCTCCTTTTTAAAAAGTTTGTTTTTTCAGGAATGGTTTAAATTCTCGTCCAGTACCTCGGTAGAAACGGCTGAACAGCTCATAGTATTCCAGCCTCAGCACCTGGATCCCCACCACAAGGCCCTCCATGCCGCAGACGAACAGGTTGCCCAGGACGATGACCGGGATGCTGATATGCCCGGTCTCCGCTCCGGAGAGCATAAGCACCACCTGCATCATGGCAGCGTGGCTCACGGCAAAGGCGCCCACACGGACAAAGGACAGGGTATTGGAAAAGTAGCTTAAAAGCACCTCAAACAGCTCGAAAAAGCCCTCCACGAAGAACATGGCTCCGCCGGAAAGCTCCGGGCCCCGCCTTTCCACCAGGGCGGCCAGGGGCTCCTTTAAAAAGATCAGAAGGAGCGGGACCACGAACATGACTGCCAGAACGGCAGTGGCTGGAAGCGGCCTTCCTGTCATATAAAGGATGATGACGGCAGCCAGGCTCAGGTAAAATATGAATCCCGCCAGGCCGTTGGTGTCGAACCAGGTTTTTTCCGTATCCCGGCATTTGAAGCTTACGGCCATGTTCACGATCATCGTAAGGAGGATCATACCCATGCCCAGGGCAATGGCGGTGACAAATACGGTGTTTAACCGTCCCACAAAGGGGAGAGCGGTCATGGCCTCCGCCGGACGCAGCCAGAGGGCTGGGATCACGTCTTCGAAGCCGAAGACGCTTCCAAAGAGGAAGCCGAAGATGGTGGAGCAGAATCCACAGCAGGAAATGATGGCCGCCAGGTCCAGCTTCTTAAAACGGTAAAGAAGGAAACCGCCGATAAGGAGCAAAAGCCCCTGTCCCACGTCTCCGAACATGAAGCCGAAAAAGAGGGAATAGGTGACGGCGATCAGAAGTGTCGGATCAAATTCATTGTAGGCCGGGAGGCCATACATCTTCACAAACATCTCAAAGGGCCGCAGGAGCGCCGGATTCTTCAGCCGGGTAGGCGGTGTGCTGGTTACATGCTCCCGGCTGTCCTCGATGACGAAGAAGGTGGAGGCATCCTCCTCCAGCTCCTTCTGGAGGGCCCTGGCGTCGGTCTCAGCGGTCCAGCCGCATAAAATATAGAAGGGATGCTCCTTTTTGTCAGTGACGGCCGCGCAGCGGCGCACGTTAAAGTTGGCGTTATAGGAGCCAAGGACCTCCACAGCCTGCAGGAGGGCGGGCTTCTGATCCTCCAGATACGTTTTTTCCCTGGCGTCCAGTTGGGTGATCTGGGACTTTATGTCCTCCAGCTCCTTTTCCAGCCGGCGGATCTCCTCTGTGGGAGTACCCGTATACTGGTCCGGGAGGATGATCCTTTCAAACTGCAGGGATGAAAATGCTGCATCGATCCGCTCTGATACGGGGCCGGGGACAAAATAGATCAGTGTCACATAGTGGTCGGTCTCATGGCACTTATAAAGGATCGTATCCTCAGAGGATTCCGCAAAGGCCTCCAGCTGGGGATAGAGCTCCTTTAAGACTCTTCCGAACCGGTATTTGATGTGACGGAATTTCAAAAGCTCCGGAATACTGAAGTCCAGCTCCCGGTAGAGGTTCACCTGTTCATACAAGGCGTGAGTATCCTTCAGCTTTTGTTTCAGTGCTTCCTTTTCTGCGTCTGCTGCCTCCATGGCTTTTTTTGTCTCCTGGACAAAGGCAATGGCTTCCTCGGCCGTCATGGAAGCAGGCGACGGCGTGCAGACAGCCTTCGTTCCCTCAGAACACAGGGCCGTCAGCTTTTCCGCCGCTTCATATGGCTCCCGGTATGGATTGGTCCCGGGACAGGGAATCAGCTTTGATACGGATTTCAGCTCCGTCAGGGCATTTTCCAGATGGATCTCATACCGGCATAGGACCTGGTTGACCATACGGTCCAGGTCGTCTCTGGGGCCGGAAATGCTGACGAACTTCATTGGTTCGATCATAAAGCCGCTCCTCCTTTCTTTTCCTTCCCTTTTTAGCTTTCGGCCAGACAGGACAGGATCTCATTCCCGTCCAGCTGGTAACGGATGCCCTCGATGGTGGTGATGAGCTTCCGTATTTCTTCTTCCTTGAAATAAAAATAAGTATTTAAGACTGCTGCTGAGTATGGGTTCTTCCGCCCAGAGGTCTGGTAGACAGCGTCCAGCAGTAAGCGGAACAAACGCTTCAGGCGGGGATTTTCCTGGCCGGAGGATGGATCCGGCTGTCCAAAGATCCGGTTCCCGTAGCGGGTGGTCCTTAAGATCCCCAGAAATTCTTCCCTGGAGACAGCCTGGGCCATGGCTCTGATCTGATCCTTCCTTAATTTATAGTATACCGGGATCAGGAAGTCCTCAATGGCGTGGTCGGAAAGCCGGTAATATTCCTTGGCTCTGGAGAGCCACTCCAGATTTAAAAGGTCGATCTTTTCCCCGATGCACTGGGAGACGGCCTCCAGCTCCTTCCGGCCCAGCTGTTTTTTCATATCCTTCCATAAATGGATGAAGTACAGGGAATCCAGGGCGGATTCGTAATCAAAAAGGGCGGTGACGCCCTGGTCCCGGAGCCTGCGGAGCGGTTCATAGTAGAAGGAGCCCCTGAGACCCTCCACAAAGCTGTCCAGGGAGCTGCATTCGGCCAGTCCGGCCAGATCCAGATGGGAGTGCTTCTGGAAAAAATCCTCAAAAATACTCAGATCCAGGTCCGAGGACCGGCTGGAAGCGGCGTCCCGGAGACATTTTTTCAGAATATCGACCTCAAAGTGCATAAAATAAAGATCCAGGAATTTCCGCTGGCTTACGGCGGCGAACCGGTAAAGGCTGGAATAGTCCCGGTAAAGGGAGAGCCATAAAAGCTGCTCGATCCGGCTCCGGTCCAGTTCTCCGTCCCCCGCGGCCTCAAAGGCACAGCTGTAAGAGGGTCGGCTTTTCAGCGTTTCCACCGCCGCGGATACGCTGTCCGAAAAGGCCAGCTGGGAAAAATCTGTGTCTGTAAGAAACCGGCCCTGCATGGCGCGGATCTTGGCCGAAACGGCGCTGTATGTCATAAGATTTCCCATAGACTACACCCCGGTCATTTCCCGGAACAGCCGGTCCACATAGTCTTTGTGGAAGGCGTCATAGTGGCGCTCCAGCTGCTGGATGGACTGGGCCGCTTCTTTTTCCTGGGACTGGATGCGGGCGTTGGCGGCGGCATCCGCCTGTTCCCGGAGCTTCCGGATCCTTTCTTCTGTTTCCTGGTCCAGTTCCCTGTCAAACTGTCTGGTCCGTTCCTCATACTGCGCGGTCAGCTCTTTTTTCTTTTCCGTTCCCTCTGCGGCGGCGGCAACGGACCGCTCTTCGATCTGTGAGAGTCTTTCAATGATGGTGTTCATAATTACTGCCTCCTTGGCGGAGCCCCATCGGAACCTCCGCCACATTGAATAATACAACTTGTCTTTTATTCATGACAAATATATAATATTTATATTGTAATAACATTGATGTTATAAACAGACCAGAATGGTCGTTTTACAGGGAGGAAACAGAATGGAATTGCTCCAGTTCCGATATTTTTTAGAGGCGGCCCGGTATGAAAACCTGACCAGGGCGGCGGATGAGCTTCATATTGCCCAGCCTGCCCTGTCCCAGTCTATTATGCGGCTGGAAAATGAACTGGGAGTGAAGCTTTTTGACCGGAGAAATCATCACGTTTATCTTAATGACCAGGGAAAACTTTTAAGGAAGCGGCTGATCCCTTTAATGGAATCCATCGACAGCCTGAAGGACGAGCTGTGGGAATCAGTTTGTTCCTCAGAAAAGACGATCTCATTGAATTTTTTTGCCGCCTCACAGTTTATCACCAACTGTATCATCGCATATAAGGCGGAGCACCCGGATGTGAAGTTCCAGGTATCCCAGCTGGAGACCATGGGCGGCTGCGATATCCACATTGATTCCAGGGCCTCGGTCTACGGTCCTACGGCCATGGGGGAGATCCAGATGCCGGAGGGGGCAGTCCGCCAGGAGATCCTGGAGGAGGAGATCTATCTGGCTGTGCCTGTTAACTCACCGCTGGCAGAGCGGGAGTCGGTGGACCTCAGGCAGCTTCGGGAGGAGGGGTATATCCGGCTGGGAAACGGCTGGCAGCTGCGGCAGATCTGCGATAACTTTTTCCATCAGGCCGGTGTCCGGCCCCAGATGATCTTCGAGAGCAACAGTCCGGAGTCGGTTCGGAACCTGATCGCCGCCGGCCTCGGCATCGGCTTCTGGCCCGAGCGGTCCTGGGACGAACAGCCAGGCCCACAGGTGAAGCTGATCCCCATCCGCTATCCCGTCTGCCGCCGGGACGTGGTGGTGACCATGTACAAGCAGGCACAGGAGAAGCCGGCGGTGGGAGAGTTTGTGGATTATCTGTGCGGGTATTTTAAGAGTGGGCTGAAGGACGAAGATAGATGAAAATACTTTTTCCGTCTTAAGACAGGTTTTCGCAAGATGCCTCCGCAGTCTGTCCAGAAACGGCAGAATGGCTTCCCAGAATGGAGAAAATGTATAGAAAAGACAGCCGCAGAATCATATGGCCCAGGTCCTGCGGCTGTCGTTGTTTGGTTATGTTTAGCTGCCCGGCGGTTTTTCGGATCATTCCCCGGCGGTCAGATACTGCTTCGCCACATAGGCTTCCTGGTCGTTATAGAGGATAACGGCCCAGAAATCGTCGTGATCCCGGATGTACTCCACAGACGCGCCGGGATCCAGCTTTCCGATCCGGTCGGCATCGGTGGACGGCTCCTTCCGGACGTTTAAGGTATCCGTAGTCTTATAGGAGACAGTCCCTGCGGAGGTCTCCTCAGTGGGAGCCTCAGCGGTGGTGGCTTCTGTGGTGGCTGCGGTGGTGGGGATGGAGGCCACGGTCTCATCGGTGGGATCCTTATCCGGCGTCAGCAGCCGGATCACCAGCACCAGGACGACGATCAGCACCACAGGCACAAGAAGCTTTACCATATCCGCAGGATTCAGTCCCAGCCCACCCTTGGAGGGCTGTTTTTTTCTGCTTCCTGCCTGGCGGCTCTGGGTCTGGGAGCGGCGCGGTCTGGGCGCAGCCTTGTCGGCGTCCGTAAAGGAGTAGATCTCCTGGGACAGGACGTGGTAGGCCTGGTTGGCGTTGTAGGCGCTGTTATCCCCTTCCCTGGCGGCCTTATTGCCGATGGAAAGGATCTGGAGATAGTGCTCGGCTGTGGATTTGCTGATCCACTGGCCGTCGTAAAGCTCATGGATCATATGATCCAGGGAGCTTTCCACGATCCCCGCCTGATCGCATTTTAATTTTACCATATATTCCAGGGTCTGCCGGGCCTTGATCATGGACTGGTTGTATTTTTTCTGGCCCATGAGGCGTTCCGTTTCCTGGACATTTTTTTGTATTTTTTCCCAGATACCGGGATTATCTACTTTTGCCATAGATATTTCCTCCATATTGTCACTCTATAATCCTATTATAAATGAAAAATGAAAAATTTGCATTAACAATTTGTGAACATTCGTGGAAATATTCCAAAAAACGATAGCAGCTTTTGAAGCCTCCATTCCAGAGCACACGCTTCTGTCCATGGCCGCTGTTGCAAATACAGGAACAGGATGGTAAAATAGCAGATACAAAAAACAGATGAAAACAGATCAGGAGGACATAAAAATATGAGATTACGCCATATTAAAGGCGCAGAAGAGCAGATCGCAGAAAGCCCCTATGTGATCCAGGATCCCCAGGGCTTAAAGGGAAAATGGCATGAATTTTTTGGAAACCAGAATCCGATCCGTATCGAGGTGGGTATGGGAAAGGGAAAATTCATCATGGAACTGGCGGAAAAGAATCCGGATGTGAATTACATTGGTATTGAACGGTATTCCAGCGTGCTGTTAAGGGGGCTCCAGAAGCGGTCCCAGCTGGAGCTGTCCAACATTTACTTCATGCGGATCGATGCCCTGGAGCTGGCGGACGTTTTTGATGCCGGAGAGGTGGACCGGATCTATCTGAATTTCTCGGATCCGTGGCCCAAGGACCGTCACGCCAAGAGACGGCTGACCTCTGACCGGTTCCTTCCTATTTATGATCAGATCCTTAAAAAAGACGGGATCATCGAATTTAAAACCGACAACCAGGACCTGTTCCGGTACTCCCTGGAGTCCATTCCGGAGGCCGGATGGACGGTGGATGCCCACACCTTCGATCTTCACAACAGCGAAATGGCGGAGGGGAATGTGATGACCGAGTACGAGACAAAGTTCTGCTCAGAGGGAAAGCCCATCTGCAAGCTGGTGGCGTCCAGAAAAAAATAAGAGTTCTCTTTTTAAAAGGATAGAAGGCGCCGGCCTGCATACAATATTACGAGAAAACAGCCATGGAGCGTTTATGGACATAAAGACCAGGATCCGGAGGAGCCTAGCCAGGGCAACCTGCGATAAGACGGAGCTGGACCGCACAGTGCTGCGGTTTAAAAAGTGTTTTGACGAGGCCAGCGCCGCGCTCTGCGGAAAGGGTAAAAAAACAAAAAAATAAAGATCATAAAGGAGAAATGCATATGGAAAAAATGTTTACAGCCGCTGATTTTGACACAGAGGTACTGGGTTCGGATAAACCTGTTCTTGTGGATTTTTTTGCCACCTGGTGCGGCCCATGTAAAATGATGGCTCCGGCAGTGGAAAAGCTGGCGGAGGAGTATGAGGGAAGGGCTGTGATCGGAAAGCTGGATGTGGAGGAAAGCATGGATATCGCAGGCCGCTACGGCGTTATGAACGTTCCCACGCTGATCCTTTTTAAGGATGGCAGGGCTGTGGAGCGGAAGGTGGGCCTTCAGAGCGCCTCTGACCTCAGAAAGCTCCTGGATTCGGTTTTATAAGCGCGGGCTGTTCCACACTGGCTTTCAGGGCCAGTGGAAGAAGCCTCGGAGGTAGTAATAAGGCAGAAAGAGCCTTCCGGCCTGTCCAAGCCCGGGAAGAAGCCGTTCTGCATCAAAAAATACGGGGCAGAAGACCAGGCTTCCGATGATGAAGAAGGGGATCGCAGCGCCCAGGGCCTCCGGCGTTTTAAGGACGGCTCCCAGGGCCATGGAGAAAATGGAAACGGCAAGGGCGTAAAGGGCCATGGCCGCCGCCTCCGGGAGGATGGCCGCCGCACCGCCGGATGAGATTCCCGGTCCTCCCGAGAGGAGCACCGCAGAAAGTCCGGACAGAGCCGCCAGGGCCACAGGAGCCGCCAGGGCGGCGAAGCGGCAGGGAAGGCGGAGACGGACCGGAAGAGGGATAAAAAGCCCCCTGCGGCTGTCCTCTGCGGCTGTGACCGCGCTGTAAAGTCCGGTGATAAAGAGGAACACAGCCGTCAGCCCCCGGACTGGAAAGAGGCCTGGGGAAGAGGCTGCGGTCCCGTTTTCCCCGGAGCTGTTCCCGGTCTGTCCCGGCGAATACGTGTATACATACTCAAAACGGAAGGTGCTGTTGTCCTCCATCCGTTCCTTATAAAGGTCTCCGGCCTGTCCGGAGGCCTTTTTCCGTTCCGGGGATCCCGCCGCTCCCAGGGCGTCAAAGGCGGCGCCCTGCTCCACGTAATCCTCCAGGATATCCTTGTTCTGGATGGCGGCCAGCTCTGAGAATACCACCTCGGTGGAAAGGGAGGCCGTCACGGTGGAGGGAGCGGAAAAAACGGTGATGGAGCGTTTAAAGCGTCCGCTGTTTATTTTCTGTTCCAGGTTTTCGGGGATCAGATATCCGCACTCTGCCTTCCGGGCGGCCACATGGTCCCGTACCTGCTGTTCATTTTCGCATGGATAAAAAGAGAACAGTCCCGTATCCCGGGCCAGGAGATTCTCCTTTAACCGGTTTCCCAGGCTGGCCGGCTCTGGATCCAGACAGCAGACGGCGATCCGTACCGTACCGTCCTTCCCGTTTTCCATCCTGGATGCGGCGAGGGCGGTCAGAGGAAGGGCGGCCAGAAGGAGCAGAAACGGGATCCGCTTCAGATAACGCTTGCAGCATAAGAAAAACCATAGAATGACTTTTTTCATGGGCGTTTTACCTCAAATGCCAGGCTTATGAAAGTTCCCGCCAGGAAAACTGCCGGGAGCGCCGCAAAGATCCAGGGCTCCCAGTGGGCGGTGACAGCCATTTTTACAGTCTCAATGAAAATATAGGGCGGAAGGAACGGGGCCGCCTTCTGGAAGGCAGAGGGAAGGAACACCAGGGGCAGGATCCCGCCGGAAAAAAAGTGCAGCGCCGTGGCTCCCAGGAACAGAAAAAGTACGCCTCCCATCCGGTTTCCCGCCGCCTGGAAGGCGCATACAGCCAGGGAGGACGCAGAAACGCTTAAGAGCAGAAGCGCTGCGGGAAGCGCGGAGGAAAACGGAATAGCGCCTGTAAGGACAGCTGCGGAGGCGGCAGACAGGAGAAGGACCATGTAGAGAAGGGCCAGCCCCAGGATCCGGGAGAGGATCATGGAAACGGGACCGACGCCGGCCAGGAGGAGCTGTCTGCGCAGCACAGGATTTTGGGGCTGGAGAAAGCCCGAAACAGGGATGGCTGACAGCATAAGGGCCAGGATGAAAAGGCTGATGGCGTAAAAGACCACCGGCTTTACATCCCCCGAGGCGCTCACCGCCGTTTTCCGGAACAGCTCACCGCGGGGGAGGCTGTATTCCAGATACAGGCGGTTCAGATCCCGCTCCAGCTGTGCCCTGGCCTCTGAGCAGTGAAACTGGTCCAGGACCTCGTCCCCGGCGTAGATCCCGGCCTGGGCGGCGCTTAAGGTCTGCGCCCCTGCATCGGCCAGCTCCTTAAAGATCCGGCTTTCCACTCCGGCGTTCTCCGGAAGAAGCACGGGGACCGGTGTGTTGACGCCGCTCATGATGTCCTGGACAAAGCCCTCCGGCACCAGCAGGGCGGCCAGAAGCTCTCCGTTTTCCATCCCTTCCAGACACTCCTCCCGGCTCATGTAGGAAAGATCACAGATACTTTTTACACTTTCCAGAGAGCTGAGCATGGAGGTCACCTGCTTCGCTAAAATGTCGTTTTCAGGAAGAGCTACGCCGACGGTGATTCGCCCCGCCGCCTGACCGCCGTACAGGGCCTTGCCTGCCAGAAGGGCAGCCGCACCCATGAAAAACATCAGTACGGCTGCCCCGGCTGCCATCAGAGGGAGGCATTTCAGCGCCCGTTTTAATTCCAGCTTCAGATAAAACAGACGTATCTTCATATTAATATAAGGGGATTCCCAGCCGGTCGGCCACTTCCATGAACCCGTAAGCGCCTTCCATGATCAGGGAATACCAGTCCTCTTCAGTGGCGGCCAGAACGTCCATGGGAGTTCCCTCCAGGGGAGCGATCTCGCCGGAAAGAGGTTTAAAATAGTAATTGCCGCTGAAGATCAGGGAAGAGTCAGCGGTGGAGATCTCCAGGGAGTCGATATCCGCCTGGATGCTCGTTCCCTTTTCCAGCTGGCTTACGATGCCGGAGGCGGAGATCTTAAAGAGCTGGGATCCGTTTTCCACGGCTTCCAGGGAAATATGGTAATCGCCGCTTTCTGTTATGTAGCTGCCGGAATACAGGATGGAAACAGACGGAGCGCTGTCATCGGAGCCGGACACAAGATCCAGGGAAGCGTCACAGGTGAGCTTTTTATCGTCATAAACGCCCTGCTTTACCAGGTACAGAGCCATGGCATCGTCGCCGCTTCCGATGGTGAGCTGGCCGGTGAGATTCTGGAGCGGGTATGCGCCGCCTTCAAACACAGCTTCAAAGGCCACCTCAGTGGGAACGGTCTGGCTGTCGCCGTCACTGCCTGTGATCCCGCCGTTTATTACAGTGGAGCCCAGGACTGAGGTGAGCACACCGTCCTTATCCAGGTATACGGTCATCTGAATGTCCGTCAGGGACGCGTCCAGGGCCTGGATCATCTGGTCTGCGGCTGCCTTTGCTTCCTCGTAGGCGTCTGCCTGAAGCTCTTCGGCTGTGGCGGGAACAGAGCCGCCCATGAGACCGTTCAGCTTTACGGTCAGCTCCAGCTGGCGCAGGTACTGGTTTTTTAAGGCCTCATCCTGGAGGAAAAAGTCCGAGGAGGTCCGCAAGAAGTCGATCAGCGCCGCCTTGCTGACCAGCACAGAGTAGCCGCGGCATTCCTTTTCCTGTCCATTGACAGTAACGGTGCTTTTATCAGTCTTTTCCACGGTCAGCGCCGCCTTGAAATTTTCCTGGGCCTTGCAGCCCTCTCTGTAACGGTCCATAAGGGCGGGAAGATCCAGCGTATTTCCTCCCGCAGCGGCATTTTCTTCGGCCAGGGCAGTGACCTCCGTCAGATAAGCGGCTGCCGCGTCGGCAGAGATGCCGTTTTCATCCAGAAGGCGGCTCATGGCAGGGGAATTTTTGATCCGGTCTGCCAGGCCGTCTCCCAGATCCATGGTGAGGACCTTTTCCGACAGCTCCGGGATGGCGGCCATCAGCGTGTGGTCTCCATAATAAAGATCCAGGTTTACCACATCCATGCCATTGTAAACGACTCCCACGTTGGCATCGCTCTTCTTATTTGAAACATCATTCCGGCTGGAAATGCGGAGACCGCCGCCGGTAAGGGCGTTCAGCTCTTCCATGGAGCTGCTGTCCAGGCTTAAGGTCAGCCCTGCTTCTGCATCAGAGGAGACAGAAGCGCTGGAAAACTGGCTGAGTCCGAAAATATCCTCAGCTGGAGATACCTGTTCGTGGGAAAAGGTTGTTTGAAAAGCATCTACCACGGCTTCCTTGGGATCTTTGGCGTTCATCTGAGTGAAGGCAAAGGCCGCCGCCGCTCCTGCGGCTGCCACCACGCCTGCGGCGATCAGAATCTTCATCCCTTTCTTTCCGGGCTTTGGTTCCTCCGGTACAGAGGGGAGAGAACCGGAGGACGGGGCTGTTTCAGAGGCAGGGCTGCCGCCGCCGGAGACGGATCCGGTCTCCTGTGGATCTATCTGGGCAAACTCCAGGGTCAGATCTGCATGGCATACGGGACAAATGGTACTTCCTTCGGGAATTTCTGCTCCACATTTAAAACAAATCATATAGTTCCTCCATTTCTGTTTATTGAAACTGTCGGATCAGCTCTTCGGCTGAGAGACCGTTTCTGGTCTTAGTCAGAACTCCGTCCTTTAAGACATACATACTGGTACACAGGGCCAGCTCCTCCATTTCATGGGAGGTAAGGATCACAGTCCCTCCGTCCGCCGTGTAGGCTTTCAGATAGGCCTGTATATCCCGTTTACATTCCAGGTCCAGGGCGGCTCCCGGTTCGTCCATAATGAGGACAGGGGCGCGGCCTGAAAGGGCGCAGGCGATGCTGAGGCGCTTTTTCATGCCTCCGGACAGGGTATCCACCCGCTTCTTCAGCATGGGGCCGATCCCCAGGACAGAGCTGCAGCCCTCTGTCAGATCCTTCTCCATCTCCTTCCGGCTTCCGCGGTGCCATAAAAGCAGGTTGTCTTTTACCGACAGCTCTCCGATCAGCGGGTTCTCCTGGGGAACATAGGCCGTAAGGTCTGCGGCAGCCCCGGACCTTCCCAGGATCTCGGTCCCATTGATGCGGATGCTCCCGCTGTCTGCCCGCAGGGCTCCCGCCAGGATCGACAGAAGCGTGGTCTTTCCGCAGCCATTGGTTCCGACAATCCCCACGCACTGGCCGGGCCCGGCTGAAAAGCTGACGCCGTTTAGGATCCTGTGTTTTCCATAGGACTTACAGATTCCGGAAACCTCCAGCATAAGCCGTCCTCCTTCCTGTTTTATGGCCCTTATTTTACCATATGAGAGGGGGGTGATGGAAGCGTTTTGGGAAAACGTAAAAAAGTTTAAAAAAAAGTAAAAAAAGGTGTTGACTTTTTCGGAACCTTGTCATATAATAATGGACGTGTCAAGGAGATAACACAGAGACACAGAAAAACAAAATACCAAGCGCCTTTAGCTCAGTTGGTAGAGCAGTAGACTCTTAATCTATTTGTCCGGGGTTCGAGCCCCCGAAGGCGCACTGAAAGGTTCCGATTTTGCAGACTTAGGGCTGTGGGGTTGGGACTTTTTTTATGTCTGAAACAGGCAGAGAGCCTGCCGCGGAGCAGGGAAGCGGATCGATGTGTCTGGTCAATGAAATTCACGAATGATTTTTTCGATGATTTCTTTTTGCGATGGGGTCAGGTTTGCCCACTTATTAAACATTTCTTTTTGTTCCGGCGTTAAGGGTGCGGCATCGGTATCTTTTGAGAAAAATTGGCTCAGGGTGATCCCGAATGCGTCACAGAGGGCTTCCAGGGTTGAAAGTGATGGAACCGTGTTCCGGCGGTAGATATTGGCGATGGTGGATGCAGAAAGCCCGGACTTCTGGGCAAGCCTGTAAGTACTCCAACCACGTTCGCTGGTTAATTCTGTTATTCTTTTAATCACATCCATGTTATCAATCCCCTGTTACATCCAATTCTATTCCTTATTTTAAGTTGTTATTGATTAAGAAAATAGAACTCAATTGTAATGATTATACTGTTCAAATAAAAACTGCTGTGCTATACTGGGCTTAAATAAAAAATTTGCAATACAGAAAGGAAGGTAAGTATGAAGAAAAGGCTTGTGGCATTGGGAATGGCGTTTCTGATGGCAATGTCCACCTGTATGACTGCTTTTGCAGGAAAAGAGACTGATTCCAATGGGCGCTGGGCCCGGGAAGACAAAGGATGGGTGTACTATAATGATGACGGTTATTGGGTGAGGAACTCGGCAAAAAAGAGCGGCGATTTTTACTGGTGGCTGGGACCGGACGGATATTTAAAGACAGGCCATGAGGGCGAGAAGGTCCGCATAGGAAACGCGTTCTTTGCATTGATGGAAAACGGAGCGATAAACCGCTTTGGAGAGGATGCATCGGGGAAAAAGGTGGATCTGTTTGAACTGATGAATGATCAGGGAACGGGCGGTCAGGAAATCCCCCAAAAGTTTGGCACATGGGATTTTTATGAGACTGCGAAGGATGGGTCTGCTTATGAAACCTGGTGCTACTGGGACGAGGAAGGAAATAAGCTGGGCGGATTACAGGAGATCCAGGGCTTTAAGTATTATTTTGATAAGGATGATGAGATCAAATTAAAAAAGAAGGGTACGATCGTTGACAAGCATTATATAATGGGAGATTACTCCGCAGCCATCGACCGCTGGATCCCCAGGAATGGAAAATGGTATTATTTCGATGAAAACGGGGAGCAGGTCTTTGGAAAGAAGACCATCCAGGGAACGGAATATGATTTCGGAACAGATGGATTTGTGGACGCTTCCCAGGTAGAGTTTCCGGAGATCGCGTCTGTGGAGATCGATAATTCCCAGAAAGAGGCCTTTGTAGGAGATGTGGTGGAGATCCCGTTTAAGATCGAGGTGAAGGAAGCTTCTCCCAGCAACGCGACGAAGGAAGCCGATTATGATATGTTCAAAAATGCATACGACGTATCCCATACGTATCGTGTGAACAGAGGCGTCATGGTTCCCAAATATGAGGTGGGGAAAAGCCAGTTAAAGTATGAGATCGAGACGAAGTACGAGATCGACTGGGAGGACCAGCTGATCCGGATCCCCATCGACTGTATGGGAGCCGTATTTGGAAATATGCGTATCGGAAATACTAAATCAGAGGACTTTGGGATCGTATGCAGATATCCGGAAAGTCAGTCCATGGAATCCAGGATCGAGGATCTGTTCAAGGACGAACAGGAAGGGGACGCTCTGGTTGCCGGATTAAAAACGCTGACGGAGGAAGAACCAGACAGCGTGAAAGAGAGCCTTGTGGGATCTGCGGAGGTCCAGACAAAGATCCAGGCCCTGGAACTGATGCATAATGGCTCAAAGAAGGTGGATACATACATTGATGTGGACGATTCCCTGGGGTTTGCGGATAAGGATACCTGCTCTGTGATCGGCCTGGGGCTTTCCATGGAGAAAGAAGGAAAGATCGGTCTGAAGATCGGAACCTCCAATGAAAAGCTTCCCGAGGAGCTTACAAAGGAAAAGACAGCCGTGGCGTTTGACCTGAAGGTATTAAAAAATGGAGCCAGCACGAAAAAGCTGGACGTTCCGGCACTCATCACGATCTCAAAGCCCGACAGCATCAAGACCGATGATTTCCAGTTATACCACATGAATGCCGGAGAGGCGGAAGAGGTCAATTATGTTGAAGAGGACGGTTTAGTCACATTTGCCGCTGAGCAGTTCAGTACCTTTGTGTTTGTAGAGGATGCGGAGGATACGGACAGCGGAAGCAGTGGAGGAGGTTCCACCAGCTCCTACGGACCGGGCCGCTGGGATACAGGAACAGCGGGAAATAAAGGACCGGAGGATACGAAGACCCAGAAGCCTGCTGGTACATGGGTACAGGATGAAAAGGGCTGGTGGCTGAAGTATGAGGACGGAACATGGCCCGCATCCCGGTGGATCGAGATGACCTGGAATCACGTTCCCAGCTGGTATTACTTTAATGCTGAGGGATATATGGCAACTGGCTGGATGAAGGATGGAGACCGGTGGTATTATCTGGATCCCAGTACTGATGGAAGCCAGGGACGTATGTTCACAGGCTGGCATGAGATCGGTGGTAAATGGTATTTCTTCCATGAAACAGCAGACGGCCCTATGGGTTCGCTGCTTGTAAACGGCAGAACGCCGGACGGCTATCAGACAGATATGGACGGAGTCTGGATCCAATAGATGGCCGGATGATAAAAGGCAGGGGAGATCTTCCCCTGCCTCAGACTGTAGACAAAGTTGGTGCTGGGATTATTCCCAGCACCACTTTTCTACA
>OLFX01000181.1_pt1 | contig 111249 bp, 100 predicted proteins | sample 1605091 | NCBI WGS metagenome assembly OLFX01 (sample SAMEA3888906, study PRJEB22519) | human gut metagenome | biome: human gut; feature: human-associated habitat; material: faeces | place: Denmark | collected 2012 | reverse complement strand
GGGCTTCCGCCCTCTTCCTTCGTCTTGTATCTTATCGCATTATTTCAATGTACTCTCTTTCGTTTTTCGCGCCTCGTTTTTTCGAGTTGCGAGTGCAAAGTTAAGTCGAAATTTTGAACTGTGCAAATCTTTTTGCAAGTTTTTCAAAATTTCTTTCGGCGTGTCTCTTTCGAAACCTGACCGCCACTGCGGTACCGCCGTTTTTCGTTTTGCGAGTGCAAAGGTAGGCACTTTTTCAATACGCTCCAAATATTTTACAAACTTTTTTTGAAGAAATAAAACGCAACATTTACATCATTCTAATTAACAGCACGTTATAACAAAAAATTCATATTTAATATAGAAAAATTGGATAAACCCCTCAGAAAAAAACCTTAATTCTCCACTATCAAATAACACACATTTTATCATATGGTTATTCAAAAAGCATCTCTTTACAATTTTGCCATATGCTTATATAAGCGATTTATCAGAAATTCATATTAAAGCTCAGCACCTCCGTATTTCTATTTATCGCCGAAATTTTCCACTTCAAAGTAATTTAATTTGAATTTATCGAGAGAAAAACGTAATTTCGTCAAAAAAATTAACGCTATATGAAGAAACTATATTTATTTCTATTGTTCGTAGTGGCTTCTATCAGTTCTTATGCGTTTTCGATAGAAGACTTAAGATTCCATTGTGCTGAAGACACAATAAAAATAAACCGCCTGCTCCAGGAGGGCGTAGCGGCAAAACTGACAACCCCCAACGAGTACGTATCTTTCTATGCACAGAAACTGTTGGGAACTCCGTATGTTGCACACACGCTTGAAGGCGAGAAAGAACACCTGACAATCAACATAGATGAGCTTGACTGCACCACATTTGTGGAAACCCTCATCGCACTTACCAAAGCAACGCTCGACAACGCCCCGTCATGGTATGCCTATGCCGCCAATCTGGAATCCATCCGCTATAAAAACGGCAAACTCGACGGATACGCTTCACGCCTGCACTACATCAGTGCATGGATTGTCGACAATACAGCCCGCGGTAATTTCCATGAAGTAACCTCAAGCATCCCACGTTCGGACAACCAAATCAAGTCCATCTATTTCATGACCGAACACCGCGACAAGTATCCGCAACTTGCCAACGACAGCGTCTTTGAAGAAATGAAGAAGGTGGAAAGCGGCTACAGCATGCACATGTCGCCTATCGTGAAAAAGAACAACCTTATCAAGAAGGACGTCATTGCTGCGCTGAAAGACGGCGACATCATCTGCCTTACAACAAAGATTGAAGGTCTCGACGTGTCACACCTCGGAATCATCCGTTTCGAAGGCAAGGAAGCCCATCTGCTTCATGCTTCTTCGACCGAAAAAGAAGTGATTATCGACAAGTATGACCTTTACGAAATGATTCGCGCCAACCGCAACTGGACCGGTATCCGTGTCATCCGGGTAGACGAATAAACTTTTTTGACCATATAAACGAAACGCCGCAGACAGCCCAAAGCAATATGCGGCGTTTTCTATTTATCGGCACTGCCTTATTTCACTGTAATTCGTTTTACGACACAGTTGCCTGCATTACTGATTTTCACAATATAAACACCTTTCAACAATTGCGATACTGGAATCCGGATTTTGCCCGAATTGCCCTCACTGCGGTAAACGGTACGTCCGCCGGCCGACACGATTTCTACCGAATAGCCGTCCATGTCAGTCGCAATGTTGAGATGGTCGGTTGCCGGCACCGGATAAACGGCCACTCCGCCATACAACGCCTCAACTCCCGACTTTTCTTCAATACGCAACGGGATACGAACAAATTCCTGCATACCTTTCTGAGTACCACGGACAATTACTTCCGTTTCAGCTTCAGCCTTTTTCGGCGAAACGACCAACTTGCCGTCATTCACTTCTACGTCCGCCACTTCACGGTCGCAATCGTCTGTCAAAACATAGCTGATTGCGGCGTCACTGTCTTCAAACGAGAAGTACTGTTCCAAATCGACAGAAGCTCCGTCCGTATCCATCACGCATACCTGCGCATCGGTCACTGTGCGTTCGCCGTTGAAATCATCAAGACAGAAATAGGAAGGAGTCGTCAGTCCCATCATATTGGTTTTCGTACCCTCCAGTGCAAACGATACTTTCTTCACAGCTCCCAAAGCTCGCAGATCTACCCACTGCCAAGTATCCAGACAATAGTGGTCGGCAGCATTGTCCGAGGTATAGTTGGCAAGATAGAACGTCTGCGATGATTTTGAATTGTCGGCCTTCTCTCCAGTTATCTTCAGGCGCAAATAATCACCCTTTTCGAAACCGCCGGGATTTGTCGACATTCCGTCACCATTCAGCACGGCATTCTTCACCCATGCCGTGTTCGTCACATAAAATCCGCGGATTTCATCTCCGTCCACAGCATTCGTCACATCCACACTGTGCGGTATTCCGTCGTAGACATACGCTACTCCATAATTCGCAGATTCGTGTCCGCTACCGGCAGCCGAACGGAACTGATGTTCAATCAGCTCAAACACCACCGAAGTTTCATTAGAGCAGGCAAATCCCGACCAAGAATAAGGCGATGCGTTATTGCTGAAAGCATACGAACCGCTGTAAAGTGTCGAGAACACACCGTTCGGGTCATCCGTCTTGGCTCCGTTCCAATGGCTTTCGGATTCCAACGGGAAATCATCGAAAGTAGCCGTATAGCCTTTACCCAGAACTGTCACAATAACCTCATCAGAATTCGTGTGTCCCCAAGCATCAGTTACGGTCACTGTCAACGGAACAGTATGGACTGCTTTGAATGAATAGGATGCTGATTTTGAAACCTCCTCGTTCATGGCATTTTTCCACGAATAGGTGTAAGGAGCCACGCCCGTCGACGGACTGGCGACGAGTTCCACTTCATCCGTTTCATTTACGGTGCAGTTCGGAACATAAACAAGAAGTTCCAAAGGCTCACCGCTGAAGTTGTCGATAAAGGCATTGCCTTCCGTAGCCATTTCAATTTTTGAAATGCGTCCCTTATCCTTCAGGTTGCTGAAAATCCATTTACCGCCAGTTACCGGCAACGTATAGTCGTGCGCCGAAGCATTTTCGTCATACACCTTCATCTGTACCTCAGCATCAGTTTTCAGGAAAAAGCCGGTCAACGGAATGCCGCTTTCAGAATTGGTAAACGTAATTACGGCTCCCTCTCCTATTTGAGCCACCTTTTTACCTACTACAACGGCATCGTCCGTATCTACAACCGTAAAGCCGGCAAAGCGTGCGGTTCCGTCCTCAAAATAGCCTTCGCCCTGTTCCACTTTTTCAAATGTGGAAACTTCCGACGGCAAATAAGCAGTTGTAAATGCCGTGCTCACCAGCACCTCCGAATTTATTCCACGAAGGTTCTGCAACACTGCGCAGACCACATACTCCTTTTGCGGCTGCAAACCTTCCAAAAGGAAAGAAGCCTCTTTTCCTCGACGGAATTCCACCTCATTTTCAGAAGCAAGCACATCTTCGGCTGTCGGAAGCGGCTGACCGCTTTCCTGCACAAACAGGTAAGCCGTACCGCTCAAATCTGCCTTCATTACCATTTCTGCCTGTTCATGAGTAATGCCTTCGAATACAGGATATCCCTCTTCAAAAGCAGGAGCGGCCGAAGCATCGGCATATTCATACGCACCGATTGTAGGATTTTCCCGGCTGCGTTCCACTCCGTTCAAGTCAATGTTGACGAAATCAAGCGGCATAGCCGAACAAAGAGAGCCAGCCGCAGCCGGTTCAAGCACTTTCGTAGAAAGGAACTCTGTTTTTTCATTGACACTGTTCGTTTCGCCAACCGCAACCTGCCATCCGGCGAAATCGGCAATACTCTTGCCAACATAGGCAAATTCCTCGCCAGATGTAAACAGTGCATTGTTGGAGAATGCCACTCCGTTCAGCAAATCCGAACCCTGAACCCGGCAGACATATCCTCCGGCTTCATTCTGCAGCAAATTGTTGCGTACCATACCTCCCGACATATCTGAATTGATATACAGTGGAGCGGAAGCAGTTTCCGAACCGGTCAGGCGTACCGTGTTGTAAACAATATTCAAGTGTGTAGTTTCATCACGGCTGCCCACTTTGATACCATAGGCGGTACCGTTTGCCTCAACATTAATTTCATTGTTGAAAATCCATCCCGGCAATTCTTCGTCGGCCTTTACATATTCCACATAAATGGCGGTAACATCACGTTTCGTGTTCAACGTAAACACGTTGCCTTCCACCACACATTGATCGAAACCGCGGCGAAGGTCGAATGCCGTGAACGACAATGTTGTCTCGTCGTTGACCACCGTATTGCCCGAAAGCGTATACGATTCTTCTCCCTGTAAATAAATGGACTTGCTCGTCTGATTGACGAAACGGTTGTTGTGAATCACCGCTCCCTTTTCGTACGCCGGAGTGTTTACCCAGTTCGCACCGATGGTGATTCCCTTGTAACCGCCTTCCAGTTGACAGCCTTCCACCGTGAAACAGTCGTTATTGTCACCGGCAATGTTACGGCTGTACATTTCAACCAACGTAATGTCCTGACTGATGGAAGTAGATTTCGGACCTTCAATGCGGCAACCGTACAAAGTGCAGTGGCGGCTTCCGAATTTTACTCGCACTACAGCAGGATAAGCGGCATCCGATGTGCGGATTGTCAGATTTTCCACACTGCAATAGTCAACACCCGCAAAAGTCAGCACACCGAACTCGCTCGCCACCTTCTCACTCGACGGCACGTTCGGCTCAATATACTTGTCGTCAACGATTGTCACATCGCGATAGTTGCCCGACTTCGAACGTATGGTAATTGAGTTCTGGTCTGAAGCGCCTCTTACTTCCGGCACGTTCACCACCTCACGGTAGACACCGCTTTCCAATTCAAATACCACAGGACCGTCGATACCGTCCTTCAGGACGGCAATGGCTTCCGTCAGGGTAGCATAATCGGCATCGCCCGATGTTCCTACCGTATAAGTTCCGCTGAAACCGGCTTTCACCTGACAGGATACAGCATTACCGTCCAACGTTTTTTCGCTTCCGTCAACAGTAAGCGACACAGGCGTTGCCGATAACGTATTGCCGACAGCGGCATCTGCCGCAATATCGTAAACCAGCCAGAAACGATACACACCCGGGAAATTCACTTCATAGCTTCCTTCAAATTCGTAAGGAGCGGCAATCTGCACATCGCCAAACGCATGGTAATCGTAGAATGTGGAAACCGTATCGGTCACAAACATTTTTGCACCTTCGATATCAGCAGCGGCAGTAGTGCCGGCATTGTCGAATTTCATTTTGTCGACAGTCAGTTTGCCCTTGTCGCCTTTCACTTCCACATCGACACGCAACATTACTTCCGTAGCACCGCGCATCACCGGCTCACCATTTACTCTCACCACATTCACTTCGCCCAACGACAGCGGTTGGATTTCATATTCGCTCACTTCAATTTCCCAACCGTCAAGTCCGGTAGTCGAGCCATAGCTTGTAGTAGTGAATTTCAATGTCAGACTTCCATCGGCTGCAAAAGAAATGATTTTTTCATCCGCAAACGAAGAACTCAACAACAGGTCTTCGCTCTCGCCGGCCGTCTTTCCGTAGTAGACATACATCTTGTCATTTCCACCGATATTCCATTTTTTGAAAGTCAGCTTCACGGCCTTGCCTTCATGTTTCGGAGCGAATGTCACCGTTCCGTTGAAACCACGGGTGATTCCTCCATCCGGACCACCTTCGTCAAAGAACACAAAAGGCTCGTCGCCAACTTCCACCACTCCGTTTTCACCGGCTTTCATAACATACATATTGCGTGCCACACGACAGCCTTCCGGATCGCCGGATTCTACAGCCGTTGTCTTACCGTTCAATTTAACCGATTCAAGAGCGCAGTCAAATTCCGTACCGGTAGCCACCTCGTCCGACAAATCGTAAGCTACCCAGAAATAAGCACTGCCTTCCTCCATCACGTACGGAGAAGCAAGAGCCAACTTCACTTCTTTTGCCGACGGAACAGCTTCTGCAACGGCATCAACCAAAGTCAGCACACTGTCGCGGCCGGATGTGTACAGATATACTTTACCTACTTTCGCATAGGATTCTTTCAGATTCAGCGCAACTTCTTCCAGTTTCAAGGCATCCTTGTCGCCTTTTGCCGTCAGTTTGAAACCGATGATTTCAGCATTTTTCGCAACAGGTGCAGTTGGCAGCACTTCCGTACTTGCCTGGAAAGCCTCAACACCGACAAGTTCCATCGGCACAGAACGGTATTCCCTTACTTCTGCCTGCCAGCCTTCAGCCGTATAGGAAGCCGACGTGGTATTGGCATTGAACACCACCGTCAGCGCGCCATCGGGCGAAGTTGAGCGCAGCACTCGTCCCGGACCGGCATCCTTATCGTCAACCGACTTCAGTTCCCAAAGCTTGTCGCCCTCTGTTCCCTTTCCGCTATACACCTCGAATTTTGCCTTCGGAGCATAAGACGCATTGGAATAGTAAAGGTGGAACGACTTCATGTCGAGTTCCACAATCATGCCTTCCGTACCCGGCACAAAAGTCACGGTCTGGTCGCCCTCTACGGGTTCATAGCCGTCGTAATAGGACAACGGATTCTTGGTGCTTTCGTAATACCAGGTGCCGAACACGGTTTTCTCAAAAGTTCCGAGAGTGGAACGGAACACATTTTTCACCTGACGGTTGCCTTCCGGCTGACCGGCCGCAACACTGTGTTCTGAACCCGACAGCGTGACGCTCAGGCATCCGCCGTCCACCACTTCGCCGGTCAATGCTTCGGGAGCAATGCCATACGCCAACCAGAAATAGTTGTCGCCTTCCACAAGTTCCTGCGAGCAGCCTGTCACACTGAATTCTCCACTGTCACCAAGAACAGCCTCACCAACTTTGACAGCCGATGAGAAAGCATCGCTCTTTCCTGTATAATATACAGTCGCACGTTTGATATGCGAGATTTCGCTGGTTCCCGTAGCAGTAAATTTAAAGGCCTCCACCTTCAGCGAAAGCGTGTTTTCTGTTTTCACATTAACCGACAATATCGGCTGGGCCTCATCGCCGGCGGCTACCGTTCCTTCTGTCCACTGGGTAACGGCAACTTCCTTCACGGTCATCGGCTGAGGTTCAAACTCAGAAACCACGGCTTCAAATCCGTCCTGCAAGTAATAGTCGCCCGTAACGGATTTCAGATATACAGTAAGCGCACCGTCGGCCGACATGGAACGCACAACAACCGGTTGTCCGTCGTGCATCACCGTATTGATACGGTTCGAATCCTTCTGCTTGCCGTCGTAAACAATCATTACGTCGTTGTTGGATGTAACCGTACTGTACTTGTTTTCATAGATATTGACTTTCGAGAAGTCAATCTGCACCCTCTTGCCCGGAGTTGTCGGCACAAAAGTGACAACACCCTCAAACTTGAATGAAATTTTTCCGTCCTTACCGCCGTCGTCATAGAACTGGATGCTTTCCGCACCTACATTATATATGGCGGACTGCGACATCAATACAACAGAAGGAACTGTCACCATTACCGGTTCGGCTGCGGCCCAGGGGGATACGCCTGACGGAAAAGTCCCGGTCGTCACCTTATCCACTTCCAGCCGTACGGAAGCACCGAATACGGCGTCCTGCTTGACATCGGCTGCCAGCGTAAACCAGTTGCGTCCCGACGTGAGCGGTTTGTCAAGAGTCAGCGTGTAAACGTCACCCTGAACGCTCATTGTTGCATTCAACGGTTCCAATCCGCTGCAATCAGCCTGAGCGCCGGCATAGAGTCGGATTTTTTGTGCATCTGCCACCTCGTTCACCGGCAGACGGAAAGACACGGAGGTCATCCGGTCGGCATTCATCACGCCTTCGGCATCCACATAGAAATTGGCCAATGCCACCCCCGACTTTCCGACTGGAGCAGCATCGACATTTTCGTACGACATGCCACCGCTGGTTACGGTCATATCTTCCAGCTTCACACATTCCACTTTCGCCACCCAACCATCGCAGTCGTTGGCGTTGCAGAACAGGTAGCCCACCGACAGAATACCGTCGGGCGAAGCGGAATAAATCACTTGTTTGGAAAATGTACCGGTAAATGTACGGAGCACATCGCCTTCCGGCAATTTTGAAGAAGAGTTGACTCCCGACGTCGACGACGGATAGGCAAACGAATCGTCGGCATCCACCTCACCATTGTAGACCACAAGGCTGGCAGGATAGGAAGTCCAGGAAGAGGAATATTCCTGCACATCAATACGTTCAAACGTAATTTGAATGGACTGCCCGGGAGATTCGGGCTTGAACACAACGGTAGAAAGGGAATTGTAGGAGTTTGTACCCCTGATGCCCTCCCCGCCCCACGGGTCGAGAAATTCAATTTCTCCGCTGACGGTCACCTCGGTTTTCCCGAACTGCGACATCAGCACACGCGTCGCACTGCCGGTCTGTCCTGCCGTCGCCAAAGGCATCAGCAGACTCCAACACACGAACATCAAAAAAAGTGCTTTCTTTTTCATAAGCATTAATGTTAAACAAAATATTGAATAAAATCCGTACTCAACTCCCGTTGAGCGCAAATGCTTATGAAGTCCATTAGAAGAAACAAACGGTGCCGGTTACACCCGACAGCCTGACTGACCCGTCTATCCATACAGAAATGTACCACTGCTTCAATCCTCGAAAGCATCAGCTACTCAACGCATGGCAGGTCTTCTGACTTATCTCATATCACGGATGCCTTCCCGGTACTTTCTTGGCACAACGCCCGATTTCCCAGTGGCTCTGTATCCTGACTTTCGAGAAATACAGCAGCGGGACTGTCCAGGATTCTCACCTGATTCCCTTTTAATTGTTTGCCGGAAGTCCGACAAAACAAACCATTACGTCGACAAATATAGCACTATTGCATGGAAGGCTTTGAATATTTATGTTAAAAATAATTATACATAAAACAAAAGTTGCATAACGCAAAATAATGCGCCATGCAACTTCCGTCGTATTTTTAACAAAGACTGTATCTGCTGAAAAACTATTTGAATTTGATGCGCAGCTTTTCAAGCATGTCGCGTGTCATTGTGTCAAGGTCATATTCCGGCTTCCAGCCCCATTCCGTACGTGCACAGGTATCGTCGAGCGAGTTTGGCCACGAATCGGCAATCTGCTGACGAAGCGGGTCTACCTTATAGACCATCTTGAAATCAGGCATATATTTACGGATGGCAGCAAATATGATTTCCGGATCAAAGCTCATGGATGCAATGTTGAATGAATTGCGGTGAACAAATTTTGCCGGGTCGGCTTCCATGATTTCAATAGCGGCACGAAGGGCATCAGGCATATACATCATATCCATAAACGTACCGGCGGCAATCGGACATTCAAAAGTTTCACCCTTGACGGCTGAATAGTAGATGTCAACGGCATAGTCCGTTGTACCTCCACCCGGAGGAGTCACATAGGAAATCAATCCTGGGAAACGCACCGAGCGCGTATCCACACCGAAACGGTGAAAATAGTAGTCGCTCAACAATTCGCCCGAAACTTTTGTCACACCATACATGGTGCGCGGGTTGCGGATAGTGTCCTGTGGAGTCTTGTCCTTCGGCGTGTCGTTACCGAATGCACCGATGGAACTCGGAGTAAATACGGCACACTGTTTTTCACGTGCTACTTCGAGCACATTGAACAGACCTCCCAAACCAATTTTCCAGGCTAATTGTGGCTTTGCTTCAGCAACTGCCGACAGCAATGCCGCCAGATTGTAGATTGTATCGATTTTGTACTTCGAAACCGCCTCAGCAATCTGCGTGGCGTTCGTGATGTCGACAATTTCGGAGGGGCCACTTTCGAGCAATTCGCCTTTTGGCTCTGCACCGGGAATATATCCCGCCACTACATTCGCTCCACCGTAGATACCTCTCAACTTCATAGTCAGTTCTGAACCGATTTGTCCGGTAGAACCGATAATCAACACATTTTTCATTGCGTTATCTTCTTTCGGTATTATTTTTCAAAGTTTCGGCCACATTTGAGTAGCAAAATGTCAGCCAGCGATAGGCTCACATTTCCCTATCCCCCCTGTTTCCACTTACAAAGATAACGAGATTTGCAGAGTTTAACGCAGTTTATCGCTATTTTTTATAGCTTATTGAAAAAAAAAAGCCATCTTTGTTACGACGGAAATTCCAACACGGATTTTTCCGCACAACAACAGTGACACTCTAAATCTAAGTAAATATGTACGGTAAATTTCAAGAATTCCTGACGAAGGAACTTGCCGGTATCCATGAAGCCGGCTTGTACAAAAACGAACGCATCATCACAACTCCACAAAAAGCCGACATCAAGGTAGGCAAAGGCGAAAACGTGCTCAACTTCTGCGCCAACAACTACCTCGGACTCTCCGACAACACACGCCTCATCGAGGCTGCAAAAAAGGCGATGGACTCGCACGGATACGGAATGTCGTCGGTAAGATTCATCTGTGGTACACAGGATTTGCACAAACAGCTTGAAGCAGCGATTTCCGACTACTTCAAGACGGAAGACACCATACTTTATGCCGCCTGCTTCGATGCCAACGGCGGATTGTTCGAACCGCTGTTCACGGAAGAGGACGCCATCATCTCCGACGCGCTCAACCACGCTTCCATCATCGACGGCGTTCGTCTGTGCAAGGCAAAACGCTACCGCTATGCCAATGCCGACATGAACGAACTGGAACGCTGCCTGCAGGAAGCTCAAGCCCAACGCTTCCGCATCATCGCTACCGACGGCGTGTTCTCGATGGACGGCAACGTAGCTCCAATCGACAAGATTTGTGACCTGGCAGAGAAATACGATGCACTGGTAATGGTCGACGAATCACACTCGGCCGGCGTTGTAGGCCCGACCGGTCACGGCGTGGCAGAACAATTCAATGCCTACGGACGTATTGACATCTTCACCGGCACGCTGGGCAAGGCATTCGGCGGCGCTATGGGCGGCTTCACAACCGGTAAGAAGGAAATCATCGACATGTTGCGCCAGCGTTCACGTCCTTATCTGTTCTCCAACTCAGTAGCTCCGGCTATCATCGGTGCGAGTCTGGAAATGTTCAAAATGCTGAAGGAAAGCGATGCCCTCCACACGAAACTGGTGGACAACGTCAACTATTTCCGCGACAAGATGATGGCAGCAGGATTCGACATCAAGCCGACACAGTCAGCCATCTGTGCCGTAATGCTCTACGATGCAAAACTTTCGCAGGACTTTGCCGCACGCATGCAGGAAGAAGGCATTTATGTGACGGGATTCTACTATCCGGTTGTTCCGAAAGGACAGGCACGTATCCGCGTACAACTGTCAGCCGGTCACGAACGCGAACATCTCGACAAGGCAATTGCCGCATTTATCAAGGTTGGTAAAGAAATGGGCGTAATCAAATAGGCCACGCCGCATCATACAGCAACAACGCTCCCCCGTTTGTCAAACCGACATATCGGGAGAGCGTTTTTTTCATACAGAAAGAGGACAATGTCAGGAATCCCGACACTGCCCTCTTCGTTATGCTTCATGACTGAACTTTACTGGATTTCAATCACACGTTTCTGTTTCGGCAATTCTTCTTTTACCAGTTTCGGCAATTCGATGTCAAGCACACCGTTGTTGACAGTAGCTGAAATCTTTTCCTTGTCGACATCTTCCGGCAAAATCATTGTCTGCTGGAACTTTGAGTAAGAAAATTCACGACGCAGATAGCGACCGTTCTTTTCGTCCTCTTTCTTTTCGTTCTTCTTTTCCATGGAAATGACCAAGTTGTTTTCTTCGTCGATATGAACGTCGAAATCCTCTTTCGTCATGCCCGGAGCTGCCAGCTCCACTTTATATTCTTTTTCGTTTTCGAGTACGTTGATAGCTGGAGCAGTAGCATTGGCTTTTTCCATCCACTCGTTGTCAAAAAAATCATTGAAGATACTTGGCAACCAATTTTGATTTCTTCTAATCGGCATCATAGTTAAATTCTCCTATATTTTTTGTTAAACATTCTAATTTTCAACCCCTTGCTCCACTGGGGAGCTTCCGAAGTTCACCCTTAGATAATGCAAAGGGTGTGCCAGTCCAAACAGCAGCAGGAAGGTGGAAATTTTGTCCACTTTTACTGCCAATTCCGGATTCCGGACTGACAAATCTGCATTTCTTTATCATTTTCGCAATGAAAGATAATCAGTTTCATTTCGATTGCACATATTTATAAAATAATGTGTATATTTGCAAGCGGATAGAAATATATCCGCCACGCAACCAATTGGATGCCGCGGAAAAAAACAACACTGATTTTTATACACAACATAAAATATGCCTACTCAACAAAGCATCAACAGAATTTCGGTTGAAAACGATCTACGCTACCTGCAGCTGCTCTCCCGGAGTTTTCCGACTATTGCTGCCGCCAGCACGGAAATCATCAACCTGGAAGCCATATTGAACCTGCCTAAAGGCACGGAACACTTCCTGACCGACATACACGGAGAGTATGAGGCCTTCCAGCATGTACTGAAAAATGCCTCGGGCTCCATCAAGCGGAAAGTGCAGGAAATTTTCGGCAACACTTTGCGCGAGAACGAGAAAAAAGAGCTGTGCACGCTTATTTACTATCCGGAAGAGAAAATCATGCTGGTAAAAGCCAAGGAAGACGACATCGACGACTGGTATATCACTACGCTTAACCAACTGGTAAAGGTATGCCAGAACGTTTCTTCGAAATACACACGCTCGAAAGTCAGAAAATCGCTTCCTGCCGACTTCTCCTACATCATTCAGGAACTTCTTCACGAAACCTCGAATGAACCGAACAAGCAGGCATATATCAACAAAATCATCAGCACCATCATTTCTACGCGGCGTGCCGACGATTTCATCATTGCCATGTGTAACCTTATCCAACGGCTGACCATCGACTCCCTGCACATCGTGGGCGACATCTTCGACCGCGGGCCGGGTGCTCACATCATCATGGACACCCTCTGCAACTACCATAACTTCGATGTACAATGGGGCAACCACGACATGCTCTGGATGGGGGCTGCCGCCGGAAACGACAGCTGTATTGCCAACGTAATCCGCATCTGCATGCGCTACGGCATCCTCACGACACTGGAAGAGGGATACGGCATCAACCTGCTCCCGCTTGCCACTTTCGCAATGGACACCTACGCCAATGATCCATGTACAGTGTTCGCCGCCAAACAGAAATTTGCCGACAAGACATATACAGAAAAAACGCTGCGCCTCATCGCGCAGATGCACAAGGCTATCGCCGTCATCCAATTCAAACTGGAAGCGCAAATCATCAAACGCCGTCCGGAATTTAAGATGAACGACCGCCTGCTGCTGGAGAAAATCGACTACAAGCGCGGTGTGTTCTGCTATGAGGGCAAGGAATACGACATGCTGGACAAGGAATTCCCGACCGTATCGCCTGAAAATCCGTATGAACTGACAGAAGAGGAAAAAGAACTGGTGGAAAAACTTCACAATTCATTCATCAACAGCGAAAAACTGCAAAAGCATATCCGCTGCCTGTTCACCTACGGAAGCATGTACCTGGTATGCAACGACAATCTGATGTTCCATGCTTCGATTCCGTTGGAAAAGGACGGATCTTTCAAGAAAGTGACCATCAACAACAAAAAATATTCAGGCAAGGCTCTGCTCGACAAGGTGGACAACCTGGTAAGAACGGCTTATTTCGACGACAACGACTCGCCGGAAAAGGCCTTTGCACTCGACTACGCATGGTATCTATGGTGTGGACCAGACTCCCCACTGTTCGACAAGAACAAAATGGCGACATTCGAACGCTATTTCATTGCCGACAAGGAACTGCACCGCGAAGAAAAAGGCTACTACTACACGCTCCGTGACCGTGAAGACATATGCGACAACATTCTCCGCGAATTCGGAATTACAAGCGGACATTCACACATCATTAACGGACATGTTCCGGTGAAGACAATCAAAGGCGAACAGCCGATAAAGGCCAACGGCAAGCTGCTCGTCATCGACGGAGGATTCTCCAAGGCCTATCAGCCGGAAACGGGTATCGCAGGCTACACGCTGGTGTTCCACTCACGCGCACTGCAGCTCGTTCAGCACGAACCGTTCGAATCCCGTCAGAAAGCAATTGAGGAAGGACTCGACATCAAGTCGAATACGTTCCTCGTTGAATTCAACAGCCAGCGACTGATGGTGAAAGACACTGACAAGGGAAAGGAACTGATTACGCAAATCAACGACCTGGAAAAACTTCTTGCCGCTTACCGCCTCGGTCTGCTGAAAGAAAACAACTAAAAGCTACATTGTTTCATTTTTATTTTTAGGGTTCAGGCTGTGCTGGGACAACATCCACGCACAGCCTAATTTTTCATATCACCACCCTACTCCGGCATTTTACCGTCGAGTATGATGGGCAACCAGAACCGTTTCATCTTGCGCTTGTACCATGAATGACATCCGAATGGCAGATGCCGTCCGTTCCACTTGTAGCACATCGACGGATATTTGTCGAATGCAAATTGCATCGCTTCGCTCACGTTAGGATAACGGAATCCCAATCCATGCTTGTTGACCTCTACGCTGAAAAACACGTCCTCATTGAACGTATGATGGCGCTTGACGGTCAGAAAATGACGGACAACATCGTGTAACTGTGTGACGGCACGCAGATGGCTGTCGATCTTACGCAATGAAAAACCACCATTCCCTACCTTTCCGCGCGTAATCTGGCGGTTGGGACGACCCGTAGCATCACAATATTTTTTCTTCAGCCACGAAGCCAAACGATAGAGCGGCGTTTTGTAAATCGGACGTACCGGCCAGGGAGCTCCGACATAGTCATAACCCTTGCCACACCACTCCAACAATTCATCGCGGAACACATAGGCATCCAGCTGATAAATCAGCACATATTCCGAGGAAGCAAACCGAGAGTAAAATTCCTCCGACATCATCAACCGGTTATACCCCAGAATTCCCGCAAAATAAGCGTCGTCAAAGCTCTCAATTGCATCTACCTTATATCCGTCCAACAACGATGTCAAATCAAGCGAGCGGGGTTTTACGACAACGATACGGTGTCCGCCCAGAATTTCAAACAGACGGTTGAAAGAAACCTGTTCGAGTTCCGACATCGAAGCCCGATAGAGAGGAACGACAACCGTTACCTTATATTTTTTGTCTACTTTATCCATGTTCCGCATATATTCTACAAAGATAATAAAAGGCAAGAGCTGAGGCAAATGAAAATGGTGTTTTCAAATTTGACGATACCGAGCGGCATCCTATCTTATTAAGACAACGCAAAGCAGGTGCATAAAAAACCGAAGACCGATATTTTTGCACGAGAACCGCATTCATATCTATCAACCCATAGACATAAAAAATCAGGATTCCCTTTCGGAAACCCTGATTTGATATTTAGCTTTGGACTGTCTCTATTATTCTGCAGCCTTTTCTTCAGCAGCCGGAGTTTCAACTGCAGGAGCAGCTGTTTCAGCAGCAGAAGACTTGCGAGAACGGCGAGTACGAGTTGCTTTCTTCTTTTCAGTCTTGAGCATGTTTTCGTTGAAGTCAACGAGCTCAATGAAGCAAGTCTTAGCGTTGTCACCAAGACGGTTACCAGTCTTGATGATACGAGTGTAACCACCGTTACGGTCTGCAATCTTATTAGCGATTTCACCGAAGAGTTCAGAAACAGCATGTTTGTTTTGCAAGTAGCTGAACACAACACGGCGAGAGTTAGTAGTGTCGTCTTTAGCGCGGTTGATAATCGGCTCAGCGTATTTGCGCAACGCTTTTGCCTTAGCCAAAGTAGTGAAAATTCTCTTGTGCATGATGAGCGAAATTGTCATGTTCGACAACAGTGCATCAAGATGAGCTTTCTTACGGCCTAAATGGTTTACTTTTTTATTATGTCTCATCGTTATTAATCTTTATCTAATTTATACTTTGAAATATCCATTCCGAATGACAGGTTGAGGCTTGCGAGAAGCTCATCAAGCTCTGTCAAAGACTTCTTTCCGAAATTGCGGAACTTCAACAAATCTGTCTTGTTGAACTGAACGAGTTCGCCAAGTGTTTCCACTTCTGCACTCTTCAAGCAGTTGAGCGCACGAACAGAAAGGTCCATATCGACAAGTTTTGATTTGAGAAGCTGGCGCATGTGCAAAATTTCTTCATCGAATTCTTCGTTGCCGTCAGTCTCAGTTGTTTCGAGAGTGATTTTCTCGTCAGAGAAAAGCATGAAGTGATAGATCAAGATTTTTGCAGCTTCTTTCAAAGCATCCTTCGGGTGGATTGATCCGTCAGTAGAAATTTCCAGAACAAGTTTTTCGTAGTCAGTCTTTTGCTCAACACGATAGTTTTCCACCGCATACTTAACATTGACAATCGGCGTATAGATTGAGTCGATTGCAATGACGTCGATAGCATCGTTGTCCTTGGCGTTTTCGTCAGCAGGAACGTAGCCACGACCTTTGTTGATGGTGAAATCCATTGTGAAAGAAGCAACAGTTGGATCTAAATGGCAAATAACCAAATCCGGATTTAGTACTTCAAAACCTGATAGTTCGTTGCCTAAATCACCGGCTGTCAAGACATCTTTACCCGATACGTTGATTTTTCCCGTAGCAGGCTCGTCTGTTTCAACGATATGTTTAAAACGCACTTTCTTCAAGTTGAGAATGATGTTCGTCACATCTTCCTTTACACCCGGGATTGTTGCAAATTCGTGCATCACACCGTCGATACGGATTGACGAAATTGCATAACCCTCAAGTGAAGAAAGCAGGATTCGACGCAGTGCATTACCTACAGTCACACCGTAGCCCGGTTCCAAAGGACGGAACTCGAACTTACCGAAGCGGCTGTCTGCCTCGAGCATTAATACTTTATCGGGTTTCTGAAATGCTAAAATAGCCATGGATATTTACAATTTATTATTTAGAATACAACTCGACGATTGACTGTTCCTTGATATTTTCCGGAATATCTTCTCTTTGCGGAAGGTGAAGCAATTTGCCACCCTTTACATTTTCATCCCATTCAAGCCAAGGGTATTTGCTGTGATTGAATCCAGCCAATGCATCAGCAATGACTTCGAGAGACTTTGATTTTTCGCGCACTGCAACTACATCGCCAGGTTTAACAGAATATGAAGGGATGTTGAGCACACGGCCGTTCACTGTGATGTGACGGTGTGAAACCAACTGACGTGCAGCAGCACGAGTGCGAGCGATTCCTAAGCGATAAACCACGTTGTCAAGGCGTGCTTCGAGCAATTGAAGAAGGATAACACCTGTGATACCCTTAGAGCGGTCTGCCTTGTCGAACAAGTTGCGGAATTGTTTTTCCAAAACACCGTAAGTGTATTTAGCCTTTTGTTTTTCACGCAACTGATTGCCGTATTCAGATGTTTTTCTTCTCTTGTTGGCACCATGTTGACCCGGGGCATAATTTTTCTTTGCGAGGACTTTGTCTTCTCCGAAGATTGCCTCACCGAATTTTCTTGCAATTCTTGTTTTAGGTCCGGTATATCTTGCCATTTCTAATACTTTTAATAATAATTAAAGTTGAATACGAATCTTTCTAGTGCAGCCGCGATTGCAGAGAGGTGGTATAATGCAATCAATCACATCAAAAGATTCTGGTAAATACTAATTTCTGAGATTATACTCTTCTTCTCTTAGGAGGACGACATCCATTGTGTGGAAGCGGAGTTACGTCGATGATTTCAGTAACTTCGATACCTGCACCGTGTACGGTACGGATTGCAGATTCACGTCCGTTGCCTGGTCCCTTAACGTAAGCCTTCACTTTACGCAAGCCAAGGTCATAAGCAACCTTTGCACAATCCTGAGCAGCCATCTGTGCTGCGTACGGAGTGTTCTTCTTTGAACCTCTGAAGCCCATCTTACCAGCGCTTGACCAAGAAATAACTTGACCTTCGCTGTTAGCTAGGCACACGATAATGTTGTTGAAAGATGAGTGTACGTGGAGTTGACCCATAGCGTCAACCTTGACATTTCTCTTCTTTGCTGCGACTGTCTTTTTTGCCATACTTTAATCTTATTTAGTAGCTTTTTTCTTGTTAGCAACTGTTTTCTTACGTCCTTTGCGAGTACGTGCGTTGTTCTTAGTGCTTTGACCACGAACTGGCAAACCGATACGGTGACGGATACCACGGTAGCAACCGATGTCCATCAGACGCTTGATATTCAATTGGATTTCGCTGCGCAAGTCACCTTCTACTTTGTAGTTTGCGCTGATCACTTCACGAACTTTCGCTGCTTGAGCGTCTGTCCAGTCCTGAACTTTGATATTTTTGTCAACGCCTGCTTTTGCCAAAATTGTATTGGCTGCACTGCGGCCGATGCCAAAGATATAAGTCAGGGCAATTTCTCCTCTCTTATTTTGGGGCAAGTCTACACCAACAATTCTTACTGCCATAAACTATAATGAATTTTTTCGCAAAAATAATAAATTATCCTTGACGTTGTTTATACTTAGGGTTTTTCTTGTTAATTACATATACACGTCCTTTACGTCTAACGATCTTGCTGTCAGGAGTGCGTTTCTTAACTGATGCTCTTACTTTCATATCTGTTTTGTTTTATTTATATCTAAAAGCAATTCGTCCTTTCGTCAAATCGTAAGGTGACATTTCCACTCTTACTTTATCGCCCGGAAGGATTTTAATATAATGCATTCGCATTTTACCGGAAATGTGGGCGGTGATTTCGTGTCCGTTTTCAAGTTCTACACGGAACATTGCATTCGACAACGCTTCCACAATCACTCCGTCTTGCTCTATTGCAGCTTGTTTTGCCATATAATTCGTTTAAATTGATTTATCTTTTAATACGTTTTCTACAAACTCGAATGAAGAAAGGATGTCAGCCTTTCCGTTGCGGATAGCAACCGTGTGCTCAAAATGGGCGGAAGGTTGTCTGTCCTTGGTACGGCATGTCCAGCCGTCGCGCTCAATCACTATATTGCGGCTGCCGAGATTAATCATCGGCTCTATGGCGATACACATTCCGTTTTTCAGCAACGGACCGACTCCGCGACGACCGTAATTCGGAACAGCGGGCTCCTCATGGAGCTTCTTGCCGATACCGTGGCCTGTCATTTCCCGGACAACACTGTAGCCGCGGCGTTCACAATATTCCTGAATGGCCTGGCTGATGTGTCCGATGCGGTTGTCTTCTATCGCCTGTTCAATTCCGACATAAAGCGACTCTTTGGTGGTACGGAGCAAGGCTTTCACCTTTTCGTCGACCTCTCCGACACAGAACGTGTAGGCCGAGTCACCATTGAATCCGTTTTTCACAACACCGCAGTCAACTGAAACGATGTCGCCGTCGCGCAGTGTGTAGTTGGAAGGAATCCCATGCACAACCACTTCATTGACCGAAACGCAAAGAGTGTTTGGATATCCTGCATAACCCAAGAAACCCGGAACGGCTCCGTTGTCGCGAATGAACTCTTCAGCTATCTTGTCAAGCTTCAGCGTTGTAATCCCCGGAGCAATCCACTTGGCGAGCTCGCCAAGCGTCTTCCCTACCAGGAGATTACTTTCACGCATCAACTCTATTTCTTCATCTGTTTTAAGATAAATCATTCTTTAGTCCTTTCGATTAATAGCCGCTACCAGTTGTACGACCTTTTATCTTACCGGATTTCATCAAGCCGTCATAGTGGTGCATCATCAAGTGGCTTTCTACCTGTTGAAGAGTATCAAGCACAACACCTACCATAATCAACAATGATGTTCCTCCGAAGAACTGTGCAAAATTATGATTAACGCCACAAATGTTTGCGAATGCAGGCATAATTGCAACTATTCCCAAGAAGATTGAACCCGGAAGAGTGATTCTTGACATGATTGAATCAAGATAGTCAGAAGTCTTCTTGCCAGGTTTAACACCCGGAATAAATCCGTTGTTGCGCTTCATGTCTTCAGCCATCTGAGTCGGACGGACTGTGATGGCAGTGTAGAAGTATGTGAACGCCACAATCATAAAGAAATAGATGAGATTATACCAGAAACCTGTCATATCTGTCAATGCACGCACAACAGCCGAACCTTCGCCCTGTGAACCGAAACCGGCAAGAGTCAAAGGAATGAACATGATTGCCTGTGCAAAGATGATAGGCATTACGCCGGCAGCATTCACCTTCAATGGGATGTACTGGCGGGCTCCGCCATATTGCTTGTTGCCTACGATACGCTTAGCATATTGTACGGGCACCTTGCGTGTTCCCTGTACCAACAGAACTGCGCCGAGGATAACAGCAAACAGAACGACGATTTCTACAACAAACATTACAAGTCCACCCTGTGCAGTAGTCAGACGGTTGCTGAATTCCTGAACGAATGCCTGCGGAAGGCGTGCGATGATACCGACAAGGATGATGAACGAAATACCGTTACCGATACCTTTGTCAGTGATGCGTTCGCCAAGCCACATGATGAACATACTGCCTGCGGCAAGAATGATAATCATATAGGCCATTGTCCAGAAACCGAAATGAGCATTACCGCCGGCGCTGTTCACCTGAACCTGAAGGTTAACCAGGTAGGCAGGAGCTTGCAGAAGCAGGATAAGCACAGTCAGATAACGAGTATACTGGTTAATCTTCATGTGTCCGCTTTCACCTTCACGCTGCAACTTCTGGAAAGAAGGAAGCACCATGCCCAACAATTGGATCACGATGGAAGCCGTGATGTAAGGCATGATACCAAGCGCGAAGATTGACGCCTGCGAGAATGCACCGCCCGAGAACATGTCGAGCAACTGCATCAAGCCGCTGTCCGTAAAACTACGGAGGGCATCAAGCTCGCTCGGGTTGATACCTGGCAGAACCACATAACAACCCACGCGATATACTAGTATCAATAGAAAAGTTACAACAATACGCTTGCGTAAATCTTCTATCTTACTAATGTTCTTTATTGTCTCAATGAATCTCATTGCTTAGAGTTTTTGAATAGAACCGCCGGCAGCTACGATAGCTTCCTCAGCTTTTTTAGAGAAAGCGTTAGCTTCAACATCAACTTTAACAGTCAATGCACCGTTGGCCAAGATTTTTACTTTTTGTTTGCCTGAGATGAATCCTGCTTCAACAAGATCTGCCAAAGTAACTTTAGTCAAATTCTTAGCCTTAGCGAGTTCGTCAATAGTAACAAGGTTAATTGCTTTATACTCTACGCGGTTGATGTTCTTGAAACCGAATTTCGGCACACGGCGTTGCAACGGCATCTGACCACCTTCGAAACCAATCTTGCGAGAGTAGCCTGAACGTTGCTTAGCACCCTTGTGACCACGAGTAGAAGTACCACCCATTCCTGAACCCGGTCCGCGCCCGATTCTCTTACGAGTTGCAGTAGAACCAACAGCTGGTTTTAAATTGCTTAATTCCATATTCTTAATTCTATTATGCGTTCGTTACTTCTACAAGGTGACGAACTCGTTTTACCATACCCAAGATTTGCGGAGTAGCTTCTTTCTCCACTACTTGATTCATTTTTCTCAATCCAAGTGCGTCGAGAGTTCTCTTTTGCACAGCCGGGCAGTTGATTCTGCTCTTTGTTTGCTTAATCTTAATAGTCGCCATAATTTTCATTATTAACCATTAAACACTACATCTAACGACACACCACGGTTCTGAGCCACTGTCATCGGGCTGCGCATTTCGTCGAGCGCATTGAAAGTAGCCTTCACCAAGTTGTGAGGGTTAGAGCTACCCTTTGACTTTGCAAGAACGTCTGTAATGCCGACACTCTCCAATACTGCACGCATAGCACCACCAGCCTTAACACCGGTACCGTGAGAAGCCGGTTTCAAGATAACTTGTGATCCACCGAATTTTGCAGCCTGTTCGTGAGGAATAGTTCCTTTGTGAACCGGTACGCGAATCAAGTTCTTCTTAGCTGCTTCAACACCCTTAGCGATGGCTGCTGTTACTTCGTTCGCTTTGCCAAGACCCCAGCCTACAATGCCGTTTTCGTTACCTACAACAACAATTGCAGAGAAGCTGAAGGCACGACCACCCTTTGTTACTTTAGTAACGCGGTTGATGGCAACAAGGCGGTCCTTCAATTCGATATCGTTTGTCGATTTTACTCTGTTATTTCTCTTCATAATCGTTAAAATTTAAGTCCGCCGTTGCGAGCTGCGTCTGCCAATGATTTAACTCTACCGTGGAACAAGTAACCGTTACGGTCGAAAACAACTTCAGTGATGCCTGCTGCCAAAGCCTTTTCAGCGATAGCCTGGCCAACCTTAGCTGCCACTTCTGATTTTGTTCCTTCTTCAATACCCTTTGACGATGCTGAAACCAAAGTCTTGCCTTCGCTGTCGTCTACGAGTTGAACATAGATTTGCTTGTTGCTTCTAAACACGGTCATACGAGGACGTTCGGCAGTACCTGACACTTTACCACGAATACGTGTTTTGATTTTATTTCTTCTTTCTTGCTTCGTTATCATGATCGTCTCAAATTTTATTTAGCACTTGCCGATTTACCTGACTTGCGACGAATAATTTCGCCAACAAACTTGATACCTTTACCCTTGTAAGGTTCCGGTTTGCGCAGTGAACGGATCTTAGCACAAACCTGGCCAAGCAATTGCTTGTCGCAAGATTCAAGTATGATCAACGGGTTTTTATTTCTCTCAGTCTTAGCTTCTACCTTCACTTCCGGCGGGAGCTTGAAATATATAGCGTGTGAGTAGCCGAGTGACAACTCGAGAACTTGACCGTTTGAAGTTGCGCGGTAGCCCACACCAACCAATTCCATTTCCTTTTTGTAGCCTTCGGAAACGCCGACAACCATGTTGTGGATCAAAGCGCGAACCAATCCGTGCTGTGAACGGTGTTCGATAGAATCAGACGGACGAGTTACAACGATGTGGTTGTCTTCCAAAGCTACAGTAAGTTCTGAATGGAAGTCCTGAGTAAGTTCACCCTTAGGACCTTTAACAGTTACTACATTATTGTCTACCTTTACAGTAACACCGGCAGGTATTACGATCGGAGCTTTACCAATTCTTGACATAACAATACCTCCTTTTCATTAATAGATATAACATAGAACTTCGCCACCAATCTTTTGAGCTGCTGCTTCCTTATTGGTCATGATTCCTTTCGAAGTAGAAAGGATAGCGATACCCAAACCATTCAAAACTCGCGGCATGTCTTTGTAGCCGGTATATTGACGCAAACCCGGACGGGAAACACGCTTCAGGCATTTGATAGCGTTCACCTTGTCAATCGGGTCATACTTCAAGGCAATCTTGATTGTGCCTCCAGGGGTTTCACCTTCTATAAACTTGTAGTTAAGAATATAGCCTTTTTCGAAGAGAATTTTTGTAATCTCTTTCTTCAAGTTTGAGGCAGGCACTTCTACCACACGGTGCTGTGCCTTAATGGCATTCCTCAATCTTGTCAAATAATCTGCTATTGGATCAGTCATATTATTTTTGTTTAAATTGATCCGGATAGTTCCGGACAATATTTAATACTAATTTTTTTCTCTCGTGTCGCGTATTACCAGCTAGCTTTCTTTACTCCAGGAATCAGACCTGCTGAAGCCATTTCGCGGAATTGAATTCTGGAGATACCGAACTGACGGATATATCCTTTTGGACGACCAGTCAGTTTGCAACGGTTGTGCATGCGGATTGGATTGGCATTCTTAGGAATTGACTGCAACTTCTGAGCTGCTTCGAATGCTTCTGCAGGATCTCCTGTGTTTACAATCTTTTTCAACGCTGCACGTTTCTCTGCATACTTGGCTACGAGTTTAGCTCTCTTCACCTCGCGAGCTTTCATTGATTCTTTTGCCATATCTCTCGATTATTTAGCGTTCTTAAATGGTAAACCGAATTGTTTCAACAAGGCATAACCTTCTTCGTCAGTCTGAGCTGTAGTCACGAATGTGATGTTCATACCCATCAACTTGGAAATAGTATCGATGTTGATTTCCGGGAAAATGATTTGCTCAGTGATACCCAAAGTGTAGTTACCACGGCCGTCCAACTTACCTTCGATACCCTTGAAGTCGCGGATACGAGGCAACGCGATACGGATAAGGCGTTCCAAGAATTCATACATGCGGTCGCGACGCAAAGTCACACGAACACCAATCGGCATTTTTTTACGTACCTTGAAGTTAGAGATATCCTTCTTCGACAATGTCGGAACGGCTTTCTGACCTGTAATGGCTGTAAGCTCGTTGATGGCTGTCTCGATAACTTTCTTGTCGGCAGTTGCCATACCCAAACCTTGATTGATGACAATCTTAGTAAGGCGAGGAACCTGCATCACCGAAGTATAGTTGAACTCTTTCTCAAGAGCCGGTACGATTCTTTCAGTATAGTCTTTTTTAAGAGTTGCGCTGCTCATTACTTAATCTCCTCTCCTGATTTTTTTGAATAACGTACTGTTTTGCCTGCTTCGTCTTTCTTGCGTCCGATGCGAGTCGGCTTGCCGCTCTTCGGGTCAAGAAGGTTCAAGTTAGAAACATGAACAGGCGCTTCCATTTTGATAATACCACCTTGCGGGTGCTTTGCACTTGGTTTGGCGCTCTTTGACACCACGTTGATACCTTCAACAATAGCCTTGTTCTTTGAAACAAGAACAGAAAGCACGCGGCCTGTCTTGCCCTTGTCGTTACCGGCGTTTACGTAAACGGTATCACCTTTCTTGATATGTAATTTGCTCATTTCTTTTAATTTTCGAGATTAAAGAACTTCCGGTGCCAATGAGACAATCTTCATGTTAGTTGCACGCAACTCTCTGGCAACTGGGCCGAAGATACGGCTACCGCGGATTTCACCGGCATTATTCAATAACACACAAGCGTTGTCGTCGAAGCGAATGTAGCTGCCGTCCGGACGACGGATTTCCTTCTTTGTTCTAACAACAACTGCCTTAGACACAGTTCCTTTCTTCACATCAGATGACGGGATGACGCTCTTCACTGTTACTACAATGATGTCACCTACCGTAGCATATCTGCGACCTGTGCCTCCTAATACGTGGATACACAATGCTTCTTTAGCACCGCTGTTATCCGCAACAGTCAATCGTGATTCAGTCTGTATCATTATTATTTAGCTTTTTCGATGATTTCTACTAGTCTCCATCTCTTAGTTTTGCTCAAAGGGCGAGTCTCCATCAAGCGAACAGTATCGCCAACGTTGCACTCGTTCTTTTCGTCGTGAGCGTGGTATTTCTTCGTCTTGTTGACGAACTTACCGTAAATCGGGTGTTTTTCCTTCCACTTAACAGCTACAGTGATAGTCTTATCACCCTTGTTACTGGAAACAACCCCAACTCTTTCTTTTCTCAAATTTCTTTTTTCCATGTTACTTGGGATTATTTTTCGTTAAGTTCACGTTTACGCAATTCTGTCTTCATGCGTGCAATCATTCTTCTGTCCTGTGTAATTTTTGCAGGATTATCGAGCGGAGAGATAGAGTGATTGATCTTTGTCTGCAGATATTCCTTTTCTGCTACTGCAAGGCGCTCAAGCAATTCTTTTGTGCCAAGTTCTTTGATTTCTACCTTCTTCATAACCTAATTACACATTTTGAGTTGGATCATAATCACGTCTTACGATAAACTTAGTAGTCACAGGCAGCTTCTGTGCAGCCAAGCGCAATGCTTCTTTTGCAATGTCATAGCTTACGCCTTCGACTTCGATCAAGATACGTCCCGGAGTAATTGGACAAACGAAACCTTCAGGGTTACCTTTACCTTTACCCATACGCACTTCAGCAGGCTTCTTAGTAATTGGTTTGTCAGGGAAGATGCGAATCCAGATTTGACCCTGACGTTGCATATAACGTGTCACTGCCACACGAGCCGCTTCAATCTGACGGCCAGTAATCCATTTAGATTCCAGTGACTTTATACCGAACGAACCAAAAGCCAACTGATTGCCGCGATGAGCCAAGCCCTTCATACGGCCCTTTTGTTGTCTTCTGAATTTAGTTTTCTTTGGTTGTAACATTGTTCTGTAATTTCAAGTCGGTTAGATTATTTTTTGTTCTTCTCACGGAAGCCGCCTTTTTTGCCACGGCCACCACCGTTATTGCCTCCACGGTTTTCCTTTGCATTGTTGACAAACGAAGGAGCCAAGTCGCGCTTGCCGTAAACTTCACCGCGGCAAATCCAAACTTTAACACCTACGATACCAACCTTTGTCAAAGCTTCAACCAAAGCGTAGTCGATATCAGCGCGGAGTGTGTGTAGCGGAGTACGTCCTTCTTTGAACATTTCAGAACGCGCCATTTCAGCACCGTTCAAACGGCCGCTCACTTGAACCTTGATACCTTCAGCGTTGGCACGCATTGTTGATGCGATAGCCATCTTAACGGCACGACGGTAAGCGATTTTGCCTTCAATCTGACGGGCGATATTGCTTGCTACAATCTGTGCATCCAATTCCGGACGCTTAACTTCGAAGATATTAATCTGAACATCCTTGTCAGTGATCTTCTTCAACTCTTCTTTCAACTTGTCAACTTCCTGACCGCCTTTACCGATGATCAAGCCCGGACGAGATGTGCAGACAGTGATTGTGATAAGTTTAAGAGTTCTTTCAATGACGATACGAGATACACTTGCTTTTGCCAGGCGAGCATTAAGATACTTACGGATCTTTGAGTCCTCAAGCAAATAATCACCGTAATTTCTACCACCATCTTTTCCGATCCAGTTAGAATCCCAACCTCTGATGATGCCTAAGCGATTGCTTATTGGATTTACTTTCTGTCCCATTTCTTATGCTTCCTTTTTAGCGTTATTATCTTTTGTACCGATGAACAATGTAACGTGGTTTGAACGTTTACGGATTCTGTATCCTCTACCCTGAGGAGCTGTGCGTAAACGCTTCAACATCGGAGCGCAATCTACAAAGATTGTGGTAATATACAACTCTCCGTTTTCAGCTTTACGCTCGTTTTTTTGTTCCCAGTTGGCGATAGCCGAGCGAAGCAACTTTTCAACTTTAGCAGCAGCTTCCTTATTTGAGAACTTGAGAACGCCCAATGCTTTGAACACCTCCATACCGCGTACCATGTCAGCTACCAAGCGCATCTTACGGGGAGAAGAAGGCACGTTGCGCAATTTTGCGCCATACAAAGCCTTTTGAGCTTCTTTTATTTTTTCGGCTGAGTTTCTTTTTCTTACACCCATTGTATTTAATTCTTTTTTATTTCTAAAAAACTGTTATCCCTGCCCATTATTTTTTCTTGTTACCTGCATGGCCACGGAAGATGCGTGTCGGAGCGAATTCGCCCAATTTGTGACCTACCATGTTTTCAGTAACATATACCGGGATAAATTTATTTCCATTGTGCACAGCGAAAGTGTGACCTACAAATTCCGGAGCAATCATTGAAGCGCGTGACCAAGTCTTGATTACAGACTTCTTGCCTGATGCTTCCATTGCTGCCACCTTCTTGTCAAGCTTTACGCTAATGTATGGGCCCTTTTTTAATGATCGACTCATAAATCTACTAATTAGTTAGTTTACTTTTTTCTTCTTTCAATAATATACTTTGAAGAATGCTTCTTAGGTGCACGTGTCTTAAGACCCTTAGCATACAAGCCTTTACGTGAACGTGGGTGACCTCCGGAAGCACGTCCTTCACCACCACCCATCGGGTGATCAACCGGGTTCATTACAACACCACGGTTGCGAGGACGAAGACCCAACCAGCGTGAACGACCAGCTTTACCAGAACGTTCCAATGCGTGGTCAGAGTTTCCAACTACACCAACTGTAGCTTTACAAGTAGCCAAAATTTTGCGAGTTTCTCCTGAAGGCAACTTAACGATTACGTAGTCGCCGTCGCGAGAAGTCAGCTGTGCAAACGTACCGGCCGAACGAACCATGAAGGCTCCCTGACCAGGACGCAATTCAATGTTATGAATTAAAGTACCAACAGGTATTTTGCTTAGTGGAAGAGCGTTCCCCACCTCTGGTGCGGCGTTCTCCCCACTCATAACTGTAGCGCCAACTTGCAAACCGTTGGGTGCAATTATGTACGCCTTTGAACCATCAACGTAATAAAGCAATGCGATACGAGCCGAACGGTTCGGGTCATATTCGATTGATTTTACTGTCGCCGGCACACCGTCTTTTGTTCTCTTGAAGTCGATCAGACGATATTTACGCTTGTGGCCACCGCCGACATAACGTGTCGTGCGATGACCTTCAGCGTTGCGTCCGCCTGTAGATTTTTTACCGACTGTAAGAGATTTCTCTGGTGTACTTGCAGTGATCTCATCGAATACACCAATAACTTTGTGTCTCTGCCCCGGTGTTGTGGGCTTTAATTTTCTTACTGCCATTTTTTCTATTAAATATTGCTATAAAAATCTATAGTTTCACCTTCTGCTACTGTCACGAGAGCTTTCTTGAAAGCAGCTACCTTACCGTTGATAAGGCCAGCCTTTGTGTAACGTGACTTTTTCTTGCCGTCGTAGTTCATTGTATTTACGTCAACTACCTTAACTCCATACAGACTTTGAACAAGATTTTTGATTTGAGCCTTGTTAGCCTCAGGAGATACGCGGAACGTATAGCGATTCTGCTTTTCGCTGATCGCTGTTGCCTTTTCGGTAACTACCGGTTTGATCATTATTTCCATTTTTTATACCTCCAATTAGTTAAAAGTTATTAATCACAGCTACGCTGCTTTCGCTCAAAACCAAAGACTTATTGTCAAGAATTTTGTAAGTATTTAGGTCCGAAGCAGTTACAATTTCCACATTTGGCAAATTGCGAGCAGACAAAAATACATTTTTATTTTGACCTGCTAAAACCAAAAGTGCCTTTTTATCAGCAACTTTGATATTTTTAGCAAAATTTACGAATTCTTTAGTTTTCGGTGCTTCGAATGTGAAATCTTCAACTACGATAATCTGATTCTCCTGAGCCTTGTAAGACAATGCAGACTTACGAGCGAGTTGTTTCACTTTCTTGTTAAGCTTGAATTCGTAATTGCGAGGACGCGGACCGAAGATACGGCCACCGCCAACCAATACCGGAGACTTGATATCACCGATACGTGCGCCGCCACCGCCTTTTTGCTTGTGCAACTTGCGTGTACTTCCGGCAATTTCGCTTCTTTCTTTAGACTTGTGTGTACCCTGACGCTGGTTTGCCATATATTGCTTTACATCAAGATATACGACATGTTCGTTCGGCTCGATGCCAAATACGCTGTCGTTCAGCGTTACTTTGCGTCCGGTATCTTCTCCTTTAATGTTATATACTGCAACTTCCATTATTTCTCAATTAAAACGATTGAACCTTTGCTTCCCGGAATAGAACCTTTGATCATCAAAATGTTGTGTTCCGGAATTACTTTTAACACTTTGAGGTTTTGGACAGTCACACGTTCGTTACCAGTCTGACCTGCCATGCGCATTCCCTTGAATACTTTTGCAGGGTAAGAACAAGCACCGATAGAACCCGGAGCACGCAAACGGTTGTGCTGACCGTGAGTTGACTGACCTACTCCACCGAAGCCGTGACGCTTAACTACACCTTGATATCCCTTACCTTTTGAAGTACCGATGATATCAACAAATTCTGCACCTTCGAAAAGGGCTACTGTCAATTCATCTCCAAGTTTGTAGCCTTCATCAAAACCTTTGAACTCGGCCAAGTGTCTCTTGGGTGTTACGCCTGCTTTCTTGAACATGCCGGCTTCTGCCTTGTTTGTGTGCTTCTCTTTCTTGTCTTCGAAGCCCAACTGCAATGCAGCATAACCGTCTTTTTCAACTGTCTTTACCTGAGTAACTACACAAGGACCTACTTCGATAACAGTGCACGGTACATTCTTACCGTCGGCACTGAATACGGATGTCATTCCGATTTTCTTTCCTAATAATCCTGGCATTTCTCTAAAAATTTAATTTAATTCCTGATTTAAAACTAACTTACGCCTTGATGTCAACATCAACACCGCTCGGCAATTCAAGCTTCATGAGAGCATCGATAGTCTTAGCTGTTGAGCTGTAGATGTCGATAAGTCTCTTGAACGATGACAATTGGAATTGCTCACGCGACTTCTTGTTTACGAAAGTCGAACGGTTGACTGTGAAAATTTTCTTGTGTGTTGGCAATGGAATTGGGCCGCATACAACAGCTCCTGTAGCCTTCACTGCCTTTACAATCTTCTCAGCTGACTTGTCAACCAAGTTGTGATCGTAAGATTTTAGCTTAATTCTGATTTTTTGGCTCATATTGTTTTAATAAAAATTATTTCAATAAATCTACTCTACCTTGGCATTCTGTCAATACTTGTTTAGCGATTGACGAACCTACTTCAGCATAGTGAGAGAATGACATTGTTGAAGTTGCACGACCTGATGTGATAGTACGCAATGCAGTTACATAACCGAACATTTCAGCAAGAGGAGCTTTCGCTTTAACGATACGTGCACCGCTGCGGCTTGTTTCCATGCCTTCAACCTGGCCACGACGCTTGTTCAAGTCGGAGATAACGTCACCCATGCTTTCTTCCGGAGTAACAACTTCAATCTTCATGATCGGCTCCATCAAAACCGGACCTGCCTTTTCGCAAGCTTTCTTGAATGCCTGGATAGCACAGAGTTCGAATGACAACTGGTCAGAGTCAACCGGGTGGAAAGAACCGTCGATTACAGTTACTTTCAATTGTTCTACCGGATAACCTGCAAGAACACCGTTCTTCATAGCTGTCTGGAAACCTTTCTGGATTGACGGGATGAATTCCTTAGGAATGTTACCACCCTTAACTTCGTCAACGAACTGCAAGTTGCCTTCGAAACCTTCGTCAACCGGTTCAACGCGAACGATGATGTCGGCGAACTTACCGCGACCACCAGTCTGCTTCTTGAACACTTCACGAAGTTCAACAGGTTGTGTGATGGCTTCCTTGTATGTTACTTGAGGACGGCCCTGGTTACATTCTACCTTGAATTCACGACGCAGACGGTCGATGATGATATCCAAGTGAAGCTCACCCATACCGCTGATAACTGTTTGGCCAGTTTCTTCGTTTGTCTGTACGCGGAATGTCGGGTCTTCTTCAGCAAGCTTCTGCAAGCCAACGCCAAGTTTGTCGAGGTCTTTCTGAGTCTTAGGCTCAACTGCAATACCGATAACCGGATCTGGGAAGTCCATAGCTTCGAGTACAATCGGATGTGCTTCGTCGCAGAGAGTATCACCAGTACGGATATCCTTGAAACCTACACCTGCACCGATATCACCGCAGCCGATGAAGTCTTTCGGGTTCTGCTTGTTTGAGTGCATCTGGAACAGACGAGAGATACGTTCCTTCTTGCCAGAACGGCTGTTGAATACGTAGCTACCAGCGTCGATTTGACCAGAGTAAACGCGGAAGAAGCAAAGACGACCTACATACGGGTCAGTTGCAATCTTGAATGCCAATGCACTCATCGGTTCGCTTGTCGACGGTTCGCGTCTTTCTTCCTTCTCTGTATCACCTACAGCGTGACCTACTACTGCACCTGAGTCAAGCGGGCTTGCCAAGTAAGCGCAGACAGCGTCCAACAGACATTGAACACCCTTGTTCTTGAATGAAGAACCGCAGATCATCGGAACGATATCCATAGTCAAAGTAGCCTTGCGGATAACTGTGCGGATTTCGTCTTCTGTGATTGTTGAAGGATCGTCGAAATATTTTGCCATGAAGTCGTCGTCGTATTCGGCGATTGTTTCAAGCATCTTGTCGCGCATTGATTCGCATTCGTCCTTCAATGAAGCCGGAATTTCTTCCACGCTGTATTCAGCACCCATAGTTTCGTCGTGCCAGAACAAAGCCTTCATTGTAACGAGGTCAACTACGCCCTTGAAAGTTTCTTCAGCACCGATTGGAACCTGGATAGCTACCGGGTTGGCACCGAGAACGTCGCGCACCTGACGAACTACTTCGAAGAAGTTTGCACCTGAACGGTCCATTTTGTTTACATAACCGATACGAGGTACGTTATACTTGTCAGCTTGACGCCATACAGTTTCAGACTGAGGTTCAACACCACCTACTGCACAGAATGCTGCAACGGCACCGTCGAGGATACGGAGTGAACGTTCTACTTCCACAGTAAAGTCAACGTGTCCCGGAGTGTCAATCAAGTTGATTTTGTACTTGTTGCCAGCATAGTTCCAATATGTAGTAGTGGCAGCTGATGTAATAGTGATACCACGTTCCTGTTCTTGTTCCATCCAGTCCATTGTTGCAGCACCGTCGTGCACTTCACCGATTTTGTGAGTCAAACCAGTGTAGAACAGGATACGTTCAGAAGTTGTAGTCTTACCGGCATCGATGTGAGCCATGATACCGATATTTCTAGTCAGCTTAAGTTTGTCGTCTATATTAGCCATTGTAAATCTCTATTTGATGAAATTAAAATCTAAAGTGAGCGAATGCACGGTTAGCTTCTGCCATACGGTGCATATCTTCTTTACGCTTGAAAGCACCGCCTTGTTCGTTGAAAGCATCTACGATTTCTGCAGCGAGTTTGTCGCTCATAGTCTTGCCTCCACGTTTGCGTGCGAAGTTGATTAGATTTTTCATTGAAATAGATTCCTTACGATCCGGGCGGATTTCAGTAGGAACTTGGAATGTCGCTCCACCCACACGACGTGATTTAACCTCTACTTGAGGAGTGATGTTTTCCAACGCTTTTTTCCAGATTTCGAGCGCTGTTTTTTCTTCGTTCGGCAATTTTGACTTCACAGTCTCAAGTGCGCTATAGAAAATGGTGTAAGCGGTGTTTTTCTTTCCGTCATACATCAAGTGGTTCACAAATTTTGAAACACGAGTATCACCGAACACAGGATCCGGCAACACAATTCTTTTTTTAGGTTTAGCCTTTCTCATTTTTAAATCAAATTTGTTTTTGTTCGTTTGGTTGCTTTTAGCATCTTCAACAGCCTACTCTTATGCTGTTTACTCCGCCGAATTTTTCAATCCAATAAACAAAAACTAAGTTTTAACTCGTTTTGTTTATCTCTCTGCGTTTGTGCTTGGGGTCAATGATTATTTTTTACCCTTTGCAGCTGGAGCAGCTCCTGGTTTTGGACGTTTTGCACCGTATTTAGAACGACGCTGTGTTCTTCCTGCAACTCCTGCAGTATCCAATGTACCTCTGACAATGTGGTAACGTACACCTGGAAGGTCCTTAACACGACCGCCACGTACCATTACGATTGAGTGTTCTTGCAAGTTGTGACCTTCACCCGGGATATAAGAGTTCACCTCTTTACCGTTAGTCAATCTTACACGGGCAACTTTACGCATTGCCGAATTAGGTTTCTTAGGAGTTGTTGTGTAAACACGAACGCAAACACCACGGCGTTGCGGACAGCTGTCCAATGCCGGTGACTTGCTCTTGTCTTCCAATGCTACACGTCCTTTTCTTACTAATTGCTGAATTGTAGGCATCTTAGTTCTTTTTGTTTCTTATTACTATTAATTAAATCTAAAGTTTCGTTTTTGACGGATTTACATCTTTATGGTATTGACACTTTTTGCCCATAATTTTCAAGGCCTTGCTAAACCACTCGGATGCCTATCCGAAAAGCGTTGCAAAGATACACACTAAATTCCTATCTGCCAAATGTTTTTAGTCCCCTCTTATATAGTAATGAGCCAATATGCCTATTCTATGCGGTTTTTACGTTTTAAGCAACTGAATTATTTAACAATACATATAGATATATTATTTATTTTTAACTATGTTATAAAACACATTTATGTCCAATTAGCAAGATTCACCACAAAATCGTCCGATTCTTGAAACAATTTACTAACTTTGGAAATCAAATTCATTGAAGTTATGGAACAACTGAACGTCATTCTTTTCGACGCTAAGGATACGTGGACCGATTTGCTCCCGATTTCCTATACACGCCCCCTTGCCGATGTCCGTTTCGGCATCCTCACGATACGTGAGAAATGGGAAAAGCACATTCCGCAGGCATCTTTCTCCTATCTGACGAAGGACTACCTGCGCGTGAAGTTTCCGATGAACGAAGCAGCCGACAATCTTTTCATAGCCGGCAACATCTGCCCCGACCCGCAGCTGACCGCCGCACTGCTGGCATTGAAGCCGGGCGAAGCCCTCGCCACCGACAACTGCCTGCTGGGCTATCGCGGAACCTTTACCGATTTCGAAAACCAGAATTTTGCACAGAAGCTGAACTACGAAGGCGAAACATTCGGAATACACCAGCTCTACGACATATTCCTTTATAACGACCGCGCCATGGCTGCCGACTATCCGCTCGTCGTAGCGGGCCGCGAGTCACAGCCGCTCAGCAAAACCTGCACCGTTGTCGGGCCGACTCATTTCGACGACGGAACACCTACAATTTTCATCGAGGAAGGTGCATGGGTGGAAGCCGCTACGTTCAACACCACAAACGGCCCTATATATATAGGTAAGGAAAGCACCATTATGGAAGGCTCCTGCATCCGCGCCCCGTTCGCTGCCGCCGAACACTGCTATGTGAACATGGGTTCAAAAATCTACGGAGCAACGACTCTCGGACCGTACTGCAAGGTCGGAGGCGAACTGAACAATGTCGTAATGATAGGCTACAGCAACAAGGCGCACGACGGATTCCTCGGAAATGCCGTCATCGGCGAATGGTGCAACCTCGGTGCCGGAACCAACGCGTCGAACCTCAAGAACGACTATACGGAAATTAAACTGTGGAACTACCGCGCACACCGCTTCGTCAAAACCGGTCTTCAGTTCTGTGGCCTGATTATGGGCGACCACTCGAAGGCGGGCATCAACTGCATGTTCAACACGGCCACCGTCATCGGTGTTGGTGTCAATGTCCACGGAGCCGGATTCCCGCGTAATTTCGTGGCCTCATTCTCCGAAGGCAGCGTTGCCGGCTATACCGACGTGTCGATGACGAAGTTCTTCGACATAGCCAAACGCGTGATGGCACGCCGCAACATCGAACTCAGCGAAGTCGACAAGGAAATATTCTACTCCATCTACAACATTGCCGACAACTACAAATAAAAACAGAACAAGGGCGGTGCAGAAAACCACATGCACCGCCCTTGCTGTATACTGACGTTACCGAAAAAATCAGTTGCTGTTTTTCTTTCCGTACCACCGTCTGAAAATACGCCATTGCTTCTTGACATGGGCATAAACCACCGGTATGCGCGGATTGACCGAACCGGAAAGCGGATTGGTGATTGCCGGAAGTTCGTGTCCCTCTCCAAGCTGGTCGGGATATACCACCATAAGGCTCGTATTGGCAAAATAACGGCTGATTTGAGAAGCAAGATGCTCAAAAGAACTCAGATAGGACATCGTTCCGCGGCGGGCACTGACAATGACCAGCAGGTGGTCATAGTTCACTTCCGTCGACAGCAACAGCAGGTCATCCCAACTCTCCATCAGGTTCAGGCGCACCGTGTCGGAAGCGGCCTTAGAACCCAACAGACGGCGGATATACTCCAAAGTCTGTGCTGCGGCGTGGAAGTAGATGCGGCAACCGAGTTCGCTGCTGAGCTTGCCCATCTGTCTCACCCATTTCGAAAAACCGCTTTCATACTCCGCATTCGGCGGCACAGCCACTACGATACGGCGAATCGTATTGAGCGGCATCAACATTTTTACGATTATTATTTCCCTGCTGATTTCCGTCAGCAAGGTTTCAGTCAGATTACCGAGAAACGAGTCAATGATATTCGACTTCCGGTGCAGACCGATAATCACATCCGTGGCCTCAATTTCTTTTTGCGTATGCACGATACCCGAAGCGATGTTCAGGTCATAGCGGCTCAACAGCTGCAAAGGCACGTCGACGGCACTGGCAATTCTGCCCGCCTTTTCCAACGACATTTTTCCCTGCCGCAGACGCGAGTCGGTATTGTTGTCGTTTATCACGTTCAGCGCATACAGATTGTTTTTCTGACGACTGTCGCGTATCACCAGCGCAAGACTGACCAGATAATTGATGGTTTCCGGATTACCCACCGAAATCAGTATCCGTTCCTTTTCTTCCTTCTGCGAAATGTCGTCAGTCTTGTCGGCCTCGGCCATAGCCAGTTTTTTGGCTGCACGCTCGGTCATAAACGAGCTGACAACGCAGGTGACGAGAATCAGCACAATGGTACCGTTCAGTACATCATCGTTCAGCAGACGTTCCCCGTTGTCGAGTATAATGTTGTAGCCAACGAGCACAGCCGCCAGCGTTGCCGCAGCCTGCGCGTTGCTCAAACCGAATATCAGTTCGCGTTCTATTTTTTCAAGACGGCAAATCTTCTGTGTCAGGAAAGCCGCAATCCATTTGGTGATAAGAGCCATCACAATCATCACGCCGGCCACCTTCATCGATTCTACATGTCCGAAGAAAACCCGCACGTCGATAAGCATACCGACACCAATCAGGAAATAGGGAATGAACAGAGCGTTGCCCACAAATTCCAGATGGTGCATCAATGGAGAAACCCGCGGAATCAGTCGGTTCAGCACCAATCCGGCGAGAAAGGCGCCCAAAATACCTTCCATTCCGATAAGCTCCATCAGCCCGGCAGCAAAGAACACCATCGCCAGCACAAAGATGAACAGCACTACCCCATTGCTGTACTGACGGAAGAACCAGCGCCCAATACGCGGGAACAGATAGACTATCGCACCGCCGACAAGCATCACATTAATAATAATCCACAGCCATCCCAACGAACCGGCTTCCTCGCCCTTGAACATACCGCCGATAATGGCAAGCACAAGAAGAGTCAGCGTGTCGGTCACGGCCGTTGCCCCCACGGCAATGCTGACGCTCCGATGTCGGGATATGCCGTAGCGAATGACTATCGGATAGGCAACCAGCGTATGCGAGGCATACATACTTGCCAGAAGCAAGGAAGTCAGGACACTGTATTTCAACACATATATATTACTGAGAAATCCGAGCACCATAGGGACAATGAACGCCATAAGTCCGAGCGTGACGGCCTTTCCCCGGATGCTCTTGAAGTTTTCCATGTTCATTTCCAGTCCGGCAAGGAACATGATGTAGAATAGCCCCACCTGGCCAAACAGTTCAAAACTGCTGTCGCGCGCCAGAATGTTCAGGCCGTGTTCCCCGACAATCACACCGGCGAAAATCATACCGATAATGTGCGGGATATTGAATTTTCCGAGCACAATGGGTGCCAACAGGATGATGCAAAGCACAAGGAAGAAAATCCATGTGGGGTCGGTTATCGGGAATGTTATATTAAAAAGTGCATCCATTCAATCAAACTGTGTTAGTCAGTTATACACCAAAATGCCCCCGCACGGCTAATCATAGGATACGCATAGCAGTAGACACAAGCAAATTTACAAATTTTGGCAATAATAACGAAACAGCCGGGGATAAAAAATCACGATGCCGCCATTCTTCCTCCATTTTGCACTTTGAAATGATAAAAACCTATAATTCTGCAACTTTCTCACCAAAAACTTAAAAACTTCAAGACTTTTGTTAGCTTATTCCTATAAATATTTGTACTTTTGCAACCAAATCACATTCTAATCAATTAAATTAAAAGATATAACGTAAAAACTGATTGAAAAAATGAAAGTAGCTATTGTTGGCGCCAGCGGTGCCGTAGGACAAGAATTCCTGCGCGTTCTGGATGAACAGAATTTCCCTATCGACGAACTGATGCTTTTCGGCTCTAAACGCAGTGCCGGACGAACTTACACGTTCAAAGGCAAAGAGTACGTTGTGAAAGAACTCTGCCACAACGATGACTTTAAAGGTGTCGACATAGCGTTCACGTCAGCCGGTGCGGGAACTTCAAAAGAATTTGCGGAAACCATCACCAAGTACGGAGCCATCATGATTGACAACTCCAGCGCATTCCGCATGGACGAGGACGTGCCTTTGGTTGTTCCGGAAGTGAACGGCGACGATGCCTTCAACACTCCGCGCAACATCATTGCCAACCCGAACTGTACGACAATCCAAATGGTTGTGGCATTGAAGGCCATCAACGACCTTTCGCCAATCAAGTCTGTACACGTTTCCACTTATCAGGCTGCCAGCGGTGCAGGTGCTGCTGCCATGGACGAGCTGGTAAACCAATACAAGGAACTGGCAGAAGGCAAGGAACCGACCATTGAAAAATTTGCTTACCAGTTGGCCTACAACGTAATTCCTCATATCGACGTGTTCATGGACAACGGCTACACGAAAGAGGAAATGAAGATGTACCACGAAACAAAGAAAATCATGCATGCTCCGGAGCTGAACGTAAGCGCAACTTGTGTACGTGTTCCGGTAATGCGCGCTCACAGCGAAGCCATCTGGGTGGAAACTGAACGCCCTATCAGCGTAGAAGAAGCTCGTGAAGCCTTCAGCAAGGCAAACGGTGTTGTCGTAATCGACAATCCTGCCAACAAGGAATACCCGATGCCGCTCTTCGTGGCTAATCAGGACCCTGTTTACGTTGGCCGCATCCGTAAGGACCTTACCAACGAAAAAGGCCTGTCGTTCTGGGTTGTAGGCGACCAAATCAAGAAAGGTGCCGCCCTCAACGCCGTACAGATTGCACAATACATGATTGCAAACAAGAAATAAATCTCTCGCCACTTTATGATACAAGGCTGCCGCTCGAAAGAGAATCGGCGGCCTTTTTTCTTTTTTGCCGCAGGCTGTTGGCAGATGACAGCTATTTTATTAATTTTGTATTGCTACCATTAAAAAACATAAAAACCGTTAATACCCTGCAAAATGAAAAAACTATTCCTCATCGTCGCAGCTTTTGCCCTACTGTTCAACACACAGGCACAAGTGCCCTATACTCCGACAGAATCCAACCTACAGGCACGGACAGAATTTCAGGACGCCAAATTCGGAATCTTTATCCACTGGGGACTTTATGCCATGCTCGCCACCGGCGAATGGACAATGACCAACAAGAATATCAATTATAAGGAATATGAAAAGCTTGCCAACGCCTTCTATCCCCACAACTTCAATGCAAAGGAATGGGTTGACGCCATCAAGGGCTCGGGAGCGAAATATATCTGCTTCACATCGCGCCACCACGAAGGTTTCTCGATGTGGGACACCGACCAGTCCGACTACAATATCGTTGATGCCACTCCTTATGGAAAAGACGTGGTGCGCCAACTTGCCGACGAATGCAGCCGTCAGGACATGAAACTGCATCTCTATTACTCGCTCATTGACTGGTGGCGCGACGATGCACCGCGAGGCCGCACCGGACTGGGCACAGACCGACCGGGTACAACCATAAGCTATCCGCACTACTACGAATTCATGAAAAACCAACTGAAGGAACTGCTGACCAACTACGGAGAAATCGGTGCCATCTGGTTTGACGGCGTATGGGATCAGGACCGCAATCCTAATTTCGACTGGAAACTGCGCGGACTCTACGACCATATCCATAACCTGCAGCCGGCATGCCTTGTGGGCAACAACCACCATCTCGAACCGTTTGAAGGAGAAGACATTCAGATTTTCGAACGCGACCTTCCGGGAGAAAACACCGCCGGACTTTCGGGACAAGCCATCAGCCGACTGCCGTTGGAAACCTGCGAGACAATGAACGGAATGTGGGGATACAAAATCACAGACCTCAACTACAAGCCGACCGCCGAACTCATCCGCTATCTGGTGCGTGCTGCCGGACGCAACGGCAACCTGCTGCTGAACATCGGCCCGCAACCCGACGGACGACTGCCGGAAACAGCCGTCGAACGACTGCGTGAAATGGGCGAATGGCTCGGAAAATACGGAGAAAGCATCTACGGAACCCGTGGCGGAGAAATCGCACCGCATCCGTGGGGCGTAACCACACGCAAGGACAACAAACTCTATGTCCACATCCTCGAACTGGCCGACAATGCCCTGTTCCTTCCGGTGGCGGGAAAAGTGAAATCCGCCCGCTGCCTGAACAACGGTGAAGCCGTCAAGTTCGACAAGGTCAAGGACGAAGGCATCGTTGTGCGGCTGTCCAACGTACCGAAAGACATCGACAGAATCATTGAATTAACCTTTTAACCCTTAAGTCATTACTGCCCAATACAAATTACAGATAAAACAACCAGAGATATGGCAGAAACCAACCGCATAGAATATAAAAGAGAGCTGACTCCAGAACTCGACATCGAGAAGGAAATTGTTGCCTTTCTGAATTACAAGGAAGGAGGATACATCTATATCGGCATTGATAAAGACGGAGCAACTGTGGGGGTTAAGGATGTAGATGATTGCATGCTGAGATTGAAAGACCGCATCAAGCACAATATATTTCCTTCCGCAATGGGTCTGTTTGACATTGCTGAAGAACAAAAGGATGGACATAGTATTATCAAAATCACAATAGCAAGCGGAATTGAGAAACCTTATTTCAAAACGAAATATGGAATGACACCTCGCGGAGCTTATTTACGGGTGGGAACATCGGCAGAACCTATGCCTCAGGAACAGATTGACCGTCTGTTTGCCATGCGAACACGCAATTCCATCGGACGCATAGTGTCCAACCGACAGGATTTGAGTTTCGAGCAATTACGTATCTATTATGATGAACGAGGCAAAAGGCTTAACGACAGTTTCAAACGAACATTGGAATTACTTACAGAAGATGGGAAATACAATTATGTTGCCTATCTTTTGGCAGATGAGAATGGTAATTCAATCAAAGTAGCAAAATATTCAAGCCTTGACCGCTGTGAATTGGAAGAAAATAACGAGTACGGATATTGCTCACTCATTAAAGCAACCAAAAGTGTATTGGCAAAATTGGATATTGAAAACAAGGTAGCCGCCACTATAACACCTATGGAACGCATCGAAACTCCTTTGTGGAATAAGGTTGCTTTGCGCGAAGCTGTAATCAATGCAATAGTGCATAATGATTACTCTTTTGAAGTTCCGCCCAAATTTGAGATATTTCCCGACCGACTTGAGATAACCTCGGCCGGCCGTTTACCGGAATCTCTTACAAAAGAGGAATTCTTCAATGGTATATCCATTCCACGCAACAAAGAACTGATGAGAATTTATCGAGATTTGGAGTTGGTAGAGTCGTTAGGGTCAGGAATTCCCCGTATTCTAAAGGCATACAGCGAAGACTGCTTTATGTTTACTGATAATTTTATTCGTATAACATTTCCAATAAACACCCAAGACCATGCAAGTGACCATGCAAGTGACCATGCAAGTGACCATGCAAGTGACCATGCAAGTGCACAAGTCAAAAAACTCGTTTCTATTTTAGTCGGAGAAAAAGGACGTTCGGAATTGCAAGATTTATTGTCAATCAGGAATAGAGACTATTTCAGAACGGACTATCTCAACCCTGCAATAAATCAAGGTTATGTAGAACTGACAATCCCCGACAAACCCAATAGTCAAAACCAAAAATATCGTCTTACAGCAAAAGGTTTGGCATTGAAGAAGACCTTAAAATATGATAAGTAAATTCCTGTTCAATACAATTATACTAAGTGCAAATTTAATTTCTTAACTCGTCCACTAATAAGCGGACATTAGTAACCTCTGATATGAAAAAACTCTTTGCAATTCTGCTATTGCCGCTGCTGCTTGCCGCCTGCAGCAAGACCGATCCCTATTGGGAACGTGTAAACAGTGATTTTGAATACAAAAAAACACAACTCGCCGAAGGCAACCTTTTCTCCATTTTCGACACGAAAATGAGTTCCGAAGAACGGAAAGCCATGACCTTTCTCTATGCCTACATGACAATAGGCGACATCACCGACTACAGCGGTGAGTTCTATCTGGCGAATGTGCGCAGTGCGTTTGCCACCCGCACGGAAACCAAATGGGGAGAAACGGTCCCCGACCAACTGTTCTATCACTTTGTTCTGCCCGTACGCGTGAACAACGAAAGCCTCGACAGCGCACGCTTCGTGTTCCACGACGAACTGATGCCGCGCATCAAGGACCTGTCGATGTACGATGCCGTGCTGGAAGTGAACCACTGGTGCCACGAAAAGGCAAACTATCAGCCCTCCGATGCACGGACAAGTTCTCCGCTGGCCACAGTCAAAACCGCTTATGGCCGCTGCGGTGAAGAGTCGACATTCCTGGTTGCGGCACTGCGCTCGGTCGGCATTCCGGCACGCCAGGTCTACACTCCGCGCTGGGCACATACCGACGACAATCATGCCTGGGTGGAAGCCTGGGTCGACGGCAAATGGTATTTTCTCGGTGCCTGCGAACCGGAACCGGTGCTTAACCTCGGATGGTTCAACGCTCCGGCAAGCCGCGGAATGCTGATGCACACAAAGGTGTTCGGCTACTACGAAGGCCCCGAAGACATAATGAAAACCACGGCCAACTATGCGGAAATCAACGTTATATCCAACTATGCCGACAATGCTCCCGTTACGGTCGAAGTGGTGGACACAACCGGAAAAGCCATACCGGAAGCCAACATAGAATTCAAGCTCTACAACTATGCAGAATTCTACACCGTGTCACACAAGCAGACCAATGCGGAAGGTAAAGCCCGCCTGTCGGCCGGATTGGGCGACATGATGGTATTCGCTTCCAAGGACGACCGCTTTGGATGGAAAAAAGTATCGTTCGGCAAGGACTCTGTCGTTAAAGTGGCACTCAACCGCCATATAGGAGAAGTATTTTCCGAATCGTTCGACATTGTTCCGCCGGCTGAAAAGGCCAACCTGCCGGAAGTCACCCCAGAACAACGTGCCGAAAACGACCGCCGTTTCCATCAGGAGGACTCCATCCGCAACGCCTACATTGCCACATTCCCCGACAGCGCAACAATCGAAACATTTGCCAAGCAGACAGGTCTGGATGCAGAGAGCATCCGCCCATACATCGTCGGCTCCCGCGGCAACTGGAAAGAAATCATTAACTACCTGCGTACAGCCGCCCGCAAAGGCTATACAGAACGTGCCCTGCAACTGCTCGCGACACTTTCGGAAAAAGACCTTCGCGACACGCCGCAATTGATTCTTGACGACCACCTCTACAACACAGATATCGAGGCAGATGCCGCGACTGTAATAGCCCCGCGCATCGGCAACGAGATGCTGACGGCCTACCGCTCGTTCTTCAAGCGCGAAATCACTCCGGAACAGGCAAAACGTTTCCACGATTTCCCGTGGGAAGTGGCGCAATGGTGTGTTGACAACATTACGGTCAACGACGAACTCTGTACGGTCAACACGATAATTTCTCCGGAAGGCGTTTGGCGCAGCCGTGTGGCCGACAGTAAATCGCTGGTTGTCTTCTATGTGGCACTCTCCCGCTCAATGGGCATTCCTACCTGGATTGACGGCGTGACGGGCAACGTGTTCTACCGTTTCGAAGACAAGGATGTGTTTGTCCGCCAGTTCTCCCACTCGGAGACTTACGAAACAGGAGAACTGCAACTCGACTACAAACCGATACCCCGTCTCGACGACCCAGAATATTACCGCCACTACACGCTGTCGGTGAACAACGGAACGACGTTCGACCTCCTTCAGTATCCTGACTTTGAACCATGGAGCAAAATTTTCAAAAAACCGTCGGAAGTGGAATGCGGCTACTATATGCTTACCTCCGGAACACGCCTTGCCAACGGAAACGTGCTTGCACAGATTTCCACTTTCAATGTTGAGCCGGGCAAACTCACCAAATCATCGCTTGTCATGCGCGACAACACGGAAGCCATCCGCGTAATCGGCAGCTTCAACTCCGAATCGCGGTTTACACTGGCGGAAAGCGGCGAGGAAACATCGGTACTGCTCACCACCGGCCGCGGATATTTCATAATCGGCCTGCTTGGCGTAGGACAAGAACCTACCGACCATGCACTGAAGGACATAGTAGCCAAAGCCGCCGAACTGGAAAAATGGGGACGCAAGATGATATTCCTTTTCCCCGACCGCAGGGCTTACGACAAGTACTGCTCCGCACCGATAAAAGGTCTGCCGTCGAACGTAGTGTTCGGTATCGACAACGGACAAACCATCCGTAAAGCCATCTATCAGGACATGAAGATTCACCAGCATTCTCCGCTTCCGGTATTCATCATTGCCGACACCTTCAACCGTGTCGTGTTTGAATCCCATGGCTACACTATCGGCCTCGGAAACCAACTGCTGAAAACTATTGGAAACCTTTAGAATTCCGACATCCATACACAAGTAACGGGAAATGCAGCCGTACGGTTTTGCATTTCCCGTTACTTTTATTTTAAATATTTTGCTTTTTTCGTATTTTTGGCCGAAAATAGAATGAAATGAATAAAATCTGCAATCAGCTACAATCGACTATATACCTGTTCGTATCCCTCTTCCTGCTGCCAGTGCTGGCGTCATGCGGAACGAAAGGCCCACAAACAAAAGAACAATGCGACACGCTGATAATGTCGGCCAAGCAGTTTGTGCGCGACAAACAATACCAGGACGCCATACAGACTCTCACAGAAGCGAAAAAAATTGCTGACGAACACAATTGGCACGAACAGTATTTCGATGCAGTCAACCAATTGGCCAAAAGCTATTATGAAATGTACAATTTCAACGAGTCGCTGAATATGCTTCTCGAACTCTACGATTTTGCAGAGAAAAACCTGCCGCCGGAATATAGCCTCAAGGCACTCAACAACATGGCAGTACTCTACTGTGAGGAAGAACAGTACGACAAGGCAGTCGTGTCGTTCCAGAAAATCTATAATTACGCAAAAGAGCATAACGATTCCCTGCTGCGCGGTGCAACAGCCATCAACCTGTCAAAAATCAACCAAATCAAAGGCAATATGACTGCTGCGGGAGAGTTTATTGACGAATCCATCTCAATCCTTCCGAAAGCCGAACTCAACCAAATACTCCTTGCCAAGCAAACGAAAGCCAACATTCTGATTTCCAATCAAAAATTCAGCGAGGCAAAACTATTGTTGGATGAAATACAACCGATGGTGACGTATGCCAACGACCCGCACACCTACTGCAGTATGATGATGGACTATTCCACGATAGCCGCACAGGAGCATAAGACACAGGCGGCAACCGAGCTGGCGGAAAAAGCATTGGTTTCCAACGACTTGAAATTTAAAGCATCGGTCTACAGCCACATTTCAGGCATCTATCAGGAAGCCCGTCAGTTCGAACAGTCGATAGCCTATCTCGACTCCGCCATGCGAATCAAGGACTCACTGCAAAGCACCCGCAACCAACTGTTTTACGAGAACAGCCAGATCAAGCTCGACTTACTCAATTCACAGGCTAAATTGAGAGAACAGCAGGTAGCCATCAAATTCGAACGTTGGCTCTTTGCCACATTTGCCATACTGATTGTCATCGTCATTTGGGTACTGAGAATGCAAATTGGCAAAAACAAACAGAAGCGCAAGATGGCAGAGCAACAGCAGAAAATCGTTGAACTGGAACTGGAAGACGCGCAGAACAAAAAAATCATTCTCGAAAACCAGTTAAAGGAAAGAGAAATGAAAGCGCGAATTGAGAAATCGGAACTATACGAAAAAATTGAAGCGAAAAACAGAGAACTGACAGCCAAAGCCCTCCACCTCTCCAGTCGAAACGAGCTGATGAAGGAAACTCTCGACTTTCTGTCGAAAATCGACTCCATCAACAACAATACAACCTACAATCAATATCTGCTGAAACTTAAAAGCCAGTTGCGGAATAACACCGAAATGGAAGATTTCCTCACCTATTTTGAAGAAGTCAACTCCACTTTCATGACCTCATTGCGTGAAAAGCATCCGGACCTCAACGCCAACGACGTCCGTTTCATCGCCTACACCTATATGGGACTTAATACAAAAGAAATTGCATCACTTCTCAACATCACCATCGAAGCCTGCAAAAAGAGAAAACAACGAATTTCCACCAAAATGCACCTCGACGACACCTGTTCGCTATTCAGCTATCTTTCAACGATATAGGGAAAATGTCCCTTTTTTTCTACCTGTATGTCCCCGCTTTTCGGGACATTTTGCTTGTTTTAATTTGTTTTGTTTATACATTTGCCAATAACAAATCGACACAAAAACAAAGAAAAAACATTCGATTTATCACAAACCAACATAAATATATAAGTTATGAGAAAAGCAATTACACTTTTATCTGCTGCCGCACTTTTTGCTGCACAAGGACAGGCTCAAGTAGAAAACTCTGAATGGAAAGACATGGCAGGTAGCAGCCATACGATGGTCCTCGACAAAGACGGCTATCTATGGGCATCAGGTTCCAATGGTTATGGACAAATAGGTAACGGGAAATGCGGTGACTACGAATTCAACTACGACATCAGCACCTTTGAAAAAATCGGTGATGCCAAATGGAAATTCATCTGCGCTTCAAGTTTCAACTCTGCCGGTATCCAGGAAGACGGTACATTGTGGATTTGGGGAGCCAACACATACGGACAGCTCGGCCAACCGAGCGTGAGCACTTACGGCGGTGTTTATACACCTTCTAAAGTAAACGATGCACAATGGAAACAAATCAGAGGCCGCTCATCAACATACTGCGCTATCCAAAACGACGGAACTCTCTGGACTTGGGGTAACAACTGGGACTATGCAACAGGCCATGGCGCAGATTACGAATACGTCGACATGCCGCTCCAATTGGGAACCGACCGCTGGCTCGATGCCGCATCCGGTTTCTATCACTCAGCAGGTATCAAGGCTGACGGTACACTTTGGGCATGGGGTGAAAACGAAAGAAAACAGGTAGCAGATACAGAAGAAACTGTTTACTACGAACCGACTCAAGTTGGAACAGACAACGATTGGGTAGCTTTGGGCATAGGTGTATCCAGCACTGCAGCGTTGAAAGCCGACGGTTCTCTTTGGACTTGGGGTTCAAACAACGAAGGCGAACTCGGCCGTGAAATAGAAGGTGAATTCAGCGGAACTCCGGGCAAAGCCATCGAAAATGTAAAATCATTCTCTGTAGGTGACTATCATATCCTTGTTATTAAGGAAGACGGCTCACTTTGGGCATGGGGCTACAATCCTCACGGTGAAATCGGTAACGGCGAAACAACTGACGTAATGCTCCCAATCCAAATCGGTACGGCAAAATGGCAGAAAGTTGTTGCTGCCAACTACCACTCTATGGGTATTCAGGAAGACGGCTCTGTATGGGTATGGGGTTGGAACCGCTACGGCCAACTTGGAATGGGTGACACTGACTCACGCTCAGTTCCGACTGAATTCGGCGGTTTGTCAAGCGTAAACAGCGTAGTTGCCAACACAACTGCTAAAGTATTCCCGACAGTTGCATCAGAAACTATCACAATTTCCGACGAAGCATCGTTGAATGCAGTATATGTCTACGGAGCAAACGGATCTTTCGTTGCCAAGAAGGAAAACATCAACAGCAATGCAACTACATTGAACGTATCAGCATTGGCTAATGGCGTATACTTTGTAAAAATTGCAAGCGAAAACGGAGAAAGCGTTCAAAAGTTCATCAAAAAATAATTAATCACTGTAACCGATAATGGAGCGGGACATTTTCTTTCATCCCACTCCATTATCTTTTAGCCGCATATGAAAAAGCAACTACTCCTATCAGCAGCCCTACTGACTCTGTGCGCTACGGCTACAGCCGAAAGTCTGTCGGAAGTCAGCGGAAACCTGCTGCGCACAGACAACGAACCTCTCATTTGGGGAACAATGGCCGGTTCAAAATTCTGGACAAGCGACCAGGACAGAGAAGCCGACCTTGGACTTTATAACTTCTATGCCACAGACAAAGTAGCACTGAACCCAGTCGTAAAAGGTGCAGACTTTGCCTGGGAATCAGCCATGTATGTCAACGGTAAGGTATATGCCATGACCAACGATATGGAAGACGGTTTTCCTTCCGGGAACCGCTATCTGGCATTCGATGCCGAAACATGGGAACAGATACAGGAACCGGTTGTCATCGAACTGCTTGAAAACCTTGCCGGCAGTCTCTGCTATGACCCGACCACTGGAAAGACATACGGATTTTTCGCCGATCCATGGAGCGGTGTGTACCGCAACTATCGCGAATTTGACCCGAAAACAGGAGTTTCGACTCCCATTATGGACTATCTCGAAATCACATTCCCGGTTGCCGCCATCAACAGCAAAGGAAAAATGTATGCCATTGATGCCAGAGGGGATTTGTATGAAATAGAAAAAACCACTTGCGAGATGACTCGCATCGGCTACACCGGACTTGACCCCAAATACAGCCAAAGCATGACATTCGACTATCGAACGGACAAGCTCTACTGGTATGCCTCAGCCCGTTCAGGAGTGATGGATATCTTTGAAGTAAACACGGAAACAGGCAAGGCTACGCAGATTTCAACGGACGGTCCTTACCAGATGGTTGCCACTTTCATTGAAAATCCGGTCTATGGCGCACCGAACTGGGTGGAGAATGTGGCGTATGTCGCTACCGATAACAGTGCTCTGGAAGGAACTCTCAGCTTCAAGCTGCCGGAAAAGACTTTTGACGGACAAACGCTGACAGGAGATTTGGAAGTGCAGGTATCAGTCGACGGAAAGAACGTCATCACTGAAGGCGGCTATGCTCCGGGAGCTGATTTTGAAAAAAGCCTGACACTGACGGAAGGGCAAAAACGAATCGCCATTGTCGTAAAAAACGACGTTGGAAAAGGCCTGTATGCCCGCTTCACAGTCTGGGCAGGAACTGACATCCCGAAGCCGGTAAGCAATCTGACAATTGCCGACAACGGCGGTAAAGCTGTCCTTTCATGGGACACTCCGGAATCAGGAGTCAACAACGGAAATATCGATATAGAGAACCTCCGTTACAAAATAGTACGCAACGACGGAGTAACCGTTGCCGACAACTTGGCAGAATGCAGCTACACCGACGAAAAGGCAGGCGAAAAATATGCCTATACTTTCTATACCGTCACTGCCTATAACTCTGCCGGAGAATCAGAAGCCACCGTTTCAAAGGCAATGCTTTTCGGCAACACTCTGTCGACGCCGTTTACGGAATCATTTGCCAACGGAACAGCAGCATACAACTGGTATGAAAGCAATCTCAGCAACAATGCCGTATGCTGGTCAGTAGAATCCAGCGGAAACAATCCGACAACCGAAGCATTCGACGCCGACAACGGTCTGCTCACATTCAATTCATATTCAGCCGATGTTCCGAAACTGACGGAATCGAGAATCATTTCTCCAGCCATCCAACTGGCAGCCGGAAAGGAACAGTATCTGAGCTTCGCACTCTACCACTATTCCGGCACCTTTACCACCAACGACAAAGTTGCCGTTGAAGTGGTAAAAGCCGACGGTTCAGTGGAAAGCATGGGCGAAATTAGCCGAGAAGTCGCAGAAAACGGTTGGAAGCAATATTCATTCGACCTCAACAAGTATGCAGGAGAAAAAGCCATTGCCATCGCTTTCAAAGGCATGTCGGACTATGGCTACAATATTCACATCGACAAAGTGGAAATCAACGAAACTTCGGGTGTGGAATCCGTTGAAAACGACAACATCCAAGTTTCAGCAGCCAACGATACAGTATATGTGACGGCCGCCGAAGAGGTGACGGCAAGAATCTACAACACTCTCGGCCAGCTGATAGCTGAAAAGGAAGGCACTGAAATGCAATTCAATTTACAAAGCGGCATATACATTATTCAGTCAAAAAATTTCATAAAGAAAGTAACAGTAAGATAGGTTTTTATACGAACAAACTAATCTGCTCCTGCCTCTCGCGATGAAAGGCAGGAGCTTTCTTTTGCAACAGAAACAAAGAACGCCAGGCACCGGAATTAGTAACCGATGCCTGGCGTTCTTGTCAGGGAAATATATCACGCCAACTCCGACAGGAACTTGTCGAGTTCGGAGAGCCATAATGCCTTATAGGCGAATGTGTCGCGGAAACCGAAACTGTGACCTCCTGCGGGATAGACATGCAGCGTGGCGGGCACATTATGCTTCAGCAGCGCTTCATAGTATCGGAGAGAATTCACAGGACTGACTGCCTGATCGTCGGCCGTCAGTACGATAAACGCACGGGGAGTCTCACTGTTGACATGCAGTTCCAGCGAACGGCGTTGCTGTTCTTCTTCCGACACAACCGCACCCAACATTCTTTCGCGGGAAGGCAAATGAGTCAGACTGTCGAGCATGCTGACCACCGGGTATAGCAGAATCTGAAAATCGGGGCGCTCCGCACCGTCCAGAAATACGGCGCCGCTTCCGGCTATATAGCCGCCAATCGAAGCACCCATGATTCCGACGCGCTCATAGCCTTCGGCACGCATCGCCTTCATTGCCGCCCGGACGTCTTCAAGCGGCAAATTGCCGTTGCCTTCCGGCATACGATATTCGAGAACTGCAAACGTTATGCGACGCTCGTTGAACCAGGGTGCGAAATCGCGCCCTTCATGTTCCATTGCCACTTGGCGGAAACCTCCGCCGGGACACATTACGACAGCCGTCTTTGCACCTTCGCCTGCTGAAAACACATGCAGGCGTGCCGGCTTTTCATCGTTTTGCAGACAGATTATTCTTTCTTCCATTTTCAAAATGTTTTATAGTCAACGGTCAAATTCATACCGCAAAGCAAAAATACAACAGAATATCCCCACGCGCAAACAGAATTCGCACTTACTGACAATAATTTTGAAGAATACCCACTTCAAAAGTCAAAAGAAAGACTATCTTTGCAGGCATTTTAAACGGTATTGAAAATGAGTAGTTTTAAAGGTTTTTGTTACGGTATTGCGACATCGGTCACCTTCGGACTGATTCCGTTGTTCACATTGCCCCTGATGGCTAAAGGCATGGCGTTTGATTCCATTCTTTTCTACCGCTTCCTTTTTGCCACCATCGCCCTGGGGATAATGCTGAAAGTGAAAAAGGAGTCATTCAGCATCGAGCGCAAGGACATCCCGCTGATTATACTGTTGGGTGTGTTCTATACGGCTTCCGCCCTGTTTCTCTTCTGGGGCTACAATTTCATGGGTTCGGGAATGGCAACAACGCTCCATTTCACCTATCCCGTGTTCGTAACGCTGCTGATGCTTGTTCTTTTCCGCGAAAAAGCCTCATGGATGACATGGCTGGCCATCGTCATGGCGGTTTTCGGCGTGGCACAGCTCTCCCTGAAAGGCTCGGAACTGACGGTAAGTGCAGAAGGCATTATCATCGTGCTGCTTTCCGCCGTCGGCTATGCCAGCTACATTACCGGCGTCAACAAGTCGCGTGTCCGCAACATGAGCAGCCGCAAACTGGCATTCTACGTATTCATTGTCAGCACCGTGCTTTTTGCCATTAAGGCTGCCACCAACGAAGGCATACAGCCGATTCCCGATGCTTTGTCAGTAGGCAATCTGGTGCTTCTTGCCGTTGTTCCGACAGTTGTTTCCAACATTACGCTGGTGCTTGCCATCCGCCATATCGGAGGCACCATGACTTCCGTTTTGGGAGCGATGGAGCCACTTACGGCTGTCGTCATCGGTGTCTGCATCTTCAATGAAGCCTTCACCATGCAGGAAGCCACCGGCATTCTGCTCATTATCGTAGCGGTAACCATCATCATCCTCAGCGACACGCTGAAAAAGACCCTCTCACAAGTGCTGAAACATTTCCGCCCACACCATTCATAAAAGGGTTAGGGAGAGTTTACGGTTTACAGTTTACTGACGCTAAGCCTGCCGACGATGTCTAAATTCCCCGGCCTTCGCCCATATCCTTTATCTTAAAGGCTCCTCAGCTATATAAACTGTAAACCCTTAATCACAACTCTGTAAACTGTAAACTGTAAACCGTAAACCGTAAATTCACCCTAACCTCTCAATGGTAGCACGGACGCGGGCGGCTGTCGTCACCTGGCGGGTATATTCATCCACTCCGGCGGCACCCATCTGCACATCGGGGTTGGCAAGCTTCATCCGGCTTTTCACGGATTCACGCGCGGAGAAATGAAACTCTTTCACGCCCGTTACTTCTGCCAATTGGCGGATATTCCCTTCGTTCACTCCGCAACCGGCCAAAATCGTAATTCTTCCGCCGGCACGTTCTACGAGTTCTTTAATCATTGCAGCGCCTTCGGGAGCTGTAGGCTGCTGACCGGATGTAAGAATGCGGTCAACGCCCAGTTCCACCAGCTGCTCCATCACGCCGAACGGGTTGCGGCAGCGGTCGAAAGCGCGGTGGAAAGTCACCGAACATCCCCGGGCGGCATCCATCAGCCGGCGCATGGCCGGCATATCCAAATCGCCGTTTTCATCCAAACAGCCGAACACCACCCCGTCAGCCCCTGCCTGACGCGCCATGCGGATATCCTCCACCATCGTGTCGACTTCCACCGGCGAATAGAGGAAATCGCCACCTCGCGGACGGATAATCACATGCAGACGGATATCGAGCAACCGGCGTGCCACGACGATTTCACCATACGACGGAGTTGTTCCGCCTTCGGGTATTCCGGCACAAAGTTCCACACGGTGGGCACCCCCCTCCTGTGCTGCCAGACAGCTTTCCACTGAGTTGGCACATATTTCAAATCTGTAGTCCATCATTGCATCTTCACTTTCTGCAAAGATAAGCCTCATCGGACAGATAAAAAACACATCCGCCCTAAAACAACTGCCACGAAAAGCGAAGCAATGCGACGGGATACGTTCCCGACCGGTTGCCAATCACCTGCAAAGCCGGTTGCAGCGCAAACGCCTGCTTAAAATGGCATTTCCATGTCAGTTCGCACAGCCACTCGTTTTCACCGGCATACTCCACCCAGTCGGCAAACACCCCGGCCTCGCCTTTCGTCCTTCCCGCCGTGTAGCTCCACCGTGCTCCAAGACCACCGTAACGGCGGCATTCATTGCCCGGCACGGGATTCTCGGAATACTGCACGAGGAAATCCAGCCTGCCCGACTCCGACAAACGGAGTGAAGGCTCAAGATTCACCCACCAAGCGGCATTTACGACCGGTTCTACCGGCTGTCCCGCCAAAACTGAAGAACGCAAAGCACTGCGTACAAAAGCACCCCCAGAAAAGCTCCCAAAATCCGCATCATAGTCCACACTCGTTACTGTCATTAAACCTTCTTTTACGGGATTTACGACAAAGACATTGTCACCACGCCGCCAACGGTTGTGTCCCGTGCCGTTGTAAAGCGACATTCTTACCGTCAGCCGGTCATTGCTCCAGCTTCCGTCGACGCACATCGACGACAACGGATAGTTGGCCAACGGCATATTGGCTGAAATCGTCGGAAAGATACCGCAGGAGCTGTTGGTGAACAGCGAAGCCGTCTCCGTCGTAAAATAATCCTCATTCACATTCCTGACACCTCCAAAAAGTCGCACACCATTTCTTTCCCACGCACAGCCGGCAACCGCCAGAACAAAAGCATTGTTCTCCTCCTCAATATTCGAAAACATCTGCCTGTCGGGAATGATGTGTTCCGCCGTCCGGCTGATGCTGTACGATGCAAGTTCGGCTTTAAACCCGGCTCCCAACGGCTGAACGCAGTCAAAACGGAGCTGATTGATCCAATTTGCCTTTCCCTTGAAATCGGTTTGGATTTCCGTGGTGTAGGTGCCCGTAAACGGTTCCGCCGACAACAGCATCGGCAGAACCAAAAGAATCGGGAAAACCTTCATACCGCTACAACCAACGCACAAATTTGCGGATATACCAGTTCTTCACCAATTGAGTCAACACGCTGTAGGACAACAGTATGCCTACAAGCCACGGGAAATAGGTCCAAGGAAGCGGCTGAAGGCCGATGGAAGCCCCGAACGGCGAGAAGGGAATCAGTATGCCCACGGCCATAATCAGGAATGTCAGCCCGGTCACTTGCCACGATGCCATGCTCTGGAAGAACGGTATCTTGCGCGTACGTATCATGTGCACAATCAGTGTCTGCGACAGCAATCCTTCGATAAACCATCCCGACTGGAACAGAGTCTGGTGTTCCACCGACTGGCAGCCGAACACGTACCACATCACCAAATAGGTAATGATGTCGAAAACGGAACTGATCGGTCCGACAAATATCATGAAACGGCTCAGGTCGGAAGCATCCCAGCGGCGCGGCTTGCGCAGGTATTCGGCATCCAGACGGTCGAACGGTATCGTGGTTTGCGAAATATCGTAAAGCAAGTTCTGTATGAGCAGATGGATGGGCAGCATCGGCAGGAACGGCAGAAACGCACTCGCCGCCATCACGCTGAACATATTGCCAAAATTGGAGCTGGCGGTCATCTTCACATATTTCACGATGTTGCCGAATGTTTTCCGTCCTTCAAGCACACCGTCCTCCAGCACCATCAGGTCCTTTTCCAGCAGGATAATGTCGGCGCTCTCCTTGGCGATGTCGACAGCCGAATCCACCGAGATGCCGATATCCGACTGACGGAGTGCAGCAGCATCGTTGATGCCGTCGCCCAGAAATCCCACCGTATTGTCCTGCTCCTGCAGCAGCGTGATGATTTGCGTTTTCTGCAGCGGTGTCAGCTTGGAGAATACCGTAGTCACGGCCACTGCCTTTTTCTGCTGTTCCACGCTCATGGCCGCAAATTCCGGACCGGTCAGGGCGTTTCTCGTGTCAATGCCTACTTGACGGGCAATGGTACGCACCACAGCGTCGTTGTCGCCCGACAGCACCTTTACCTCAATTCCATGCTCATGAATCTGGCGGATGGCGCTTGCAGCCGACGGTTTGGGTGGGTCGAGGAAGGCAAGGAAACCAATCAACACCATGTCCTGCTCATCAGCTACGCTGAAATTGCAGTCCTTGTCGAGATAGCTTTTCTGTGCTACGGCAAGCACACGCATTCCCTGCTTGTTCATGCCTTCGCTCACCGATTTTGCCTTTTCGCGAAGTTCGTCGGAAAGCGGATGCACCGCTCCGTCGAATTCGGCGTAGGAACAGATGTCGAGCATTTCTTCCACGGCACCTTTCGTGACAATCTGCCGTTTTCCCTGCAAATCCTCCACTACGACCGACATGCGCCGCCGTGTAAAGTCAAACGGTATTTCGTCCACCTTGCGGTAGCTGTCCTTCAAATGCTCGAGCGACAGGTCCTTCACATGCGAAAGGATGGCCTTGTCCATCAGATTTTTCAGTCCGGTTTGGAAAAAGCTGTTGAAATAGGCATGGCGCAGAATCCGCATCTTGTCGTCGCGGCTGCCGTCGGCGTTCATATATTTTTCCAGCACAATCTGGTCGCAAGTCAGCGTTCCGGTCTTGTCGGTGCAGAGAATGTTCATGGCACCGAAATTCTGGATGGCGTTCAAGTCCTTGACAATCGTCTTTTTCTTCGACATCGCCACAGCACCTTTCGACAGGTTGGCGGTGACAATCATCGGAAGCATTTCCGGAGTCAGCCCTACTGCCACCGATACGGCAAAGATAAAGGCTTCCAGCCAGTCGCCTTTCGTCACTCCGTTGACAAGAAACACGAAAGGAATCATCACCAGCATAAAACGGATAAGCAACAGGCTCACACGGCTGATACCCTTGTCGAAGGCCGTAGCCGCACGGTGACCGGCTATGCTTTTGGCAATAGTACCGAGATAAGTATCGTTGCCCGTGGCAAACACGATGCCTGTAGCCGAACCGCTCACCACGTTCGACCCCATAAAGCAGATGTTGTCAAGTTCCACCACACTGCCCTTTGCCGCTTTCTCCTTACGGTTTTCGGGAAGTTTTTCAATCGGGTCGGACTCGCCGGTAAGTGACGCCTGGCTGACGAACAGGTCCTTCGCTTCAATGATACGCAAATCGGCGGGAATCATGTCGCCTGCGGCTATCATCACCACATCGCCCGGAACAAGCTCGTCGATGCTGATTTCCTCGTCGGCCACACCCTGACGGCGCACATAGCAGGTGTTCGTCACCAGTTTCAGCAACGACTGGCTCGACACGTTGGCCTTCCATTCCTGCCAGAAGCGCAACAGCGTGCTGACAATCACCATGGTGGAGATAATCACGATAGCCGTCCAATCCTGTTCACCGGGCGGTGCCAACAGCACATCGAGCACGAAAGAAACCACCACCAGACCGGTCAGCACTCCGATAAACGGATTGATAAACGCCTTCACCAACGTGGAGAACGGACTTTTACGCTGTTCGTGCTCCACTTCATTTTTTCCGTAATCAATCTGGCGCTGTTCGATTTCTGCTGACGGCAATCCATGTGGAGAAGTTTGTAGATATTCATACAATCCTGCTAAAGTCTGTGATGATGTCAAAAACACTTTTTCTGAATTATACGCCAACTGCGTATTCCGTTTCTTTCTTTTCCACATAGCTGTTTACTTTTAAACGGTTGGACAATCACTGTTTCAATTCACGTCGCAAAAGTATAACCAGCTTATAAATAACACCGTTAGAAACCCGTTAGAATGGTATTAGAAAACTATTAGAATGGGTTAGGGGTTAGAGGTTAGCGTCTGTAAACTGTAAACCGTAAACTGTAAACTATATAACCCATAACCCGACTTACAAATGCGGCAATTCTACGGCAAAGGTTGTGCCTTTTCCGAGTTCCGAACGGACGACAATCTGCCCGCGGTGGAGTTGGACGATTTTCTGAGCCAGCGCCATGCCTATACCATGGCCGTCGGCTTCATTTTTCCGCTCTCCCCGATAGAACAGTTTGAACAGATGTTCACGGTCGGTTTCCGAAAGGCCGCCGCCGTTGTCGGTCAAAGTTACGGATGCCATGCCCTGATGGGAAGAAATCTGCACCAGAGAAATGCGGTCGGGAGAGTATTTGCAGTTGTTTTCCATCAGATTGGCAAAAGCTATCGACAGCAAATACGGATTGCCATTGACGGTTATCGACTGCTCGTCGTCGATTTCCTGCGCGAAAATCAGCTCGACATGATAGTCGGGATGCGCCCGCAACAGGTGTTCGCGCACGTCAAGCAAAAGTTCGTCGAGACGTATCTCCTCCATTTTTATATCCTCTTTCCGATAGTCGGCCTTGGCAAGGTTCAGCAGACCGTCGATCAGCTTTGCCATACGCTGGGCATCACCAAGAGCATTCGCCATCGCCTCGCGGTACTGCTGCGGCGAGCGTTCCTTCTGTAAGGCAATGTCGAGTTCTGCCGTCAGTGCCGCCAAAGGCGTACGCATTTCGTGCGACACGTTGCTGACAAACATTTTCTGTGCGTTGAACGAAACCTCCAGACGGTCGAGCAGGTCGTTGAAAGCCGTGCTGAGTTCTCCAAGTTCGTCATGGCGGTTCGCGACGGGCAGACGGCGGTCGATTTTCGAAGCCGTGATGCTTTCCGCCTCGCGTACCACATCCCTCATGGGCTTTAGCGAAGCACGGGCAAGAAGATAACCCACCACAAACAACAGGCTGAGCCCGACAACAAACAGCACGACAAGCGTGCGCCGCAGAATGTCGAGATTGTGATAACCGTAGCCGTCATAGGCCGCAGCCGTCACCACATAGTCCTTGCCGGCAAACGTATAGACCAGTCCTACGGCCTGATACTCGCCCACATAGAACTCTTTTTCCCGTTCCGAAACAATCCTGTCAATCATCGCCCTATCCTCTTTCACGATATCGTTCTGCGCCGCATCATGGTAGAGCATACGGAAATCAAGCGTATAAACCGCCACCTCCACCTCATCGATAAACTGGCGGTTGTTCTGATAAATCGACTGAAGCGTGGCGGCATCCACCTTATCCAGCAAGAACAGATGGGCTTTCGTCACCGCCTCGGCTTTAAGGTCATGGAAAAAAGCTTTGCTACGCGAACGTTCCGCAGCAAAATACACCAGCAGCATGCACAGCATAAAGACGGTGGCCGTCACTGCCGTATATTTCAAAGTGAGGGCTGTACGGATTTTCATGGGCGTTCAGTGAAAATAAACCCGATGCCGGGCTTCGTATGAATTAGTTTCACCGCAAAGTCGCGGTCAATTTTTTTCCGCAGGTAATTGATGTAGACATCAATGAAATTCGTGCCAGTATCGAAGTGCGTGTTCCACACCTTTTCGGCAATTTCCACGCGCGAAATCACGCGGTCGGCGTTCTCCGCCATATAGAGCAGCAGGCTGTACTCCTTCGGCGACAATTTTACCGGCATGCCGCCCCGCTTCACCTCCCGACGGTTCAAGTCGATTTCCAGATCGGCATATACGAGTCTTTCCGGGCGTTCTGACGCAGTTTCGCCCTTGCGGCGAAGCAACACCTTGATTCGTGCATTCAGTTCGCGAAAATCGAACGGCTTGACCATATAGTCGTCGGCACCGGCATCGAATCCGTCGAGCTTGTCGTCGGTCGACCCGAGAGCCGTCAGCATCAGTATCGGAACGGAGGCGTTAATTTTCCGTATTTCCTTACAGAGTTCAAAACCGTCGACGCGCGGCAGCACCACGTCGGAAATCACCAAATCGAACGCGCCCGACTGAAACAGTCTCAAGGCCATAGCCCCGTCGTAGGCCACAGCCGTCGTATAGCCGTTTTCGTCGAGTCCCGCCTTCAGCAGGTCGGCCACGCGCTTCTCGTCCTCCACAATCAGTATTCTCTGCATAACATCTCCATTAGTGTCCGTATGCAAATATAGTGAAAGGTGAGCGCAGAGACAAACGAAAACGCAGTTTTCAAGTTTGGCTATCCCGAGCCGCAACTTATATTAATAAAAAAAGCCCCTGCCGGAGAGGCAGAGGCTTTCGTAAGATTATTTTGAATAACTATGTGGTTTAGTCTTTCAATTTCATCTTCATGTATTCGCGGTTAAGACGGGCGATGTTGCTCAAAGAAATGTTCTTCGGACATTGAGCGGCGCAGGCTCCTGTGTTTGTACAGTTACCGAAACCGAGTTCGTCCATCTTGCTTACCATAGCGCGTACACGGCGTGCTGCTTCCACTTTACCCTGCGGAAGAAGAGCGAACTGGCTAACCTTCGCAGAAACAAAAAGCATAGCAGAACCGTTCTTACAAGCTGCAACGCAGGCACCGCAACCGATACATGTAGCAGAGTCCATAGCTTCGTCAGCAGCTTCCTTAGGAATAGGAATTGCGTTGGCATCCTGAGCACCGCCTGTGTTGAATGAAACGTAACCGCCGGCTTGTTGGATTTTGTCGAATGCAGTACGGTCAACCATCAAGTCACGGATAACCGGGAATGCAGCCGAACGCCACGGTTCGATAGTGATAGTGTCGCCATCGTTGAATTTACGCATGTGCAACTGGCAAGTAGTGATGCTGCCAACAGGTCCGTGAGGATTACCGTTGATATACAGTGAACACATACCGCAAATACCTTCACGGCAGTCGTTATCGAATACTACCGGTTCTTCACCCTGCTCTACAAGCTGTTCGTTGAGCATATCGAGCATTTCGAGGAAGCTGATGTCGGTAGGCACATTGTCAAGTGAATAGTTGACGAACTGACCCGGCTCTTTAGGACCGCGTTGACGCCAGATTTTTAACTTTATGTTAATTGCTTTTTCCATAATTAGCTAAAATTTTAATGCCTAAAGGCTGGTTCTACTAAGACTTATAGTTACGAGTTTGAACTTTGATAGCTTCGTATTTCAACGGCTCCTTCAACAAGATAGGTTTCTGGCCTTCTCCTGCATATTTCCAGCAGCCTACATACATATACTCATCGTCGCGACGTTGAGCTTCGCCATCCGGAGTCTGATATTCTTCACGGAAGTGAGCACCGCAAGATTCGTTACGGTGAAGAGCGTCGATAGCCATCAACTTACCGATAGTAATGAAGTCTTCCAAACGGAGAGCCTTTTCCAACTCAGTGTTGAGCGTGTTGGCTTCACCCGGGATGAACAAGTTGGTTTCGAATTCTTTCTTCACTTCGTCAATCTTTTCGATAGCCTTGATCAAGCTTTCAGCTGTACGACCCATACCAACGAGATCCCACATAATCAAACCGAGTTGCTTGTGGATAGAGTCGGCAGAACGTTTACCCTTGATGTTCATCAGGCGTTCGATACGTGCGCGTACCTTCTTTTCAGCCTCAACGAATTCAGGAGCGTCAATTGTCGGGTGTTTAACCTTGATTTGGTCTGACAAGTAGTTCTGCATTGTGTAAGGCAGTACGAAATAACCGTCAGCAAGACCCTGCATCAAAGCAGAAGCACCCAGACGGTTACCACCGTGGTCAGAGAAGTTAGCTTCACCGATAGCGAACAAGCCAGGAATAGAAGTTTGGAGTTCGTAGTCAACCCAGATACCACCCATTGTGTAGTGAGAAGCCGGGAAGATCATCATCGGAGTTTCGTATGGGTTGTCGTCAGTAATCATTTCATACATCTGGAACAAGTTACCGTAGCGTGCTTCGATAACGTCGCGGCCGAGACGGTTGATTGCTTCAGAGAAGTCCAAATATACTGCGTTGCCTGTACCTACACCATAACCTGCATCGCAACGTTCCTTAGCGGCACGGCTGGCGATGTCACGCGGACAGAGGTTACCGAATGCCGGATAACGGCGTTCCAAGTAGTAGTCGCGGTCTTCTTCCTTGATTTGAGTCGGTTTCAACTTGCCGGCGCGGATAGCTTCAGCATCTTCCTTCTTAGCCGGTACCCAGATACGACCGTCGTTACGGAGTGATTCAGACATAAGCGTAAGCTTAGACTGATTTTCACCGTGTTTCGGAATACAAGTCGGGTGAATCTGAGTGAAGCAGAGGTTAGCAAGGTAAGCACCGTGCTTGTAGCATTGAACGGCAACTGAACCGTTGCAGCCCATAGCGTTAGTTGAAAGGAAGAACACACGGCCGTAACCGCCTGTTGCAACTACAACGGCGTGAGCGGCGTAGCGTTCGAGTTCGCCTGTAATCAAGTTGCGGACAATGATACCGCGTGCACGACCATCAACAACTACGAGGTCGAGCATTTCACGCCGTACATATGACTTCACTGTACCCTTCTTGATCTGACGGTTCAATGAAGAATAAGCGCCGAGAAGAAGCTGTTGGCCTGTCTGACCTTTAGCGTAGAATGTACGAGATACCTGTGCACCACCGAAAGAACGGTTTGCCAACAGACCGCCGTATTCGCGAGCGAAAGGAACACCTTGAGCAACGCACTGGTCGATGATGTTGTTGGAAACTTCGGCAAGACGGTAAACGTTGGCTTCACGTGAACGGAAGTCACCGCCCTTTACAGTATCATAGAACAGACGATAAACAGAGTCACCGTCATTCTGGTAGTTCTTGGCAGCGTTGATACCACCCTGTGCAGCGATAGAGTGTGCACGGCGTGGAGAGTCCTGGATACAGAAATTCAATACGTTGAATCCCATTTCACCAAGAGTAGAAGCAGCAGAAGCACCTGCAAGACCTGTACCTACAACGATGATGTCGAGGTGACGCTTGTTAGCAGGGTTAACGAGCTTCTGGTGTGCTTTGAAATTAGTCCACTTTTCTGCGACTGGACCTTCCGGAATCTTTGAGTCAATCTTCTCGTCCGAATAAACGGCATATTGACCCATTATGCTTGTACTGTCAACTATTTTGCCAGCTTGTTTTTTGTTTTCTTCCATTTCTCAACAGATTTGAAGTTTTAAAATTGAATCATTGAATGGAACAATTCCATTATGCCGCAAATTGGCAAGTGAAAATGATAGCCTGGATGATGAACAATGCAACTACGATAGTTGACCACCAGTTACCGAGAGTCTTGAAACGAGGAATCCACTTGTTGTTGGATACACCGATTGACTGGAATGCGCTCCAGAATCCGTGAGTCATGTGGAACCACAATGCTATCAAACCGATAACGTAAACTGGCAATGTCCAAATTTGGCCGAATGCATTTGCGATGTGGTGCATACCGTCGGCTGCGTAAACAACAGCAGCAGCTTCTGTTTCACAACCAACCTGGTGCATTACTTCAACCAACTGCATCTTAGCCCAGAACTGAACCAAGTGAACAATCAGGAATGCAACAACTACGATACCGAGAACAAGCATGTTCTGTGATGCCCATTCTACACTTTTCGGACGAGTTGTCACTGCGTAACGGTCGTTACCACGAGCTTTACGGTTCTGAAATGTAAGCCAGAACGCATAAATGATGTGAAAAACGAAACCGGCTGCCAAAATCACTGTTGCAATCAAAGCATACCAGTTAGCTCCCAAGAATTCACACACAAGGTTGTAGCCTCTCGGTGAAATCAGAGCTACCGCATTCATTAATACGTGAAAGGTCACAAATAGGAGCAGGAAAAGTCCGGTCACTGACATAACCACTTTCCTTCCTAAGGATGAATTTGTTAACCACATAGTAGTTTTGAATTTAAGTTATTAAATTGATTATTTATAATGTTTTGTTCTCTGCAAACTTGTTTCGCGGTACAAAATTACCGCATTAAAACCAAATATGGAAATAATTCCTTAATAAATCTTTATTTCATATTTGTTAAAAAGCAGGCGCGTTATTTGCGCTTTTTGCTTTTTCCGCCCTTGCGGCTTTTCGCGGACGAACTTTCGTTTTTCTTCGGTTTGCTGCCTTTCTGCACATCGCCGTTCTTGTTGACTGTCACCATCGGCTCGCCGTTTTCATCGACAATGGCAAAGTCGAGCTGCTTCTTGTCGAGGTTGGCACGTGCTACCTGAACGGTGAGTTTGTCGCCAAGCTGGTAGACGCGTTTCTTGCGGCGGCCTATCAGGCAATAATTCTTTTCGTCGAACTCGTAGTAGTCGTCGCCGAGGTCACGGATTGGCACCATACCCTCACACTTGTTTTCGTCAAGCTCTACATAAAGGCCCCACTCTGTCACACCCGACACGCTGCCCGTGTAGACCTTGCCCAAACGGTCGGCCATATATTCCACCTGCTTGTATTTGATGGACGCTCTTTCAGCGTTGGCGGCAAGCTGTTCCATGTCGGACGAGTGCTTGCATTCGTCTTCCAACTTCTGGGCATTGACCGAACGGCCGCCGTTAAGATATTTGTCGAGCAGACGGTGAACCATCATGTCGGGATAACGGCGGATTGGGGATGTAAAGTGGGTATAGTAGTCGAATGCCAGACCGTAGTGGCCCACATTCACCGTTGAATACACAGCCTTTGCCATGGAACGGATGGCGAGAATCGAAAGAAGGTTTTCTTCCGGACGGCCTTTCACCTTGCCGAGCATCTTGTTCAGCGAGCTGTTCATGTCCGCACGCTTGCCCGTCGTCTTCACCTTATATCCGAAACGCGATGCGATAGTGGCAAAATTCAGCAACTTGTCGGGATCTGGATTGTCGTGGATACGGTAGACGAAGGCTTTCGGCTTCTTCTTGCCTTTCACGCAGCCGATTTCCGTAGCCACCTGCTTGTTGGCAAGCAGCATGAACTCTTCGACAAGCTTGTTGGCTTCCTTCGACACTTTGAAATATACATCAATCGGGTGTCCCTTTTCGTCGATTTCAAAACGCACTTCGAAACGGTCGAAATTCACGGAGCCGTGTTCGAAACGGCGTTTGCGCAGACATTGTGCCAGTTCGTTGAGTTTGAGCACCTCTTCCTTGTAGTCGCCGTCGCCGCCTTCAATCATGGCCTGAGCCTCTTCGTAAGTGAAACGGCGGTCGCTCTTGATGACCGTACGGCGGATGCGGTGGGCATGCACGTTGGCGGCATCGTCCATTTCAAAGATGCAGGAGAACGCCAGTTTCTCTTCATTCGGGCGCAGCGAGCAGATGCCGTTGCACAGGCGTTCCGGCAACATCGGGATAGTACGGTCGACAAGATATACTGAAGTGGCGCGTTTTTCGGCCTCCTTGTCAATGATGGAACCCGGATGCACATAGTGGGTAACGTCGGCAATGTGTACGCCCACTTCCCAGCGTCCGTTGTCGAGCTTGCGGATGGACAGGGCATCGTCGAAGTCCTTCGCATCACGCGGGTCGATGGTAAAGGTAGTCACGCCGCGGAAATCCTCGCGCAGTGCCACTTCCTCCGGCGTAATGCCGGCATCAATCTTGTTGGCGGCATCCTCCACGTTTTTCGGATATACATACGGCAGTCCGAATTCCGCAAGGATGGCGTTCATTTCCGAATTGTTGTCGCCGGCCTTGCCCAGGATGTCAATCAGTTCTCCGGTCGGGTTCTTGTCATCGTCGTTCCATTCTACGATACGCGCAATCGCCTTGTCGCCGGTCTGACCACCTTTGAGCTTGCCTTTCGGAATAAAAATATCGGATGCCAGATACTTGCTGTCGGTTTGCAGAAAAGCGAAATTCTTGTCCACTTTCAACGTGCCGATAAACACCTGGTCCTTCTTTTCGAGAATCTCAACAACCTGCGCTTCCGGCTCTACACCTTTGCGCTGCGCACACAAGTGCACACGCACACGGTCGCCATTGAGGGCATGCATCGAGTTTCGTTCGGCAACGAATATGGGTACTTCGCTGTTATCGATAATCACACTGTTCTTGCCGTTGCTCCTACGCACGAACACACCTTCGGATGTGGTTGTGATTTCACTCGCCTGATATTTACCCGGCACAAGTTCCACGAGGAAGCCGTCAAGCGTCAGATCGTCGAGGATATCAGCCACCATATACTGGCTTTCCCTGCGGGTTATTCCCAAATCAAGAGCCACTTGCTTATAATTGTACGACCCTTTGCCGTGTTCGTTGAAATAATCGACCACCAGAGCCTTCAAGTCCTCTTTCTTCGAGCCTTTTGCTTTTCTTTTTGTTGCCATATTATTTTGTCTTTTTATTTTTTCGCGTCCCTGCCGAGCATAGACATGCGTTTCTACAAATTTAAGTGCTTTATTGCTATTTTTGAAATTTTCCCGCTCTTTTTTTCGGCTTTCACTTACGACAGGGCTATTCTTTCGGTTTCCTCACGTAATGCGGCATCTCGTCGGGAATGGGCAAAGAAAACTCCACCATTCCGGCAAACTCACCGTCACGGTACCACGGTGTCTGATAAATCAGTTTCCTCACCTCTCCTTTTTGGATAGTATAGGCGTTCGTCGCACGGTTTTCCATCAGTCCGATAAGTTTTGTCCGTGCAGGTTCAGGGTGGCATTGTTCAAGAATACTGACTCCGATAAGTCCCTCTCCGTTCACCTTTTCAGAGGATTCGTTCATAAACACAATCTTGCCGTCTTTATCACATACGGTCACGGCAGGCATTATTTCTTTTAGAAAGTCCATATTTTTATACCTAATCTTTTACAAAGATAGCGAAAGTCGAAGGCAGAAAACCAAACTTGTTTGAGTTTTATGCTGAGACGCCTCCTATCTTATCAAAAGATAGCGAAAGGTGAGAGCATAGTCAAACCGAAGAAATAGTTAATACTATATTATTTATTTCCAAACAGATATATGTAATCCCTTTCAGCTGCAGGTACAGCCCATTCTTCAGGGATAAACCTCCACTGGTTCAAAGGCTTTGGTTCCAGAACCTTAACCTCTTCTATTCTCTTCATCAGATAATATCTGAGATCTTTATCTGTTGAGGATATTATTCTTTTGCCTAATTCTTTCTTTGGAATTCCGGCTCCCTCGGTAAGCAAATTGCCACCCCCGTTACCTCTGTAAGAATTTACGGCAACCTTATACATGCGGTTCATATCGAAGGGGGAGCCGTCGGCCATGGAAATTATGTTTATCTTCTCACCCTGCGGTTTGGTAACATCAACTGTATAAACAATACCGGCTGCAGAGTCAAAATTGAACGTAGGATTCCTGAATCTGCCAAAACCATTGTCGTGATCATTGAGAAGCATCAAACGGTCATCTGCAGAAGTCATAACATTGGTCCATATAGAATAAGACATTTCCAGGAAGTTCTTTATTTCCTTACCCGACAAAAGCATTACGTATAACATGTTCTCGTATTTATACAGGTTAAACATATCACTCATAAAAATATCTCCCTTCCTTATCTCAGCATTGTAAGAGAGAGGGGCACAGAATGATATATCGGCTCCTGAAATGTCAAGCTGCAACTGGTGTATCAAATCCACGAAGGCAGAAGGACCGAAATACGCATCCTTGGTGGTTATGCTTTCCTTAATCTCACCAACCTTACGGGATACGAACTTCTCCGTAGCATCATATTGCGGTGCAAATTCATTCATAAAAGCTTTGTCTACAGGATAATCCTTCATATCTGTAAGAGTGCCACATACAGACTTGCCCACAAGGTTTCCGTTTTGTTTCCTCACTGTTAATGTAACGTCGGATACTACCTTTGCCATACTTCCCGGATTAACCAGAAGAACGGAATCACCCTCAACATTTACAATCTTCTCGCATCTTCTGACATGGTCATGTCCGAGAAAGATCACATCGAAGCCTGGAACATTGCGGGCTATATTTTCAGATCCATTCTCTATCATCTCATCAGTTTCATTCTGTTCCCATCCTGTATGAAACAGTCCAACCACAACATCAGGATTTTCCTTTTCACGGATAATCTTCATCCATTTGGCTGCTGTCTTCTCCATATCATCAAACCTCAGGCCACTCCACAGCTGCTCTGGAAGCCATAAAGGGACAGCAGGAGTTATCATTCCCAGTACGGCAATCTTTACCCCATCCCTTTCAATTATCTGGTAAGGTTTCAGATATGTGGCTACGGATGAGGATGCATTATCAGGATGTAGGTCTATACCGTCAGTCCCACTCCGTGACAAATCAATGATATTGGCACCAAGAACAGGGAAATTGCATTGCTCCACCCATCTGTCATAAGTAGAATGTCCAGCCTCAACATCATGATTCCCCATGTTACCTACATCATATTTCAGATAATTCAGCATTGCAGCATTCACATGTACAGAAACCGTATCAATATAGTTATAGTAATAAGCAATAGGCTGGCCCTGAAGAATATCACCATTATCCATAAGAATAAAACGGTCGCCATACTGCTCTCGCTGTTCCTTCACGAAAGAACTTACCCTTGCAAGACTTCCGCTCATTGGCTTTCGCTTTATAAAGTCGTAAGGAAATAGCACCCATGAACATCGCTTGTTTCAACCAGTTTAAGAGTTACCTCACACTCCTGTGCTGCCATATCTTGCATACTTACAAGTCCAAGAATAGCTATAATGCCGAATAATGTTAATCTTTTCATGTTAGTTAAGTTAATTTATTAAGTAACTATTCAAAATTAATTTTACATATATGAGTAATTCACAAATAAGTTCGTACCTACAGATACACTTTGACAGTCCTCCTCTATAGCCTTACGGACCGCTTCCTCATCGGAACAATCTATTATAGCCGGGATGTGTTTCCAAGCCTTTGATACCATTTTCTTTATAACGTTTTATCCATGCGTATACTGTTGGTATTGTCACATCGAATATTTCTGAAGCTGATTTTCCTGATGACCTCAACAATATGGATTTACATCTGATACGATAGTTATGAGTAAGGCCATTATGATAGCCTTTCTCAAGTTTGGGGCGATCAGCCTCACTTAATTCAAGCATTTTTATATGTTTCATGATTCAAATTCTAAAATATCATGATACAATATTAATATTTTGTGCTGAATATAAAAATATTTTTGATCACTTACTTATTACCTGATTCCTTTACTAATGAAGATACTATAACCAAACTCCTATCGTTAAAGTGGTGGAACTGGCCAAAAGAGATATTGAAAAAGGCTGTACCGATTATTCAACAGGGAGATATTGAAGGTTTGGAAAGTTTCGCTCATGCTAACCATGTAATTTGAAAGCATGAGAAATGTGGAAGTTCGGAACGTACGCTTTTTTCTTATCCATTGCCTGTTCTCGTACGAGTTTTATCCAATCTGTTGAAAATCAAATAAAACCTATCTGATTACAACAAATATAGTGAAAGGTGAGTGCAGAGACAAATGAAAACGCAGTTTTCAAATTTGGCTATGCCGAACCGCATCCTATCTTATCCAAAGATAGTGAAAGTCGAGCGGAGAATAAAATAATGAAACTTGTTTCAATTATTTTTTATCCCGAGCCGCACCTATATTCTACAAATATAGTGAAAGTCGAAAACAAAATACCGAAAAAGCACTACCTTTGCACCCCGAATACAGAAACTGACAATCTATGAAAGCGACTATCGACTTCGGGAAAATGAAAATTTCGGGGATTTTCTGGAAAATGCTAATCCCCACACTGCTGGGAATGCTATTTTCCACGGCATTCATCATCACGGACGGAATTTTTGTGGGAAAAGGTATCGGCAGCGACGCCCTTGCGGCTGTCAACATTACTGCTCCACTTTTTCTGATTAACACAGGTTTTGCCATGATGTTTGGAGCCGGCGCATCAGTAGTGGCTTCTATCCACCTTTCGCGCGGACAGCAGAAAAATGCGCGCATCAACGTCACACAGGCAACCGTCATTCTTGTCCTCCTGCTGCTTGCCATCTGGATTCCGGTGTGTCTTCACGCTTCGGATGTGGCAATCATGCTCGGCAGTTCCGAACGACTGCTGCCGCTTACGTTGGAATACATCTACTGGTTTGTTCCCTTCCTGGTGTTCAGCGCCATGCTGACACTGGGTATGTACTTTATCCGCATCGACGGTTCGCCCAACTATGCAATGGTGTGCAACGCCATTCCCGCCATCATCAACATTGTGCTCGACTACGTATTTATTTTCGAATTCCAATGGGGCATGTTCGGTGCTGCGCTTGCCACGAGTCTGGGCTACATAGTGGGTGCCGTGATGGTGGTCATCTATCTTTTTGGAAAGAAATCCAGCATCCGATTCATCCGTATCCACCTATCACGCAGGAGTCTGGAACTGACATGGCGCAACATCCGCTACATCTGCCGCCTGGGGTCGGCCACTTTCCTTTGCGAAGCCGCCATCGCCTGCATGATGTTCACGGGCAACTATGTATTTATGAAATACTTGGGTGAGGACGGTGTGGCGGCCTATAGTGTCACTTGCTACCTGTTTCCGCTCATTTTCATGCTGAACAATGCTATCGGCCAATCGGCACAGCCTATCATGAGCTACAATTTCGGTGCCGGAAACCACAACCGTGTGAAGGAAGCGTTGCGCATTGCACTCATTACGGCCTGTGTCAGCGGCGTGGGCATCATCGCCTTGCAAGGCTTGTGCTCTCCGCAAATGGCGGGACTTTTCCTTGTGGAAGGAACCAACGCCTATGAAATTGCCGTACACGGCCTACCGCTGTTTGCATCGGGCTATCTGTGTTTTGCCATCAATATCGTAGCCATCTGCTATTTCCAGAGCATAGAAAGAGCCAAACCTTCGACAGTCATCACCCTGCTCCGGGGATTTGTCTTTATGATTGCCAGCTTCCTCATCCTGCCGCCTCTTATGGGTGACGACGGCATTTGGCTGGCAGTTCCCGCGGCTGAAGTGCTCACGTTCCTCTATGTGCTTGCCTACACGGCATGGCTGAAAACCAAAAGACAACAATTGGATTGACATAAAATAAAAACGGCTACGCCCTGCTTCCCGACGGAAACAGGGCGCAGCTGTCTATATCGTTCTACACGTCAGCGCACCACGAAATTCACCGCGAGGTCAACATTGGCAACAAAAAGTTTTTTGGCGGAAACAAGGTCACCTTCCACCACCCTCTCATAAATCTGTATGCCGGCTTTTGCCACTCCTTTATAAAGTCCTTTCGTCACATACGGACGGCTATCCCAATTATAGCGCGAATCGTCGGTGATAACCGGTACTTTTGCCGACGGCCATTTATGCCATGCCAGCGTTTTTGTATTGTTGCTCTTCACCGAATATACCTCTCCGGGATAAATATCAACGGAGAACATTTTTGCAACTACCCCGTGAGGCGTATAGAGATCAGTCTTGAGATTGCCATTCTCGTCCGTAACGCTTACCAGCGACCAATCGATACCGCCAACCGGGTGGATATCAGTTTCCATAATCGTAATGGGCACGTCAAGGTTATTCGTAATCGTCAGCATGAAATTCACAGCCTGGTCTTCGCTGAAATCATTGCAAGGCACTTCGTCGTCCGTACACGGAACTAACGAGAACGCCACACCGTTGCAGTCCTGCGCATCCATGATTTCCCACTTTGAAGTGTCGACATCCTTCAGATTGCCATCTTCATCATTGCACGCACTCAAAAACAGCACGCACAATCCCAACAACAATAAAACCGTCTTGTTTTTCATAAGTAACATGAGTCAATTAAATTATAATACAAATCAATATTTCTGAATAAAGTTAGCGATATCGTCGATAACATATTGCGGAACGAAACCCTTTTCCTCATATTCAGCAGGGACCGACTTTCCGGTTCCTTCCTGCAAAATATGATTCAGGCCGGCATACGACTTAAAGCAGACATCGGCTTTTCCGGCCAATACCGAACGCCATAATCCGAAATCCTGCATAGTGACCTGATAATCGCGCTCTCCTTGCAGAAAAAGCAACGGAATCTCCAATGCGGCAGCGGCTTCAAGCGGACGATAAGAATTATCCATCTCCCGGTAGCTCTCCGGCAACGAGGCCATCATGCCATCTACCTGAGCCGACACGTCCGTCTCTGACACTCCCTTTACAGAAGCCAAATAAGTCAACTGCTCGGTAAGCAGCTCACGCATGGTCCGGGCCGGACCTGCCAGTACAATTCCACCCGCCACACGGCCTGCACCGGCTCGTTGCACAATGCGCGGCACCAACATTCCGCCAAGGCTATGCCCGAGAACAAACATCCGGGTTGAATCCACCTGCGGCAACGATGCGGCGAGCCGGAGTGCGGAAACCGCATCATCCGTTGTCTCCGAATCGTAATTCATCGGCTGTCCGGGTTCTGTCGAACGATTGCCATAAACTTTCGTACGTTTGTCATAACGAAGTACTGCGATACCCTTGCGAGCCAAACCGTGCGCCAAATCACGGAAAATCTTCATGCCGCCCACCGTCTCATCCCGGTCGCACGGACCGGATCCGTGAACCAGCACCAACAGCGGAAAACGGCCTTCGGAAAGGGGCATAGTCAAAGTGCCGGGAAGCTTGAAACTCCCCGTACATACTTCGACCGACTTTTCCCGCAAATCTTCCGGAACCTGATCCGCAGTTTTCTGCGAAACGGCCGGTGCTTTCGGAACCGGAACAAAACGCAGTGTATTGGCACGTCCGTCGGCATCAAAAGCCAGTAAAAGCCGCAAAGCCGCCTTTTCAAAAGTCAGGTCGCGATAGTACACATGCACACCGTACATCGTATCCTCCTGCCATTCCGAGACCTCTTTCAGCTCGCCCATCTGCATCTGCAATTGAGCAAACGTAGCCCCCAACATCTGAGCGCTGACTGCTGCCCTGACCTGGTCGTTCATGTAGTGCATCACACTATCCCCCTGAGCTTCCTTCAGCAGATCATAAATCCGCAGAGCCCGCTGCAAGTCGCTCTGCTGCTGAGCCCAGACTCCAAGTCCCAGACAAACCGCCAACACGACGGTCAAAATTCGCTTAAAATTCATAGTACTTCATTTTAATTATATAATACAGATATAATTCCAGTATTTTTACAGTTCAAAGTTCAGACAATATTGACACGCCTACGCAGCACAAGCGAGAATGCCCCCTTTTGATAAGTTCAATCTAAAACTGTAATTTAAGCGCAATATCGTAAAAAAAAAAGCAACTTACAAAAACTTCAGACATCTTTTTCACAAGTGAGTGGCGAAATCGGTTAATTTTTTCAAAAAAACCACAATCCATCTGCCTGAAAGAAGAAAACTTACTTTATTTTTGCAGTAAAACACAGACTCAACATGTTACGCAAAATTAGATTAACCGTAGCGGTCATCGTTTTCGCACTGGTGACCCTGCTGTTTCTGGATTTTACAGGAACTATTCACACTTGGTTAGGAGGACTGGCTAAAATACAATTCATTCCGGCTGTGCTTGCGCTGAATGTCGGAGTCATTGTAGCCTTACTTGTGCTTACTCTCCTTTTGGGCAGAGTGTACTGCTCTGTCATCTGCCCGCTCGGCATCTTTCAGGACATCGTTGCCTGGTTCGGCAAACGCCGCAAAAAACTGCCCTACAAATATTCTCCGGCAGTAAGCTGGCTTCGCTATACGATGCTCGGCGTGTTTGTCATTGCCCTTGTGGCAGGTATCGGCTCACTTGCCGCTCTGCTCGACCCTTATGCGGCATTCGGACGCATCGCCAATAACCTGTTGCAACCGCTCTACCAATGGGGCAACAACGTGCTCGCCTACTTTGCCGAACGCGCCGACAGTTATGAGTTCTATTCAGTGGACGTTTGGATGAAAAGTCTGCCCACGTTCATCATCGCTGCCGTAACGCTGGTAGCCGTCGTAATCCTTGCCTGGCGCAACGGCCGCACCTATTGCAACACGATTTGCCCGGTCGGAACTTTCCTCGGCTTCATTTCACGCTACTCATGGCTAAAGCCGGTCATCGATACGACGAAGTGCAACGGCTGCGGACTCTGCGCCCGCAACTGCAAGGCTGCCTGCATCAACTCGAAGGCCCACACCATCGACTACAGCCGCTGTGTGATGTGTCTCGACTGTCTTGACAAATGTTCTCAGCACGCCATCAGCTACACGCGCCGCCGTGCTGAAAAAAGCGCACCGAAAGAGGTGGACACGGCACGCCGTACCTTCATCACCACCGCAGCTGCCGTTGCGGCTACCGGCTTGATTGAAGCACAGGAAAAGAAAGTGGACGGCGGACTCGCCACCATCGAGGACAAGAAAATTCCAAACCGTGCAACCAGAATAACCCCTCCGGGCTCACTGAGCATCAAACATTTTGCCCAACACTGTACGGGCTGTCAGCTCTGCGTGTCGGCCTGCCCGAACGGCGTACTGCGCCCGTCGGGAAATCTACTGACGCTGATGCAGCCGGAAATGTCGTACGAACGTGGCTACTGCCGTCCGGAATGTACGAAATGTTCGGAAGTGTGTCCGGCAGGAGCCATCCGCCCGATTACGCGCGAGGAAAAGACCGGCATCCAGATTGGCCATGCCGTATGGGTGAAGGCCAACTGCGTGGTACTGACCGACGGAGTGAGCTGCGGCAACTGCGCCCGCCATTGTCCGAGCGGTGCCATCCAGATGGTTCCGTCTGACCCGAACGACGAAAATTCGCTGAAAATCCCGGTTGTCAACACGGAACGCTGCATCGGCTGCGGTGCCTGCGAGAATCTTTGTCCGGCACGTCCGTTCAGTGCCATTTATGTTGAAGGCCACGAACGCCACAGAAACATTTAACCATTAAGGAGGAAACACTATGGACCACAATAAAAAGAATATAAACCGACGCGACTTTCTGAAGATTGTCGGCATCACGGGAGCTACGGCAACGGCGGCTCTCTACGGGTGCAAGCCGAAAGACGGCAGCGCACTCGACACCAATGCCACACAACCCGTACCCACGGGGAAAATGACCTACCGCACGTCAAACAAAAAGAACGACCGCGTTTCGCTGTTGGGCTACGGCTGTATGCGCTGGCCGACAGTTCCCGCCCCCGACGGCAAGGGCGACATGATTGACCAGGATGCCGTCAACGAACTGGTGGACTATGCCATCAAGCACGGCGTGAACTATTTCGACACATCGCCTGCCTACGTACAGGGGTGGTCGGAAAAGAGCACGGGCATTGCACTGAAACGCTATCCGCGCGAATCCTACTATATTGCCACCAAACTGTCGAACTTCAAGGTGTGGACACGCGAGGCATCCATCAAAATGTACAAGCAGTCGTTCATCGACCTGCAAACGGACTACATAGACTACTATCTGCTCCATTCCATCGGCAACGGCGGCATGGAAACGTTCAATGCCCGATACATCGACAACGGCATGCTCGACTACCTTATCAAGGAACGTGAGGCAGGCCGCATCCGCAACCTCGGTTTCTCGTTCCACGGCACACAGGACATTTTCGACCATGTGCTGGCAATGGACGACAAGGTGCACTGGGATTTCGTGCAGATTCAGATGAACTACGTAGACTGGCGTCATGCTTCGGGAGCGAACGTCAATGCGGAATATCTGTTGGGCGAACTGAAGAAACGCAACATTCAGGCCATCATCATGGAACCGCTGCTGGGAGGCCGCCTTTCAAACCTGCCGCAGCACATCGTGGCACGCCTGAAACAACGCCGTCCGGAGGACAGTGTAGCTTCATGGGCGTTCCGTTTTGCCGGTTCTCCGAAAGAGGTGCTCACCGTATTGAGCGGCATGACCTACATGGAACACCTGCAGGACAATCTCCGCACCTACTCGCCGCTTGTGCCGTTGACCGACGAGGACTATGTATTTTTGGAAGAAACGGCTCAGCTTATCAAGAAATACCCTACCGTGCCGTGCAACGACTGCAAATACTGCATGCCCTGCCCTTACGGTATCGACATTCCTGCCGTTCTGCTCCACTACAACAAATGTGTCAACGAAGGCAATGTGCCGCGGAGCAGCAAGGACGAGAACTACGAACAGGCGCGCCGTGCCTATCTGATAAGCTACGACCGTGCCGTGCCGAAAATCCGTCAGGCAGACCACTGCATCGGTTGCGGACAATGTATTTCCCACTGCCCGCAGAGCATCGAGATTCCTCACGAACTGCACCGCATCAATGCGTTCATTGAACAACTGAAACAGGATACTCTCTGATGGAAGAACTGATACGGATACTGACGGAAGGCAACTGTTCGCTGGTGCTGGAAAAAGATGGACAGCGATACACGTTCACACAACGGGGCGTGGCCGACCTTCATGCGCTCTACCATGCGCCCGAACACCTGCTCGACGGTGCCATGCTCGCCGACAAGGTGGTGGGCAAAGGAGCGGCGGCACTGATGATTGCAGGCGGTGTGCGTCGGGTACACGCACAAACTGTCAGCGAACCGGCGCTGGAACTGCTGCGCGACAATGCGGTGGAAACGACCTACGGCCTACTGGTACCGCACATCATCAACCGCAAGGGCGACGGCATCTGTCCGGTGGAAAAGCTCTGCTCCGATTGCCGCACGGCGGAAGAATGCCTGCCGCTTATCGACAAATTTGTAGAATCACTTAAAAACAAATAAACCCATGCAAACTGCAAGCGTAAAACTCTATACGTTCAGCTATCGCGAACTGCGCACCTATGTCGCAGTCGCCCTGTTCGTGGCAGGCAACATCGTCCTGCCGCAACTCTGCCACCTCATTCCGCAAGGAGGACTCATCTGGCTGCCCATCTATTTCTTCACGCTGATTGCCGCCTACAAGTACGGTTGGCAGGCGGGCGTGCTGACAGCCGTGCTGTCGCCGACAGTCAACTCTCTGCTCTTCGGAATGCCGGCGGCTGAAATGCTCCCGATTATTCTGACAAAATCCCTGTTGCTTGCCGCAGCCGCTTCGCTGACGGCACACTACACCCGCCGCGTGAGCCTACTGCTGTTGGCGGCTGTAGTCATGGCTTATCAGGTAGTGGGCGGTCTTGCCGAATGGGCAATGACCGGAAGCCTTCAGGCAGCCCTTCAGGATTTCCGTCTGGGACTGCCGGGCATCCTGTTCCAAATCGTTGGCGGATGGATGTTCCTTAAATATCTGTTGAAAAAATAGGCAGGCTGAAATGTCGCAAAGCAATCTGCTTACCGGAAACATAGCCAAAGGGATGCTGAGCTTCGCTTTTCCGCTGATGCTCGGCGACCTGTTGCAGCAATGCTACAACTTGGCGGACACGTTTATCGTAGGCCGCTTCATCGGTGCCGGTGCGCTGGCTGCCGTTGGAGCGGCCTATGCGTTGATGGTGTTTCTCAATTCCGTCCAGTTCGGGCTGTGTCTGGGAAGCAGTGCGCTGTTTTCCATCCATTTCGGTAGCGGCAACACGAAAAAGCTCCGCCGCAACATCTTCGTGGCATTCATGCTCATCGCCGGAGTTACCGCCGTGCTCAATGTGGCCGTTTTCCTTTTCATCGACCCGCTGATGCGGCTTCTCCAAGTGCCGGAGGAAGTCTATGCCCCGATGCGCGAATATCTGTGGATTGTGTTCTTCGGACTGGGATTCACGTTTCTCTACAACTTTGCGGCATCGCTGCTGCGTGCCGTGGGCGATTCGGTCACCCCGCTTTGGGCACTGGCGGTGTCCGTTGTCCTCAACATTGCGCTCGACATACTTTTCATCTGCCACTTCGATTACGGCATCGCCGGAGCAGCCTGGGCAACGGTTATCGCACAGGCGGTTTCAGCCGTCAGCATCACCGTCTATGCCCTACACTCGCGCCGACAACTGCTTCCCCGCCGTAGCGACTGCCGTTTCGACCGTGCCACCGTGCGCGAAATCACCGCCTTCTCCTCACTCACCTGCCTGCAACAGTCGGTGATGAATTTCGGCATACTGATGGTGCAGGGACTGGTCAACAGTTTCGGGACTGCCGTCATGGCGGCCTTTGCGGCGGCCGTGAAAATCGACACCCTCGCCTATATGCCCGCACAGGATTTCGGCAACGCCTTTTCCACGTTCATCGCCCAGAATTTCGGGGCCTCCAACACTGACCGCATACGCCGGGGCATACGTACTGCCCTGCGCATCACCGTGCTGTTCTGCCTTACCGTGTCGGCAGTCATCTTCGTTTTTGCCGAACCGCTGATGCGCGTATTTGTCGATGCCCGGGAAACGGAAATCATAGCCATCGGAGCCGACTATCTGCGCATCGAGGGCTCGTTCTATTTCGGTATCGGCATTCTGTTTCTGCTCTACGGCTATTTCCGTGCCGTGAAAATGCCCGGTATCTCCGTGGTGCTTACCGTCGTTTCGCTCGGCTCGCGTGTAGCCCTCGCCTACGCCCTCTCCGCCCTCCCCGCCTTCGGTGTGACCGGCATCTGGTGGTCCGTACCCATCGGCTGGATACTCGCCGACCTCATCGGCTACTACTTTTACCGGAAAAATAGATTAGGGGTTATGGGTTAGAGGTTAGAGGTTAGAGAGTTTACTGTTTACGGTTTACGGCATTTCTCTAACCGCTAATCCATAACCTATAACCCAAGAATCCCAATCTTCACAAAAATTTAGTACTTTTGCCGTAGTTTTATAAAAGTTCCAACTATGACTACTAAAAAAGCGGCGTTAGTCGACAAGAAATATCTGATGACGTTTATTCTGATTACGTCATTGTGTTTTATGTGGGGATTTGCCCATGCAATCCTCGATGTGCTCAACAAGCATTTCCAGGATGCGCTGGTCATGACAAAAACCCATTCCGCCCTCGTTCAGGTAATGCTCTACACGGGCTATTTCACGATGGCTATTCCGGCAGGACTCTACATCAACCGTTGGGGATACCGTAGCGGCGTGATTTTCGGACTAATTCTCTACGGCATCGGTTCGCTGCTGTTCATTCCCGGCGAGTGGATCATGTCGTTCGAATTCTTCCTGTTCTCCCTGTTTGTCATCGGCTGCGGCCTCACTTTCCTGGAAACGGCAGCCAATCCCTACCTAACGGAACTGGGCGACAAGTCGACGGCGGCGAGCCGTCTGAACCTGGCGCAGTCGTTCAACGGACTGGGCTGCATCTGTGCGCCGATCGTTGGCGGACTGTTCCTCTTCCGCGAAAATGCGAGCGTGGCAGCTCCCTATATGTATACAGGCATTGTAGTGCTTGCCGTTGCGTTCATCTTCACCCGTGTCAAACTGCCCGAAATGAGCTACGACACCACTGACAGCGAAGGCAACGTGCGCACCCGTCAGGTGACCAATCTTGCCAAGTACTTCCCTTTCACGTTCGGCGTTTTTGCCCTGTTCTGCTATGAAATCTCGGAAATATCCATCAACAGCTTTTTCATCAACTATGTAGTGGACGACGGATGGATGGACGTGCATACCGCCACCACGCTGCTGTCGTTCGGCGGACTGGGACTCTTCATGTGCGGCCGACTGATTGGCAGTTGGGTAATGAGCCGCGTACGTGCGGAAAAAGTGCTGTTCGTTTGTGCCACGATGACCGTCATCACCACTACCCTCGTAGTAATGAATCTCGGCCATGTTTCCGTAGCCGCACTGATTGCCGGTTATCTGTTTGAAGCCATCATGTTCCCGACCATTTTTGCCATCGCGCTGCGCGGATTGGGAGCAAAGACCAAACGCGCTTCGTCGTTCCTGATGATGTCGCCTATCGGCGGTGCTGTCGGCCCGCTGATGATGGGCTACGTAGCCGACGCTTCCACTATGTCGCTGTCGTTTGTCGTGCCGTTGTTCGGATTCGTTGTCGTATGGCTCTACGCCACCTACGTTGTCCGTCTTTACCGCCAGTAAGACTATTTTCCCACGGCATTCACCGCATCGCCGTCGTAACTGTTGTTCAGCCGCTTTTTCTGTTCCTTTGCCTGATGTCCCCACGGCAAGCTGTAGGCGATGCGCACAATGGCCAGACTCTCCGTCATGTCGACGTGCATTTTCCGCGAATATCCGGCATAGCGGTTCAAGTCTTCCGACGGCACATTATAGTTTTTCATAAACGGATTGAACATGCCGATTCCAAACTGCCAGTCCTTGTATCGGTAGTTCAGCAGCACAACCTGATAGTTTTCCCTTCCCGAAACCGTTTCGCCCCACAGTGATTTCCGATTGATTTCCCCCTCGTAGGACAGTACGAAATTCCAATGTGTCAGCATGGCGGACCAACTGGCAATCGGACTGTTGAAACGGTGCAGATAGCGATGGCCCTCCGAACGCTGAAAGTTCCAGCCGAACGTGCCCGATACGGAAAACCACGAAGGGACAACATCGAGTTTCACGGTAACCGCAGTGTTGGCCGTCTGCATGCTCACCTGATTGTTGACCGTGTTCAGCAGAAAGCGTTCACCACTTTCCTCCACCCAATACTTGTCGGACATAATCGGATTACGGTTATAGTCGTAGCTCGCCCACAGTTTTCCATAGAAAATGCCCCTGCGCAGTTCGTAGGACAAAAGACCTTTAAAATTACGGTAAGGTTTCAACTGCGGATTTCCGCGAAAAACCTGATACTCGTCGATACGCTGCTCCACACTACTGAGGTCAGTTGCGGAGGGAGTGTTTGTCGAAGTCGACAAATTCAGCCGCAGGGTGTTGCCCGCATTTATCTTCCACCGCATTTTCAACGAGGCAATCAGGTCGAACGTATGCGTGTCGTCCGCACCTTCCAGACGGTAAATCCGCTGCTTTCCCGACACACCCAGTGTATAGTCAAAATGGTCACCAAGCGGCTGCCACCACTCGGCATAATAAAGGCTTTTCATTTCACGACTACGTTCCAACGCCGAACTTTCCAGATACTTGTTCTCGCCCCATGCCTGCTGATAGCGCACACCGCCGGTTAATCTGCCGACAGCCCAACGTTTTTCGTAGTTGCCGTTCACAATCAGGGAATAGTTTCGGCTGTCAATGGTTGTCAGATAGTTGACGAGGTCGGCACGGGTCGAAACTTCTCCCGTGCGATAGGTGCGCTCGGAATGCTGATATGCTCCGGTGGCAACAATATCCAGCATCACCGACTGGCTCGAATCAAAATCATATTGGCCGTAGAAGTTGAACGACGGTAGCAACTGTTCTTTTTTTGTTTGGTCAATCACTGAAAGTTGTTCGCCGGTTTCCGAATCCGTCAATATACCCTGATAGTTATTATCCGTTGCAGGTGTCCCCCATAACGACAGCCCGGCATACAACATCAATCGGTCAGGCTCCGAATAACTGTAGTTGAACTTGGCATTTCCGTTTGACATGGCTCCAACCACCGGTACCCCCTTTTCCGTACGGTCGATACGCGTGCCGTCGTCCATCATGAAATACTCTTCATTGTCGCGCCACATATTGAAGCCGGAACGAAGGCTGTAGCTGCCGGTGACGGCAAACTGATGCCGCCCCTTGTTGAACTTCGCCGTTGTAAAATAATTTCCAAAGCCGCATAATCCCTGCACGACATCCGCCCCGAGATAGCCGCCCCGCTGAGGATTGTCAACAATAAAGTCGACTACGGCATCCACCTCGCCATAGCGCATGGAGGGCGTTTCATGGTATTCCACGCGTTTCACCGTTGCCGGGTCAAGAGCCTTCACGTCGTCGACAGTCGCTTCCCGCCCGTTGATTCTCACACTCAGCGTTCCGCTGTCAACCGTCTTGATTTCGCCGTTCGCCAAATCGACAGTAATCTGCGGAATCTGCATGTTGCGGAGCAAATCCATTCCGTTGGCCGACAGCGCGGCCTGTTCCTGCGTTGGAATAAGCAGTTTGCGGTCGCTTTTGTCAATCATTGTCGACCCTTTTATTTCCACTTCCGCCAACGTAACGCCTTGCGAAAGCGTATCAGCAATCACAGTATTTTCCGAAGTCTGTGCAAAAACACACAAACTCATCTGAAGGGCAGCCAAGCCCATTAGTATCTGTTTCATCACGTTCTTATAGTTAGGCGGAAAGTGCGCACTTACCGATGTTCCTCTATTAGACGTAACGAACAACTTCAAAAGTTGCAACACACATCAGCATATTTTTCTCTACAAACAATCAACCGAAACCATGAACCGTAAACTGTAAACTGTAAACCGTAAACCTTTAAACATTTTTGTCAGACCGCCGGATTTTTGTATCTTCGCAGAGAACAACTAAAAACACAAAACATCATGTCGGTATTCAGAGTTATACTATCCATCATCTTCCCGCCGTTGGCCGTATTAGACCGCGGTTGCGGATCTATCCTCATCGTTTTAATTCTGACCTGCTTCGGTTGGATTCCCGGAGTCATTGCAGCATTGATTATCTTGAACAAGAACTGACCACGTATTCTGTACAGCATAAAAAATCCCAAACTTCGAAGCGACTGCTTTCGGAAGTTTGGGATTTCTTGATTATAGGGCTTTTCTTTTTTGTTTTTGCTTGGCTTTCCGCTTTTTCCACCACAGGTAATAACCGCTCCACGGCAATACCGCACCAATGAGCGCGGCAAGGAAATAGAGGACTTTTGTCCACAGTCCCCCCCAATTTCCGGTGTGCAGGGAATAGAATGTTCCTTTCAGTGTTTTCGAAGCGGGAATGTCGGCATAGTGCTGCACATCAAGCACGGCACCGGTGGCCTTGTCGAACGTCAGCACATCAGCCCGGCGTGTCGCCGACAGACTGCGGGTGCTGACAGATGCCTGTTTCTGCTCCAACGATATCCATGTGTACTGCGGATAACGGCGGGCAATCTCTTCATACACGCGGTCCCACGCCTGAAGATAGTCGGCCGACGGCTTGCGCTTTCCCTGCTTCGCCGCAGCCGGGGCTGCCGCCGTCTGTTCTTTCTTGACTTCGCCGACAAACAGGCTCGTGGCCAACGAACGATACCAGCCAAACGACCAGTAAAGCCCGGTGAGCGACATGAGCAACAAGAACAGTGTGGCATAGAATCCCCACGCAACGTGGCTGTCATACCAGAATCGCCGCCAACCTTTCGTAAAACTAACCGTCAGACGCTGTTTCAGATTTTTCATTTTCCGCGGCATCCAAATCACAAGTCCGCTCACCAGTATCACGACAAACAGCAGTGTAGATACGCCCACCGTCAGCCTGCCGAGCGTCTTGTCGGACTTCGATTCCGGCTGATGAAGAAACCAGCGGTGAAGGCCCTTAACCGTTTGGAAGAACTTGCTGTTTCCCATCCATCCGTTCACCTCTCCTGTATACGGATTGACACTCAACTGTCGCCGTCCGCCGTTCTTGAACGACACCATACAAGCCCGTTCGGCATCGGCATAATACTGGATTCCGGACACGACCAGCGTATCGGGCACCTGCCGCATCACAGCCGCCGCGAGCTGTAAAGGGGAAAGTTTCACTTCGCCCTCCTTCACTTCCACGCGATACAGCTCCGGCGACATACATTCCTTTATTTCCGTTTCGAAAACCAGAATGGCTCCTGTCAGGCAAATCAGCGACAGGAATACGCCCAACGGAATGGACAGCCACAAATGAAGTTTATGAAAAACCTTTCTCATCTGACATTAAATTGCAAACGGATTTAATTTTCAGCCTTATACGCCAGTTTTCCAACTGCTACGACCGACTCGGCATCCACAACAAGTCCCTTGGTAGCTACGGCTGTTTTCGGATCAATCTGATAGATAGCCGGCTTTCCGTCGGTAGTTGTTATGCAAACGTGAGCAATGCCCGCGTCATCGATATACGGAGTATTTCCGAATCCGGAAACCACATCCGACGAAGGAAGTCCCTGAACATAGGTCAACTTCTTGTCTTCAGCCTTGAACACCGCCATTTCGGTTGCCACGTAACCGCTTTCCGTCAGCGGACGGTCGTACATAAGTAGCAGGAAATAGTCGTCGGCAATCGGCCAGCAGGCAAGGAACGACTTGCCGTCGGTCTGCTCTTCCAAATTGCAGTAATAATTGTCGTCGAACTGCATTTCACCGGCTTTAATACGCACCACTCCGGCAGGAAGCGTAGTTTGCTGACGCTTGTCGGTCATCACTTTCGCGTACGACGGTGAGAACACATAGACATCACCGTTGTCCGCCGCCCAGATTGTCTGGTAATAACGTGACTTATAACGGCCACAGGCATAGCTGATTTTGTCGGTTTTCAGCAACGTGGGATTTTGGAAAGTCTCGTCGTTGTAAATTGCCACCCAGCACTCATCGGGATATTGTGTCCACTGCAATTCGCCTTTTTCATACGAACTGCTGCCCTGTCCGCCGGATTCCTGCTTCACAAGGTCGGGATATTTCACATATTTGCCGCCTTCGGCCTTTACGCCATATTTGCTCAATCCCATTGGTACAGCAACCGTGTAGATTCGGCTGTTAGCTTCCAGAATACCCGAAAGCGTCACATACTCTCCGTTTCCAAGATAGTTTTCGGCAGTAATATCCTGGGTATTGGTAGTGAACGTTTCGTTTTTCACATCCAGATAGGAGAATAGGAAACCCTGCGGCAAATAGCCGTTTTCATCGGCATACGAAGCGTTCATATCGCCGGTCGAAGCGGTAATGATATAGTCCTTATAGGTGCCGTACGACGTGTAACGTTTGATTTCGTAAGTATAGTCGCGCTGTTGCAGTTTGCCCTGCGCATTCATGATGTAGGACGACGACACGCTGGAGTTTCCCTGATTGTAGACAAGACGGTAAAGATAGTCCTTGCCATAGAACACCCACGTTGTACCGGCTTCCGTTGTCTGACCGTTGTTTTTCGTTGAGATTTCTCCCATGCTGAGCGTATCAGCTGTCAACAGATAATTGGCATCGTCGTAGGATGCCACCACCACATATTTCGACAGACTTCCGTCTTCAGTCGGTTGTTTCTCACTGCCAGGCTCTTCCGAACAGGATGTAAAGACAGGAACAGTCATCACTGCCATTACCATAGCTGCATAACATGTATTCAATTTCATAACTGATATTTTTATGGTTAATTTCCTAAACTGATTCTCACTTTCCCGTAGAAGGCACGACCGGCTTTCTGAAGGCTGAAATTGTCATAAAGTTTTTCATTGGTCAGGTTGCGGCACTCCACGGAGAAATTATACCGGCCTCCGGCTACGCTGTAGAACACTGACAAATTATGGGAAAACTGTGTCGGCACCACATAATCCGACTCGCTGCCCAACGCCTCCGAATAGAGCGGGAAGCTGTGCATATAGAGGTTGTCGTAGGTCACCGTCAGCTTGTTGCCTTTCCGGAACAAGTCATTCCAATAGAAAGTCACGTCGGAATTGGCAAAGCGGTAAGGCACGTTGGGCATACGCTCGCCGTAAGTGAGGCTTTCCTGCGACGAACCGGCACTGACGGTCCGCACATGGTCGCGGATATCCATCTGCGTAAAGTTTCCGCCCACACTCAGCCATTTGCTGAACCCGTAGCGTGCCGAAAGCGTGAAACCCTTTGTCAATACCCGACCGTGGTTCACATAAGCCGCTCCATATTTTCCACCGCTGAGGCTGGTGATTTTCCGCTGGATATAGTCCTTCGTGTCGCGGTAAATCAATCCGCCGTCAATGTACAGCGAATGAACGTGGAACTTCTCGCTAAAGCTGATGTTCAGGTTCACATTGTCGCTGTTTTCGGGACGCAGTGTCAGGTCGCCCGTTTCCAGATCCTCATCGCCGAACATTTCTTCGTTTGTCGGCAGACGGTAAGCCTTCTCATACGACACTTTCGCCTGAAGTGAAGGCAGCACAAAATAGGTACCGGCCACACCGTAGCCCCAAGCACCGATGTCGCGTGTGGTGCGCACAAACTCGTCCTGCGCCGTCGATGTTGCCATTGGTCCGGCCATAAACTGCCGGTAGTATTTACCGAATGCCGATGCGTTCCACTTGTCGTTCGGCATGAAGCGGTACGAAAGGCCGCCAATGTTCTTCACCGTCTCTTTGGGAATAGCATCCTGCACCCTGTCGGCATCGAGCAGCGACATGTTGCTGCGGCAGAAAGAGTTGAACACATGATTGAAGGTGAACAGATGCTGGTTGCCGATGCGATAGTTGACGGTAGCCGTAGCGTTCCAGTTGTGATTGGCAGAGCGGAGGAACTGATAGGACTGTTCGCCCGGCGTGCGCAAAGGCCGAATCTCGCCGCGCCAGTTGTATTCATAGTTCGAAGTGTCGACATTGTGAGTGATGTTGTGGTTGTAGTTTCCCGTCAGCATCACGTCCAGCCCCTTCGTCAGCAAATCGCGCTTGCGGTATTCCACCGAAGGCATCAGCGAATAGCCCTCGCGGTATTTCGCACCGAACACCACTTCCTGGCGCACACCCGTCTGTATGTCCTTGTGCATGTTGGAAGCCGTGAAACCGAACGCCAGCCGGTCGGCCCAGCTTTTGCCGACAATTCCGACTTTTGCCACGACAGCCTCATTGTGATACATGTCGTGGAAACGCTCCACTGTCACCTTTTTCCGCATGTTGATAGCTCCCGTCGCAAAATCCTTCACCGGAGTTTCTACCTTGTAGTTGTTGTCGGAATAATTCTGGAAAAGGTTTACCTCATACATCAGTCCGTTTTTGAATGTTTGCCCGAAATTAATAAACGACTTGTGGGTGTTAAACGAACCGTAAGAATAGGAAGCATCCAAAAACCAGCGGTCTTTCTTTTTCTTTGTAATGATATTGATGACACCGCCGATGGCATCCGTGCCGAACCCAACCGGAACCACTCCCCGGTAAACTTCAATACGCTCGGCAAAATTCACAGGTATATTATTGAGGCTGAATGAGCTGCCGACTCCTTCCTGCGGCACGCCGTCGATAAACACTTTGATATGCTTTCCGCTGAAACCGTCCATCATCAGCTGCATGTCGGAACCGACACCGCCCGACTCGCGCAACTTCATGCCCGGCGCTTGCGAAAGAAGGTCGCTCAGATTTTGTGAAGTGTTTTCCATTACTTTCGTGTCAAGAGCCACGGCATTGAAAGCCGAACGCTGCACGCGGCTGACTGCGGTGGAAACGACTTCCACTTCCTCAAGCATCTGCGTTTCGGCATCCAGCACCACTTCCACGGACAGCGGCTTACCGTCGGAAAGACGGACTTTCGACTCATTTTCCCGATAGCCTAGCGATGACACATGAAGCTGATAGCTTCCTGCAGGAGCTTCCATGCGGAAGTGTCCCTCAGCATCCGTGAAGCATCCCAAGCTCGTTCCTGCAAAAACAACGGAAGCATAATCCACAGGCTGACCATTGTCGGCCACCACTTTTCCAGAAATTACCGCAGCTTGACACAACATCTGACCGATGCACACTGACAGTAAAAAGAACCAATATCTACGCACTTTTTCCAATACAATCTTTTTTAATTTTCTTTTGCAAAGTTCCCCCTAATTCAAAAATGAATCAATCGCATATTATTGGTATTTTTTTTCTGTCAATAATGCCACTAAATAACCACAAATGATTATTACAGCCTTTTTAGCATAAAAAACAGCCGGGAAACGCACTGTTTCCCAGCTGTCGGCTATCTCGTCAAAATAAATCAGTATCGCATTACAGTCTGATATGCGTTCCGGCTATGGGGTCGGCAATCAGGTCAGCACGGGTAATCACCACGCCCGACACGCCTTTTTCCACACAGGCAAAAGCATTGTCGAGTTTCGGAATCATTCCGCCCGAAACAATGCCGTCGGCTTTCAGCGCAGCATATACATCCGGCGTGATTTCGCCTATCACACTGCTGTCATCGTTCTCGTCGCGCAACACGCCCGCCTTTTCGAAGCAGAACATCAGCGTCGTGTCGTAGCGGTCGGCCATAGCCTTTGCCATTTCACCCGCCATCGTGTCGGCATTCGTGTTCAGCATATTGCCCTTTCCGTCGTGGGTAAGCGGCGCAATCACAGGGCAGTAGCCGCCGTCGATAAGCGTAGCAATGGCATCGGCATCAACCCGTTCCACATCGCCGACCCAACCGTAGTCAACGGTCTTCACCGGGCGTTTATGGCTCAACACCACATTCATGTCAGCACCCGTCAGCCCTACGGCATTCACACCCGAAGCCTGAAGTCCGGCCACAATACGCTTGTTCACCAATCCGCCATAGACCATCGTCACCACCTCAAGCATTGCCTCGTCGGTGATACGGCGACCGTCCACCATCTTCGTTTCAATGCCAAGATGTGCAGCCATTTTCGTTGCCGAGCGACCGCCGCCATGCACCAGCAGCTTGCGGCCCTCCACCTTTGCAAAATCGGCAAGCAACCGAGCCAGCGTCTCCGGCTCCTCCACAATCTTGCCGCCCACTTTTATTATCGTCAGTTTCTCTTTCATCGCAGTTTTATTTATTTCACAATCTTTGCCGTAATGTGCTTGCCGTTGGTTTCGACGGCTACAATATAGATGCCGCGGGGAAGGCTGTCGAGCGAAATTTCCGCTTCGCCGGTAGCCGTAAGCACCGCTGTTCCGCCGAGGTTGTAGACCGTAACTTTCTGATAACCTTCCGAGGCTTCAATTCGAAGCATTCCTCCGGCAACAAACACACGGACATCCGTCGACACAACATCGGCCACAGTGGCATCATCACCATAATTCAATAACGGACAGAGAGCGAAGGATATTGCTTCGTCACCTTTGAACCATTCCACTTTTCCCGTCGGCTGGTCGTTATCATCCCATTCCTGCAACAGATGGTAAGTTGTGCACTTTCCACCGGCTTCCCGCTTCGGCGAACAGAACATGGCCACGTTGTCGACCGCCACACCATTGTCTTTATTCGGAAAACCGCTCACGGTAATGAAAAACTCATCAGTAACCTGTATGGGAGCCGTAAACTTAAACACAGTTTCCTTGAACGTATCGTCGGCATACTGCAACTCCGTGACAGGTAGTGATGCGCTTGCCAGCACATTGCCCGGCATGCCTTTTCCGTCGACCTCCGTCAGCGAAACGGTTATCACGGCATCGGTAGTCACGGCTTCAATCGAAGCAAAATAAATGGCCACCTCGCTGACCGTTGCAGGAGCAAGCGGCGCAGCAAAATGTTCGGCAAAGGCTTCCATACCCAACCAGTTGGTACCTCCATAATAACCGTAGAAAGCCAAATCGACAGGTGCCAGTGAGGCATTTTCTTCCGGTGCAATGTTCCAGATATACTGTGCGCCACCTGCCTGTACGGCATATTGCAGAATGTCGGTACTTACCCCGGCACTGTTGCTCACACGCAACGACAAGCTATAAGCTCCTTTCTTCTGATAGGTTGCCACCGGGTTCTGCTCGGTTGTCTTTTCCTTGTCCGTTCCTTGAAGCTGCCACTCCCAAGTTGTAGGCGAACCCGTAGACAAATCGCGGAACTGCACCGGAACTCCTACCGGCACGAAACATCCCGTCCACGGCGACTGATAGCCTTCTTCCGGCAATCCGATAACAGCTTTCGGCGCCACTTCCGACACCTCGACAAACGCATCGCGGATGACTTCAGCCGTTTCCGTTCCGTTTCCTACTACAAGTTTCACGGTATATTTTCCGGGTGCATCGTAGCGCACCTCCGGATTTTCGTCGGTCGACGAAGCCGGGTTGCCACCTTCAAAAGTCCACTCCCAAGAGGTAGCCCCTTCAGCCAACGAACGGAAATGCACTTCCTCGCCCACATTGATTTTCACCGAAGCCACCTCGCCAGAACTGCGCTGGCGTAACTCCAGGCCATCGACAAGTACATCCTCGCCGCCCATGCCTTCATATTCAAAACTGATGCGCACTTGCTTGCCTGCCATCGCCGACAAATCGACGTTGAAAGGCATCCAGCTCGGCCCGTCGTAGCCTACCTCCTGTGCCCATTTGAAGGCATCAAACACAACGGTTCTTTCTTGCGTAGCCTCTTCTATCACAGCCACTTTCCACTGCGAGCTGAACAGAAAAATACCACTGAAACAGCTATAGAATGCCATTTCCGTATCCGGCAGGATATCCATCACCGGCGATGTAAACTTTTCGTTCTGCAAGTCATAGTCGTCGTAACGGATAGCCAGCGAATATTTGCTGTCAGGGTCAATCGACGTGAAAGCCGGCACACCGTTGACATACGGTTTTTCCGCCAAATGCCAGGAATTTTGTGCATTGGTTCGTGTCAACGTCCAGCCGTCCAACTCCTCTTCGGAGTCAAATCCCTGCTCATAATAGACAACAGCCGATTCGTCGGCCGTAAAATTCGCCGTCAGCGAATAGGCATTGAAACTGCACAGCAATCCCAACAATCCGGTAATCAAAACACTTGTCAACTTCATTTTATCATATTTTTTGACCCAAGATACAACAAAAATTTAAGAAATCTAACATTCCCTCGGTTAAATATGTTATTTTTATGTATATTCTTTGTTTTTCTGCTAAAAAAACGATAATTTAGCACTTCTTCTTTTTAAATAAAAGACAACTCTGAAAAATGAACGATAAGGAAACTCTACGAAACAAAGTATTTTTAATTGCCGGAAGTGAACCGCTGGGCGCAGCAGGAATGCAAACCGACATCAAATGCATCACGGCCTGCGGCGGCTATGCAGCCGGTGCGCTAACCTGCATTGTGGATGAAGACACGACAAGAGTAAAGGACATTTTCATGCTCCCCGTTCCATTAGTACTCAGCCAGACGGTTTCCTTTCTTGACGATGTAGGTGCCAATTGCATCAAAACAGGAATGCTTTATTCGAAAGAGCTTATCGAAGGCCTCGCAGAAATTCTCCGACGTTTTCCCGACATGCCGAAAGTAATCGACCCCGTTATGGTCAACTCCAAAGGCGTGCAACTGCTGAAAAAGGAAGCCGTCGAATCCTATAAATCCCATTTGTTTACCCTTGCCACCCTTATCACACCAAACAAAAGAGAAGCAGAAATACTGTTGGGAAGAAATTTGAACTCAGCAGGCATTCTTTCCGACTTGAAAGAACTGACACAATGGGGAAACGCGGTAATCGTCAAGTCGGCAGATTTCCAAGAGACAGTGACCGACTACTATTACAACCCTGCCAGCGGAGAATTCAAGACTTACCGCAAAGCCCATATCGTCACTACCAACGTAAACGGTTCGGGCGACGTGTTTTCTTCGGCTATTGCCACATTTCTGGCACGCGGCTTCCAACTGACAGAAGCCATCGACAAGGCAGAAGCCTTCATTACGGAAGCGCTGAAACTTGGAGCCGGAATAGCCTTCGGCAGCAATTTCGGACCGGCATTGCCCATTATCCCCATGAATTGCTTTAATTAAAATTTATTCAATTATTTCTTCAAAACAGGCATATTTTTTCAAAGTTTTTAGTAAATTTGTAAAATACTGAAACAAAAAACATAGAATTCGGATATAACTTATTTTTGCGCTTTCTATTCTAATACTGTTTTTTGAGAACCTAAATAAAATATCCATTAACAACTAAATTTAAGTAAAGATGAAGGAAACCTACGTTAAACTGTTCAACATTTTTACGGTGCTTTGTTTGCTTTGCTGCAGCAACCTGGCATTTGCACAGAATTCGGCACCTCCTATGAGGTCATCAGGAAACCCTCCTGAAATCACACTTTCTCCAAGTACAGTGGGCTTCAATTATGTTTTTATCGGAAACACTTACACTCAAACCGTAAACATCAAAGCCAAAAATCTTCGTGGAGACATCACGCTGAACGGCATGACCACAGGTGAAGTGGAGCTTTCAGCAACCACCATCACCAAATCGGAAGCAGAATCGGCTGAAGGCTACGACCTGACCATCACGCTCACTCCGACTGATGAAAACATCTATCAGGAAACTGTAGTGCTCAACACACAGGATGCTGATATGGTAACCCTTTCCATCTATTGGGCTGCCATGGCGACTACCGATGTTGCCGACATTGCCACACTGAAAGCAAAACCGACCGACGACTACACCAACTACAAGTACACCGGTGAAGCCATCGTGACGGCTATGGGCAAAAAGTACATCTACATGCAGGACGCAACCGGCGGCTTGGCCTTGAACGACAACTGGGGAGATTTCCCAACCGTAAAAGTTGGCGACAAGATTTCAGGCTTCGTTGTCAACACCGTCAGCTCTTGGGGAGCAATCAACGCACAGCCGGTACAGGGCACAGGCATTGAAATTCTGGCAGAAAACCAGACCGTTGAGCCGGTTGTCACCACGCTTGCCGACCTTAAGGCAAACGCAAAATCGCTCCACGCAAAACTCGTCCAAGTGGCTAACATCACCTTCACCGAAAACGCAGGTGAAACATTCAATGCCGACATGGTCAATCCGAAAATCAACGACGGCACGGAAGAAGGTCGCTTCAACGTATTTGAAAGCATTCACGGTGTAACTGTTCCGACAGAAGCCGTAACTATCGTGGGCGTTTCAACATCTGCATCAGCTGCCGTTGTAGGCGCACGCACTGCCGACGACTTCATCAAAGCAGAACTTCCGGAACCGACATTGACACTGTCGAAGACTATGATTTCTTACAATTACGCGTTTATCGGCGAAACCTATACGGAAACAATCAATATCAAAGCCGCCAATCTTTCAGGCGACCTTACCATTGAAGGCTTGAATTCGGGTGAAGTCACTGTTTCAGCCACTACCATACCTAAAGCCGAAGCAGAATCCGAGGCTGGCTATGATTTGACTGTCACATTGAAGCCGTCAAAGGAAGACGTTTACATGGAAACATTTACGTTCAACGACAACGGAAAAGAACTTGGAAAAGTAACCATGTACTGGTCACCAATGACAACTACCGATGTTGCCGACATTGCCACACTGAAAGCAAAACCGACCGACGACTACACCAACTACAAGTACACCGGTGAAGCCATCGTGACGGCTATGGGCAAAAAGTACATCTATATGCAGGATGCCACCGGCGGTCTGGCTGTGAACGACAACTACGGCGATTTCCCGACAGTAAAAGTCGGTGACAAGATTTCAGGCTTCATTGTCAACACCGTCAACTCTTGGGGAGCAATCAGCGCACAGCCGGTACAGGGTACGAGCGTTGAAGTTCTGGCAGAAAACCAGACTGTTGAGCCGGTTGTCACTACGCTTGCCGACCTCAAGGCAAACGCAAAATCGCTCCACGCAAAACTCGTCCAAGTAGCTAACGTCACCTTCACCGAAAACGCGGGTGAAACATTCAATGCCGACATGGTCAATCCGAAAATCAACGACGGTACGGAAGAAGGACGATTCAACGTATTTGAAAGCATTCACGGTGTAACTGTTCCGACAGAAGCCGTAACCATCGTGGGCGTTTCGACATCTGCAACAGCTGCCGTTGTAGGCGCACGCACTGCCGACGACTTCATCAAGGAAGCGACAGGCGAACCGGCCTTGAACATCACAGACGAAGTGCTGTTTGAAGGCACAGCCGCTCCTATCAACGTAGCGACAGAATACGTAAAATTGAAAGTCGACGCAGCCAATCTCCCGTCAGCCGTAAGCATCTATATCACGGGCACCAACGGCAAGATGTTCTCACTGTCGACCGAAGAAATTCCGGCAGGAACAAGCACAACGGACGTTATCGTAACCTACACTCCGACAGCGGTAGGCAAACACACTGCACGCATCAACTTCGAGTCGGCCGACATGCCGGAACTGAACAATGCGTTCACAATCAACACCGTCTGCATCGACCCGGCCAATCCGCCGACAATCATCGTCGAGCCGATGGAACTGCCGCAATTCTCGGCAAAAGTGGGCGAACAGCAACAACAGACGCTGAAAGTGACAACGAAAGGCCTGCCTGACTATGGTAAGGTGAAACTTATGGGAGAAGGCGAAGGAGCATTCCTCATCAACAATACGATGCTGATGAAAGAAATGGAACAGACACTCACTGTCACCTTCAAACCGAAGGCTGAAGGTACATTTACTGAACGCCTCGAATTCTCCGCATTGGAAGCCGAAACATTCTATGTAACTATTACCGGTACTACTACCGGCGGTGCTGACCCAGGTGATAAGGAAGGCGACGACCTCCCATTGACGGCAGAAAATCCGTTGACACTGCTCAACGAAAACTTCGAAAACATCACCAACAACAAGCCTGTTTCCATCGAAGGTTGGAAGAACGTTGCCATGGAAGGCAAGCGTGCATGGTGGGGAAGCGATGCCGACGGTGAAAAGACAGCAAAAGTTTCGGCATACGACTCCAATGTCGAAATCGGCAAGGCAACTCCGTGCGAAATGCTGCTTGTCACTCCGCCGCTCGACTTTGTCAACTCTGCAACCAAGATGTTCACCTTCCGCGTAATGGGCAATCTGCTGACCGAAGGTATGACCGACCTGCTCGAACTCTGCTACATTGACCTCGAAGGCGGCGAAATGAATGTATTCCCGGTTGAGCTGACAATGCCTAACATTCCGGACCTCAACAACGAATGGCAGGAATACCACCTTAACCTTGAAGGACAGGACCTTGCCGACGTATTCTTCATGGGATTCCGCTTCAAGAGCCAGTTAGGACGCGAAAATTCAGCAACCTACTACATCGACGACGTGACTTACGGCCGCGATGACCTCCCGATGATTACACCGTCAGTGACACAACTTGCCTTCGAATCGACAAAGGGTGCAACAACAGTTTCCGAAGAAATCACACTGGAGACGCTCAACACAACCGAGCCTATCACCCTTTCATTAGGCGGACCGAACAAGAGCAAGTTTGAACTTACTGCCACAACTCTTCCGGCTACCGGCGGCAAGTTTGCCGTTAAGTTCCAGTCGGACGAAATCGGCGTTCACGAAGCGTATGTGAAAGTTTCGTCACGCGGTGCAGCTGATGTCTACATTCCGGTTTCAGTCAACAACAAGGACAACTCCGGCATCGTAAGCATCACTTTCGAAGCATCGCCCGATGTTACCGTCTACGACCTCAGCGGACGTGCCGTGAAGACAGTGAAAGAATGCAAGAACTACCGCCAGGCCATCGACGGTATCGCAGCAGGAACCTACATCCTCAAAGCCGTATCAAAAGCAGGCGTACAGACAACGAAAGTAATGGTTCCGTAATTTATTTACTCAGGATTACATAAACAACATGCGGGACGGCATCCTTGGTGGATACCGCCCCGCTATTATTTTCAACGAGGATGGTCAATTTGCTGTTTTCTTCAGCACAATAGTTGCATTCAGTGCCGCAACCATCTTGTTGTAGTCTGTTTCAAAATCTGGCATCTGTTCGACCGTATAAGTACCGGCTTTGAACAATATCCGCTGACAAACATTAATGCAATCCCCTTTTTTCTCTATTTTGGAGTCAAAATCAAGACAAGGTGATTCGATTTTCATGCTTTTTGGCAATGATTCCACCACATAACCCTCCGGGATACGGATGACAATACTGTCCGCTTTCAGTTCATGGTCGATGACATAAGGAGACACCCGCTTCTGGGCGGCAAATTTAGTTATACCTTTCCGGAATGTATTGACCGGGACAAACAGACGAGTACCGCTTTTTCTTGCCAACTTGCGGCTCTCCAACGTATAGGTCAAATTCAACGACGGCTTTTCACCCTTTGATTCCTCAATAGAAAAATTGGAAACCACACCGTCGGACACCGTGGCAAAATCCCGTATACGGGTATTTATCTTGTCCGGCCTTTCTGTCAGCAGATAACGGCGAATTTCATAATCTTTCATCGTGTAACACTCGCTTACATTCAAATGCGACAATCCGTCAGGAGTAATTTCTACAGAACAATCGATTGCTGAAAACTCCAAAGAATCGGGCAACTCCGGCAGACGCACCACCCGGCTTTCCCCGGCCTGAACCAGCACGGCATCGTGTCCGGCTATACCGCTGTGTATGTAGCCGAAAGGCAGTTGCGGATTAGTGCACTCCAGCCAAATCGTATCGTTGGGAAGCACAGCACAGGCAACGACGTGATTCAATTGGCGAAAAGAGGGAAAATCAGGATACAAACGCTTATATATAGTCGAGATAGTGGCATAGTGGCAAGGCACGCCTGCCTCCTTCAGCATGGCACACATATAGTTTGACAAACCTTTGCAATCACCAAAATTCAAACTTGCCACCTTTGCCGCCGGCATTGGTTGGAAACCGCCGATACCCAAACTGATATTCACGTAACGGGTAGTTGCTGCCAGATAATCGTACAACACCTTTACTTTGCCCTTCATACTTTGGCAAGTATCCGTAAGCTGATGTACCAACAGCCGGGTTTCTTCCGGCAATTCTGTCCGGCCATCCCGCAACGTAGCATTCCAGTTTCCCATATCCGCCCACGAATTCAAACTGCCGTTTGTTTTTTCAAACACGAACGATTTTGGAGCAAAGCTGACATGAGGCACTTTTTCCGTCAAAGAAGTCGAAAACGGCTCCTTCACGAATGCCTTGCAACCTGACAAGGAAACGCTCATACCATTCTGCCAGTTTTTTTCTTCCCTGACAAAATCGCCGTCAAAATTAAACTTTTTAAAACGCAGTCCCATTTCATTAGGCACCTTGATGGAATAGTCAGCCTTTTCAACCGACTGCTTATACTCCTGAACAGGAGCAAATTCGGGAAAACCGACAATTCCGTCAGTGTACTTTTCCTCCCATTCATACATCACTGTATAAGGAAAGTCCGCATAATGCAGTTCATAGAAATAAGTATAGCTGTCCGATGCCAGATAAGGACTGTATTCCGTCTTGCACAAGTCCGACTTTTTAATGTCCCTTATCTTTTTCCCGTTTCTGTCGAAAACTGTACCCTTGAATTTCGTCAGTTTACAGGTGTTGTCACATGTACATGAAAACCATCCGGCAGCAGGATTTTCGCGGTTCAAAACAGTTACGGCACGCGTGTACCGGATATCCGCCGAAGTCATATCATATACTTCGACCGACGTTCTGTCGAGCCTCACCACCGACGAAGCATTCGTGACCAAAGAGTCTGCCAATTCGCCCAAAATGATTTCCGACTGTGCTACCGCATCGAAAGCCACCGCAAGAAAAGGGAACAGCAAAAAAAGTTTTTTCATATTCTACAATTTGCGCAAGACAATCATCTCATTGTTTTTATCCACTATATAGGTATGAATCTGTCGGAGCATACCGTAGAGATTGAACGGGAACAGCACTTCGTTTCTCGCAATTTTAGTTGTAATGATTATTTTGTCACCCAACACAACCGGATTGAACGAAAACTGGAATTCATTTTTTTGTGTCGAAGCCACAATTCTTTTCGGCAATTCCTCAACGGTATAGCCTTCCGGTATCGTCAAATGAACCGACATTATCTGCTCCGCACGGTAGGGATAAATCACTGGCAACTTACGGGTTTCCTGTGTGAACGGATTCTCACTCATTATAGGCACAATTGTCGGCACAACATAAATCAACGAGTCAGTCGCAGTGGCCGGAACGCTGTATGAACTTTCCAAAACAATCTGCATACTGCGTTCATTGACTCCTTCCATCGACATTGAAGTCAGCTCTATGCCATTTTCTGCAGCCAAATCATTGACAAATGCCAAACTGTCGGCTTTCTGCGCATACGACTTGCGGAAATCAGCCGCCAACTGGCCGGAAATACGTTGCTGTTCCTGACATTGGATATTGAAATTCTCGTCAATCGTTGCCTGAATCATTGACTGTGACACATTCTTGCACAGATTGTCAAGCGAGAACCAGCGCTCACCCGAGTAATTTCCCATCAGACGGGCATTGGAAACCAACATATCAACAGGGAGGACATCCACACCGTTTGCCGAATAGGAACCGTCGAGGAAATGCCATTTGTCCGCTTCGTCGCGGAAACCGACAACAAACGTATCTATATCGTCGTACGACGGAAAGACCGTTGAAAGCATACCGTTGCTGCGCAGACGCAGTACAAACGGACAACATCTGACACCGGCATCACGCAACAGACACATCACAACCGTATTAATGGCTGCATTCGAGCCGCTGCCCATTTTTTTGACCTCCTTAAAATCCTCGGGAAGAACCTGATAGCTTCCATCCCACTTTATACGGCCTGCCACCAGCATCGATGCCGCCAATGCCTTGTCCATAGCAGTTGACTGCGCATTTACCTCTGCCGCCAATTCCGGGTACGGATTTTTCATTTCCATGACATCTTTCATGCCGGCATCCATAATCGTGCGGTCAACGTCTTCCCATGTGTGCGAATAAGCCCTGTAGCCCATGCCCGGCATGTCGACTCCCGACATTTCGAAATCGACGTGCGCGATATAGTCATTGATACCCATCGTATACTCGTCATCCCTCAAAGAAGGCAAGGAATCGGCAGTAATAATAATTCTGTCGGACTGACAAGTCACATAATCCGCATACAAGTCGTTTGTCAGGCGGAAACGGTCGCTTGCATACTCCTTCTTGACATTAATTTTTTCATAGCCCTTTGTCGACAAATTAAAGCGGAAATACGTCGGTATCTTTATGTCAAACATACTGCTGACAGTGGGGATATCCGCTTGAGGATACCAACTGCGAAGGAACGGGATTCGGCTCGTCTGAATCTTATATTTGTATTCAATCACGCTGCCGGCCTTCACATTTGGCACAGAAAATTTAGTCACATAATAATTGCCATACACATTTTCCGAAAAAATCAGGTCGCGTTTCAATTTTGTCTTCTCAATCTTGCCGTTAACCAGATTGTATGAATTTGCCTGCACGTTAAGCACATCGTCCTTCATTGCGCCGGACTCCCATGTGTGGTAATACGGAATTTCCACATCAGCATACTCCGTACCTTCCTGCTTCAGGATTTTTATACGCGTCATAAATTCATACTCTACTTTGAAACCCTCACTCGGTTCATAGTAAAAATGCCCGTTGCCTTCCTTGTAAAGAATGACGGCACTTGCATCAGGTTCCGGCTCATAGACAGTCATTTCCAACTCCTGCATGGTCGGTTTTCCAAACTTTTTATTGACTCCCTGTTCTTCGGCTCTGACAGCCGGAGCGGCACAGAAGAGTGCAAACAACATAAACAATGGCAATAATTTCATAATATTAAATTTAGAATCATTTATTATTTCAGTACCTCACAGCAAAAAGAACTCCGCAGAAAGTCAAAACTACTCCAAACTTTATGCTAAAATTTTTTCTTCCATGGTCAAGTATCAGAAAGGCACATACCCCGACAATCCAAAGCATGTTTTTCACACCCGGTCCAACGGATACACCTGCCTGCCATCACAAAGGTAACCACTTATTAGCTTTTTTGAAATATTTTCACTAAATTATTTCTACAAACTTTCACATAAAAGATTGAAAAGGGACAAGAAATTAATGACGATAAGTTTGCATATCACAAAAATAAGCAGTACTTTTGTGCGCTAATTTTTCCGAATAGGCTATACAAGCGATGCCACTTGCGCATCCGCCTCACGGGTTAACAAGTAAATCTTAATTAAACAGATGTACGCAATTGTAGAAATCCAAGGACAACAGTTCAAGGCTGAAGCAGGCAAATTCCTGTATGTCCACTATCTCGGCGAGAACGTAAAAGAAGGCGATGTAGTTGACTTCGAAAAAGTTCTCTTGATTGATGCCGACGGTGCCGTTAAGGTAGGTGCTCCTACCGTTGAAGGAGCAAAAGTTGTTTGCGAGGTTAAACGTCCCCTCGTGAAAGGTGACAAGGTAATCGTTTTCAAGAAAAAACGCCGCAAAGGTTATCGTCGTAAAAACGGCCATCGCCAATGCTTCACCCAAGTAGAGATCAAAGACGTAGTTGCATAATCACTAAAAGTTTAAAGAAATGGCACATAAGAAAGGTGTAGGTAGTTCTAAGAACGGACGTGAATCAGAAAGCAAACGATTGGGCGTCAAAATTTTCGGTGGTCAATATGCAAAGGCAGGCAACATCATCAAACGTCAACGTGGTACAGTACACCACCCAGGTTTGAACGTTGGTATGGGCAAAGACCACACTTTGTATGCACTTGTTGACGGTACTGTAGTCTTCACTGAAGGAAAAGGCGGACGCCAATTCATCAACGTGAAGCCGGTTGAAACAGCTAAAAACTAATCAGCGCTCACCGCGACACAGTATCTTTGCAAAAAGATAAAAAAATGACGATAGCTAACGGCTTTCGTCATTTTTTTATTCATTGTAGAATTCTTTTTCATTCAACAGCAATGGCTAAATCACGAAATTTCTGGTATCACATTCTTGCCGTCATCACGGTAGCCATTTGGGGAACGACTTTCGTCTCCACCAAAATTCTCATCGGCAACGGGCTCAACCCTACGGAAATATTCCTTTACCGTTTTGTGCTTGCCTATGCCGGCATCCTGTTCGTGGCAGGCAAACGCATGTTTGCCAACAACCTGTGGGACGAGCTTACGCTTCTGCTCGCAGGCATCACCGGCGGCTCGCTCTATTTCATTACCGAAAATACGGCTCTGCAACTTACCACTGCATCGAATGTGGCCATGATTATAGCGATTACTCCGCTGCTCACCACCCTTTTGTCATCGCTGTTCTTCAAGTCGGAACGTCTGCATCGGCCGATGCGTGTCATAGCCGGCTCGCTGATTGCCCTCGTCGGTGTGGCCGCGGTTGTCTATAATGGAAATTTCGTACTGAAAATCAATCCGCTGGGCGATGTTCTTTCGTTTGCCGCAGCGTTTTCATGGGCTGTCTACAGTCTGTTGATAAAAAGAATCACCAAACGCTATCCCACCATGTTTGTCACCCGGAAAGTGTTTGGCTACGGCATTCTGACCATGCTCCTTTATCAGCTTGTCCACCCGACAACTTTCCATTGGAGCGCACTGACAGCAACAAGCGTTTGGACTAACTTGCTGTTCCTCGGCCTGATAGCCTCTATGGCATGTTTCGCTGTCTGGAATCTGATAGTCAAGAAAATCGGCACGGTGAAGCCGTCCAACTATCTGTATATCAATCCGGTTGTCACCATGATTACAGCCTCGCTCATTCTCGGGGAACAGGTGACGCTGCTCTCTTTAGTTGGTATTACGGGAGTTCTGTTGGGAGTCTACATATCCGAACACAAGCATTAACGCAACACAATTCCGGTTACGATTCTGCCCGATTTCACACCAAGGGCACGGGCGGAGAAAAACCGTTCGGACTGACAACGCGTGCACAGCCCGGAGACCGTAATGTTTTCCATGGGAACACCCGCACGCAACATCCAGAAACGATTGGCGGCAACGAGGTCGATATGCGCCTTTCCCATAACAGGATGACGCACCATAATATCCTCCATCACATAGGGCTTTTCGGCAAACTGTTCGACCACCTCATCGCCCACCTCGAAGCAATTGCGGCAAATCGAAGGTCCGAACACCACCTTAATATCTTCCATACGGCTTCCCATCTCGGCCATGGCCTTCAATGTTTCCGTGGCTATTCCGTTCATCGTACCCTTCCAACCGGCATGGGCAGCGGCTACAATTCTGCGGCTCACATCGTAGAACAGCATCGGTACACAGTCGGCCGTATAGACACCAGCCACGACACCTTTGCGGTCAGTGACAACTGCATCCACACCGTCCAGACACTTTATCTGTGCCTCCTCTGACATTGAGAAAAAGGCATCGTCGGCAACTGCCACTTTCACGCTGTGCACCTGCCGAGGAAGCAAAAGTCGGTCCACACCCAAGCCCTTGCGCAATTCTTCACGGCAAGCCTCGTAATGCTCCGGCACATCACCTGTATAGTCGCAGCAATTGAATTCGGAATATGGATTAAAACAGTCGGCAGCGCCTCGCTCTGTCGTAAAAGCGCAGACGCTGCCGTCGTTTCCGTTTATATCAAGTTGTCTAATCTTCATCTTTATAATCATCTTCCCAATATTCATCGGGCCATTCCACTTCCCATTCTTCTTCCACATCGCCGGAAGTCTCGTGTTCGAGAATGAACTCATCCTCTTCCTCTACACGGTGGCGCACATCAAGGTCGCGATGGGTAATACGTGTCGGGATTCGGTTGTCCTCATCGTTGATAGTCCGCCAAAGCACGTCCTTCAATTCCGTCAGGCCCAATCCCGTGACCGAAGAAATAAACACGACAGGAATGCCTTCCGGCAGATGGTCACGGCGCATTTCATCAATCAAATCCTCGTCGAGCATATCACATTTGGTAATGGCAAGCACACGTCCCTTATCCGCAAGGTCGGGATTGAAATGCTCCAGTTCGCCCAGCAGAATTTCATATTCACGCTTGATGTCGTCGGCATCGGCAGGCACCATAAACAGCAGCACGGCGTTGCGCTCAATGTGGCGCAGAAAACGCAGTCCCAAGCCCTTGCCTTCGCTTGCTCCTTCGATGATACCCGGAATGTCGGCCATCACGAACGATTGCGAACCGCGGTAGCTTACAATACCGAGATTTGGCTCCAAGGTAGTAAACGGATAGTCGGCAATTTTCGGTTTTGCCGCCGAAATGGCTGACAACAATGTGGATTTTCCGGCATTCGGAAAACCAACCAGACCGACATCGGCCAACAACTTCAATTCGAGGATAATCGACTTTTCGATAGCCGGTTCACCAGGCTGCGCATAACGGGGCGTACGGTTCGTTGGCGACTTGAAATTCCAGTTGCCCAAACCGCCGCGACCACCACGCAGAAGCTTTATTTCCTGCCCGTCGTCGGTCACCTCGCAGAGGAACTTGCCCGTATCGGCATCATAGACAGCCGTTCCGCACGGCACTTCTATCACCTGGTCCTCGCCGTCCTTACCGAAACTGCGTCCTTCCGAACCCGGCTGTCCGTCGCCGGCAAAAATGTGGCGCTGATATTTCAGGTGGAGCAACGTCCACAAGTTTCGGTTACCGCGAAGGATAATATGTCCTCCACGACCGCCATTACCGCCATCGGGACCACCCTTCGGCACATATTTAGCACGATGAAAGTGGCACGAACCCGCACCACCCTTGCCTGAACGGCAAAGAATCTTAACGTAGTCTATAAAATTTGAACCTGCCATAGTAAATGCAAAGATACGGAAAAATACTGAAAGAAGAGTAAATAGACAAGTGAAAACACAGTTTTCAGGCATGGCTGTGCCGAACCGCCTCTCCCCAAAAATCCAACAATTATTTACACCAGACCGGGAAGTCGGCAAAAGCAAGCATTTCTTTATCTCCGCGGCTGTCGCCGTAGGCGTGCAGGATGTAGGAATCCCGCTCCGGTTCCACTTCCAACAAACGGTTGATCTTTTCCTGACCATAACAATTTTTCGACAAAAAACGACCGGTCAACCGACCATCTTTCACTTCTACTTTTGTAGCCAATACCTTGTCAACGCCCAAATTCAAACACCAGGGAGCAACCCACTCCTCCACACTTGCGCTGACCACATAAACACGATGACCAGCTGATTTATGCCCACGAAGCGCATCCACCTGCTGCGATTTCTGCATAGCCGGCAAAACGACGGAAAAGTCCTGCCCCAAACGAAAAAATCGTTCATAAGACATTCCACGGAAAAAATAGGAGAACACCCGCTCCTTAGCTTTCCAGTTAGGATAAAGTTTGAGCTTGAAAGCTACCAGATAAGGGCTGTTCAAAAAGAAACCGATCAAAAATGCCCTTGTCCCAAAAACAAACTTGATGAATTCAAGAAATGAATCTTTACGGATAAGCGTACCGTCAAAATCAAAAACGGCAACTGTCGGTTTTTCACACATAAATAATGACGACAAAGGTTAATATCCAACACACAATACAAAAATGTATGAACCGGTCACGCAACAGCACATTTGTAGGGCTGCCACTTTTCAAGTCAACAATAGTCAGCTGCAAATATCGCAAAATGCCCAACAATACCCAAACAGCCGACAAGTACAGATAATTCGAGCTGTAACGCTCCACCACTTCCGGCGAAACCGTATACATGATATAGCAGACCATTGTCACGGTAGCAACAATGCTGATAACCTGATTCATGAACTGCACATTATAACGGACCACATTTTTGCGGGCAACCAATCCCGTTTTTTCGTACATTACCACATCGTCACGACGCTTGGCGAATGCAAGAAACAACGCCAATAGGAAAGTCATCAGAATAATCCAGTGACTGATATAGATGCCTGCAGCAATGCCACCGACAACCACTCGAAGAACAAATCCCACGGAAATGATAAAAACATCTATCAGGGCAATCTGTTTCAACTTGACACAATACAGTATATTCAGCACAAAATAGCTTGCCAATACGACGATAACACCTGTCATCACCTGCCTGTCCGCACTGAAAAAGACTGCGACTCCTGCAAACGCAAGCACCAGCAGCAATCCCATAATGATATAGGCAACGGCCGGAGATATTTTGCCGGAAGCAACCGGACGCTTGCATTTCTTCGGATGCAACCGGTCGAGTTCGGCATCCCATACATCATTGAAACAATAAATGGAACTTGCCACAAAACTGAATGCAAAAAAGACGACTATGGCAGGTACCAGATAGCCGGCATCCAACAAATGGCGGTCAAAAAACAGCGGTAAAAACACAAAGAAGTTCTTAACCCATTGCTGTGGACGTATCAACAATATTGCACTTTTCATTCCTTGCTTCTTTTAGCGATAAAACGATGTTCGAATCCATAGGCTGCCCAAATCACTATGGTGAAAAGGAATGGATAATGATAGCGGGGAGACACACTGAACAGACAAGTAGAAGTAATACCAAACAAAAGTATTAACAACAACCAACCTTTTTGGGAAAATATCTCTTTTCGATTTGCAAACAAAGAGTATATAAAACAAACACCAACAAAGTAATAGACTATACTTTTTAAAAACATAATGATAAATCTAAGCAATGCTTCGTATGATATTTTTCCATATACTACACTATCAACAAAGCCAGCACCACCTAAGATTGGTCGGTCTGACCAAGAATCTTCAACAAAAAGACCTCCAATCTTTAAAATATATAATTTTAAATAATGCCCAGGATTATCGATAATCCAATTAATAGCACGTTCTTTCCAAATTGAATCTTTTTCAATGAAAGTCAATTTATCTGCATCTTTAATGTAGCAAATATTGGTTGTGTCATTAAGTAAAGTAGAGGCAACTCCTCCATATGCACGGTCATTCGCCGTCATTATTAAGTTTACTCCAGAAGTTGACGATTGAAAACAAAAATATCCAATTTTATGTTGTGTAAGCCAACCAATGGATAATAGAACTATAAAAATAGGAGATAATAATGCCAAATATTTGCGCCAATTGTATTTGTTATAGATGAACAACAATAAAATAACAGGTATAAATATAACAATCAAAGGTCTGATCCAATTTGCTATAGCGAATAATAGACCTGCAATTATTATGTGACTGTATTTATTACCAAGACATAAACAAAAAGCAGTTAGAGAGAGAAATAGAAATGGAATCTCTGTACCAGCTGGTATAATGACAAAGAAGTTAGAATAAATTAAATTATAAAAAATAACACTAATATAAGCTGTTCTGTTTGAAAAGAATTTCTTAGCAAGCCAATATACTTCATAAACGATGCATAGATTCATAAAAAGATTAAAAATCATATTGAGATTGATTGTCCCAAACAATTTCATTTGTAGAATAAAATAATTAATCAATCCCGGGGCCCAAAAATATGTAGAATAGATATGCTTTTCCATTGGGTACCATTCTCCATTGTTTAGGCAATCTTGTGCTAACTTTATATATTCTCCTTGGTCACTGCCTTGGGGCATGTCCCAAAATTTGACTATTAATATAATTTGAACAACAATTAATAATAATGTTGACAATATTGCTATTTTCTTTAATTTCATTTTCGCTATTTTTTGAAAATACATTATGATGCACAAAGATAGCGAAAGGCGAGAGCAGAGGCAAATGAAAACGCAGTTTTCTAATTAGACTATGCCGAGCCGCATCCTATCTTTTACAAAGATAGCAGAAACAACACATCTAATATTCAAGCAGCCTTATGATTAACAGTAATTAATATTCACACATCCAGCGTCAGACCTTCGTTGGCGAGGAGAGTTTCAGGGAATACGCTGCGGGCTTCGTCGAGGAGTGGTGTGTCGTCGGCATAGCGGGAGGAAAAATGCCCGATAAGCAACCGTTTCACTTCGGCATCGCGCGCAAGGGTAGCTGCTTGAAGCGCGGTGGTATGGCAGGTTTCTTTGGCACGGGCTGCAAGGTCGTGCAGAAAAGTCGCTTCGTGATACAACAAGTCGGCACCCTTCACCTCATTGGCGACAGCTTTCAGCGGAAGTGTGTCGGAAATATAGGCATAGGTGCGCGAAGGGTCAGCCGGTTTTGTCAGCCGTTCGTTGGAAACGACCGTACCGTCGGGTTTCACATAATCGTCACCGGCCTTGATTCCCGCAAGACAACGCACCGGCACTTCATGAAAACGCACCATCTCTGCATCCAAATGCCTCAATTTCGGTTTTTCGCGGAATACGAACCCGACAGTAGGCAAACGGTGTTTCAAAGGAACGGTATTGACCGTCAATGCCTTGTCCTCGAAAATTACGTTATTTCCGTAGCGATAAGGAGCAAAGTCCACTTCCAGGTCATGTGACGAATAGTCGATCAGCGGTTTCAACAACGGCACCCCTTCTTCAGGCAGATGCACCGTCACCCGTCCGCCACAACCCGTCAGTCCGATAGTTGAAAGCAGTCCGGGCAACCCATAGCAGTGGTCACCATGCAGATGGCTGATAAAGATGTGCCGCAAACGGTTCATCTTGAAGCGCATGCGGGCAAACTGCATCTGTGTGCCTTCGCCGCAGTCAATCATGAAAAGGTTGTCGCGGAAATTGATTACCTGCGAGCTCGGATGATGCCGGAAAGTCGGTTTTGCCGATGCACACCCCAATATCGTTACCTGAAATTTATCCATCGTTACGCTACGTTTAACTACAAATTTAGCATATCCACGGCAATATTCCACCTCTACGGACAAAAAATCTGACTTTCCACAACGAAGGAATGGCGATTCCCGCAAGTTTTCGTACCTTTACCCTTGGATAAGACTTACCAATTACAGAAGAATGGAAGAGAACAGAGAACGCGACTTGGCCCGTGAGCTGATTGAATCGACAGGAAGAAACCTCTACCTGACCGGAAAAGCCGGTACAGGCAAGACCACATTCCTGCGACAGTTGCGTGCCGACTCGCCCAAACGCATGGTGGTGCTGGCCCCGACAGGCATAGCCGCCATCAATGCCGAGGGAATGACCATCCATTCGTTTTTTCTGTTCCCGTTTCTGCCCTACCTCCCGAACGAAGCATTCGGCAAGGAAGCCAAATACAACTACCATTACCGGAAAGAACGGCTGAAACTGATACGCAGCCTTGACCTGATTGTGATTGACGAGGTGAGCATGGTGCGCGCCGACCTGCTCGATGCCATCGACGATGCCTTGCGCCATGTGCGCCGCTGCAATCTGCCTTTCGGTGGTGTGCAGATGCTGCTTATCGGCGACATTCAGCAGTTACCGCCCGTTGCCAAACCCGAGGAATGGCAAATGCTGTCGGAATACTACGATTCTCCCTACTTCTTTTCCAGCCGGGCTTTTCAGGAAGGCGATTTTCAGGCCGTGGAACTGACCAAAGTCTACCGCCAGAGCGACAGCCGGTTTCTCGACATACTGAACAAAATACGCGAAAACCGTTGCCTACAAGCCGACCTCGACGAGCTGAACCGCCGCTATCTGCCGGAATTCGAACCGGAAAAAGAGGACAACTACATACAACTGACCACCCATAACAGCCAAGCGCTGAAAATCAATACGGAAGAGCTCGACGACCTTCCCGGCGACACACACACCTTTGCAGCAGAAATCAAAGGCGAATTCCCGCCTTATTCCTATCCGACCGAAACGGAACTGGTACTGAAGGAAGGAGCGCAGGTGATGCTCGTAAAAAACGACTCACCCGAACACCGCTACGTGAACGGCTCGCTTGCCGAAGTCGTGAGAATCGACGACACAATTGACGTAAAGCTGGCATCCAACGGCGAAACAATCAGCATCGAGCGGGCAGAATGGTGCAACACACGCTACATTCTGAATCCGGAAACAAACAACATCGAAGAGGAAGTGTTGGGCACTTTTGTGCAATATCCGCTGAAACTGGCGTGGGCCATCACCATCCACAAAAGTCAGGGTCTGACGTTCGACCATGCCATCATCGACGCATCGGCAGCATTCGCCCACGGACAGACGTATGTGGCACTCAGCCGCTGCCGTTCGTTGGAAGGTCTGGTGCTGAGCGAACCCGTTCCGCCAAGCGCCATCATCAACGACCGCCTTGTCAAGAACTTCACCAGCCGCCTTCAGCAATACATACCTGACTCGGAACAGTGCAAAGCGATGAAGCAGAACTATATCATCGCCCTGCTCGACGACCTGTTCGACTTCATTCCGCTACGCCAGGCCATTGAACGCATGGAACGCCTGATGACCATAAATTTCCCAGACAAGTGCGCACAACTGATAGCCGACTATCAAGCGGAAAACGAACGCATGCGGACAGAACTCGCCGACGTGGCACTGCGTTTCCACAATCAATACCGCACACTCACGTTGCAAAGCGAGAAACCCGAAAGCGACACGCAGCTACAGGAGCGCATCAACCGCGCTACAGCCTACTTCGAGGAGAAAATGCAGCCGCTGCGGAAACTGTTGGAAGCCACGTTCATCGCTACCGACAACTCCGCCCTCCACAAGCGCATCGAAGAAATCAGCGACGAGCTTCACCTGCTGATGAACGTGAAGCAGGGATTGCTGAAATACGTCAACGAGAAAGGCTTCCATGTACTGGACTACCAGCGGCAACGTTCACTGCTCCTGATAGCCGACAATCAGGGAGCAGCCCTCTCGCAATTCGAAAAACCGATTGTCGTGCCCGAAGGCATCAGCCATCCGCAACTTTATAAACGGTTGGCGGAATGGCGTCGGGAAAAGTCGAAGGAAACAGGCGAACGCATCGTCAGAATCCTGCGCACGGCCACGATTGTCGCCATCGTAAAAGAACTCCCGACAACGGAAAAGGAACTGCAGGAAATGCCCGGTTTCGGCAAGAAAAAGCAGGAGCAGTACGGCAAGGAGATTTTGAAAATCATTATCGCCTACCTGGGAAAAGGATAACAAAACCACGGCAGCACTCACCTGTCTTTTCATTTTTTTACTTACCTTTGCGATACGATGAATTTCCAGAAACTATACATATTATCCGCTTTTCTGCTCGCCGTCGTTGTCAGTGCGTGCATCCGTTTGGGAAACGATGCCCAAACCGTAGCCGACAGCATTGCAGAAGCTGTTGAAAGCAAGGATTTCAACCGTCTGGCTGAAATCAATGAGGCTTTCCGTGCATCGCTGTCCGACGACCAGGAAACGCGCCGCGAACAGCGCAAGGATCTTGCTGAGCTCGCCGACGATGCCGACAACGACACCGTTCGCATTGCCACACTGCTGATAGCGCAATTGCCGGACGCATGCGGAGAACTGCTTGTGAACCGCCTCATCGAAAGCCGGACGGAAGGAAACACGAAAGAAACATTTCTTTCCACCCTTTCAACCGTACAGATGCTCTATTCCCACTTGAACAGCGAAGATTTTGTCGTTTTCAACCAAGCCTACCAAAAGGGTATCGACCGGCTGAGCATCGACGAGCAGATGAAAATCTACTGCGCCATAGCGTCGCCGGAAATGATTGGCGAAGTGATGGCCGACGACGTTATTCGTTCCGCCGAGACTCCGCAACAGCAGGAGGTGTTCACCACCGTCAACCAGCGTATTTCCTCATTAAAATCAAGCTATAAACCTTCTGAATTCGAACGGATGAAAAACGCTTTCGGGCGTACGCTTCTTTCTGCGGGCGGCGACCAATGGCTGACTGCGTTTGAATTCTAAATAAATCGTCACACCTATGAAAAGAATCGAAGAGTACATAGAACTGGCCAACAAGGCCGTCGAAAATATCAGCTATCCGGCAGAACCCAACGGTCTGTACGAACCTATCCGCTACGGAATGGCACAGGGCGGAAAACGCCTGCGCCCGGCACTCCTGCTTGCCGCATGCGATGCAGCCGGAGTGGAAGCGGAAAAGGCTATGAAACAGGCTGCCGCCATTGAAATGTTCCACAATTTCACGCTCCTGCACGACGACGTGATGGACAAGGCCGACCTGCGCCGAGGAAAACCTACGGTATGCAACAAATGGGACGACAACACTGCCATTCTTTCGGGCGACACCATGCTCACGCTTGCTACCGAGCTGCTTGTCGACGGCATGGAAGCCGAAAAAGCAGTCCGCTTGCTCCGCCTGTTCAACCGCACCGCCATTGAGGTTTACGAAGGCCAGCAGTATGACATGGAATTTGAAACGCGCAACGATGTGAGCATCGACGAATATATCCACATGATTCGTCTGAAAACATCCGTTCTGCTGGGCTGCGCCTGCAAAATCGGTGCGATAGTGGGCAACGCTACGGAAGAACAATGCGAAGCACTCTACAACTTTGCCATCCATCTGGGCATCGCATTCCAATTGCAGGATGACCTGCTCGACGTATACGGCGACCCAAAGGTATTCGGCAAGGCTATCGGTGGCGACATCCTCAACAATAAAAAGACATTCCTGCTCATCAATGCGATGCAACTTGCCGAAGGCGACGACCATGCCGAGCTGCAACGCTGGCTGAATGCCGACGCACCGTTTGCCGGAGAAAAGATTGCCGCTGTCACGGCTCTCTACAACAAATTGGGAGTTGATGCTCTGTGCCGCAAAGAAATAGAGCAATATAATGCCATCGCGCTCGACTATCTCCATGCCACAGGCTTCGGCGAAGAGCAGTTGGCTTGCTTCGAACAGTTTGACAAAATGATAATGGGACGCAACAAATGATAGACACTCATTCACATCTCTATCTGGAAGAATTCGACAACGACCGCACGGAGGCTATGCAACGTGCGGTCGCTGCCGGTTTACGCCATCTGATTTTGCCGAATGTCGACCTGGAAACTGTCGAGCCGATGCTGCAACTGCATACGCAATATCCGAAATACACCTCGATTGCTATGGGACTGCACCCTACATCAGTAGGCGAAAATTTCCGCGAAGATTTGGAAAAGACACGCGAACTGCTCGACCGCCATACCTGCGTAGCGGTAGGCGAAGTAGGTATCGACCTCTACTGGGACACGACCTACAAGGAACAACAGATGGAAGCCTTCGACACACAACTGCATTGGGCTGAGGAACGCCGCCTGCCGGTCATTATCCACTGCCGCGAAGGGCTGCCGACGATAGCCGACGTGTTCCGCAACTACAGCGGCACGCTTCCTGCCTGTGTGTTCCACAGTTTTGGCGGAACAAACGACGATGTAGAACTTATACGCTCTTTCGGCGACTTCTATTTCGGCATCAATGGAGTGGTGACATTCAAGAACTCCAAACTCTCGGAAACACTTCCTGCCATCGGGCTTGCCCGCATACTGCTGGAAACCGACTGCCCTTATCTCACACCCGTTCCCCACCGGGGCAAACGGAACGAAAGCGCCTATGTGCCCTACATCGCACAGAAAGTTGCCGACACGTTGGGAGTTAGCATTGACGAAGTGTCGGAAACTACCGACCGCAATGCGCAGAACCTGTTCCGCATAACGATATAAAAAAGAAAGAGAACCCGAAGGTCCTCTCTCAAAGCAAAAATATCATACAAATAAATCTTTGTTTAGTAGGAATGTGAGAGCAATAGGAATTGTATCCTCACCCACTCCCACAAAATTACAAAAAAATTTTGTCCGGGCAATCTATTTTCACAAACGAACCCGACCAAAATATAAAGCGGAAGTCCGTCACCCGAACTTCCGCTTCTTCTTATTGTCTGATTGAATATTCGTTATCGTTATTTTACAGCCACTTTCACCACCTTGCTACCTACGCTTACAAGATAGATTCCGGCCGGAACTTTAACAATTGTTTCACCTTCGCTCAAAAGCGCACCGCTCAAGGCAAACACCTTCACGCCCTCGGCAGCACCCTCAACGCGAATTTCACCAGCACCGCCAATCACTTTCACATCGGCAGCCTCAACATCAGCTACGGAAGAAGTTTTTGTCAAACTGTATGCGCCGGACAATATATTGAATTTAACTGTGAAACTCGTGTACGAAGTCATAGCCGCACCTGTCCCGCCGAATACAAATGTACCTTCTGTCGACTCTTCTGTTGCATCTGCTTCCAATCCCCAAGTGTATGCTCCTTCTTCCATACCTTCAGCAATATGCCAAGCAGTCAAACCATTTTCAGCCAAAGTATTGAACTCAACTTCACCAATATAATCACCTTCTTCACCTGACTTAAGAAGTTCTACCGAATTTTCTCCAGCAATGAAATACACGGATTCCGGATATACTGTTTCGCCAGTGATGTGCAAATATGCCTCATCCCGAACTGTCAGCTGTATTTCCGTTGCATTGATAGGACGAAGCAGTTGAATGTTTTTCATGCTGCCACCTTTCCACATCATATAATCGTCATTAGCTACAATGGCTCCTTTTTCATCGTTCGCTCCGAAAGACAAGTCCCACTCTTTATCTTTACCTCCAATCTTAAACTCTTGATTCAACAACTTTTCACCGACGAGACGATATATACCTTCACCCTCATATGCAAAACGCCAGTTTTCATCAGGAGTCCAAGCTGTTTCTCCACTTATTAGATAGAAATAATCGGCAGTATCAATTTTTAATACTTCGTTAAAATTGTAACTAATCCGTTGAAAATAAGCACGCTGATTGATA